>Ga0315275_10004041_pt1 | contig 13660 bp, 2 predicted proteins | sample YL17G03_0_MG_FD_205557 | JGI IMG/M metagenome (GOLD analysis project Ga0315275, IMG submission 205557) | Sediment microbial communities from Yellowstone Lake, YNP, Wyoming, USA - YL17G03_0 | ecosystem: Environmental > Aquatic > Freshwater > Lake > Sediment | place: USA: Wyoming | collected... | reverse complement strand
CAGTGGTACACGTAGTCGCCGGTGTAATCGAGGAACTGGGCGATGATGTCGGTCTCGAACCCCTGGGGCATCGCGAGCGTGTCCTTCCAGCCCATTTCGTCGGCGCTGGGCGGCAGGTATGGCGCAACGGGATCGAGCTGAGGCAGGAACTCGCCCGTGACGGGATCCACCAGCAGCGCCTGGCGGCCCAGGATCTGGAACTGCACGTCGTGCACGTGCATGGGATGCGTGTCGGGCGTGAGGTTCATGAACTTCCAGACCTCGGTGTCGTTCAGTTTCACGATCTCGGTGGGCGCCGCCTCAAACGGCGTCTGGTTGAGTTGGACCATCAGCCGGCCCCACGGATCTACTGCGGTGGTTTCCTTCAGGGTGATGGTGCGGGTGCCGGCGGCGTTCTGCGGCAGGAGGCGGGTCACCGTCGCGGGGCTCAGCGGGATCTCGCTGGTATCGGGCGTGGCCGGGTCCCCCGTAATGTGAAACTGCATGACCTGGCCGGTGGTGTTGGGGTCGGCTGCGGCAGCCTTGGGGTCGCCCTGGTACATCGAGTCGGGCCCCAGGTTCCTCATCGTGACGAGGGTGCCCGCGGGCAGGCCGGTGAAGTCCACGATGGTGTCCGCCCGCTCGCCCGGCATCATGGTCAGGCTGGTCTTGACCACCGTGTCGGGCAGCAGGCCGCCGTCGGTGCCGATCTGGTAGATCGGCAGGAGGGTTCCGTCGGGCTTGAGCAACTCCAGGATATAGGCTCGGGAGTTGGCGCCGTCCAGGAAGTCGAAGCGATACCTCCTGGCCTCCACGTCCATCTTCGGCCAGACCGTTCCGTTGACGACGTTGACGTTGCCGAACATCTCGGTCACGATCGAGTTCGCGCTGGGGAAGGGCGGAGAGGCCGGCAGGCCGGCAAGCGGATCGGCCCCGCCGGGGGTGACCAGGTCGCCGGGTCCGCGCGGGTAGAACAGTTGCCCGGTGGCGGTGAACATCTTGTCTTGGAGCACGAGCGGCACCAGCGCGGGCAGGTTCAGCGACGCCTCGTGGGCGTCGGTGATCTTGTAGCCGCCCGCCATGCCCGCGTATGGGTTCAGGTGCGTCTCGCCCATCGAGTGGTCATGGTACCACAGGAAGGCGGCCGGCTGCTTGTTCTCATAGGTATAGGTCACGGTGTTGCCCGCCGGGCCGGGTATGCCGCTGGGGCTCATCATGAGGGGCGGAGACGCGGGATCCGAGCAGAACTCCTGCCACGGGTTCCCGTCGTAGATGCCCGGGTTGTGACCGCCGTGCAGGTGCACGACCGTCAGCGCCTGCGGCATGCCAGCCATCCCGGGCAGAGTCGTGTCCAGCGGCAGGATGTGAGAGAGGCCGTTGCCGGCGCTGTCGGTCAGGCTGTTGGTGTACCGGACGCTGATCGTCTGGTTGCTGTTGACGATGAACGTCGGGCCCGGCATCGAGTAGTTGATCGTCCCGTCAGGCGCCTTGCAGCCGTAGCCCCAGACGGTCGTCCCGTTGGCCAGCGGGCCCTGGTTGCTGAACTTCCACGTGAACTGCGCGATGTCGATGTCATACAGAGGATTCCCGTTGTATAAACCGTCCGGCGCGGCGAGGTTGGACGTCGCCAGGTACAGCGAATCCTGGAACTTCGTCAGCGTCGCCGGATCCAACAGTGGGATCACCTGGCCCCATGCCGGAGCACCTGCGGCAAACAGCAACACTCCTGCCGCCAAGACCAGAAACAGACCACCCACTGCCGAACTCCTTCTGCCTCTCATACCATGTCTCCTTTATCCTGTCTCCCACGGGTCCGGTGGGTCTCCCACCCGCCGCGACGTGAACGCTTACCTCGCCTCGATGCTGTAAACCGGCGTGCTCAGCAACTGAACATGCTAATCGACCGCCAAAATCACCGCAATCAGGGAGACGCTGATAAGCACCTCGGTCGAACCCCCGGCGTTCGGGTCGGCGAAGTTCCCTACGGCAGGGTCAGGCATCCCCTGATGCGGCGAGGAATCCTCACGCATTCAGGACCGACGGCTACTCGCCCGGGGACGGCCTGGCGAGCGTCCCCGCGGCGACGGCTTCGGCCCGGAGCGATGGCCCCCGCCGGTCGCGGGGATGGCGCGCATGCGAAGTTCGGACTTGACGCCGCACACGGCGCGGGGTCGAATGGGCGGCAACTCACGAGGCAGCGCGGGAGAGCGGCACATGACGGCCATGACCCGGGTCACACGGCGAGGCGTTCTGGGAACTCTCGCCCTCATCCTGGTGGCGGGGGCAGGTTGTGCCGCGCAGACGCCCGGCGGCATGGAGAGAGCGGGAGGGAACCCCGTGCTTCGCAACCAACTTGCTGACCAAGGAATGCCCTTCAGTTTCCTGTTCGACGGCAAGCCCTGCGGCGAACTGCTCGCGACCTGCAAGAAGGAGTCGACCCGCAAGCAGATCGACCCGGACCGCGCGCTGACCACGACGACGTGGACCGATGCCGCGTCGGGCCTTGCCGTCACGTGCGAGATGACGCGGTTCGGCGACTTCCCCGCGGTGGAATGGCTGCTCCGGTTCCGCAACGTCGGCGACAAGCCGACGCCCATCATCGAGAACGTCCAGGCGATGGACCTTGAACTGGAGCCGCCGCCGGCCGGCGAGGCCGACTTCGTCGTCCACCGGACGAACGGGGCGCCATCCAACCCGACCGATTTCGAGGTGAGCCAGGTCCCCCTCCGGCCGGGCGGCGCCCTCGTTCTGAGCGGCGGCGGGGGGCGGTCGAGCAACAGAGACTTCCCGTTCTTCCGCGTCGACACCGGCGCGGGCGCCGTCATCGTGGCGGTCGGCTGGTCGGGCCAGTGGAAGGCGGAGTTTAAGTGCCGGGAGGCGGCGGGCGCCAAGCGCCTGCGGATGACGGCCGGGCAGGAACTCACGCGGTTCCGCCTTCTCGCGGGTGAGAACGTCCGCTCGCCGCGCATGCTTGTTCTTTCGCGCGAGGGCGACCCCGCCGCAAGCCACGTCCTGTTCCGCCGCCTCATCTACAAGCATTACGCCGTCAGGGTCGGCGGCAAGAAGCCCGAGCCGATCCTCTTCTGCAACACGTGCTTCACGCGCGGCGGCGGGTGGCTGAACGAGTGCGACGAGACCAACCAGGTCTCGCTCATCCGGGCCCTCGCCCCGCTGGGCGTTCAGGCGATCATCACCGATGCCGGTTGGTTCACCGGCGGCTGGCCCGGCGGGGCGGGCAACTGGGACGTCGACAAGGCGAAGTACCCCGGCGGCATGGGCCCCGTGGCCGCGGCGGCCAAGCAGCGCGGCATGATCTACGGCCTGTGGTTCGAGCCGGAACGCGTCGTCAAGGGAACCGACATCGACCGCAGCCACAAGGAATGGGTCCTGCACACGAAGTCGCCGAACGACGGGACCGGCCTTCTGAACTTCGGCCTGCCGGAGGTCCGCCGGTACTTCCTGGGCGTCGTCGAGCAGTACCTGCGGCTGCCGGGCTTTGCGGTCTACCGGCAGGACTTCAACATGGACCCGCTCGCGTTCTGGCGCGACAACGATGACCCGGACCGCCAGGGCGTCACCGAGATGAAGTACATCGAGGGCCTGTACGCGTACTGGGACATGATGCGGGCCGCCCATCCGGACATCCTGATGGAGGAATGCGCGAGCGGGGGCCGACGCATCGACCTCGAAACCGTCCGGCGGTTCCAGATCCACCAGAAAAGCGACCACTGGTTCGACAACCTCACCGACCAGGCGTCGCTCTACGCCCTGAGCCAGTACCTGCCGAACGGCATCGTGTCGGTGCCTCTGAACCGGCTCGACGATTACTCCTTCCACTCGGCGATGGCCTCGTCGCTCATCACCGGGTGGATTGCCGACGACCCGAAGTTCGACACGGCCCGCGCCAAGGCCCTTACCGACACGTACCGGCGCGTGCGGCGACTCCTCTGCGGCGACTGGTACGGCCTCACGGGTTACAGCCGCGACGAGACAAGGTGGCTCGCCTCGCAGTACCACCGCGACGACCTCGGCGAAGGCATGGTCCTGGTGTTCCGCCGCGCTACGTGCGCCGACGACACGCTGCGCGTGCAACTCAAAGGGCTTGACGGCAAGGCGGCGTACGAACTCACCTCGTCACGCGGCGGTCTGCCTCGCCGCGTGGCGGGCCGCGAGTTGATGGCGGGCTTCGACATCACGCTCAAACAGGCTCCCTCGTCTGACCTGATTGCCTACCGTGAATCGAAGTGACATAGTGGGTCGTCCGGCGTGTTCCTTCCGGGCCGTGCACCTGTTTCTCGGCAAGTGGCCCGTGGCCCGCCGTCGTGTGGCGTGCAGAGTGGCTCCCCAGCGCCTCCGGCTCGTGCGGCAAAATGCGCGCTGAAAATGCCCGCTGAAGCGCTTGCTTTCCTGGAATCACACAGTACACTCCCCGCAAACGGGACTGGCTGTCGGTCCCGGCGGACCCGAACATCCGCTTAGAAGGGGAGACGCCTGTGAGCAACAGAAAGTCACGTCGCCACGCATCAGGCAGGAAAGGGAACCTCCGCAAGGCCGACCGTCACGCACGGCCCCACGTCTGCCCCTTCTGCCGGGAGCCGCTCGAGTCGAAGTTCGAAGGGCTCGAGACGAGGCTGCTTCTGGCGACATTCAATGTGGACACGTTCACCGATGTGGTGGATGCGGGCGACGGCAAGACGAGTTTACGCGAGGCCGTAATCGCCTCGAACCAGTTCCCCGGCGCCGACACCATCAACCTTCCGGCCGGCACGTACACGCTCGCCATCGCCGGGGCGCTCGAGAACGCGGCCGCCAAGGGCGACCTGGACCTCACGGACAAGGTCGGGACTCTGACCATCCAGGGGGCCGCCCAGGCCACGACCTTTGTTAATGCCGCGGGTATCGACCGCGTCTTCCAAGTGCTGACGGGCGTGACGGTCATCTTCCAGGATATGGAGATCATTAACGGCCACGCGCACGACGACGGGTTCAAGGCGGGCAGCGAGGCGCTGGGCGGCGGCGTCCTTAGCGCCGGCACCGTCACGCTCACCCGCGTGACTCTCGCCACCAACGTGGCCCACGGCGATGACGGCGTCGACGGCACTGCCGGCACGGCCCAGAAGCCCAACGGCGCCGCCGGCACCGGCGGCGGCCCTGCGCGCGGCGGCGGCATCTTCGCCACGGGCGCCCTGACCCTTACCGGCAGCACCATTAGCAGCAACACGGCCTTCGGCGGCGAGGGCGGAAGCGGCGGCAACGGCTTCAGTCCGCCGGCCGCTGCGGCCGGCAAGGCCGGCGCCAGCGGCGGCGCGGGCGGGGCCGCCGGCGACGCCGCTTACGCCGAGGGCGGCGGCATCTATGCCACCAAGACCCTCACCATCACGGGTACGACGATCAGCGACAACCGGGCCAAGGCCGGCGAGGCCGGCTCTGGCGGCCAAGGCGGCGCCGGCGCGGCCGGTGGCGCCGGGATGGCCGGCGGGGCCGGCGGTGCGGGCGGCGCGGCCGGCGACTCGGCCCATGCCCTCGGCGGCGGCATCTACGCCGCCGGCACGCTCACGATCACCGACGGCATCGTTAGGGACAACTCGGCCGCAGTGTCAGACGGGGGCGACGGCGGCGACGGCGGGACGGGCGGCTCGGCCGGGGCCAACAAAGGCAGCGGCGGCAAGGGCGGCGCCGGCGCGGCGGCGGGCGATGGCAGTCTTGCCAAGGGCGGCGGCATCTACGCCTGCGCCACCACCCCGCTGACCCTTACGAACACGAAGGTTGACAACAACTCGGCGCTTGCCGGCAGCGGCGGCGCGGGGGGCTGGGGCGGCGACGGCGGCGACGGCATCGCGGGAGTCGACGGCGGGACGGGCGGCGGGGCCGGTGCTCCCGGCATCTCCGCTGTGGCGGAAGGCGGTGGCATCTGGGCCGCCGGCAACCTGACCATGACGAGCGGCGGGACGGTTTCCGGCAACGAGGCGCAGGCCGGCCGGGGCGGCTACGGCGGCGGCGCCGGTAGTGAGGGTCGGGCCGGCACTGGAAAGCCCGGCAAGCATGGCGGCAACGGCATCGACGGAACCGTCGGCAGTCCCGCCCGAGGCGGCGGCGCTTTCGTCAAGGGCAAAGTCACGATCACCGGGGCCACGTTTGACGGCAACGCCGCCAATGCCGGCAATGGCAGCGACGGCGGGTCCGGCATCAATGGCGGCGACGGCGGGGCGGGCGCCGTGGGCGAAGGCGGCGGTCTCTACGTCCTCGGCTCGACCGTCACGATTACCGGCGCCACGTTCTCCAACAACCAGGCCAACGGCGGTGACGGCGGCTCCGGCAGTTCGGCCAACAGCGGCGGTCTGGCCGGGAGCGGCGGCCGCGGCGGCGACGCCGCCGGCGGCGGCCTGTATGTGGCCAAGGCGGCCGTCTCCATCACGGAGTCTACGTTCTTCGGCAACAGCGCCGACGCCGGCGACGGTTCCTCCGGTGGTTCATCGTCGGACGATAGTTATGGCGGCCAGGCCGGCGACGGCGGCGCCGGCGGCAATGCCATGGGCGGTGGCATCTACATCAAGAGCGGCACCCTCTCCGTCAACCGTATCACGGTCCAGGACAACAGCGCCACCGCTGGCGATGGCGAAGAGGGTGGCGATGGCGGCGACGGCGCCGACGGTGCCGACGGCAAGGCCGGCCAGAAGGGCGGCGACGGCGGCAACGGCGGCGACGGCGGATGGGCGCGCGGCGGCGGCATCTACTTCCCCGGCGGCAAACTCGACCTCACGGGCAGCCTCATTGCCGGCAACAGGGCCTCCGGCGGCGACGGCTACTACGGCGGTCCCGGCGGCTATGGCGGCGACGGCGACACCAACGGCGGCGCCGGCGGCAACGGCGGTCGCGGCGGCGCCGGCGGCTTCGCCGAGGGCGGCGGCATCTATGCCGCAGGCGACCTCGGCCTCACCAATGGCGAAGTCTCGGGCAACAGGGCCTCGGGCGGCAGTGGCGACTCGGGCGGTAATGCCGGCCCGGGCGGCGACGGCAGCGGCAGCGGCCAGGACGGCCGGGCGGGCAACGGCGCCGACGCCGGCGACGGCGGCGATGGCCGCGGCGGCGGCGCCTACGTCCTCAAGAACGCCTCGATCAACGGAACCAAGTTCACGGATAACGACGCCTACGGCAGCAGCGGCGGCGAAAACTCCTCCGCCTCGTCCTCCTCATGGTCGACCTCGGGCGGAGGAAACGGCTTCAACGGCGGTGACGGCGGCAACGGCGGCGACGCCGAGGGCGGCGGCCTCTACGTCGGCGGATCGACCCTCGTCGTCGAGAGCGCCACGTTCACAGGCAACACGGCGTCGGGCTCCAGCGGCGGCTCCGGTGGGAGCGGCGACTCCAGTTTCGGCAACGGCGGCGACGGCGGCGATGGCGGGTCCGCGCGCGGCGGCGCCATTTATATCGGCGCAGGCAAGGTCACCATCACTGGCAGCACCTTCACCAAGAACAGGGCTGAAGCCAGTAGCGGCTCAGAGGGTTCCACCGGCCACAATGGTGGCAGCGGCGGCCAGGGCGGCGTTGCCGCGGGCGGCGCCGTATACGTGGGCGGCGGCACCGTAGTGGTTGTCGAAACCGTGTTCATGACCAACGCCGCGACCGGCGGCAGTGGCGGCGACGGCAGTTCCGGCGACGGCGGACCGGGCGGCGACGGCGGCGACGGCGGGTGGGCCCGAGGCGGCGCTCTCTACGTCGGATCTGGATCGCTGACCGTCACGCGGGGCTCGTTCGACGGGAACGAGGTCGTGGGGGGCGACGGCAGTTCTGGCAGCACCGGCTACAGTGCCGGCGACGCGGGCGATGGCGGCGATGCTGAGGGCGGCGGCATCTACGCAGGTGCCGCCACCGTCACCATCACGGAAGCGGGTTTCATCGGCAACAAGGCCACCGGCGGCGATGGTAGTTGGGCCTGCTCGGTCACGGATGACGGCGGTCTGCCTGGCACGGGGGGGCGCGGCGGCGCTGCCCGCGGCGCCGGCCTCTACGCGGCCAGCGGCCAGGTCACGATCACGAGCAGTTCGTTCTCGGGCAATGAAGCCCAGGCAGGCGCGGCCAGCGGCGCATCCGACGGCGGCGTCGCCGGGCTCGGCGGTCCCGCGCAGGGCGGCGGTCTTTTTGCCGCCGGCGGCACTGTCACCGTGACCGGCGTCACGTTCACCGGCAACAAGGCGACGGGCGGACAGGGCGTCTGCGGGTACCAGGGTGGAACGCCGGGGCCGGGCGGGCCAGGCCAGGGCGGTGGAGTCTACATCGGCGGCGGAACCGCGACGGTTAAGGACGTGACGCTCGACGGCAACAGCGCCCAGGGCGGCCCCGGCCATGCGGGCTGGGGAGGCTGGGGCAGTCCGACCGGAATCGGACCGGCGCCCTGCGGGCCGGCCGAAGGCGGCGGACTCTATGTCGCCGGCGGGACCGTCAGCCTGGTCAACAACACGGTCAGGAACAACGTTGCCAGGGGCGCACAGGCGCCCGCTCCCGATCCGGAAGTCACAGGCGTTCCCGGCGGCGATGCCATGGGCGGTGGCGTGTTCGTCGCGCAGGGTGTCGTGACCATTGCCCAAGGGTCCTTCACGGCCAACCATGCCATAGGCGGGAGTGGTTATGATGTTTCCAGTTCCGGCCAGCGTCCCACGGACGGCGGCGATGGTCATGGCGGCGGCATCTACATGGCCGGCGGCACCGTGACCATCGACGCCGTGACCTTCACCGGCAACATGGCCACGGGCGGCGCCGGCGGAAGCGGCAGCAGCAGCGGCACCGGCATGGGGGCGCCGGGCGGCGACGGCGAGGGCGGCGGCATCTACGCCGGGGGTGGCACGTTGGCCATCACGACGTGCACCATCGACGGCGGCACGGCCCAGGGCGGCGTGGGCGGCGCGGCGTCGGGCGAGTCCGGCCAGGGCCTCGGCGGCGGAATCGAAGTGGTCCAGGCCGCCCTGACGATCACCGGCACGACCATCTCGAACAACACCGCCCGGGGCGGTCCCGGCGCGGACGTCGTCGGCAATGCGGGCGGCGATGCCGCCGGCGGTGGCCTCTACGCAGAAGATGCCATCGTCCGGGCGACCAACGTCCAGTTCCTGACCAACACCGCCGTGGGCGGCAACGGCGCCAACAGTGTCTCCGAAGATGTTAATGGCTACGCGGGTGGCGACGCCTACGGTGGTGGCGCCTATGGCACGGGTACAATCTTCACGCTCTCTCCCTGCACCGTGCAGGGCAACGTTGCCCAGGGAGGCGCGGGAGGCAGCGGCACGTCGGCAGTCAGCGACCTCAAGGGCCCGGCGGGCGGCCAAGGCGGCGACGCTACGGGCGGTGGTATCTATGTCGAGGAGGGGATGCTCACGGTCGCGGCCGGCAGCCTCCTGGACAACCAGACGCTCGGCGGCGCGGGCGGCGCGGGTGGCGGCGGGACCTCACCCAACCATGGCGGCGGCGATGGCGGAGACGGCGGCGCGGCCTATGGCGGCGGGATTGCCGCCGACCGGGCGGGCATCGCCATCAACAGCCCAACGATCTCCGGCAACACGGCGCTGGGAGGCCTGGGAGGCACCGGGGCCGATGGGTACAGTTCCTTCACGTCCGGCGGCGCCGGCGGCAACGGCGGCAACGGCGGAGACGCTTCCGGCGGCGGCATCTACCTGACCAGTTCAACGTTGACCGTCCTTGACACCACGATCTCCAGCAGCGCCGCCACGGGCGGTGAAGGTGGGATCGGCGGCCAGGGCGCTCCGGGCTTTGCCGGCGGCAGCGGCGGGGCGGGCGGCGTAGGAGGGGCCGGCGGCGGCGGCGGCATCTACTCTGAATCGAGCGACGTCACTGTTGTCGGCACGAGCGCGCTAGCCGGCAACACGGCCACGGGTGGAGACGGCGGCGTAGGCGGCGAGGGCGTGTACTCGGCCATCGGCGGCGCGGGCGGCCTCAGCGGGGATGGCGAGGGCGGCGGACTCTATGCGGCCGACAGCCGCCTGGCCATCCTGGCGGGGGTCTCCAATAACGGCGCCAGCGGCGGCGACGGCGGTGATGGCGGCGCCAGCGGAAGCGGCACCGGCGGCGACGGCGGGACCGGCGGCTACGGCGGCGGCGGCGGATTGAGAATTAACGGCACCTGTATCGCCGCCTTCGATGGCGGCCTCCTTAGTAACACTGTCGAAGCCGGACTCGGCGGCAGCGGCGGCCCGGGCGGCGGATCCGACGGATCGGATGGGGCCGATGGAACCACCAGCCCCGACCCCGACATCTTCGCCAACGTCACGCTGACCCAGACCGTCGTCCACACCCTCGACCCTGCGGCTGGCACCGGGTCCTGGGGGTTCAAGGATTCCCAGCATAACGAGTTCACCGTCGCGCTCACCGGAAAGAGTGGGAAGGGCTACGTCGTGCGCGACGTCGCGGACGACGCCGACGGCGACATCCTGGCTATCGTGGCCGCCGGCACGAGCGGCGCGAACAGCCTGACGATCACGCCCAAGGTCAAGGGTTGTCAGACCGGCCTGGGCGGGATCACCGTAATGGGCCCGATCGGCGGCATCGCGGCGTCTGCGGCCAGCCCCTGGGCGGATGTGATGGTGGCGGGTGCCCTGAAGACCCTGGCACTGTGCGATTTCGGCAGCGCCATCACGGTCGGGCCGGGCGGGCCCAAGGATGCCCTGAGCATTTCCGTCCGGCAGGGCGTGAGTGTCAAGCTGGTGTCGGCCATCCCGATCGCGTCGCTGACGGCCGTGGGCTGGTTCAGCGGGAGCCCGGACGACCTGGGCGTCATACAGGCGCCGCGTCTTGGCACGCTCTCGGTGGCCGACCAGTTTGCCGCCAACCTGCAACTGACCGGCATCGGCCTCGCGCCCAAGATTGCGGCGATGGACTCCGCTACCATCAAGGGCGATATGTTGTTCGGCGACTGGGACATTACGGGAGCGGTCGGCAAGGTGACCGTCGGCGGCGCCGTCGGCAGCCCCACGGCGCCGTGGGGGCTCTGGGGCGCTTCGAGCGTCGGAGGGCTGACCTTCGGCGACGTGGTGTTTGCCGAACTGATGAACGTCGGGGCCGTCGGCGACGTCAAGGCCCTGCGGTGGCAGCAGGGCTCGATCAGCGCTACGCAGGTGAAGTCCATCACCATCACAGGCGCCGCCAGTTGCGGCGTGGTCACCGTGCCCGGCGACTTCGGGGCGGACCTCATGCTCTCGGGTGAAGGCGTCCCCGCCAAGGGCAATACCCTCGACAAGGTCTCCATTGCCGGCAATCTCTCGACCGGCTGGTGGGAGGTGACCGGCAAGGTGGGCATGGTAACCGTCAAGGGCACGGTGGGCGATGCGGGGGGCGGGTGGACCATGGAGGGCCGCACGAGCGTCGGTTCGCTCACGTTCGGAGACGTGGTCCGCGGCGTCATCGACGTCGACGGCCGCCTCGGCGACGTCAAGGCGATCCGGTGGCAGGACGGCCAGATCATGGCTACGGCCATCAAGTCCCTGGCCGTGACGGGGCGGGCGGCCACCCCTACCCAGGCGGCTATCTCCGGTGACTTGGCTGTCGATGTCACGCTCTACGGCAAGGACGAGACGGCGCTCGGCGCGCTTACGGTGGCGGGCTGGGTCGACAGTGCGGACATCGACGCCGAAGGGCGCCTCGGCAAACTGACCGTGGGCGGCATGTACGACTCCCGCATCGCGGCCGGCAGCATCAAACCAACCAACTACGAGGACCAGCGGTCCATCGACGCCTTCACGGTCTTGGGCATCAAGGGCGAGACGGAAGTGTTCATCGGTTCAAACGTGTCGGCTTGGGCGCTCGGGAAGATCGTGATGACGGGGGTGCAGACCACGGCGGGCGACGATCTCGGCCTCAATGCACACGGCGTCGACAACTACACCCGCGGCACGGTCAAGTTCACGAAGCAGGTCGGCCCCCAGACGCTGGACCTGGTGGACCAGTACGCCGTGCGGCTCGTCTAGAGCATTTTAAGATTGCGCATAGACTCGATCGTCGTGCGCGGTGGGTCTCCCGACCCACCGCGCAAGAAACGCGCGATGGACCGCGGCGGGTCGGGAGACCCGCCGCGCACAAACCTAATCCTAAAACGCGGCATGGTTCACAAGCCCCACGCACCGCGTGGGGATGAACCGGGCTGAGGCATCCCCCGGCGGTGCCGGGGGCTTACTGGGTGCTCATCCCCGGCGGCGGTGAACCATGCCCATTTTATGGCATGGTTCACAAGCCCCACGCACCGCGTGGGGATGAACCGGGTTGAGGCATCCCCCGGCGGTGCCGGGGGCTTACTGGGTGCTCATCCCCGGCAGCGTTGAACCATGCCCATTTTATGGCATGGTTCACAAGCCCCACGCACCGCGTGGGGATGAACCGGGTTGAGGCATCCCCCGGCGGTGCCGGGGGCTTACTGGGTGCTCATCCCCGGCGGCGGTGAACCATGCCCATTTTATTCCCGAAAACCGTTTGCCCACAGGCAAAAAGCGTGTTATGGTTGTCTCGGTGAGAGGGTCTGTGGGGTAGGAGGTAGTTGTCCGAGGGTTTGTCCTGGGCGGCGCAAACCGTTCTGTGTCCAGGCAAGGGGGAATAACCAGACCGTTGTGGTCTCTGTGTGCGCCCGGTCCATCCGCTGCCTGAAAGGTTAAGCCGCGCCGGCTGAGAGTGCATTGCCTCTCCGGGCGGTAGCGGTCAGCGGTTCCTGGGCCTGGGAGGGCAGGGAGGCCTGAGAGGTCCCTTGTCCTCCATTGGCGTTTGCGCTTTCCATCCACGGACGCGCTGTTCGGGCCTTTGTTGCGGTATCGTACGCACCACTAGCCGGAGGGGCAATCAGCAGTTGGCGCTACTCGGGACATTCTGGCGGCACATTCTGTCGGCAACCGGAAACGGGGGCGACGACGCTCCGTCTTCGGCGCGGCCTTCGCGCCGGGTTCCTGAACTGGAGCCGCTTGAGCCTCGGCTCATGCTCGATGCGTCGCCGCACGACCTTCTCGCCACGTCCAGGCCCGACGGCCTTTCCGTGGCGTCGGCGGAGGTCGCCAGTGACCGCAACGGGATGCAGGTCCCCAGCGGGGCGCAGGGGTCGCCAAGTCAGGCGCCGGTCCATGGCGATTGGCTGGGCAGTGCTCCTTCGCTCTCAATCGCCCCGCTCGCCGACGAGGGGTCGGCCGGGCCTCGCCTCGATGGTTCAAACAAGGATATCTCTAACTCCGTCGCCCTTGGAACCGCTATCGCCGCAGAAGCCGCGGCGTATCCTTTGCCGGCTTCCGGCGACGTCGGAGCCACGGGGCAAGAGTCCTCTGTGGTCGCTGAGACCGATGCACAGGCCGACGCAAGCGCCGTCCTGGTTGAATCGCTGCTGGGGGCGCGGCCGCCCCCGTCTTCCTCGGCGCAGCACGTTCATCTGAACCCCGACGCGCCTGTGATTCCCGATCCGGGAACGGCCCTGGTGGTCTCACCGGACTCCGATCTTACCGGGAGCGGGAGCGTTCAGGGCACGCTGGTCAACTACGGGCTGGTCAGCCCGGGGAACTCCCCGGGTATCATCACCGTAGCGAGTTTCACCCAGGCCGCCGACCCTGACGGCGACGGCAACCCGGCGCGCCTCCTCATCGAGATCGGCGGGCGGAAGGGCGCCGGGGTCAATCCCGGCGGCCATGACCAGGTGCGGGTCACCGGG
>Ga0315275_10004040_pt1 | contig 13660 bp, 12 predicted proteins | sample YL17G03_0_MG_FD_205557 | JGI IMG/M metagenome (GOLD analysis project Ga0315275, IMG submission 205557) | Sediment microbial communities from Yellowstone Lake, YNP, Wyoming, USA - YL17G03_0 | ecosystem: Environmental > Aquatic > Freshwater > Lake > Sediment | place: USA: Wyoming | collected... | reverse complement strand
CTGAAGACGGCGTTGAAGAGAGCGTGAGAAATGCGAAGCCCGGAGCCGAGAGGACGCCGCGGCGTCCGGTACCGGCCACGACCATTGCATGCGATCCACTCCAGAGTTCATTTTTCAGCAGACCCTACGTAGTCCCTCGAAGCCATGCGTCGATAGCTCCTCTTCCCCATTTTGGGCATCGACTCCGATAACAACAGTTCTTTCATCAACGACACCTTGCCTGCCCATTGCCAAGACAAGAGCGCTGAACTTGCCAGGTCGAGGAGGGTCTTACCAGATTCATCCTGCCTCCAGCTATTATATGGGTACAACCCCTCGCGTCTCTTTCTCTCGAATGGATCCCCCTTCGACCCAGTAGATCCGGTCGATGACCGGGATTTCAATCGGCCGGTGCGAGACCACCAGGCAAGTCTTGTCGACGAATCGATTCTGTATCATCTCGCGAAGGAATATGACCGAAGACTCGTCCAGGTGGGTTGTCGCTTCGTCGAAAATAATCAGATCGCTTTGCCTGAGGATTGCCCGGGCGATTGACAATTTTTGTTTTTCACCGCCAGAAAGGCGAATTCCACGCTCACCAATCTCAGTATCCAACCCCTTGGGCAGGCCGCGGATGAATTCCATCGCTCCCGAAAGTCGAATGGCTTCATCGACCTCGCCCGATTTCGCTTCAGGAGAGCTATAGAGAATGTTGTTTCTTATCGTATCCGAAAAAAGAAACGTGTTCTGGGAGACAATGGATATTCTTTCGCGCAGAGCGGTCGGAGATATATCCTGCAGCGGCCGCCCATCAATGAGGATATCGCCCCCCTGAGGCCTGTAGAAGCCCATTATCAATTTGATCAGCGTGCTCTTTCCTGATCCATTGGGGCCAGCGATGAGAATCTTCTCTCCTGCGCGCACTTTTAGATTAGCTTTCGAAAATACGGCCTTCGAGGATTCATAACCGAAATCGACGTCCCGTAGATCGATATTCCCTTTGATAAAAGAAATCTGTTCGATGGGACCCGATTCACCCTCGGCGTCCATGGTTAAGAACTCGCGGGTTCTATCCAGCGCGATTTTCGCGGGCTGAAGCGTAAGTCCGAGATTCGCTAACATCTGGGTTGGGCCGAGAAGCTGCGAAAAATAGGCAGAAAATGCTATGTAGCTACCCAGGGTGAATTGGCCCGAGATGATTTTCCAACCGCTCAGCCACAGAATGACAAAGCCCGTGCCCGCGCCGAGGAACGACAGGGTTTCCGAATAAAGGGACATCCGTATCGTTTTGCGGACGTTCAGGTCCCTAAGATCGTTCAAACGCAAATTGAATTTCATGGCTTCACGGTCCTCCGCTCCGAATGACTTGACCACCTCTATCCCAGAGAGGGAGTCCTGCATCCCGCGCGAGAGCAGGGCGCTCTTCTCGTAGAAATCGCAGGACAGCCGGCGAATGTCCTTCGTGAACAAGCGGGTTATTCCGAAGAAAAGAGGCAGGGCAAGCAGGGTAACCACCGTGAGGCCAGCATTAAGATGGATCAGGATGCCGAGGCTGAGCCCGGAGCGGGCAAAAGAGACGACGACGTACACCAACGTAGATGAGAAGAACAGGTTTAATCCTTCGACCTCCCCCACACGGGCCATTAGGTATCCGGTCTGATGCTCGTCGAAGAAGGACATCGGAAGGCGCAAAAGCCGACAAAAAATGTCCCGCTTTATCCGAGTTATTATCTCAAGAGAGAATTTGTTGAGCGTGTAGTTGATTGCCCAGGAAGCGCCGAAGAGAAGAACCTGAGATCCGAACAGCCCTAGAATCACTAGGCGAAGTAAGCCATAATCGCCGGGACCGATGGCGTTATCGATGCCGATTTTTATTAAATACGGCTGAGACAGCAAGAGGACGGAAACGAGGATTGTCCCGATAGCCCCGACCATGCCAAGTTTCCAGGAGCTCCGAATATACGGCCATAACAAGCGCAACTGCTTCCAATGCAGCTTGGGGACATCCTCATTTTTTAGATTGACGGCTTCTCCGGAAGCGCTTATCGACTGGGATTTAGTCATCGACATTCCTCTCGCCGTTTTTATTCCAACTTTAGCAGTGGCGCTTGGACGACAATGATTATAAGCATTTACATTAATAGGAAGCAATCTTTCCAGGGCCGTCATTAGGGGCATCCATGCCATGGTAATGGGCAAAATAGACGCCTTGGCAATCGGCGCGTAGATTAACGAGGTAAAATCGGCGTGCATTTTTGCGAGGTTGTTCCGGGGGGTAACGGTCAGCTGATCCCAGGCGGGCCCTTTTCATGACCCGGTTGAAGTCCATCAGCCTATATCTGTCCCGTCGATGTTGAAGATATGCGCCTTATAGTAGAGACGATCCGGATTGCGGTCGCGGCCATCTCGTCGCCAGCGAAGATTTGAACCAAGTCCCTAACTAACCAGTTGGAAGTGATGATCTTCGAGTAATGGTAAGACCGCGGTAATGTGGAGTCGATAACGCAACTCGTTGTGGAAGAAGGAGGTTGGGCGCTGAGGACTCCACATTACTCTGTCCTCACAAGGCCTCAAGCCGCTCCAGGATGGAGGGATTGGTCCTCCAGGCGGACTTTCGGGGAGCCGTTCTGTCAGCTGGCTCTATCTTGCTGATGGCTTCGCGCTTGGCGTCGAGATCGACAGACACATAGCGATTGGTGGTATCGACACTGGCGTGGCCGAGATCGACGCCGGCCTTGAGAAGGTGGACAGCAGTGCTGTGGCGCATGCAGTGGGGGTGAAGCCGTTTGTGTGCAAGCGACGGTGAGGAGAGGCGAGCCCGGTCGCAGTACTTGGCCAAGACATAGCGGGCGCCGTAGCGGGAGAGGTGCTGACCGCGATGGTTTAGGAACAGTGGTTCCTGAGAACGTGGGCCGAGGCCTCGTTCGGTGAGGAGATCGCTGAGTAGCCGAGCCAGCTGTGGCCAGAGTGGGCACAGACGCTCCTTCCGCCCCTTACCGAACAACCGCGCGTGGAATGGACGGGCAAGCTGAAGGTCACAAGGCCTGAGGTCGAGGACCTCTTGGACTCTGCCGCCAGTATTGAACATGGTGGCGATGAGGGCATAGTCGCGTCGACCCTCCGTGTTGCTCCGATCCACTGCGGTCAGAATGGCCAGGATCTCCTCGTGCTCAAGGTACTCCACGGGGCGTGAGTGGGTGCGCTTGAACGGGCTCGCGAGGATGCGCTGGCACTGCTCGAAGCGCTCGGGGATCCGGCCGGCGAGGTAGCGGAAGAAAGTGTGAAGGGCTGCCAGTCGGACGTTGCGGGTCGCGGACTGGTTTCCCCGGTTGTCTTGCAGATGATCGAGGAAAGCAAGGATAAGCGCAGGGTCGAAGTCATCAATGTCGAGGGTCGTCAGAGAACGCTGCCGCCGCCGCCCATGAAACGAAGCAGCAACGAGAAAGTATCGCGGTAGCTGCGGATTGTGTGGGGGCTGAGGCCTCGCACGGAGGGCAGATGCTCGGAGAAGAAATGCCGCACCGCAGCGGCCAGAGCGTTGGGCTGTGTGCGCGTCATGATCGGCCTCCTAGTGTGTCCGCGCCATTCGGCTGTTTTATCAGTGCTCCATAGCGTTTCTGGAACCGCTCACTGGCGATAGCGGCGAGTTCGTCGACGAGATGCAGGTAGTGTTGGGTAGAGACGATGGAGACATGACCCATGTAAGCAGCCAGCGCGGGAAGCTTCGCCTGCACATCCCTGCCGGCGCGGTACCACCGCAGCAGGGCGTGCACCGCGAAGGTATGGCGAAAGTCATGGACTCGGGGAAGCCGCCCTGCTGCGGTTCGGATACCGCTGCTGCGAAGGAGGTCATGGATAGCCTCGCCGAAGCCCGACCCCGAGTATGCCCCCGAGCCACCGTAGCCGTTCCAGAGCAGGGGTGAGTCGCTCGAGAGTGGCAACTGCTTTTCCCTACGTTCCTGCAGAAGCACCTTGATGGCACGGATGGCGTCGCCGGAGAGGGGAAGCAGCCGCGACTTGTGGAACTTCGATTCGCGAACGAGCAGTGTGCCCTCCAACAGGTCACAGTCTGCCACGGTCAGTCTTAGGAGTTCGCCGCGACGCAGGCCGGCCGTATAGAGCAGGACAAGCCCGAGCAGAACGTTCTGACGCCGAAGAGGACGACGGCCGGTGTCCCGTACGAATGTTTCCACGTCCTGTGCGGTCGGCCGCGGACAGGCCGCAGCGCCACTCAGGGTATTGAGATGGGCAACGAATGCGACGCTGTTGCCAAGTGTGCCTCGATGGTCGACCGGGCAAGACCTCGGACCTTTTCCAGGTAACGACCATACTCACCCAGTCTCTGCTCCGCGGCGTTCGACAACTCTGGCCGCCGCAGCATTCCCTGTTCGGTGAGGTATACTTCCAAGAGGCGGACGACCGCAGATCTGCCGATGTCCTCCTGCGACCGACCTGCCGCCGGGGCACACCCCAGCAGGTCCGCGCGAGTAACCTCGGTGATCGATCTACAGCGCCGTCGTCGTAGTCGCTCGTCGACCCTCCGCGCCGCTCGAAGGTGAAAGCGCACGAGCCTCCGCGGGTAGCCCCGACCGACGAGGAAAGCGGCGAAGCCCTCCGTGGTCGGGCCAAGGACTGGCAAAGAGGAGTAGCGGCCGTGAACTCGTGGGAATAACTCCTGAAGCATCGGAACCTCCTTGACGAGAGTGGATGGTTCCGATGCTATCAGACTACCCACTTGAAACGTCGAGGAGCCGTCGATAATGACCAACTCCGATTTCATGATCCTCCGGATCCGGTATTCGGAGGTCTTCTGCACCTCGGCGGTCTTGAGAAGCTTGATCAGGTTCGTGACCCGCTCGAAGCAGACCTTGTAGCCTTTTTCGACGGCTGTCTGGCCAAAAGCGATGGCCAGATGCATCTTCCCGATGCCGGGCGTGGGCAAGTCTCACCTGGCGGTGGGGTTTGGAGTCAGGGCGGTCGAACACGGCTTCAGCGTCATCTACTACACGGTCGAAGAGCTGCTGCAGCAGCTGAAGCGGCGGGCGGAGATCCCGGTGGCCAAGCAACGGGGCCGGGCCTACGTGAAAAACAGCCTGGTCGTGGTCGACGAGCTCGGCTATCAGAGCCTCGATCGCACGGAAACGCATCTGTTCTTCCAGTTCGTCTCCGCCCGGTACATGAAAGGCTCGACGATCATCACCTCCAACCGGTCGGTCAAGGACTGGGTTCAGATCTTCGCCGGCGACGAGATGGCCGCGACAGCAATCCTTGACCGGCTGTTCCATAAGGCCCATATCTTCAACGTCGACGGGCACAGCTATCGGCTGAAGGATTTCAATCAGACCATGAAAGGAGCTCACCTCGAATGAGCCGCCCTGTTCTCCCCAAGGAGCTCGTAAAACTACACGCCGATTTACCTCGTAAATCTATGCGCCGCTTGACATGAATCTCCCGAGAGCCATGGCGACCGTATTGCGAGGTAGCACTACGATCCGATCCACAGGCCGCCCTCTCAAAGCTAGGAATCTTCGAGGAATGGCGCTGTGTCGCCCGAGAGTGTCCAAGAATACGCCGGGCCCTTCTCTCCGAAAAGCCCAATCGTTCACAACTATGGTTGACGGCTCGGCTTCTTTCCGCCGGGCTCAGAAGTACACCAGGAGGCTTTCCTTCAGAATTGCGTTATCCAAAGACGGGTCGGCAACCAACTTCTTCAATCGGCTATTCTTGTTCTCCAGCTCTTTGAGCCTCTCTGCCTGGGCGACCCGCATCCCGCCGTATTCGTTCCTCAAGCGGTAGTACGTCTGTTCTGAGACCATGAGCTTTCGGATGACGTCCCCCATCTTCAGGCCCTGCCCGAAAAGCACGTCCCACTCACGAAACTCGCCGATGATCTGTTCCGGCGCGAATCGAACCCTGCCCATAGAGACTCTTTTTCCCCAGGTTTTCTCTTATTATGCCTGCTTTTCGGGGCAGATCATTGAATATGGCCCACACTAACTACTCTATTGAGTTTTTAGAGAAGTTCATAATGAAGTTCCCACTTATATGTCTCATCATTATAATATAGAAAATAAAGCTTATTTTCATAGATACAATAATATTGTTGTACATAAGAAGAACGGGGAATACTGTGAAGAATCGTTGTTTTAATTACGTTTCCGTGAAGGTCTAATGTCATGACTCTTAATGGACTGTCTGGTGCCGGATAAGAAAACACATACAATCTTGTATCAGCAACTATAAAATCAAAATAGGCTGGATAGTATTCAGGAAATACATAGTTGAAGGTTTTCTTCCAGTTATTGAATTTGTCCTCACCTACCTCTTCTCTTAATTCGTCAAGTATCTTCTTCTTATCATTTGAAGATATTTTGAGTTTCTTATCCGACAGGCTAATTTCATGGAGTCTATTTCCCAGCATATCAACGACTATGAAAAAGAGTCCTTTATTCGCATCGCCTATATATACCATGTCGTTATATACGTCATACTTAAAGCAATCTTTAACCATTAGGATATCTTTTTTCCCATCTTTATAATTATATAGTTCTACTTTGTGAAGCTCGGCCAAATACACTTCCTTCTTCTCTTTGAATTTTGAATCCAAAAGTACAATCTTTTTCTGGAAGAATCTTTCTCTAGGATCTCTGTCGATATATTTTTCGCCAACGTAATTTAACCCCAATGGAATGTACCCCGAAGTCGTCGGCAATGAGGGGGTGGCTGTCTTTAAATACTTACCGTTCTTGGAAAAATACGAGACTTTTAAGCCTGAATAAACAAATATATATTCAGGATAGATCCGTATATATCCAATAAACTCAAATTCCGCTGGACCTTGGCCTTTCCGACCGATTTGTCCAATATGGGAGTAATCTTTTAGAGAGTATATATGAATGGTACAATCTCTTCTATCTGCGACATAAAATTGATTTTTGTCAATAGCCAAGAAAACAGAGCTAAACGGTTCCTGTAATTCGGCAACCTTTTCTCCCCGCGAATAATTTGATAAGGCCAGCGCGACGAGAAAAATAGAGATAAATGCTTTCATATTCACTCCACGAAAAAGAAGAATATCCTCCCATCTGTGGACCAGAGCATATCAAGCCTGATAATATTCTCTATATTGACGTTATTATTCTCTTAAAAACCATTTGTCCTTAGCAAATTATGCATTAGCATGCCGTAAGAAGACAGCCGTCTATATTCCTTTATCAACTAAATACAGTATGGAATCGATCTTATTCCTCATGCGATATTCTTCTGCTGATATGTTATCGGATATTGAAATATCTTTGCTTTTTAATCGCCTTGCCTGCAGTTTTGCGGATGCTAGAACCTCCAATTTGAAAGCTTCACAATGATAGGTAGTACGAATTCCCGAATCTCCATTAACTTCCCAATTATATCCAGCGCAACTCGGGCAAATTGATATCAACTTACAATTAGCACATTTATCCGGTTTCCATTCTTTCTGCTGATTTGCTGAGGAGAGAGCAGGAGGATTCCTTTGAGTAACCCATTTTGCAAAACGATGACAAGGAGATATTGAGCCATCAACGTCGACCTCGATCATTTCATGCCCCGCACCGCAAAAGCGGGGCATCTCTTTATGTGATTGACTAATCGTACTAGAGTCGGACATATATTCAATCTCGCGGCCAACAATTGTCGCCGGGAATAAGTCAGGGTTTTTACTATAATACTCGACTAGCTGAGAAAGCTGTTTGGCATAGATACTAAGTAACCGTCTCTTTTGTATGGGGACTCCCCAAATGTCCTCAAATACAAGTCCAGAGGTAAAGGGAATTTCCAATTCTTCGAGTTCGATGATACTTTCAGCTACATATGGAATATTTTCGGCGCAAATCGTCATCTTTGCGAATTGACCTGGCCAATTCTCCAAAAAGAACGGCATATTATCTTTTAGCTTATCATACGAGTTGCTTCTGGTCAGATTATGTGAAGTACGGCTACCATCTAAACTGAATCCTACCCAAACACGGTTACGATTATCTCTGAGCCACCTCTTCATCTCTTCATTCAAAATCGTGCCGTTAGTGCAGATATCAAACAAATGCTCCTTTTGCCACTCTCTTGAATGAAACCAGTCGACGATTTCTCGGATTCTTGGAAATGCGAGCATAGGCTCGCCGCCAAAGAATTGAATTTCTATTTTATCAAAGCCATCATCCATTTCCATATAGTTCGAAATTATCTTCTTTGCTAAATCCAGGCTCATTACGTCTTTTGTCTTATTTGCCTTTAATTCATAACAATATTTGCATCGCAGATTGCAGTCCTTTGTAACAGTAAGCATGAGAACCCTACGTCTCTCAGGGATGCGATCGTTCAAATCGATTTTGGGCATATGTTCATTTCCTTAAGGCCTTATGTCGCAAAGGAGAAATCGAGATTGACGGCCCTCCAAAGCACAAAAGGCCTCCTCCCTGCAGAAACCAAGCCGACGTTTCTCCTCAAGGCAACCTCCTTACAAAGCGGGATTCGCCTCGAATTTCATGCTAAATACTGCGCTTATTTGGATCGCACTACTCCTCATAACAGAAGAGGGCCGATGAATTTAGATTTGAATATTAGATAAGTTTTATACGGTAGGCTACGCTTTATACGAAATATTCCCGCAATAGCCTTCACATTCGGGCCTGCAAAACCATGAACAAGTAACCTTACAGTTCCCGCCGCAATCTGACATATCCTTGTGATGGCCAACGAGATTATTGCCTTTTCCACCCAAAATCCCTCGCATTTCTTTGAGGTGGACTTTTAATTCTTTCTCAATTTTTAGTTTTTTTGTCATTTTTGTTACCTCCTGCTTTTTTTTATCTTAAATGCGGAGCTATCCTCTTGTCAAGCAAATTTTGTGCTCTGTAAAGGCGAGGAGAATATTCCCGCTTCTTAGCAGAGCAAAAAACTCCCGGCCCTGCCGAAGTTGTCTGTTCCCGAAGATCATATGCCTCCTGGGATGGCTGGGCGGTGGGTCATGCTTCGGGGGCCTTTGGCGAACCATTCGCTCTTCTTTGAAGCCAAAAGCCGGCCAATGGTGGCTGAAAAGACCCTCTTGAGCTCACCGGTTGTCTTCTCATCGACCTCGGGCGCACCGAAGGCCCGAAGCATCCCCATTTCGTCTTCGGCGGCCGGTCGAAAGTCCTTCAGAGAGTCTCCAGCGCTACGCTCACGGACCAGCTATATGCGGACCGCCTCTTTTTTCGAGGCCACGTAACTCCGTTGGCAAGTCCAGCCACCTTCATCGACGCAGACTTGCGGGACATGCCTGTCATTCGGCAATATTCGTCAAAAATCTCTGCTTTCCCGCGCCTCCGGACCCTTGGCCAACGTCCCAGAAGAGCTTAAAGATATATTGTTCACGTGATCGCGTATCCATCCTGAGCATGTCATCCAATCCTTTACGGGAATCGGGTAACATATATATGATTCAATATATTAGCCTTCGGTACCCGATTAGGCGACTCAACCCGGATTTGCCGATGGGGTGAAGGCTAACGAGATGAACCCTTCAGGTATAAGGTTTTGGCAGTCAAACTCATCCTCACCCGGAGGGTGAAGACCTTAGGCAGGAGGGAATTGTCATGCTACAACATTTCTCTTGTTCAAGCTGGAATGAACTGACAAGATGATCACGCCGCGGAACGGCTTGGTTTTGTTCGCCGAACTCGCCTGAGCCTTCAAGATCAAGCAGAGAGTTAATCGGTTGTTTCCACGTCCCGGATCCAACCGGGGCTGCGAAGCCTGGTCCTATATCGAACCGTTGCTGATGATGATGGAAGGTGGCGGCCGGAATGCCGAGGACCTGCGAGAGATCCAGGATTACGTCGCGCTTCGGACCTTGATCGGGTTTGAGAAGATGCCGTCGCTATCGACAATCTGGGTCTGGCTGGCCAGGGCCGGAGCGCAGGGCAGCAAGGGGCCATGGGCCTGGTCAACGAAGACGTAGCGGACGCGGTCCTCTCTCGACTGGCCGGGCCGGATTATGCGCTTGATGTGGACACGACCGTGATTGGATCGGAGAAGAAGGAGGCGGCCTGAGAACCCATAAGAAGGTCAAGGGTTATCAGCCGATGTTCCGCCGCTTGGATGAGAACTGTATCTTGCCTGACCCACGAGTTCCGGGAGGGGGATGACCCGGAACAAGAGATGCGCGCCTTGCTTATCGGTCGGCACGTAGCCCCATTCGTCGATGATAAGGAGCTGCGCTTTCAGGATCGAGGAGAGCACTTTCTCCAACGATCCGTTGGAGAATGCCTCCGAGAGACGAACCACCAACTGGGCCGCCGTAAAGAATCGGGTTCGGATCCCCTGTTCGCAGGCCAAGACTCCCAAAGCGGAAGCCAGGTGTGTTTTTCCGGTTCCGACCGGTCCATAGAGAACGAGGTTCTTCTTCTCGCCGATAAACGCACCGCCGGCAAGCTCCGTTCGGGATAGATTCGGCGGCAGCCGCAGACTTTGAAAGTCGTAGCCCGCAAGGGTCTTGTAGACCGGAAAGCCCGCTTCCCGGAGAAAGCGGGCCCTTCGCACTTCTTCGCGATTGGCCATCTCGCTGATCAGAACGCACAGGAGAAACTCCTCCCGGCCGGCCGAGCCTTCCTGCTCGCAGATATGGATGGCCGTTTGACTGAGGGCCAATCTTCCGAGGAGCGCCGAAATATCCCGGCGAAGACTCGCTCGGTCCACTCGTTGTTTTCTCATGATTGGACCTCGGGATCCAGGAACGCCCGGTCATAAGTCCCGAGGTCCGGACCTTGATCGGGAGCGGAGAGCAGCCCGTCGTAGGCAATCCGCGCGGAAATCGCCTGAAGGCTGAAGGAGTCGACCGCTCCCCGGCGAACCGCCTCCTGGAGAGATTCCAAGGCGACCTCATACCCAAAGCTCGAGGCGCTTTTCGAAAGAACCGAGAGGACACGATGCAGATCGGACTTGGACAGCTCGTCCAGATTTTCGCGCAGCGGCTCACTCAAACCGGCGCGGAAGGGACTGTTCGTCCAGGCGCGGGGACGCTTCAGAAGAGTTTGGAGGCTCGTGACATAATCCGCGGTGTCGGTCCGGTTCTCGCTGAAGGACCTGGGATGAACGATCAATGGCTCGCCGTTCTCGCCGTAAACGACAACCGTATGGGCTCGGATCCCAACCGCCATCTGCCGATCGGCGTACTCCGGGGCGCTGGAATACCAGTGCCGGCCGTCGAAACAGAACTTTCCATATCCGTTGGTCCGCACCCGGTCCAAACGCTCGACCAGGAAGGGCTTTTCAGGAAGCGGGCTCAAATGACGGCGCTCCTCGGCCCAGAGCTCGCCGATCATGAGGCCCTTCTTATAGTGGGGCCGCTCGAAGTCCTGTTCCATCCGGGAAAGCAATCCCTGGTTCCAGGTCTCGAGGTTCTCCACCACGGGGATCGGAACAAAGAAATTCCGTCGGACATAGCCGACTTTGTTTTCGACATGGCCCTTCTCGTGACCCGAGGCGGGGTTACAGAAACTGACCGAGAATCCGTAGTGGCATTTAAACCGCAGAAATAGATCCGCGAGGGTGACCTTTTCCCGGACTCGGCGACCGACGCCGCTGGCGTTATCAAACACAATCCTTCTCGGCACACCGCCGATATGATGAAAAATATCCATCAGTCCCTGACAGACGCACTCCGCGGTTTCGCCCCCGAACCCCTGGATAAAGCCGCCGTTGCTGTTGGGGAAACTCAGGCACAGGTAATGGATTGGGCGTTTTACGCCGTCCTCGATAATGTCGGCTCCCCCAAAATCAGCTTGCGCCTCTCCCGCCGGCCAGACAAGTTCCAAATAGCCCCGATCGGCCCCGCGCTCACTCTTCTTTTGCTTCAGATACCTCTGGACCAGCGGATAAGAGCAGCGGTAATCCTCCGGGTATTCGTTCTGAAGCCGATGGTGGACGCGTTGGGCCGTATGCCGCTGTTTGAATCGCATCCGCTGATCCTCTTCCAACCACCCGTCGATAATCGGTTTCCAGGGGTCCAGTTTCGACGCCGAAGCACTTTTCTCCTGGGCTTTTTCGTTGAAGTCCTCTTCGCGCATGTACTTGGCGACCGTCTTCCGGTCGATCTTCAGGCGGCTGGAGATCTCTTGCGATCCGAGCCCTTGTCGTTGCAGTTCTTTGATCTGATCAACCTGGTTCATTCGGAGCATGTCTCCTCCCTGCAGGGTATCCTACAGGGTTTTCCCGTCGCTTCCTCCCCACGATTTTTATGGGGAATTATGACGATTTTTTTGTCCATTTCAGTTTGATCATTCTGGGTATTTTTGGTTTATCATAAAGACTCAAGGAAGCCCTTCGAGGAAACGCCCGAATGATAACCGGATGAAAGCGAACTCATCGCGGGTTCCTTTTTGAAAAGATACTGCCGCCCCGGGAGCACGAACAGGTCTAAATCGACTCAGATCAGTCCTTTATCGTCAAATCTTGGATTCAATCGCTCCATTGAATAAAAATATTGTTTAGAGCCTGTTGCACGAATCCCCTCCCCGCGGCAATCGGAATATGCGATACTGAGAGCTGAGGAGAGACGATGAGCTACAACCTGCGGGACTGCGATCGGGACCAGACGTATCTTTTGCCGCCAAGCCTGCGGGACTGGCTGCCGGAAGGGGATCTGGCTTGGTTCGTCCTGGACGCGGTCGAACCGATGAACCTGCAGGAGTTTTATATCGGCCTGCGTCCGGACGGGTGCGGGGGCGCGTCGTTCCCGCCGTCGATCATGGTGCCGCTTCTGGTCTACGCGTACTGCGTCGGGGTGCGCTCCTCCCGGCAGATCGAACGGTCGTGCGAGCGGGATGTGGCCTTTCGGGTGATCGCGGCCAACCAGGTGCCGGACCATACGACGATCGCCCGGTTCCGGAAGGAGTACGAGGAAGCTCTGGGGAAGCTGTTCAGCCAGGTCTTGACGCTGTGCGCGGAAGCCGGGTTGATGAAGCTGGGAGTCGTGGCCCTGGACGGGACAAAGATGGGAGCGAACGCCTCGTTGGCGGCCAACCGGACGGCGGAGGGGATCGAGAGGGAGGTACGGAAAATCCTGGACGAGGCGGCCGCGGTGGACGAAGCGGAAGATCGGAAGTACGGAGCGGACAAACGGGGAGATGAGCTGCCGGCGGAGATGGCCAAGGGTTCGAGTCGGCGGAAGCGATTGGAGGAGGCGCGGGAGCGGTTGAAGGCAGAGGCGGCACGGGCAGCGGCGGCCCAGCAGGAGAAGATTGAGGCCCGGCAAGCCGAGGAAGAAGCGGCGGGGAAGAAGAAGCGCGGGCGGAAGCCCAAAGCGCCGGAGGCGGCGGTGCGGGAAGAGGCCAAGGCCAACGTGACGGATCCGGACAGTCGGGTGATGAAGACTCGGAGCGGGTACGTGCAGGGGTATAACGCCCAGACGGTGGTGGACGAAGGGCAGTTGATCATCGCGGCCGAGGTGACGACGGAACAGAACGACATCCATCAACTGCATCCGATGATCGAGAAGGCCAAGGAGGAGCTTGCGGCGGCGGGCGTGGCTGGGGAAAAAATAAAGACGGTGCTGGCGGACGCCGGCTTCTGTAGTGAGAAAAACTTGGAGGCGATCCCGGAGGGCGGAGCGGAGTATCTGATCAACACCGCGGGGGAGCATGACCGGCGGACAGCGCCGACGGCCCCG
>Ga0315275_10004037_pt1 | contig 13665 bp, 12 predicted proteins | sample YL17G03_0_MG_FD_205557 | JGI IMG/M metagenome (GOLD analysis project Ga0315275, IMG submission 205557) | Sediment microbial communities from Yellowstone Lake, YNP, Wyoming, USA - YL17G03_0 | ecosystem: Environmental > Aquatic > Freshwater > Lake > Sediment | place: USA: Wyoming | collected... | reverse complement strand
GACAATTGAAAGACTTGGGGCCGATATGCAGACTGCTGCGAAGGACTTGAATTTTGAACAGGCAGACGAAATTAAAAGAAAAATTGAAAAATTATCTGCCCTGAAGAAACAAACCTATCGCTGGACAGGCGATTTAGAGAAATTGAAGATTGTGCATATAGATAAATCCGTAAAGATAAAACCGCAGGACAGTAAGAAAAAGAAACAAACATACGCGGTTTTTGTGATGAGTTTTTTTGAGATAATCGACTCTGGCGATTTTGTGATTGATGAGACAGACAAAATTGCCGAGGCGATTGAAAACGCGTTGGCGTTAAACATCAGCCAGCAGGGAGTTGGTGACAGCGTAGAAATATTAGAACAATTTGCGATTGTTTCGTATTTTCTTTATTGTACAAAGCCTAGGGGGCTGTGGATGGATGCGAGCAGAGGCTTTGACAGAGAAGAGCTTCTGGAATTTAAAATTTAAGGAATACCTGACGGCAGATAAATTCTTAATCGCAGATTACGCTGATTTCATTGATTTTAATTAACCACGAATGAACACGAATTTTCACGAAATAAAAAGTAAAATTCATTCCGTTGATTTTTGCAGTCTTTTCTTTGTTTCGTTCTGTATGGTTTCGAACTGTTTTTTTGATATGTCGAGATGCTCTGTGTAAGCGAGAATAATTTTTTTCTCCATCTCGTGCAGCTTCTTGTCATAATAAGCAACCAATAACATATCCTCAAGATTTCTTATTCGCTCGGACAGGCGGGCCGGAAATTTTATTTTAAAACCATCGACCATCGATAAATCAAGGGCCTTTCTGGTTTCGAGATAGCCTGCACCGATATCTTTGGCTATTTCCTGAAGCATGTAATCTTCCTCAACTTCAAAATCTTTATCCGCACGGGCAAGATAATAAATGTTTGCCAAATACTGTATTTGCTCGTTTTGAGTCATATCTTACTGTTCCACATAAATAAATATTTATTGGCGTTTAAAGTTCGGTTCGCCGGTGGTATTCATATTCGCATCTAAAGACAGCGGAGAAGCTAAAGTATTCGGTTCCGTGTAATCCGGTAACATCGCGTTTTTACGAAGAATATCCGAATCCTGATAGCCCTGCAGAACTTTCTGTATTACACCGTTGCGGTCTATAAAGAATGTTGTTGGAATAGACCTTATATTATCATAAGGAGCAGGCAAATTCGATTCTGATGCGACAGGATAATTAATTGCGTTATCCGCTACAAATTCCTTCAAGATTTCCCCGGGTTCAGAAGAAATACCAATAATTACAAGTTCGTCAGGATTAATTTCACTTCGAATTTTAACAAAGTGCGGGATTTCTTTTTTACACGGCGGACACCACGTTGCCCAGAAATCAAGAATGACCCTTTTGCCCCTGAGGCCGGAAAGACTGATTTCATTGCCATCAATAGTACGGACAGTAAAATCGGGGCTCGGCCGATTTATCCATTTCGCAAACTGTTTGTCGCCCATCTGCCGTGAAACCCGACGAGCATAAAGATAAGTCCTGACAATGAAAAAATATCCGAAAAACAGGCCGAGGATAAATCCAATCAGACTGAGCCATAACCCCCATAACACCAGAGGTCTGCCAAGAAGTTTTTTGCTGTGGATACAGCAAATCGCAAGGATAAACCCTATAAGGCCGAAAAGCAGACCAATCACAAAAATTGACAAAGCGATGGAAATAAGGCCAAGCGTAAAGCAGGCAACAGAAATCGCAAGGGAGGAATTAAACTGGCGGAGGGAAATATCGGCAAGTTTTTCTTCTGAATGCTGCGGCTGGTCGGGATACATATTGAATTCCTTTCAAACAAATAATGTTTCCCGCATTAAAGTTTATTTCCGCAGCAGGGGCAGTAGTACCATTGAGCCCTGACTTTTTCGCCGCATTTGGAACAGTTTCCCGCATCAATAACGGCATTAAAGGGTGTGTGCCAGGTAAATTCTGTGCTGCTGAACGGGCCGGACGCATTGAGAATCAAGGTGAGCCTGTCCCTCTTTGTCGTATCAACAAGAGCTTTGCCGTTGGGGTCGTTAACGTCAAATATGAGAATGTGTGAGTTGGCGACAGAACCGCCATTATTAATTATCGCAGTCTTTACCGCTTCGAGCTTAGGGACAAGTTCGGCCGGCACGAGGGTCAAAGGCTCCAGCCGGGCAGGAGAAGAACCCTTGAGGAAAGCCCTGTTCTGGATTTGGGACCACGAAGCGTAAGTCTGACGGCCGTCACTGTCAACCGAGCACTGCACCATAAAAATCAGATAAGGCTTCAAAGAGGAATCCATCGGCGTCTTTGCACCAGCGCCTATCGCATTTACATTGAACTCAAAGGGCAGCCAAATGGCGAACTGCGTTTGATTGCCTTTGACGTTTATAACGGTAAGTTCCTTTAAAAAAGCGCCGAGGTTGATATCGCGTCTTGTCGTCCAGCCGAGGGCGGTCAGCAAAAATAAAACCACAATAACAAAAACAGATATAAACTTAAAAGATTTCATAAGAGTACCCTTATAAGCACAGTTTTAAAATTTTTCTTACGGCCTTTACATCTATATCGCCATGTTCACCAAGTATGTCGCCTCTCTGAGCAAAACGGTCAACAACTTTCTGGGTATCTTTTTGGGTAATACCATAATCTTTCAAAGAGGTCGGCATATTGATTGAGTGAAAGAATTTGACGGTACGGTCTATCGCAGCAGCAGCCCTTTGTTTTTTACTGCCGCGCTTTATGCCCCATACGTTTTGAGCCATTTTTGCAAGTTTGTCGGCTTTGCTGCTGATTTTATACTTCCAAACAGCCGGCATAACAATCGCAAGCGTTTCGGCGTGAGCCAAGCCGAAAAAGGCGGTAAGCTCATGGCCAATCATATGCGTGCTCCAGTCGCCCATAATGCCGCAGCTTAAAAGGCCGCATAAAGCCTGCGTTGAACACCACACAAAAGTCGCCCGGGTCCGATAATCTTTTTTGCCGCTCATCACTGCAGGCGCGATATCAACAAGGGTTTTAAAAATTGTCTCAGCATATCCATCCTGCAAAGGCGTGTTCAAATCGACTGTTGCGTACTGCTCTGCAACGTGTATAAAAGTATCGACGATGCCGTTGCGAAGCTGAATTTTCGGCAGCGAATAGGTAGTCTGCGGGTCGAGTACTGAAAATTTCGGATAAACATACGGACTTCCGAAGGCAAGTTTTTCTGTCGTGCCTGTTCTTGATATAACCGCAAAGGTGTTCATTTCAGAACCTGTCGCAGGCAGCGTAAGAACAGTTCCCAGAGGCACGGCAGATTTAACGGTCTGGCCGTGAGTTTTCAGGATTTCCCACAAATTTTTGCCTTTGTAGGGAATCGCAGCAGCGATGAATTTCGAGCCGTCAAGTACGGAGCCGCCGCCGACCGCGAGAATAAAATCTATCTTCTTTTTGCGGCCGAGCTGGACGGCCTTGATGCACTTTTCATAAACAGGATTCGGTTCGATGCCGCCGAATTCAAAAACTTTCCGTTTTTTCAGCGCGGCTTTGACCTGCCGATAGACGCCGTTTTTCTTTATCGAGCCGCCGCCATAAGTTAAAAGTATTTTCTCTTTCGGTCCGATAAGCTCACTGAGTTTTGCGATTGTACCTTTGCCGAAAACTATTTTGACTGGATTACAATAGGTGAAATTTTGCATATTTTTTGTCCCTTTTTCAAAATCAAGACCTTTATCTTTTAACCTATTTTACCCTTTTTTGCCAGTATAAATGTTTTTTTGCATAATATCAAATTTGTATGAAAAAAATTCAACTTTTCAATGTTGCCATACCGATATGCTCTGATAAGGGTAAAAAAGATGGCTCGCCAGACCAAGAAAGGTCATGTTTAGCTGAACCGTGCTTATCCGTCTCGGCGGCAGAGATACAAGGCTGATGGTAAGCAGGATAGAGCAGGCAAAATGCTAAAACGCTAAAAGGAAAGAGCCATAAAGCAAAAGGCGGAGCTTACAAAGCTCCGCCGTTTTTTTTGTTCGCAGCAATTATCAGGAATTTACCTTTTCAAATGTAAAGGTGTGGGCGTTGGCGTCAATTTTTACTGTGTCGCCTTCGGCAAACCTGCCTTCGAGCAATTCGACAGCAAGATTATTCTCAAGTCTTTGCTGGATAGCACGCTTGAGCGGCCTTGCACCAAAGGCAGGGTCATAACCTTCATCCATCAACTGCTTTTTTGCATTGTTTGTAAACTCGACATTGATATGCCTTTCGCGCAATCTTTGCGCAAGACGAGAAATTTGTATCTCGACAATTTTTTCAAGGTCTTTCTTAGTCAACATCTTAAAGACGATGCTTTCATCAATTCTGTTCAGGAATTCCGGCTTGAAATATTTTTTTAAGACTTCCTTAACGTGCGCTTCAATTTCCCAGTCCGCGCCCTGCTCTTCAGTAAGCTGCATAATCTGTTCGCTGGCAATGTTGCTGGTCATTATTATAACGGTGTTTTTGAAATCAGCCGTTCTGCCCTGCCCGTCTGTCAGCCTGCCTTCATCAAAGACCTGCAATAAGACGTTAAACACATCAGGATGTGCTTTTTCAATCTCATCGAGCAGGACAACTGAGTAAGGTTTTCTGCGGACGGCTTCTGTCAATCTGCCGCCTTCTTCGTAACCTACGTATCCGGGCGGGGAGCCGATTAAACGGGCAACGCTGTGCTGCTCCATAAATTCGCTCATATCAACACGCACCATTGCATTGGGGTCGTTAAAGAGAAATTCTGCAAGGGCCTTTGAAAGCTCGGTTTTGCCGACACCTGTCGGGCCGAGGAATAAAAATACGCCGATGGGCCTGTTGGTATCGCCAAGGCCTGCACGGTTTCTGCGAACGGCATTACACAATGCGGCGACGGCTTCGTCCTGGCCGACAATACGCTTGTGAATTTCATCTTCCATATGTATCAATCTTTCGCGCTGGCCGCCAAGTAATTTTGAAACCGGTATGCCCGTCCATTTGGAGACAATCTGGGCGACGTGCTCTTCGGTAACTTCGTTACGAATCATTTTGCCTGTGTCGCTTTTGGCAAGCTGCTGTTCTTTTTGTTTGAGCTGCTTTTGCAAATCAGCGATTGTGCTGTACTTCAGTCTTGCCGCTGTTTCAAGGTCGCCTTTACGCTGCGATTCGTCAAATTCCATTCTGGCACGGTCGATTTTTTCCTTGATTGCTTTTATTGCGTTGATGTTCGCTTTTTCGCTTTCCCATTCTTCGGTAAGCTCTTTATCCTGCGATTGAAGGTCTTTGAGCTGTTTTTCAAGATTTTCAAGCCGTTTTTTACTTGCCGGGTCGGTCTCTTTTTTCAGGGCCTGTTTTTCAATCTGAAGCTGCATAATTTTTCTGCGTATGTCGTCAAGCTCGGCAGGCAGCGAATCATTTTCAATCCGAAGCTTCGATGCGGCTTCATCAATCAAATCAATGGCCTTGTCCGGCAGCCACCGGTCAGATATATACCTGTTTGAAAGAGTCGCAGCAGCAACCAGAGCGCCATCGGTGATTCTTACGCCGTGATGCGTGTCGTACCTGTCCTTGAGGCCCCGCAGTATCGCAATAGTTTCTTCAACGGTAGGCGGGTCAACGCGAATGGGCTGGAATCTTCTCTCAAGCGCCGCGTCTTTTTCGACATGCTTGCGGTATTCATCTATTGTTGTTGCGCCGATGCAGCGAAGTTCGCCGCGGGCAAGAGAGGGCTTTAATAAATTACCTGCATCGACGGCACCTTCCGCTCTTCCTGCGCCGACGACAGTGTGCAGCTCATCGATAAATAATACAATTCCGCCTTCAGAGGCAATAATTTCCTTGAGAACCGCTTTGAACCTGTCCTCAAATTCGCCGCGATATTTCGTGCCTGCAATCAAAGCGCCCATATCGAGAGCAACAACTTTTTTATTCTTCAGTCCCGCCGGCACATCGCCTGCCACAATTCGCTGTGCAAGACCTTCAACGATAGCTGTTTTACCTACACCTGGCTCGCCGATGAGGACGGGATTATTTTTAGTCCGCCTGTTAAGCACCTGCATACATCGCCTGATTTCCTCTTCTCTGCCGATAACGGGGTCGAGCTTTCCTGCGCGGGCAAGCTCAACAAGGTCTATACCATACCTTTCGAGAGCTTTGTACTTTTCTTCAGGATTTGCATCGGTAATCTTTTCCGAGCCGCGGATTCGCTTTAAGGCCGCTTCAATCTGCTCAGGCGTAATAGAGTTAACTGATAAAACCTCTTTTGCGTCGCTGTTGACCGAAGCAAGAGAAATAAAAATATGCTCTACGCTTAAATATTCATCGCTCATTTTCTCTGCGCGGTTCTGCGCATCAAGGACTATCTGATTAAGCGACGGGTCGGGCATAATTTGAGCACCGACGTTTCCGGTGGCAATTCTATTGATTTCACTATCGGTCATCTCCTTTATCCGCGCAACATTTGCGCCGATTATCTTTAACATCATAACCGCAACGCCATCATCGTCGCGCAAAACGGCAGCTAACAGATGCAGCGGCGAAAGGACCGTATTAGACTTCTGCATCGCTATTTGCTGAGCTGTTGCTAAGGCTTCCTGAGCCTTTAATGTAAATTTGTCAAACTGCATAACCTTTCCTTTCCATCTTTTACTACTACGAGAGCAAAGGATGTGCCTGAAAGCATTAAAACGCAACTTTAGCATCGGCAGGCACTTATAAAAACGGCAAGCGATGTTTTTATGCCAGATTGGCAGTTTTTAAAAAACGAGAGCCAAAAACAGCAGAATCGCTCCGAAAACCATCCCTGCAAATGCTATCTGCGAAAGTCTGCTATAGCGGGCAAAACCGGGATGGGTGTCCTCAAATTCCCAGTAAATTTCATCAAAGTCGGAGTCCTGTTTGGGACGAAATTTCAGCTTTACATAGATATGCGCAGCAAATGAAACAATGAAAAGTAAACTGCCGACAAGTAATAAAAAAAACTTCATTTCTTTATCGAAACCCTTTGCTCAAGAAGTGCAAAAATAACTTTTGCAATATCGGTGTTGTCTATATAGCGACCGTAACGAGCGTCTTTATTTTTTGCTTCCTGCTCAAATAGTTTTGAACCCCGGCCTTTGGCAAAGAAAAAGACAAGCGAATTTGTATGGTCCGTACTGTTCCACCGCATCTGCGGCAGCACTCCTCTGCCGCCATTTACAACACCAGTCAGATAACCAGTCTGATGGTCTGCTGTTATTATTACAAGGGTTTTTTTCCATGAATTTTTGGTTTCTACCCATTCAACAACCGATTTCACAGCCGTTTCAAAATCAATCATTTCCTCAATCATTCTTGCACCGTTATCATCGTGCGAGGCCCAGTCAACGGCACCAGCCTCAATCATAATAAAGAATCCATCAGGGTCATTATCAAGAACATTAATCGCGGTTTTCGTCATTTCGGTAAGGTTTGGTTCATTCTGATTGAAAGGAACATCAAAAGGTTCAACAGAATTTCCGCTGCGCTTTTCCTGCAGCGTTGTTGCGGCCTGAGCAATTCCCAAAACCCTTTTTGGTGTTTTGCCCTGCGCAAGATTTATGAATTCCTTTTTGTCCTGAATCAAGGTCCATTTATCTGCCATTCCGTCGCCGTCTGAATCGGCACCGGCAGTGCCTTCGAGCAGCGAGTTCCAGATTTGCTTTGAGCCGACATACTTAAAACTGCCCGGCCTATCGAGTCTTCTGCTGTCATCGTCAAAAAGCGGATTTCCACAGCCGAAGATAACCTCCAAAGCGCTTTGGTTTATCATTTCATCAGCAATTTGCTCGTAGCCGCTACGGGATTTGGCGTGAGCGACAAAGCCTGCCGGAGTAGCGTGACTTATCGGCACAGTTGTAACTACCCCCGTTGACATTCCGAGTTTTTCACATTTTTCGATGATATGCTCAAGCCTGTTTTCATTGACATCGGCACCTATTGAACCGTTGGAGGTTTTGAAGCCTGTTGATAGTGCCGTTGCCGCTGCTGCGCTATCTGTAAAACCCGTCCTTACGTAATTGAAATCTTCTGCCGCTTTTTTCGGGTCGTAAGAGCCGCCGGCAGGATAGGTAGTTACTGCAAGTTTTACGGGGAATTTTTCAAAAGGCTGCTCGCCTTTTTTGCCGTATTGGTAATAGTCCGCTGCGTCGATATGATTGAATCCGCCACCGTCAACAATTATTAAAATAATGTTCTGGGGATAATCGACCGGCGATGCAAAAACAAAATACCGTATGAAAAAAATCACAAGAAAAACTATTTTAAAAGCGATATATTTTGGCCTTTTCATTTTTTTCTTCTTCTTAATCCATCCTTGTCTTTCTTTTTCTTTTGATGTTCCGTTCTTTCTTTAGATTTTTCAAGCGGGATAGCATTCAGTTGTCTTGCTGCCATATTGACCGACACAATTTTGACAGTCAGAGGCATACCGATATGAAATGTTCTGCCGCTGCGCTGGCCGTAAACGCACTGGGCGCGGTGGTCGTAAACAAATTTATCTTTTCCAAGCAGGTCGAGCGGAATAAGGCCTTCAATGCCAAATTTTGTACACTGAACAAAAATTCCAAAGTTCGCAAGGCCGCTGATAACCGTTTCAAGAGTTTCGCCTAATCGCTTTTGAAAAAGCTGCAAAATCAAAACGGTTTTCAAATCTTCCTCCGCGTCATCTGCCCGTTCTTCTGTAAAAGTTAAATGTTTGCCGATTTCAATAAGCTCTGATTCGGTTAAAGTTTCCTGCATTTTTCCTGTAAGGTGCATTCCAAGAAGCCTGTGGATGAGCAAGTCAGCGTATCTGCGGATAGGGCTTGTAAAATGGCAGTAATGCTTCGAAGCAAGTGCGTAATGGCCGATATTCAGAGGCGAATACTCGGCACGAGTGAGACTTCGAAGGACATAAGTATTTACTGCAAATGCGGCGATTTTTCCCTTTATATAGGCAAGAATATTCTGTAAATCAAACCTGTCGGGGTTTTTGGGGACTGAAACGCCAAAGAGCTTCAGCGTTCCTGCAAGACCTTTTAAGCTCAGCGAATCCGGGTCAGGATGAATCCTCCGCATAAAAGGAATATCGAGGCTGTTAAGAAGCTCTGCGATTGCTTCGTTCGCTTCAACCATAAACATCTCAATTATTGTATGAGGATAGCCGGCATCGGCAGGATGAGCATCAACCACCCTGCCTGATTTATCAAAGACAAGCTCGGTTTCGGGCAAATCGAGATGGAGCATACCTTCGCTGTTTCGCCGCGATTCGATTATTTTTGCAAGTTTTTCCATATCGCGCAGAAGCGAGACGACCTGGGGCGGTCTTTGAGTTTTTTGGCCCTTGAGGATTCTGTCGGTCTCGGTGTAAGTAAGCCTTGCCGCTGAACGGATAACAGAATTTGCAAAATCTTTCTTTAAGATATTTGCCGAGGGGTCATAAGTTATAAAAACCGATTTTGTAAATCTCGGCTGGTTCGGCTGGAGACTGCAGACGCCGTTGCTGAGAGTTTCCGGCAGCATCGGGATAACGAAACCGGGCAGATAGACGCTGTTGCCCCTGTTTTTCGCTTCGAGGTCAAGCGGAGAACCAGGTTCGATAAAACTGCAGACATCAGCGATGTGGACGCCGAGCGTAAATGTGCCATCGGAATTTTTTTCAACGCTTATGGCGTCATCAAAATCCTTCGCATCTTCGGGGTCGATAGTTATGATGGTTTTTTTCGCCAAATCGAGTCTGCCAGCCAAACCGGCGTGCTGGAAGTTTCCTGCGGCCTGCAATGCCGAATCGAGACAACTTTTATCGAACTGATACGGCAGAGCAAATCGCCTGAAACAAGCGTCAATTTCGGTTTTATACGTTCCGCTCTTTCCGAGCAGTTCGATGATAACGCCGCGGGCGTAATTGTACTGAGTAGGATAGCTAATTATCTCGACAACGGCTTTGTCGCCCGGCACAGCACCCTTCGCACCGACATCGTCAATCTCCACTGGCTCGGTAAATTTGCCATCCGGCAGAAGATAATAAGAATCCCCTTTTTTTGTTATTGTTCCAACAAAGCGGTTGTTCGCTCGCTGAAGTATTTCGATGATTTTTCCGCTGTATCTGATTTCTTCGCCGCGGCGAGTTTCCTTCATCACTTTTGCAGCGACCGTATCTCCGGTCATAGCGGCGGCAGTGTAATCTGCGGGAATAAACAAGTCACAGTGCGAGCTCGATTCGATCGGCGTTACAAATCCAAAACCTTTTGTGGTAGCCCTGAATGTTCCATAAACTTTACCCGAAAGCGGCGGCAGTGAAACAAGGTTTTTTGAGCCGATGACAACCATTCCCTCTACCTGAAGCTGCTGGAAGGCTTTTTTAAACGTCTCCAGTTCGTCCGGTTTTACGCCGAGCGATTTTGCCAGGTCTGGAGGTTTCAGTGGCCTGTAGTCTCTGTGGCCGAGATGACTGATTATCCTCTTTTTGAAGACTTCTACCATAAAGGTCTTTTCATCCGATTAATAAAAACAGCACCTGCCGATTATTTTACCCGGCGAGGCGCTGTTGTGCATTAATTTTATTCAACGACAGAATCTTATCCTTTTATCTTGTTGAGCTTTCGAGCCAGATGCGATTTGAGTCTTGCAGCCTTGTTTTTGTGAACGGTTTTCGTCGAGGCCATTCTGTCGAGCTTTTTGACGGCGAGCTTACACTGCTGGACGGCCGCCTTCCTGTCGCCGCTGCTTATTGCGGCCTCGAAGCCCTTTATTGCAGTTTTAACCTCACTTTTGCGCGCGCGATTAATGATTCTGCGTTTTGCGTTCTGTCTTACTCTCTTTTTGGCTGATAATGAATGTGCCACTTTAACTCCTGATTAAAAATTTCTTATATTTGTTCTATTCAAATTTATTACTGGTCGGTTTTTCTTAACCTGTCGACCTTTGCCTTGACATCCTTGTAGGAGAAATCAAGCTGAGCGAGTTTGCGGTAAAGCTCCAGGGCCTGGTCGGTACTGCCCTGCTGCTCATAGGCTCTTGCGAGATTATACCTTAAATCCTTCGCGATGTCATTGTCTTTTATTTCATACTCATCAATTGCCTGCTTTAAAGTGTCAATTGCGTCGCTGAACCAGCCCTTCATAAAGAAACACAGGCCGATTTTGTTCATTGCCGATATTTTGTGTTTCGGCTCTTTTTTGGCTTCCTGCAGATAGGGGATAGCCTGGTCGTACGTTTGATTTCTCATAAGCCGGACGCCATATTCGTATTTGAGCCTGAGGTCCGTCGGATAATTTTCCATACAGAGCCGGTAATGCTCCAGTTCCGCAGCCAGAAGTTCTCTCGTCGCATCGGTAAAAGCTGCTCTTGCGGCCTGGTCAGAGGGATTTTTCTCAAGACTTACCTTCGCTTTTCTGATATGCCTGCGGAGAATTTTCATCGCTATTTCACCTGAGCGGCGTTTAAATGTGAAATCCTTAAGCTGCCCATGGGCATCTTCGAGCAGCTTTATCGACTCATTGTCCGCATCGTCAGCCTGCAATTCACTGAGGGCATCGACAAGCTTGAATATATTCGCAGGTGAGTAATCCGCCTGCAGCATTTGGCGCACTTCAGCCACCGCCTGCTGACGAAAATCAACGCTTTTCACAACCGCCTGCTGCAACTGGAACTTTTCCTGGGATTCTCTGTCCTTGATGGATTGCCTGAAGTCGCCATCCTGGTCGTATTTGCCTTTCTGCATAGTAAGATTCGCCGATAGATTTTTGAATTCATCTGCCAAAGCCGCATCGTCCGGTTTCAGCCTGCACGCATAGCCGCAGGCATTGACAGCCTTGGCATATTCCTCTATGGCAGTGTAGGAATCCTTCAAAAGCAGAAGTGACTGAAGGCTGGGTTTCTCTAGCGCCTTGTTCGCTTCGAAAATCAAATCAGCAATCCACAAAACGGTCTTTTTAAATCCGCCGGCGGCGGCAGCTCTGAGCATCTGCTCGGCATATGCTAGGTTATCCGGGTCCTTTGCAAGCAAAAATTCGGCGTTGAGCAGATTTTTGAGCAGATTTTTGCCGCGTGCATGTCTTATCTTTTCAATCATGGATGGTTTTTTCCCGCCTTTGGCCTGTCTTATCAGGGCATTATGGCGGAGAGGCTTGTGTCCCTGCTCAGTCGCATCAGGGGCGCGGCGCAAACCTTCGATATACATATCGATTGCGTAGTCAAAATTATCAGTGGCGGCAACCTCTTCGGCCCTTCTGAAAAAAGGAACAGCTTTGGTCAAATCGCCATTATTGCTTGCAGCTACATCAGTCATAAAAGGCAAAACATCTCCAATAACGCTTTATTCTGAATTTTTTATGGTAAAACAACTTATATCTTTTGTCAATAATAAAGGAATGTTTGAAAGTTATCTGCGGCACTATTTTTTGATGGCGGTAACGATTCTGTCGTTGTTATTGAAATCTTTTTCGCTTTTTATCGGACTAAAAGCGTTTGTCTCCTCAAGCAGTTTTTTGACCTGCCGGCCCTGCGCCAAACCTATTTCAAGCAGAAGCGCTCCATTTTTTTTCAAGTGACTGCCGGCAATGCCGGCTATTCTCCGGTAAACATCAAGGCCATCTGCTCCGCCGTCAAGGGCAAGTTTCGGCTCGTAATTTTTCACCTTCATATCAAGTTTTTCATATTCAACTTTGCTGACATAAGGCGGATTGCAGATAATCAGGTCAAATTCTTTCACATCGAGCTGGCTGATTATCGGTTCAAATAAATCACCCTGCAGAAGTTCAATTCTTTCCTGGAGCTTATACTTTGCAACGTTTTGGGCAGCAATAGCGAGAGCTTTGTCGCTGATATCTGTGGCCACGATTTTCGCATCAGCAAAATTTTTGGCTATCGCTACAGCGAGACAGCCGCAGCCTGTACACAAATCACAAACATATTGTTTGCCCTGCCAGCTGCGCAAGAATTCTATCGCCCTTTCGACGAGCAGCTCCGTCTCAGGCCTCGGTATCAGACAGTCGGGGCTGACTGTTAGTGAAAGAGAATAAAACTCACATTTGCCGGTCAGATACTGGACAGGTTTATTTTGTATGCAGCGTTTTACCAGACTATGAAGTTTGTCGAGCTGTGGTTCTTTAACAGGCTGGTCAAAGTGCATATAAAGTTCGATTCTTTCCATTCCCAGCACAAACGATAAAAGCAATTCAGCGGTGAGTCGCGGTGAGTCGATTTTCTTTTCAGTAAAATGAATCACCATCCAGTCAAGCAGTTTTTTTATCGTCCAGACTTCTGCCAATTTTAGTCCTCTGAAATTTCAGCAACTGCAAAAAGTTCTCGTTCCAGCTCGAAGATAAGCGAATCGACATAATCGGTATCGACAGTTTTTTTACAACCAGCGGGGATATTTCTCCCGTGTCCCTCGGCGAGCCTTTCGGCAAGCGGCACAACTTTATCGTGCATAACGCGTTTGTCGGCATAATATACCATCTTTTCCTCAATGGTGCTCGGTTTGAGTTTTTCATCGAGCAGCGATTTATATGCGTGTTTTTTTATCGCAAGAGCAATTTCGGGATACTGCTTTTTCAAAAATTCATACGCTGCATCCTCGTGACGGAGTCCCTTGTGCCGCTGACTTAACTGCCGCCATTTTTTAATATCTTCTTCGCTTACCGGCTCATCAAATATTTCATCAAGGGGCTTGTGA
>Ga0315275_10004035_pt1 | contig 13667 bp, 13 predicted proteins | sample YL17G03_0_MG_FD_205557 | JGI IMG/M metagenome (GOLD analysis project Ga0315275, IMG submission 205557) | Sediment microbial communities from Yellowstone Lake, YNP, Wyoming, USA - YL17G03_0 | ecosystem: Environmental > Aquatic > Freshwater > Lake > Sediment | place: USA: Wyoming | collected... | reverse complement strand
TCTCGCGCCAGGTCGAGAACCAGTAGGAAGTGCCGGACGCACAGGCCGGGACCGACCTCAAACGCCGCGCGCATCTCTTCCTGGCCCAGACCTTCCAGGAACACATCGGCATGATAGTCACGGCCCACGTACTGAAGGCGGCAGGCCGGACATGTGTCGTGGCGGCCCCATTCAACCGTGGCCTTCTTTCTCCGCACCTTGGCCGACAGACCCTGAAGGCCCGCCAGGAAGTCGAGGAAGAGGCGCACCTGGTCCTGGTAAAGGATGGCCGTGCCCAAGCCGTTCTGGAACCCGAGCAGCAGGTGGGCATGACGCAGACAGTACCCGCGAGAACGGAGCAGGTTCTCGCGCACGCCGGGGTCATTGACCGACTCGTACAGCAGGAAATCCAGATAGCGGTGCGTGGTTGCCGCCTCCAGTTCACACAGCGCGCACCCCTTGGCCTTCTGGAAGGCTTCCAGAACCGTGTAGTACGGCATGTGCTTTTCGGGCTTTCGTTTCATGGGCCAGTCCATCGCATTTCAGTTACAGGTGTGGGATGATATCCTGGCACTGTTTGTTCGGCAGCTAGTGAGGGCGCATGCTCAGGGGGCGAATTGCTGAGCCCCCCACGCTGTCCCATTATTTAAAGAGCCTTGGCGTAATCCTGCGGCCACATTGGCCGCATATCAAGGGTGATATTAGGCTAGTAGTCAAGATGATGGGGGCATCGCAGCACAGGCTTCGCCGGCCCCCAAGTACAAATCCCTTCTGTATCTTCTTATGCTTCATCTCTGCCCTTATCCTATTTAAGTCCTAAAACGTGGGGCAGGAGCCTTATGGCTCTGGAAGGCTTCCAGGACAGTGTAGTACGGAATATGTTTTTCGGACTTACGTTTCATAGGTCAGTTCATCGCCGTGTCAGTTATATGTAGCCGTCCGTGTCCCAGGGAACACAGACGCGTTTCTCGCCGACGACGCGGATGACCCCGCGCACGTAGGCATCCTCTTCGTCTTGGTTGTGCAGCGCCCGGCGCAGGGCCTCTCGCTTCATGGCGAAGTTCTGCATGTCCTCGGCAATCTCCTCGAAGCGCCTTGCAGCCTCCGCCAGAAGGAACTGCGAAGCCTCTTCATGCGCCACCGCCTTCACAAGGAGGTCCAGGTGCCGCAGGCACACGCCCTGGGACCGCGCGTAGGCTTGGCGCCCTTCGGCGGTCTGTACGAAGTCGGCCAGACGCCGGGTATGCGCTCTCTCGACCTCCCGCAAGAGCCTGCACACGCGGCAGTTCCTTGAGTCCGGGATGCGGGGCACCGCGCCGGTTGTTGTGGGCAAGCCCGCTGCCCGCGACAACTCCGACGAAAGGCGTTCCAGCAGCCGCGGATACCCCAGCGAAATCCCCTGCGGCGAAGAAAGGGCAAACAGTTGCCACGTGTGAAGCGGACAGAAACCGATCTCGGCCGCGAAAGCGGTCTGGGCGGCCTCGTCGGACGAGAGAGCGTACTGCCAATGGGCAAAGAAGTCGGAAACGGCCCTGCCCATAGGCTGACACACCGGACAGCCCCGTGTACGAAGGTCCTGTTCAAGGTCCGCCTCACAGATGGCGGACGGCGCCTGTTCGACCGGTGGCGGAATCTCCGGCGATGGACCCGGCTCGGTCGGCAACACGCTCCGCGCCGCATCGCCCGCCAGCTGGTCTTCGAGATGCAGAAGGCGGCGCTGCACCGTCTTGCTTCTCTTCGCGAGGCCGTCTCGGACCGCCACGGCGTCCGCATTATGCAAAGACGCCTCGGTGATCAGTCGGAGTGCCTTGTCGAGCACGGACGTCAAGAAGGTGGAAGCCTTTTCCGAGGAAAGAAACTCGGCCAAGGCCTCCTCCAAGACCTTGAGGCCGCTCGCGGCATAGGCGTCCATGTCGCCGGCCGTTTTGGCTTCCAGCCCCATCCGGCAGGAGAGCGGGAAGACGCGGATCGCCTGTCCGCCCACGAGGGTCTTCAGCGCGTCAGACACAAACCGCAAAACCTCGTCGCGCTCGGCTTGGCCCAGGAGATCCGTCTTGTTGATGACAAAGAAGATCTTGCGGACATGTTCACGGATGCGGCCCAGGAAATCGACCTCGATCTTCGTCAGCGGCGTGTCCACGCTGGTCACAAACAGGACGGCATCGCACTGGGGCAGATAGCCGTAGGCCGTGGCGGTGTTGGCTTCAATGGTCGACCCGACGCCGGGCGTATCCACGAACTCCAGGCCGCGCCGCAGGAACGCCAGCGGCAGTTCCAGGCAGGCCTCTTTGACCTTTTTTCGGTTGGCGGGGTTTCCCTTCTCGGTAACGTACTCGGCCAGCCGCCACACGGGCGCTTCCTCCGGAAAGGTGAAGCCCTCCCGGTGAACGACGAGCCGCTCCTGCGGCCCGTACCGCAGAACCGTAATGGCCGACGTAAGCGGCAGGATGCCCGTGGGCAAGAGGTCGCGGCCGATCACCGCGTTCATCAGGGAACTCTTGCCCCGCTTGAACTGGCCCAAGACCGCCAGTGTGAACCGGTCTTCTGCCAGGCGGACAGTCAGTTCCTGGCATTCGTCAGCCCTCGCCGGGTCGCCGTGCTGGGCGAAAAACCGCTTGAGTAAGCGGACTTCGCGCGCGACGGACTGTTTGGCCTTGGTATAGGCCTTCAGTTTGCCGATGTCCGGCACAACTTCAACGCCCAGGGCGGTTGTGGGATTAGCGCCTGTCATGTCAACCCTTCACCTCAGCGGTCGGCCCGTCAGGCGGCCGCCGCGAGTCTCGCTCAATCGTCTCAAGGATTCTCCGGCTCGCGGCGTTGTCCGGTTGCTGCTCGATAGCCTTCGTAATCCATTCCTTGGCCTCGGCGTATTGCTTCTGGGCTTGCAAGCACACCGCCAGATGCTGCTTGAACGCCGGTTCGAAGGGGTTCAACCAGATGGCGCGGCGGAACTGCGACTCCGCAATCTTCAGCGCGCCGCAGGCCACCAGGTGCCTCGCCAGCGCGTCGCGGTCGTACCCCAGATACGGCGCGGGCCGCAGAATCTCCTCGACCCGTTCCTCTCGGCCTCGATTGTCTTTTTTGCGGGGCATGTTCGCCCCTGTCAGGGCTTGTCTTGTGCCTTGTGCGGATCAGGGGCGTAACCGGGCCGCTTGCCGCTGGCGATCCGTGTGATGGCCTCCAGACGCTCGATGATCGCCTCAATCCTTGGGTCCAGGTATTGCTCAATACCAGCGGGTGTCTCGCCAAACCGTCGCAGGTACTTGGTTTCCGTCTCCACGAGGTCTTCCCAGAACATCGAACCCCGGCCCCAGATGTTCTGCGAGGCGTCTTCCACTCTCGGCTCCAGTCCGAATGCCGCCTGGAGTTCCTTCATGACCGACCGGATGCGGTCAATCTCGGCGAGGATCGCTTGGCGCTGGCCCGGCGACAGCCGGTTCCGCTCGTGATAGAGCAGGCCGTGGAGTTCCCGCCCCTTGGCGTACGCCTCGAAGTCGCAGAGCATCTCGTCAAGCAGGAAAAGCACCGTGTCCACGGCCCGCTTGTGACTCTCTCCCAGGTTAATGCGCCTCACGTCTTTCATGGCGATTTGCCACCGGAGCCTGTGGAACCCCCGCTATTTCACAACCAGAACGGCGCAAGGGGCCAGCCGCACCAGGCTCTGGCACGTGCTTCCCATGACGCGCTCGTAGATGGCCGAATGCCCCATGAACCCGATCACCAGGAGGTCGAAGCCCCGTGCCTTGATGAACTCCAGGATGGTCTTGACCTCGTGGCCGACGATGACGTTCGCCTGAATCTCAATTCCCTCGCGGTGGGCCATCGCTCGGGCCCGCACAATCACCTCGTGGAACTTTTCGTCCTCCAACTCCTTGGCCTCCACGACCTCGTCCACCGTCTCGGCATCATGCGGAACTTCCTCGACGGAGATCGTATGCAGTTCCGCTCCGAATTCTCTGGCTAGTGCAATCGCCTCTTCAAGAGCCTTAAAGGAACCTTGGGAACCATCGAGGCCAAGCAAGATCTTCTTGTGTTGCATCGGCCATCTCCTTCTGGAAGGGCGGTCCACACCGTCGGTCTGCCGGCGCGGCTGCCGCGCTATTTTCTCCCAACCGGACTCTCGAAGACCGCCGCCTTGCCCAACTCGGCCTCAATCTCCAGCAGGCGGTTGTACCTGGCGATCCGCTCGCTGCGGCAAGCCGAGCCGGTCTTGATCTGGCCGCCGCCCATCGCCACGGCGAAGTCGGCCATGAAGACATCTTGTGGGCCCCCCGCTTATTTCACAACCAGAACGGCGCATGGGGCCAGCCGCACCAGGCTCTGGCACGTGCTTCCCATGACGCGCTCGTAGATGGCCGAATGCCCCATAAACCCGATCACGAGGAGGTCGAAGTCCCGCGACTTGATGAACTCCAGGATGGTCTTGACCTCGTGGCCGACGACGACGTGCGCCTGAATCTCAATCCCCTCGCGGTGGGCCATCGCTCGGGCCCGCACAATCGCCTCGTGGAACTTGTGGTCGGCAAGGTCCTTCGTTTCCACGACCTCGCCCACCGTCCCCGCATAGTGAGGAACCTCTTCCACGGAGATGGTGTGCAATTCCGCACCGAACTCCTTGGCAAGGGCCACGGCTTCCTCTAGCGCCTTGAAGGAGCCGGGGGAACCGTCGAGCCCGTGCAGTATCTTCTTATGCATTGTTGACCTCCTCCTCGGAAATCGGAAAGTGCGGCTGGAACCACCGCTGGGCCACCAACGTGGGAACCACGGCGCTCGCGATCACCACGACCACGAGCGTTGAATACTGGGTCGAATTGATGAAACCGCGGGCCAGGCCGAACATGGCCGATATCGTGCCGAATGTCAGCCCCGTGGACATCAGCAGCGTCGTGTACATCGAGGCGCGCCGGTCCATGCGAAACAGCCGCGCGGTCGGCCAGACGCCGATGAACTTGGCTGCCACCTTGACGGCCAAAAGGAGCAAGATGACCAGGGCGCCCTGGGCCACCGCCGACACACCGACGAGCGATCCCGCCTTGAGGAAGTAGAAGGGTGTCAGGAGTGCAAAGACCGCCACGCGGATGTGATAGGCGGTCTCCTTGTGTTTCTGGAGCACACCGGCCACGACCAGGCCGAGGATGTACGCCGGGAGGACCGCCTCGCTGTTGGCAGCGGCCGCCAGCCCACCCAAGACGAAGAGCATCAGGATCAGGATCTTGATCTCCGGCTCGCTCACCTGCCCCTCGTGATGCCGCAGGAAGTGGCTGGTCAGCCGCGGGGCGAACGGCAGGATGACCGCCGAGACGCCCAAAAAGACCGCCAGGTGCCAGTTGTAGTTGGCGAACATGACACCCAGAGCCAGGACCGTCCCCAGGTCGGTGACAAAGCAGGCCGCCAGGATGAGTTTGCCGATGGATTGACGGTTCAGGCCCGTCTCGATCATCACGGCATAGACCACGGCTACCGACGTGGTGGAAAGAGCCGTGCCGGCGATCATGCTGGCCTGGGGGCTCCAGCCGAGGAGGAAATAAACCGCCGCCATCGCGCCGAAGAATGGAGCGATGAAACTCACAGCGCCGATCCCCAGCGCGGGCTTCCAATGCTGGCGCAGAACCGCCGGCTCGATCTCGGCACCTGCCAGGAACGTCAGCAAAATGGCGCCGAAACTGGCCAGGAAGTTGATCCACGGCGTCATTGTCAGACCGGTCTCCTGGCCCGCCTGCGGCCCGAAGAGCGGTAGAACATTCCCCGCCACAGCGCCCACGCAGATCTCGATGAGGGCCACCGAGATGCCGATTCGAATGGAAATCAGGCTGGCCGCCAAGGCCAGGCCCACCCACAGCGCCCCGGTCATCCAAGGCGATTCCAACATACCCTTGCTCCCTATTCATTCGTCGCACGGTGCGCCCGCTACTTGCCCAGAAAGTCATCCCACGTTCAGTTGTCTGTTTCGACCGGGAATATCTCCCGATACAGATCTTCGCCATAACTAGTCTCCAACGGCTCGTCCTCGACGAGTTTGAAGGTTCGCGTCCCGTCGGCCCGTCTTGCGGCGCGCAGGAAGATGGCATCCTCCGTCTTCCTGTCGAACAGGCCGTGCGCGAATTCATACAGATGCGTCACGAAGAAGACCTTGATGCGCCTTTCCAGCAAAGCGCAGACAATCTGTCTCGCGATCTCGGACCCTTCGCGCTCGTTCGTGGCGGCGAATGATTCGTTGCAGAGCAGCATCGAATTCGGCGCGAGATGGTCAACTATATCGCTCATTCGGGCCAGTTCCTCATCGAGCTTCCCGCTCTTCATCGTCGCGTCTTCTTCCCGCTTGTAGTGGGTGAACAAGCTCGTGCACAGCTCGGCATCGAAGGACTTGGCCGCGACAAACATGCCGCTTTGCATCATCATCTGCGCCAGACCGACGCTGCGCAGAAAGACCGACTTTCCGCCCTGGTTGGCGCCGGTGATGATCACGAGGCTCTTATCGGCGGCGGCGGCGTTACCCACCACTCGACGCTCCATGAGGAGCGAAAGACACGGGTCATACAGCCCGCTGAAACGGTGCCGGCGTTCGCCCGCGGGCACCGAGCGGGGAAAGCACACCGGCTCTTTCTTGGACGCGAGTCGCCCGTGCAGATTCAGGCAGCCGACATAGAAGGCCAACTCTGTCCGCAGCATGTCGAAGAAGCTCAGGACGTGGTCGGCGGATTGGGCGAGCGCGTTCGCCACCAGATTGATCACGCAGTTCTGCAGGTCCGACAGGATCCTTGCGCCGGCGTCGTCGCGCTCGTGGAGACGAAAGGTGTAGGCAGGCGGATTCTGGCCCAAGATCCGCCTCAGCCAGTTCGGTCTTTTCTCGCGCACACGGCGCAGCACGTAGTTGGTGCCTTCGTTGCCATCGCCCAGCTCGGCGTTCAGCAAGACGCCCTTGCGGAACTTCAATTCCGTCAAATGATTCTGAATGCTGGCGAGGTACTCGTCGCTCAATGCCCTCTTGATCATCGCGAAAAGCACCGTGAAACCCTCCGACTCAAATCGGCCGGCCTGTGCTTCGGCGATACCTCTCAGCTTTCTGAGCATGCCCATGAACATCTGCAGCAGCTTGATCGAGTCGCTAAGGATGCCGGCCGGAGAGCGGCTGAAAACGCCAAGCCATTCTTTTCTTCTCTTCTCGAGCGCCTCGGTGGCGAGGTCGTAGAGCTCCCGGACCGCCGCCCGGTTCTTCAGGCAGTCCTTCAAGATCTCCTGTCGATACAAAATCGTGTCCACATCGTTCTGCAGACCCGAGAAAAGCGCGTGGCGCGCCACGTCGACCAGGAACTCGTCGTTGCCCGCCATGGCGCGCAACAGCGTGCCCAGTTCAAGGTCCTGCATCAGCGCGGATTCGTTCCACGGCAATTTCTGCCGCAGGTCGAAATCCCGATCCCGATGCATCAAAAGCACTTTCATGCCTTGATCCTCTTCTTCAACCAGTCGTAGGTTACGTGGTGCTTCTCCGCAATCGCCAGGGCGTATGCAACTCCGTCGGCCGGTCTTCGCTCCAATTTGTAGGTTCGAATCGCCGGATTGTCCGGATCGACCGTGCTCACGACGCTGACCGTTTTCTCATTGAACGACGCCAATTCATCCAGAAAGGTGACGCAGACACCGAGCAGGCCCAACGCGGAAATTCTTGTCATGATCTCCTTGCTCAGATAGACCGCATCTTTGAGCGTCGTGGACGAGAAGATCTCGTTCATGACGATGATGCTGTTCGGCATCGCCTGATCGAGTATCCAGCGGACCCGGACCAGATCGTCCGCCAGCTTGCCGCGGAGCGTCTCGATGTCCTCTTCCTTTTCGAATTGCGTGAAGAGGCGGTCGAAAAGAAAGAGCCGTGCTTCCGTGCCCGGGACCGGACAGCCCAGACTGGCCAGATAATGCAACTGGCCGAACGTGCGGGCGAACGTCGTCTTGCCGCCCTGATTCGGGCCGGAGACGACGAAAACGCGCTCCGGGCCTCGCAGAAAGAAGTTGTTGGTCACGACGGTCTTCTTGTCGTTTATGAGATTGCCAGCCAACGCGAGATCGAAGGATTCGCGGCTGCTGATTTCTTTGCATTGATCGGAAAGCTGCGGGTAGCAGAAGTTCAGGCCGGCGCGTCGGAATTTTTCGATGTACGTGAGATAGGCGACGTAGAACTGAATCTCATGGTCGAACTGCGATAGGGTCTCGTCCAGATACTTCGCGTGCTCCGCGTAATAGGTCTCCAGGGCACGGAACGTGTCCGGATGCAGCCGTGCGACCCGCTCCACCACCTGCGCCTGGATGTGGTTCATGCCTCCCAAGTACAAGTCCTTGACTCGATAGTCCTTCACCGCGCCCCGCCTGAACTTCTCGAAAGTCTTCTCGACGGCGACGCTGTAGTCGCTTTCCGCTTCGTAAGGGCGCACCGTGACGCGGCCGCTGTCGATGAGCAAGCAGTACCTGACGGCGGACAGATCCGACTTCAGCGCTGCCGTTTCCGTCACGAGCGTTCGGAAGGAGTCCGATGCGACATACGCCGTCAGATACTCGCGGAAGGCGCGCAGGCCGCGTGATGTCAAGTCGAACTCGGCGAGGTTCTGCGCGAGGCCCTCGATGGCCTCGCAATAGATTCCCACCGCGCCAAGGAACAAGCGCTCCTTGTGGTACTTGTAATAGTGCTGCTGTGCCTGGGGCAGATGCGCGCGCATCGCGTGCATCCGTTGGGAGAACGACTTGACGGCCTGCATCAGGATCTTATCTTCAAGATCCTGCATGATTTCCTGGCGATAAACGATTGCGTCAAGATCATTCAGGCGAGTGTGGAAGAAGGGCGCGAGATCGTAGTCCTGGCAGCTGGCCGTGATGGCTTCCACAATCTGATCGAGATTCAGATCGTGGAAGAAGACAGGCGCTTCGCCTGTTTCCTGCTTGGCTGGGTCATAGGGTTCTGCAAATAGAATGCTATGGAAGCGCTTGGTGTCGGTGCTTGACTGGCAAAACGGATTGCGCGACGGTGGCGCATATCCGAAGCCCTGTAGGTCGAAGCCTTCCCGCGTCATGCATCGCCTCCGCATCAACGCCCGAAACGCGCCTGTTTTCCTAGTTCCTGTTCAATCTCCAGCAGGCGGTTGTACTTGGCGATCCGCTCGCTGCGGCAAGCCGAGCCGGTCTTGATCTGCCCGCCGCCCATCGCCACGGCGAAGTCGGCCATGAAGGCATCTTCCGTTTCGCCGCTACGGTGGGAGATCACGAACCCCCAGCCGGCCTTGCGGCAGAGGTTGATGGCCTCGATGGTTTCCGTCACTGTGCCGATCTGGTTGAGTTTGATGAGGACGGCATTGGTGGACCTCTCGGCGATGCCGCGGGCGATGAACCTGGTGTTAGTAACGTAGATGTCGTCGCCGACGATCTGGACCTTGTCGCCAAGGGCCGCGGTGTGGGCCTTGAACCCGTCCCAGTCGTTCTCCGCCAGGCCGTCCTCGATGGAGACAATCGGAAACTTGCCGATCCATTGCTGGTACAACTTGGTCATCTCGGCGCTGGTCTTCTTTCCCTGACCGGACTTGGCGAGGTTGTAGGCGCCGGCCTCGTAGAAGGAACTTGCGGCCGGGTCGAGCGCGATGGCCACGTCCTGACCAGGCTTGTAGCCGGCGGCCTTTATGGCTTCAACGATGACCTCGCAGGCCTCCTCGTTGCTCTTGAGGTTGGGGGCGAAGCCGCCCTCGTCGCCCACGCTGGTGGCGTATCCCTTCTTGGCGAGTATCTTCTTGAGGGCGTGAAACGTCTCGGCCCCGTAGCGCAGGGCCTCGGCAAAGGTCGGCGCCCCGATGGGCATGACCATGAACTCTTGGAAGTCCACGCTGTTGTCGGCGTGCTTCCCGCCGTTCAGGATGTTCATCATCGGCACAGGCAACCTCATGGCGCCCGGCCCGCCCAGGTATGCGTAGAGGGGCAGCCCGGCGGCCATCGCCGCCGCGCGGGCCACCGCCATCGACACGCCCAGGATGGCGTTGGCGCCGAGTTTCGCCTTGTTCGGCGTGCCATCCAGGTCGATCATCAGCCGGTCAATCTCGGCCTGGCGGGACGGGGCCATGCCGACGACTTTCGGGGCGATTGTTTCGTTGACGTTCCGAACGGCCTTGAGCACCCCCTTACCGCCGTAGCGCTTCTTGTCGCCGTCACGCAGTTCAACGGCCTCGTTCTCCCCGGTCGATGCGCCTGAGGGCACTGAGGCCGACGCCTCCATGCCGTTGCTAAGGGTCACGTGTACCCGAAGTGTCGGGTTGCCTCTGGAGTCCAGAATCTCCATCGCGCGGATGTTGCTGATCTCAGGCTTCATCACCATCTCCTTTTCCGGGTTCGTGTTTCCGATGCCGTTTGCCACACGCCGCACTGGAGCGGCCCAGAGTCAATCCCGCAATGTCGCTTTCAGCCGCAGGGGGTTCATCACAAGGTCCAGGGCGTCACGAATGTCCCGGACAACCACATCGGCCACGCGCACGAGTTCGCCGGCGGCGCCTTCGGGTCCGATGACGGCAATCCCGATGGCCGCAATCGTGAACATCGCCATGTCATTGCGGCCGTTACCGATGGCGACCACATGGTCCGCGCCGAGCCTGGCCACGTATTGTGCTTTCTCCTTACCCGTGCTCAGAATCCAGACATCCATCGGCAAGTTGTGAAGGGCCTCGGCGGCTTTGCCAAAGGTGTCGGCAGTCAGGACGGTGATTCGCAGACGCTTGGCGATTTCGGCCAGCCGTTCGGCAACGCCCGGAAGCAACGTGCCATCAAGGGCCAGCGTCCCGGAGAAATCAACAACCAACTGCGTCAGCATCAGAGGTGCCTCGCCAGGCAACTCCAGAATGACCGGTGTTTGTGTCATCGCGTGGCCTTGTGATCCTCTTCGAGTCGAGGCTGAACCGCATGTCGCCTTAGAATCTCTCGGGCCGCTTCTCGCACCATGCGGGCCGGGTAGAATGAAAGCGTCCTCAAGAATCCCAGTGCTTCCGGCGTGCCGATCTTGCCGAGGGCCTCGACGGCCGCCGTTGCCGCATAAACATCTCGCGTTCGTCTGACGAGCGCTGCCAGGGCCTGTGCCGCCCCCGCCTCCCGCCGCTCCCCCAGAATCCATGCCGCCCGGATGGGCGTTTCCGGCTCCGGATGGTCCAGCGCCAGGATCAGTTTCTCGGCCATGTTCTTCGAGTCCAAGAAAGCGTGGATGTCCACGCCGCAGCGGGGACAGATGTCCAGGTCCTCGGCGAAGTCGGTCCAGCAGTTGGGGCAGAAGTACCGTAGCATGGTGCCGTCACTTCCCGGAAAGCCGCGACTCAAGGGCCTCGATCTCGGCCAGCGCCTTCTCGACCGCGGCCCGCCGGTCGGGCGCCTTCTCCAGCAGGTCCTCCACCGTCGCCAGTTCCCTCTGGATGAACTCCTGTGCCTGCCGCTCCACATCATCCACGCACCGGCCGATGGCCGCCGTCCATTGGGCGGCCAGGCGGCACAGGTTCTTCTGGACCTCCCATGGCAGCACGCGAAGGAAGTGGCGATTCACCAGCGGCCGCACCAGCCACATCGGGATGAGGAACCAGAGCAACTCCAGCGGCGTATCGAAGACGCGCCCGATGTTCACGTCAGGCTGGCGCGGCGGCAGGACGGCTACCTCAAACTCCGCCCCGGAGAACGAGACGCCCAGGACTTGCCTGATGCCCTCCGCCAAACGGTCCTGGAAGCCGCGCACCATTCGCGCCAAGCCGGCTTGAGCCGCATCCACGTGCCGGTCGGCCAACTGGTTGCCTTGCTCGTGCGAGAGCGGGCCGAGGCAGGCCAGCATCGCTTCCTGCGTCCACTGCTCAAACCGGGCGGTGGTCTTAGCCAGGTTGCCCCACCACGCGCCCATCTCGCGGCGGAGGCCCTCGGTCAGCCCCTGCGTCAGTTCCCCGTGGTGTTCGAGGAACCGCTGGAGGGCGTCCTTCTGAAGTCGCCCCTTGAGGTCCGTGGCCAGGAGCCAGATTTCGTTGCGGACGCTGGCCAGGTCTCGCCGCTCGTTATCGAGTTGTCGGCGAAGTTGCTGACGGGCCTCTTCCGCCACCGACGCGGCTGAAAGCGCCACCCGCAAGTACTCGCGGCAACCGGCCAGCAGCGTCGCCACTTTGTGCCGCAGAATCTCCGTGGTTTTTTCGGCCCGCTGCGAAACCACGTGGCTATCGAGGAACTCGCGGAGACCCCGCGCCAGGTGCTCAAAGCCCGGCCGCGTCGAGACCGGCAGCACGTTCAGACCGGCGTGTAGGCGGCCGGCCGTCTGCTCGCGGATGAATTCCGTGATGGCCACCAGATCCCCGGCCGACACGAGGTCCGCCTTCGTAACGAGAATGGCGACCTCCGGCGTGTGCCGCCCAAGGTGCTCCAGCAGCCGCACGTCCTCTTCCGAAAGCGGATGGTCGCTGCTGATGGCCAGGAAGGCCGCCCCCACGCGCGGCAGCCAGTCCATCGAGACCTGCGTGTTGTGGGCGAAGACGCTGCCCAGGCCCGGCGTATCCACGAACCGCACCCCCGTGTATGGCCGCAGATCGGGCGCCTGGACGTCCACCAGGGCCACCTGTTTGGCGTTGCCGGGGTTGCCACGCTCCGTGACGTAATCCGCCAGCCGCTCCAGCGGCACGTCTTCCTGGCGGCCGTCGAGGTAGCGGACCGTGGCGCGGTCCTGCGGCCCGTACCGGATGCGCGTGACGACCGCCGTCACAGGCAGCACGGCAACCGGCAGGATGTCGCGGCCGATGAGGAGGTTCAGGACCGAACTCTTGCCGGCCTTGAAGCGGCCCATGACTGCCACGTCGAGGACATCGCTGTCGCGGAGCGCGGCATCGGCGGCGTCAACCAGTGGGGCGAGGGAGGCGATATGGAAATCTTGGCAGATTTTCCGGGCCTGTTGGACGGCGTGCGGTAGGAAGCCGTCAAGCGGTTCCCGCCCGACACCGTGGGCTGTGTTCGCGCATGTTGCCTTCGCCGGCTCGCGCATAAGAAACTCCCACAGGCCGCTGCCTGTAGGAGTATCGGCGCCCTAGCAAAAAACTCCTACCGGCCTTAGCCTGAGTAGGAGTCATCAGCCAGTATCTGGCGTTTAAGGGGGACTCCATCCCCGCCTTCGACAAATATAACCCTCTTGCCCGGCGAAGTCAACTCGGCAGTTCATGCGGAAATTCACGCTCGGTTGCCGAGATACCCCTTGACTGGTTTTGGGCATATGCCTATAATGTGGCGGTTTAGGAGAGTGGCCGTGCCGAGGCCGAAATGCTGCCGAAGAGTGGCCGGGCTGCCGCGGTGCAAGGTGTTCAAGCCTGCGGGTATACCTGCCTGCTCGCTTGAGGAAGTTATCCTGACCGTCGATGAGCTGGAGGCTGTCCGGCTCGCGGACCTCCAGGGTCTGTATCAGGAACAGGCCGCCCAAGAGATGAACATTTCGCGGCAGACGTTCGGCCGGATTATCGAGTCGGCCCACAGGAAGGTGGCCGAGACGTTGGTTGAGGGCAAAGCCCTCCGAATCGAAGGAGGAGAAATCGAAATGGCCGAGTTGCGCACATTCAAGTGCCGCGATTGCCAACACACGTGGGGGCTGCCCTTGGACTACGGGCGGCCGCAGGAGTGCCCCAAGTGCAAGGGGCTGAACATCCACCGCGCACCCGAGGACCGGGGTG
>Ga0315275_10004034_pt1 | contig 13668 bp, 12 predicted proteins | sample YL17G03_0_MG_FD_205557 | JGI IMG/M metagenome (GOLD analysis project Ga0315275, IMG submission 205557) | Sediment microbial communities from Yellowstone Lake, YNP, Wyoming, USA - YL17G03_0 | ecosystem: Environmental > Aquatic > Freshwater > Lake > Sediment | place: USA: Wyoming | collected... | reverse complement strand
GTACTGCAATTCGGCCGCGGTCGCGCAGACGGCGGTCGACGCGCCGCCTTCGCCATCAGCACCTTCGGCTACGGCGAGCCAGGGCCCGGGTGCGCCATCAGCACCTTCGGCTACGGCGAGCCAGGGCCCGGGTGCGCCATCAGCACCGCCGGCTACGGCGAGCCAGGTCTCGGCTACGGCGAGGCAAGCCCCTCCGACGAAACGCTTCCGGGAGCCGGAACTGATCATCGATCTTGAACCCCCGCCTTCGCCACCAGCACTGCCGCCTTCGCCATCAGCACCGCCGCCTTCGCCATCAGCGCCGCCGCCTTCGCCATCAGCACCACCGGCTACGGCGAGCCAGGTCTCGGCTACGGCGAGCCATCCGCCTTCGCCATCCGCACCCCCGCCTTCGCCGTCAGCACCGCCGGCTACGGCGAGCCATCCGCCTCCGCCACCAGCACCACCGGCTTCGGCGGGACAAGGGCTGATCGCGCCATCCACACCGGCGGCCGTGGCAGAGGCGCGGACGGAGCCAGACGCGCCCGGGCGGCGTCCCCTGCGCATCCTGGTCGTGGACGACGACCCAGACATCCGGCTGATCGTCAGCGCGACGCTGCGTAAGCTGCCGACGCCGGTGCAGATCGAGCTGGCCGAAAACGGCGTTGATGCCGTCGAAAAGGCGCTGGCCAACCCGCCCGACCTGCTGGTGCTTGACGTGATGATGCCAGGCATGGACGGCTTCGGCGTGTGCCGCGCGCTGCGCGAGAACGTGCGCACGGCGTTCGTGCCGGTACTCATGCTCACCGCGAGCGCCGATCAGACCAGCCGCACGCAGGGCTACCTGGTGGGCACCGACGACTACATGGGTAAGCCGTTCCTGCCGGTCGACCTGAACCTACGGGTGACGCGGCTCCTGCGGCGCACGTACGGGATCTAGATGAAGGTTCTCGTGATAGACGACGAGCAGGACATCTGCCTCGTGGCGCAGGTCGGCCTGCGCGCGGCCGGCATGACCGTCGTCACCGCCGACAGCGGGGCAGCCGGCGTCGAGGCGGCGCGCCGGGAACGGCCCGACGCGATCCTGCTCGACGTCATGATGCCCGGGATGGACGGCTACGAAACGTTCGCGGCGCTCAAGGCGGATGCGGATCTCTGGGCGATCCCCGTGGTGTTCCTGACCGCGAAGAACCCGGACGGCACCGAAGCCCGGGCCCATTCGTCGGGCGCGGCGGGGTTCATCGCGAAGCCCTTTCTGCCGCTGGAGTTGCCGACGCTGCTGAGGACGCTGCTCGGGTTATAGCGACAGGGGTCAGAGTCGACTTCCGGACAAAGGCGGGGAAGTCGAGTCTGACCCCAATCGCTTTGTCGCTGACCCCAACTGCTTACTGCGCCACCGGCACGGTGATGGTGAAGGTCGAGCCCTTGCCGACCTCGCTCTCGACCCTCACGCGCCCGCCCTGCTTTTCGACCAGCGCTTTGACGATGGCCAGGCCGAGGCCGGTGCCGCGGACCTTGCGCGTGTTCGCATCGTCGAGTTGCTGGAACTTCTGAAAGAGCAGGCCGACCTTGTCTGGAGGAATGCCCCGTCCCCGGTCGGTCACCGAGATCGCCACGAAGCCGTCGCGCTCGCGGCGCGCAGACAGGGTGACCTCCGACTTGGCCGGCGCGAACTTCAGGGCGTTCGACAGCAGATTCACCACCACCTGGATCGTGCGGTCGAGATCGACGTGAATGGCGGGCACGTCGGGCTCGATGACGGTCGCGATCGTCAGCGACGCCGACTGCGCGAGATGCTGGACGTTCTGCACCGAGAGCGTGACGACCTCCGCCACGGACTGGGTCTTCGCGTTCAGCTCGAGCCTGCCGGCCTCGATCTTGGAGATGTCGAGGATGTCGTTGATGATGCGGACGAGGCGGTCGGTGTTCGACAGCGCCACGTTCATCAGCGTGACGTGATCCGGGTCGGCGGCCGGCGACTCGGACAGGAGCAGTTGGAGCGCGCCCTTGATGGACGTCAGCGGGGTGCGCAGTTCGTGCGAGACGATCGAGACGAACTCGCTCTTGAGGCGGTCCACCTCGTACAGGCTCGTGATGTCCTGGAACGCCACCACGCCGCCGATGATCGCGCCATCGTCGTCTCGCAAGGGGGCGCCGCTCATGAGGATCGGGAGGACGCGCCCGTCCGGGTGCTTCACGACCAGCTCTTCGCCGACGACGGTGTCGCCGGTCAGGACGCGCTTCCACCCCCAGTGCTCGGCGGTTACCGGGGTGCCGTCCCGCAGCGTCACCGCAAACGACCTCCAGTACGCGGCGCGCGCCTCCTGGTCGTCGGGCTCGCGGCCCAGCAGCGCCTCGGCGGTGCGGTTCTGCACCACGGTGCGGCGCGTCGCGGCGTCGACGATGAGGATGGCGACGGGGACGGTCTCGATCGTGGCCAGCAGGCGCTCGTGCTCGCGCTCGGCCTTGGCGCGCTGCGTGTCGAGCAGTTGCGAGACGTCCCGCTCGCGGGACAGCGCCTCGGTGAGATCGCGCTGGCGCCGCTGGACGGCGGTGGTCATCTCGCGGAAGGCGCGGACCAGCGCGCCAATCTCGTCGCGTGAGGGCGGCGGCAGGGACACGTCGAAGTTGCCGCCGGAGATCTGCAAGGCCGACTGCGCCAGCGCCGCGAGGGGATCGAGCACGATGCGCGCGATGAACGCCACCAGCACCAGCAGCAGGACGATTGCCACGGCGGGGATGGCCAGGGTCTGGAGCGTGGTGTTCAGCCCCTTCGTGTTGGCCGACATCCGCTGCTGGTTGATGCGGTCGCGCTCGCGCGCCTCGAAGCGATCCAGATCGCTGCGGATGCGGCGCATGCGCGGCGTGCCGAGCTCGGCCAGGCGACTCGCCATCTCGGGGGTCGGCCCGGCGGACGGCATCAGCACGAGGCTGACGCGCTCGTGCCAGTCGCGGATCAGGGCGTCGATGGCGGCGAGCTCCTTCCGGACCGCTTGCTCATCGATGTACTGAGGCAGGAGCGCGATGTCGCGCTCGTAGGAGCTCCACAGCCGTTCGTAATCGACGCGCACGGCCGGGTCGCCGGTGAGCAGGGCCGCGCGCTGCACGCCGTCGATCTCGACCACGAGGCGGACGAGCCTCGACTGGCTCTCGTACCGATACATCGCGCTGTCCTGGGCCTTGCGCAGGTTCGACCGCTGGGTCTCCAGGTCCAGGACGAACATCGTCTGGCCGAAGGCCGCGGCGACCACGACGCCAATCACGGCGAAGATGCGCGCGCGAATGCTCACTCAGATCCCTACGATCGCCCGAATCTGCCGCCCGAGCGTCATCGCGTCGAACGGTTTGCCGATGCAGCCCGCCGCGCCCAGCGCGAGGGCCTTGGACACCTCGGTTTCCTGCACCTTCGCGGTGAGGAAGATCACGGGAATCGCCTGCGTCGCCGGGTCGGCCTTGAGGCACTTGCACGTCTCGAAGCCGTCCATCTCGGGCATCATCCAGTCGAGCAGGATGACGTCCGGCTGCACCTCCGCGACGCGCGCAAGCGCCTCGAGCCCGTTGTTGGCCGTGAACACCGTGAACCCGGCCTTCCTGAGGGACAGCCGGGCGATCAACTGGACATCCGGCTCGTCTTCCGCCAGCAGCACTTTCATGTCTGTGCCTTTTCGAACCCCTTGCGAGTCATGTCGCCCCATCCGCGCTCGCCCATGAGGAAACGGAACACGCCGCGCACGCGCCACCAGGTGGACAGTTGCCGGTACCCGAAATGCTCGAGGAACCCGTAGAACGCAAGCCAGAGCAGGTCGCCAAGCCGTGGGTACCGTCTGAACGATACCTCCTCGAGAATGACTGAGGCGAGCGAGATCATCGCGCCGTAGACCACGGCGGCCAGGAACAGCAGGTACGCGAACCGCCAGCCGATCAGGTGGAACGCGACGGCGAGGACCGTCAGCACGTAGCCGAGCAGTTCGATGACCGGGCCGATACCCTCGAAGATCACGTAGTACGGCATCACGAACAGGCCGACGACGCCGTAACGCGGGTTGGCGAACATGCGCCAGTGGCGGCTCAGCACCTGCAGCGTGCCGCGCTGCCAGCGATCGCGCTGACGGGCCAGGACACGGATCGACTCGGGCGCCTCGGTCCAGCAGACGGGATCGGGCTGGAACACGATGCGGTACTTCTCGCCGCGATCGCGGTAGAGGCGGTGCAGATTGGCCACCATCTCCATGTCCTCGCCCACGGTGTCCTGCCGGAACCCGCCGACCTCGATGACGGCCGCGCGCGAGAAGATGCCGAACGCGCCCGAGATAATCATCAACCCGTTGACGAGCGACAGCGCCACGCGGCCCGCGAGGAACGCGCGGAGGTACTCGACCACCTGGAACCGCGCCAGGTGGCTCTTCGGCAGCCCGATGTCGATGACGCGCCCGTGATCGATCGCGCAGCCGTTGGCGAGCCGCACGATCCCGCCGACGGCAATCGTGGCCGGGTTCTCGATGATCGGCAGCACGGCCCGCGTCAGCGAGTGCTCCTCGAGCACCGAGTCGGCGTCGATGACGCACACCAGCGGGTGGCGCGCGGCGTTGACGCCCGCGTTGATCGCGTCCGCCTTGCCGCCGTTCTCCTTGTCGATGACCGTCAGGTCCAGGCCGGAGATGGACCGGTACACGCCGCGCACGGGCTTGGTCGGCACCGCCTGCGTGTAGCTGACGGGCGCGCGCACCAGCTCGAACGACTCCACGACCTGATCCAGCGTGTCGTCCTTCGACCCGTCGTTGACGACGATGACCTCGTAGAGCGGGTAGTTCAGGAAGAGCAGCGACCGCACGCTCTCGGCGACGTTGGCGGCCTCGTTGTACGCCGGCACCAGGATGGAGATGCCGGGTGTCGCCGGCGACCGCATCACGGCGCCCAGCTCCCGGGCCGTCCAGCGCTTCCGGTGATGCCGCAGCTGGACGTACGCCACGATCGAGAACACCAGGTAGATCGTGTTGATCGCCAGGAAATAGGCGATCAGGATCAGGTCGAAGACCTCGAGGGCGCCGATGGTCCAGTCGCGCAGCGTCATCAGACCCCCGCCGTCGCCGTGCGGCGTTCCCAGAGCATCTGACGGGCCAGGTCGCCGGCGTAGCCAGGATCGTCGATGCGCGTCTGCAGGGCGTCGACGCCGGGCCGGCCGAGGCGCCGCAGCGCGTCGGCGCAGCTGGCGGCGACAATCCACTCGTCGTCCAGGTGCGCGACCAGGCGCGTCGCGGTGTCGCTGCGGCGGGCGCGGCCCAGCGCGCGCGCGCCCATCGCCCTGACCTCGGGCGCCTCGTCGGCCAGCGCCGCCAGCGCGAGCTGGACACTGTCCTGGTCGAGCCCGATGGTGCCGATGGCGCGCATGGCCGCAGTGCGGATGAGCGGGTTCGGGTCACCCGTCCAGCGCTTCAGCTCCTCGGCCGCGACGTGGCCGCCGACCAGGCCGAGGATGTCGGCGACCATAGCGGCGTCGGCCGGCCGCGTCCGCGCGTGCTCGACCATCGCCGGCGTGGCGACGTCGCCGAACTCGCGCAGCGCCTCGACGATGCGCGCGCGCTGGTGGCGCGACTGGTCTGACAGACGCGCGAGCAGCACCGGGATCGCCTGCGGATGCCCGATGAGCCCGAGGGCCTCGACCGCCGCGGCGCGCACCTCCTCGTGCTCGTCGTCGAGCACCTTGAACATGAGCGGCAGCGCGCGCGTCTCGCGCACCAGACCGAGGGCGCGGGTGCCTTCGGCGCGCACCCACCACTTGCGGCTCGAGAGCTGATGCACCCAGTCATCGACCAGGCTCGCCGCGCGCGCGCCGTCGCGCAGGCGTTCGACGACGGTTCCGGTGGCGAGCGCCAGCGTCTTGAGGAACATCGTCTCGATCACGTAACGGTGGCGCGCCGGGACGCGAGAGATCTCAACCAGGCACCGGTCGCTGATCTCGGGCCCGAGCAGGCCGTCCACCAGCTCGCGATAGCGCGCCGTCAGGCGCTGGCGGCGGCGGAACTGCAGCTCGTCGATCCCGCGCTGGACCACGAGGAACACGAGCATCGCCGTGAGCACGATCGCGCTCAGCGCCAGGAACGGGACCAGGACGGCGACGAAGAGGTCGGTGATGTACGTGAACACGGGTTGATCGCTTCGGCTAACGCAGGAGACGATCCATGCGCGCGAGCAGCTCCTGGGGGCTGAACGGCTTGGTGATGTAGTCGTCGGCGCCCAGCGCGAACGCCCGCGTGACGTCCTGCTCGCGGCCCCGCGCCGAGAGCACGATGACACGCGGCCGCGCCGGCTGGTTGCGGATCGCCGTCAGGACGTCGAAGCCCGTCATGCGCGGCATCATCATGTCGACGATGATCAGGTCCGGGCGATGCGCCTCGAGGGCCCGCAGGGCCTCGCTGCCGTCGGCGGCCAGGACGGTCCGATACCCGGCGGCCCGTAACTGCACGTCGATCAGCCGCATGACGTCGGGGTCGTCGTCGGCGATCACGACCGTGCCGCGATCGTGACCGGCGGCGGTCGAGACCGGCGCGGCTTCGCCGGCGACCGCGACCAGCACGCCGCGCTGGCGCGCCACGACGATGGCCTGATCAGCCTCCGCGAGCAGCGCCTCAAACGTCTTGGCGCGGGGTGCCGGCGAATGCGCGAGTCCGATCTGGAAACGCGGCGGATCGCCAGGCCCGAGCCGCGAAATCAGCTCACCCAGGCGCTCGCGGGCCCTGGCCACCGGCATCTCAACCAGCAGCAGGATGATGTGCGCCGGGTCGTAGCACGCCACGAGATCGCGGCGCCGTGACTCGAGCCGGAGGGTGGCATAGGTCTCGGTCAGCCGCGCCTCGGGCAGCTTGACGAGCGCGAGGGTTCCGGCCAGGAGTCCGAGCTGCTCGCGGGCCATCGCGACGAACGTCTCGTAGTCGAGGTCGCGCATGTCGAACGGGAACCCTTCGGCCCGCGCGATCGCCTGCGGCTGCCGGGCCCGGCGCGCGAGCAGAGTCTGGACGCGGAGCATCAGCTCCGGCATGTCGAGCGGCTTGATGAGGTAGTCGTCGGCGCCTAGCATCAGGCCCACCATCCGGTCGTCGAGGCTCGCGCGAACCGTGGTGAAGAGCACCGGCGTGCCCGCCAGCTCGGCGTCCGTCTTCAACAGGCGGCACACCGTATACCCGTCAATGCCCGGGATGTTCGCGTCGAGCAGGATGAGATCGGGATGCTGCGCCCGCGCGACCTCCATCACCTGATCGCCGGCGGGCACCGGGATCGCGACGTACCCGGCGGCACGCAGGTTGATGCACACCACCTCGCGCTGATCCTCGTCGTCTTCCACCACCATCACGCGGCGGTTGCGGCCGTCCGCCGAAGCCGTGCCCACCCACTCAGGCGGGTTTCCGAGGTCGTCGGTGAAGGCCTGCTCCAGGTCGTCGAAGAGCATGTTGGCCGCGCTCGGATCGAAGGCGCCCGTCTCGACGCCGTCGAGCATCTCTTCGAGGGCGCTGGCCTTGATCGAGACGCCGGGAAAGCCGAGCGTGCCGGCGAGGCCGGCGGTGCGGTGGACAATCTGGCGCAGCGGGCCGATCGGGCCGCGGGTGCCCAGGGTGGCCACCACCGAGAGCATGAGGCCGATCGAGTCGGAGCGCTTGGGGTACGCCGCGATGAAGCGCTGGCGCGCGTCCCGCATCGCCGCTTTGGGATCGTCGAAGTCGACCTGAGCCGGAATGTCGTTGGGATCCTGTGCCGTCATTTGCTGGCCTCTGCGCGCGCGAGGGCGTCGCGGAGTTCGTGGTTGCCGGGTGTGATCGCGGGCGCCTCCGACAGCCGCCGGATCGCATCGTCCCGACGGCCTGCGCGATAGTACGTCGGCCCGAGGCCCCCGAGGGCATCGACCTTCTCGCGTTCGAGCAGGGTGGCTTCGTACGGGATGGCCGGATCGAGCAGCGAGACGACGAGGCCGACGTTGTTCTGTTTCAACAGGCGGAAATCGCTCTCTGCTGGAGACGGCCCGATGATGATACGTGCCATGACGTCAGAATTTTGACGCCCAAAGAGCGACGTCAGGGGATTGTCAGGTGTGATGAGTATCCACCAGGCAGCTGCCACGGCAATCAACACTGATAAACCGAGCAATATGAACATCTTACGGTTTGTCATGTGTCTCTTGCCACTGTACCGCGTCCCCTGATGTAGACCACACACACCGGCACCAGTGGCCCGCTCAGGCTCATCGGAGATATCGGCAGAAGGGCGAGCGTGCGTCAGGGAAGAGCAGGCCGCGAGGGCGCCCAGCGGGCGCTTGAACGGCCGACGGCTGTCTCGACCCGGCCGCGCGAGTGCCCCCATCGTCTGACTTGGTGTAGTTGGTCCATCCCGTAATTCGGAGGTCGTCATGCGAGCAGTGACAGCAATGGGAGTGGCGGTGGGCATCCTGGGCATTGCGGCGGTCGTGACGCTTGGTGCCGCCACGCAGGCAGCACCACCGGCCGGTCAGACGGTCGAACGGCGGATCGTCGTCGAACAGAAGCCCGGCGAGCCGATGGTCGTGATCGAGCGGCAGGGCGACGGGAGGCCGAGCATCGTGATGCGGCAGGGAGCGGGGCAGGGCGGCGGCATCTACAGACCCGCCGTAGCTGGCGGCGGTCCCCGGCTCGGGGTCGAAATCCGTGACGTGTCGAAGGAGGACGTCGCCAGCCTGAAACTGACGAGCCAGCAGGGCGTGGTCGTCGCCGCCGTCACGAAAGGCTCGGCCGCGGAGAAGGCAGGCCTGAAGGCCAACGACGTGCTCGTCTCCTACGACGGCGAGACCGTCCGCAGCGCCCAGCAACTGACGCGCCTCGTCCGCGAAACGGCCCCGGGCCGCGCGGTGAAGATTGCCCTGATGCGCGAGGGCAAACGCGTGGACCTTGAGGCGACGCCGGCAGAGCCGGTGGACGAGACGGTGAGCGTGTACGTGAACCCGGATCAGATCCGCGGCGACGTCGAACGCAAGATGAAGGATTTGCAGGGTCAGCGCAACCAGTACCGGTTCGAGCGCCGTGTGCCGGCGCCGGGCGAGGAGGGACCGCGGTTCAGAATGGAAGGCCCGCCCATGGGCCAGAACTTCCAGTGGTTCGGCCGCGAGGGCGGACCGCTCGAGATGTACCTGACGCCCGGTCGCGGCCGGCTCGGGGTGATCGTGCAGGAGCTCACGACAGAACTCGCGACTTACTTCGGCGTGAAGGCTGGCGTGCTGGTGACGAGCGTCGCGGCGGACAGCCCGGCCGCGAAGGCCGGCATCAGGGCGGGCGACGTCATCACGACGGTGGACGACAAGCCAGTGACCTCAGCCGGCGAAATCACCGTCCTGCTGGCCGTGAAGACTGGCGAGGTGCCGATTGGCCTGACGCGGGACAAGAAGCCGCTGACACTCAAGGCGACGATCGAGGCGCCGGGTCGCCGACTCTGAGAAGTAGTCAGTAGCCAGTAGACAGTAGGCAAAGACATCAACGCTTGATTCCGCCGGCTTGGTGCTGCGGCCAGCGAGTTCTTCTGCTGACTGCTGGCTCCTGACTACTGGCTACTGATCCAACGCGAGCAACTCCTCCAGCGCGGCCAGTACGAGCGTAAGTTCAGCATCCGCGTCTCCGAGGAGCCCCGCCGCGCCCTCGAGCGAGCCGCTGTCGCCGAACGCTTCGAGCCGCGCGCACATCTGCGCCAGTTTCGTGGCGCCAAGCATGGCGCAGTTGCTCTTGAGGGTGTGGGCCGTGTGGCCGAGCGTGGAGCCGTCGCGCGCGACGACGGCCTCGCGGATGCGCGCCAGGCGGATCGGTGCGTTGGCCCGAAACAGCGCGATCAGTTGCGCGATGAACTCCGGATTGCCGCACGCGCGCTCCGCATGCCGCAGTTCGGCGACGATGGCCGGATCGAGCGCCGGTTCGGGCGTCGCGTCGTCAGGCATCGGGGTCTACAACCGCGCGGCCGGCGGCTCCTGCGTGCCACCCTGCGCCGATGGCGTGATGAGCGTGGCGAGTTGCGCCGCCAGGATCGTCGCCACCGCCTTCAGCTGTGGCGTGATCCGCACCCCTTCCTTCAGCTCGACCGACAGCGTGCCCGAGCAGCCGTCCGACGTCACGAGGGGCGCGACGATGGCGCCGCTCGAGTGCGCTTCGGTGGCCACCACCTGCACGGACTTCGTGCGGAACGCGATCGCGGTGGCGTTGTCGGCCGACGGATCGATGGTGCCCATGCGAGTCAGCGAAAGCGGCGCGTAGCCGCAGGCCAGGACCTGGCGCAACGGGCCCTGCTGATTGTCGGGCATCCAGATGATGAGGCCCGTCGCCTCGAGCGCCCTGGCGATGCGCTCGAGCAGGCCGTGCAGCTCGCCCGGGTCTTCGACCAGCGCGAAGGCGCTGCAGATGTCTGCGACGGCCTGGAGATCCGGTCCCGCGCTCTCGCCGGCCGCCGGGCCGGGTCCGGATCCGGATGCGGGCGCGGCCGTCTCGCCGGCCGCGAGCCCAGGCGCCAGCTCGTGCAGTGACGCCCTCCGGTCGGGCGCGACCTTCGAAATTCCCAGGCCGCCGAACGAGGACGACCCGGCGTCAACCGTTTCGGTGCCCTTGCCCGTGCCCGCACCTGCGGTGATCATCGGGATCGGAAAGAGCAGCAGCAGCACGAGCAGTGTGACCAGCGCGGCGCCGCCGATCCAGTACAGCAGTTGCTGGCGCAGCACCGCGATGCCGATTTCGCGGGCCACCGACTCCTGGCCGCGACTGGTGTCGATGGCGTTGGTGGCCTTCGTCAGCAGGGACGCGCCGTCGGTGAAGATCACGTCCGAGGCCGAGAGGCGCTGGCCGGACCTCACGTAGTCACGGGCCTTCGCGTCGGACGGGCCGAACGCGGAAAACGACTCGACGGCGGCTTCCAGACCGCCCTGGGCCTCGACGGCAGTGGCGGCGACGCGCAGTTCGGAGAGACGGGGTGCGGTGGCCTGGACGAGGCCGTCCACCCGGGCCAGCCAAATGTCCGAAGCCTGCCCTTCTGCGACGTACGCCTGCTGGGCGGCGCGGATGTCGGAGAGGGCGAGGACGGCGAGCCGCGCCTTGCGGTCGAAATCGGTGGCGCCCGATCGCGCGGCCGAAATCTGATCGTCGACCCGCCACACCTGATAACCGGCCCCGGCCTGCGCGGCCAGCGCCAGCAGCACGAACACCGCTCGCAGGGCGCGAGACTTCATGAGGTCGTCTCCGATCGAATGCCGGGCCCGCGACGCAGCGCGTACACGATGCCGCCTGGAAGGCTGGCCCCGAACGTCACCGCGGTATACAGCACCGACAGCGTGAAGGCGACGTCGGCGGGCACCCCGATGCGCCCGAACAGGAGCACGTAGAGCACGTCTCGAATGCCGAGGCCGTTGACGCTCAGCGGCAGCATGCCCGCCAGCGAGATCAGGGGCACGAACACCGCGATCGCGGCAACCGGAACATCGAGAGCGAGCGCCTTGGCGTTCAAGAATACCACGAGGATCACGATGGCCTGGAAGAGGAACGACTGGGCGATCGCGGCGGCGAGCACGCCGCGCCAGGGCCGCGCGCGATACGGCACGACGGCGTCGTAGAGCGACGCCGCCTTCGAGCGAATCCTCCCGAGGGGCGTCAGCGCCACGAGGTAGTCGACGAAACGGTACGCCCGGGCGTCGGCCAAAACGACGTTCGCCGCGATGAAACCGGCGAAGAGCAGCAACGCGAGGTGCAGCAGCGAGACGCCTTTGACCGCGACGGGCGGCGCGACACACGCCGCCGCTGTCGCAATCGTCAGCAGCGCCAGCAGGCCGACGTTGCGCTCCATGAACACGCTCATCGTCGAGCGCGCGGGCGCGCCGGTGTCGCGCGAGAGCAGGATGGCCTTCACCGCGTCGCCGCCGACGATGGTCGGCAGGAAGAAGTTGAAGAACATCCCGATGAAATAGAACGCGACCATGCGCAGGTAGGGCACCTGCAGATCGACGGGGCGCAGCAGCAGCCACCAGCGCCAGGCGCTGAGCCACTGGCCGGCGGCGTAGACGACGATGCCCAGCGCGACCCAGCCGAGGCGGGCCTCCTGCAGGCGCGCCCAGAAGGCGTGGAGATCGATCTTGTACAGGAACAGGATGGCGTACAGCGCCAGCGTCACCCCGACCTTCAGCAAGGTCGACAGCACACGGCTCCCGGGAGCAGGCGAATCGGCGATTGCGGGCGGAACCGCGTCGCTGGCCACGTCAGTCGATCTTATACCGGGGTGACAAATTGGGGACGGGGCTGATTACGCAGCGGTAGTTGCAAGCTCTGCAACGTAATTCGCCCCGTCCCCAATTATCTGGGCTTGAGAATCACGTAGGTCGGGAGGCCGACGGCGCCGAAGCGCTGCATGACCTCCTTCGCGGGCGAGTCGTCGGGCGACTCGGCCTGGAACTTGATCTTCACGTAGCCCGCGAGCGCCTCACGCACCGGCGCCGCCACCAGCGTGGTCCTGTCCATCGTGAGGCAGTTCTTGCACCACGTGGCCCACATGTCGACGATGACCGGCTTGTGATTGCGCTTCGCGATGGCGAGGCCTTCTGCGAGCGACGGCGTCCAGCCGGCCTTCACCTGTTCCTCGACGCTGGCCTTGACGGCGTTGGCATCCACCCAGCGCGCAAAGAACAGGGTGTAGGCCTGGTAGCCGTAGTACAGCGCGGTCGCGAGGATGAACACGCCGAAGGCCTGCTTTACGCGCACCATCCACATGCCGGGCTTGGGCAGCGAGGCGAGGCCCGCGCCGATGAACGGCCAGGGCAACGCCATGCCGAGCCCGAGGAAGAACGGCAGCGCGAGGGCGATGGCCGTGCCCTTGGCGTACAGATCGCTCGAGAAGAGCACCACCTGGATGACGACCGGCGCGACGCACGCGCCGGCGAGCAGCGCCGACACCGCGCCCATCGTGAACGCCAGCGCGAGGCTGCCGCGGCTGGCGCCCGGCGTGAAACGGCTCGAGTATTTCGAGAAGTCGATCATGATGACGTCGAACATCGCGAGGCCGAGCACGACGAACAGCAGCGCGATGCCGAGGTTGAACCACGGCGACGCGTTGATGCTTCCGAACGAGCCCGCCGTCAGCACGACGACCAGGCCGATGAGGCCATAAACCAGCGCCATCGCGCCTCCGTAGGCCGAGCCGAGCAGGAACCCTCGCGACTTCGACCCGGCCTGCGCGCCGGCGCCGATGATGGCGATGTTGATCGGGATCATCGGCAGGACGCACGGCGTCAGGTTCAGCAGGAGGCCGCCGACCAGCACGAGCAGCAGGATCGCGATCGGGCCGCGGCCCTCGAACAGGCCCTGTTCTTTGATGCCGGCTTCCGCGTTGCGGATGAACTTCAGAAACTCGTCCGTGCCGAGATAGCCCCCCGTCGTCGCCTGGATCTCGAAGCCGTCGATGGCCGCGAGCAGGTCCGCGGGCGTGGATGGGGCCGCGGGTGTAGCCGGCGTCTCCGGTGCGAAGGAGCCGGGGTCGGGACTCCGGGGGCTCCGTCCCGACCCCCCGCTCCCGAACGCGATGGTCGTAAACACCGGGTCGGGCGTGCCCGCCGGCGCGGCGCTGGCCGCCACGACCCGGATCGTCCACTGCGCATCCGCCGTCGATGGCGCAAAGCACATGTTGTCGTTGCAGGCCTGGTAGCGCAGGTGCAGC
>Ga0315275_10004032_pt1 | contig 13670 bp, 10 predicted proteins | sample YL17G03_0_MG_FD_205557 | JGI IMG/M metagenome (GOLD analysis project Ga0315275, IMG submission 205557) | Sediment microbial communities from Yellowstone Lake, YNP, Wyoming, USA - YL17G03_0 | ecosystem: Environmental > Aquatic > Freshwater > Lake > Sediment | place: USA: Wyoming | collected... | reverse complement strand
ACAAGGATCTCGCGCGCGCCGCGCAGGACGGCCGGTTCCGCGAGGATCTGCTGTACCGCCTGAACGTCTTCCCCATCCACATCCCCCCGCTGCGCGAACGGCCGGGCGACATCCCCGAGCTGGTGCGGCACTTCTCGGCGCTCCTGTCGGAGCGCATCGGCCGCCCACCGACACAGGTCGCGCCCGACGCGATGGACGCGCTGGCACGGCACCCCTGGCCCGGCAACGTGCGGGAGCTCGCGAACATCGTCGAGCGGCTCATCATCCTCTCACCGCGGACCGGAATCACCGCCGGCGACGTCACCGCCGCGCTACCGCCCGCCGCCGAGCCCGCCGCGGCGCTGCCGAGTCCGGCGGCCCGCGACGTCGTGCTGGTCGACGAACTCGATCGCTACGAGCGCACGCTCATCACCCGCGCCCTCTCGGCCGCCGGTGGCAACATGGCCGAGGCCGCCCGCCGGCTCGCCACCGACCGCGCCAACCTCTATCGCCGGATGAAACGGCTTGGCATCCTTCAGGGTGGCTGACGTGTCGGAACGACACGAGGGTGATGGGGCGCACAGGTGACACGCGATGTCCGGGACAGCGGAAGGGATGGACCGTAACTATTATGAGAGCTTGGAGTTAGCCGGCAGCCGCCGCGGGGCACGACTGATGCCCGCCCGAGGTGCAGGTTTCCTCGAGGAGCTTCGTATGCGCAGCACGCTGATTGCCGCCCTTCTAGCCGCCATCGCCCTCCCGGCACTGGCCCAGGACACGACCATCACGATCCGTCCCACGCGCCGGGGGCTCGTCGAGCAGCGCCTCCTGGTGCGGCAGCTGCCGCGCGACGTGGCGGACGAGGTCGTCCGCTTCTTCAACGGGGACCACACGGTCCGCTTCTCCGGGCAGACGCGGATCCCCACCGCGCGCGGCGTGGACGGAGACGTCGCTGTGCTGGGCGGTCCCGTGAGCATCGCGGGGCGCGTCGCCGGGTCGCTGCTCGTCGTCAACGGCGACCTCTACTTCGAGCCGGGCGCCGTGGTCAGCGGCGACGTGACGGTGGTGGGTGGCGTGATCGAAGGGGCCACCCAGGCGGAGATCGTGGGCGAGATCCGCTCGTACCGCGATCCGCTGCGTTACCGGCGCATCGGCGCCGACATCGCCTACGCGCCCCGCCGGGAGTTCGCGCCGTCATGGCTCAAGCGCCGCGACGAGGACGCCACCGGCAACCGGACGGGGTTCCTTCTTGCGTTCGGCGGGATCTACAACCGCGTCGAGGGACTGCCCATCGTCTTCGGCCCGGACGCCGACCTGCGCATCGCCAGCGACGCGCGGCTTCAGCTCGATGCGCGCGGGATCTTCCGCACGGCGGGCGACCTCTCGCTCACGAAGGGCGAATTCGGCTACCGCACCCGCGCCGAGCTGGTGCTCGGAGGGCGGCAGAGCAACATCGGCCTGGGCGTCCGCGCCTACGACCTCATCAACTCGACCGAGCCTTGGCCCCTCAAGGACCTCGAGCTCGGCTGGTCCGCGTTCCTGCTCCACCGCGACTACCGCGACTGGTTCCGCCGCCGCGGCGCCAGCCTCTTCACGACGCTCCGCGTGACGTCGCAGTTCTCCGTGACGGCCGAGGGCCGGTCGGAGGACCAACTGTCCGTCGACGCGCGCGATCCCTTCACGCTGCTTCGCGGCGACGACGCGTGGCGCATCAACCCGGATATCAACGACGGGCACTACCGCCTGCTCGCCGGCTCGTTCCGCTTCGACAGCCGGAACGACCGCAGCGCGCCCACGGCGGGGCTCTACCTCACCGGCGAGTACGAGCGCGGCGAGGGCAAGGACGTCACCGCACTGAACCAGCCGATCCTCGCCGGCAAGTTCACCTATCAGCGCGCCTTCTTCGACCTGCGCGGCTACACGCGCCTCTCACCGGCCGGCCGGCTGAGCGCGCGCCTCGCGGGCGGCGGCTGGGTGGGCGGCGACCCGCTACCGCTCCAGCGGCGTCTCTCTCTCGGGTACCCCGACCCGCTGCCGGGCTACGCGTTCCGGCACTTCGGCTGCGGCGGCGGGGCGCTCCCCGGGTCCCCCGGGATGTGCGACCGCGTGCTCGTCGGGCAGGTGGAGCTCCGCACGCACCTCGGGCTCGACATCGGGCCCGACTGGGCCAGCAGCGACTGGAGCGACGAGGGGGCGGAGCGGTACGAGCCGTTCCACGTGAGCGGGCCGGACCTGGTGGTGTTCGCCGACGCCGGCCGCGCGTGGCTCGTGGGGAACGACCCGGGCCAGATCCCGTCCAACAGGTTGCCCGAGTTCTCCACGTTCCGGACGGACATCGGGGTCGGCCTGGACCTCGGGCCGATCGGGTTCTATGTGGCCAAACCGCTGGCGCAGGGAGTCGAGGACGTGACGTTCAGCATCCGCATGGGCCGGCGCTTCTAGGCGCGTGAGGGTCGCGGTCCGGCTGGTCCTCGCGCTGTTGGCCGCGGCGGTCGCCTCCGGCCACGCGCAGGGACCTCCGGACTCCGCGCCGGCGGGCCCTCCGCGACTCAGCATCACCCTGCACCGCGCCGCGGATGGCACCCTGCGCGCGCCCGTAGTGAGCACCGTCGCGCCGCTCGCGGGCGGCGTCTTCGTGGCGGCGCTCCACGACGGATTCCCCGTCCGTTTCCACTACACCCTTGAGCTGCGCCACAGCGTGCGGATCCTCCCGGACCGCCTGGAGCGCGCAGCCGAGTGGGACGCGGTGGTCGTGCTCGACCCGCTCACGAACGAATACGACGTGATCCGGAGCGGCGGGTCCGAGGAGCACTTCACGACGGAGAGCGCCGTGGGGCGGGCGCTGGCGACGCCGTACACCGTGGAGCTGGTCCCCGGCGGCAGCGGCCAGTACTACTACGTCGCGACGCTGGAGATCGAATCCCTCTCCCTCTCGGAGCTCGACGAAGTGGAACGCTGGCTGCGCGGGGACGTCGGGCCCGCCATCTCGCGCACAGGCGACGTCGGCAATGCGCTGGGCCGCGGCGTGCGCCGCCTTCTCATCCGCATCGCGGGACTCCCGCGCCGGCGACTCGAGGTGCGCTCGCCGTTCTTCACGTTCTGAACGACGCGCGCCGCCGGGCCCGAAGCCCGGCGGCGCTCACCCTCCGGCCCTTCAGACGGATATTAGCTGCGGAACCGGGCGTCGATCGCCCGGCGGATCTCGTCGAGCGTCTTCCCCTGCCGGTACATCTCCGCCGCCATCAGCGCCTCGCCCATGCAGATGTCGCACGAGGCACCGTGCTCCGACTGAAAGCACGAGAGTAGCGAGCGGTGGTTGAAGTTCTCGCGGCACTGGCAGTGGCAGTACAGCCCGTCGAGCACCTGGGGCACCGCCTGCGCCGCCTCGTACGCCCGCACGATCTGGTCGTAGCCGGCGTAGGTGGATGGCGGCAGCACCTCGGCCGCGGTGACGCCGGGCCGCGGCTCGGGATGGCGGGCACCCATCGCGGGTCGCGCGAACACGAGGATGAGCGCGATCGCCACGACGGCGATTGCCGCGATCACCCACGGCGTCTTGGCTCGGGCCATGTGCAAGCCCCCTTACATCCGGTGCTGGTGCTGCGGTGCCGCGGCTCCCGTTGGCCCGCTCATCGAGGAGTGCAGGCTGTCGAGCTGGCGCCGCTGCGCGTCCGTGAGGGCGGTGCGGGCCTGTGCCGCCGCCAGCAACATGGCGAGGTGCGCCCGGCCCATCGCAGCGTGCGCGGCCTCGAAGTGGGTCCGCACGGCGACGGTGTCCGGCGCCGCGGCCTGCATCGCCTGCGCCAGCTCCCGGGAATGCAGCTGGCCGCTCTGCATGGCAGCGTCGTGACCCGGCCGGGCGGCGTCGCGGATCGCCGTGAGGCGGCGCTCCTGGTCGGCCGTGAGGCGCAGGTCCGCCTTCATCGCCAGAAGATGCGCCGGATCGGGGGCCATCACGCCCATCATCCCGCCGCCGCTCATCATGCCGCAGCCCATCGCGCTGTCGTGCGCCATCCCGCCTGGCATGCTGCGGCCCTGCATCATCTGACCCCGGCCCGCCCCTTGGGCCGGCATCTGGTGGCCCATCATGTCGTGTCGCGTCGTGTCGCGCGGCGCGGGCTGCTGGGCCACGGATGGCGCGGCGCACAGGAGTGCCACGATCGCAACGAGACCTGCCCGGTTCTTTGACAACGCTCCTCCTTCAGGTGGTGTGCGCCGGCCGCGCCAGCGCGACGGTGGAATCCAAAGCAACACGCCGCAGTTCCGCGCGCCGCCACAACAGGTAGATCGCCGGAATCACCAGCAGCGTCAGCACGGTGGAACTCACCATCCCGCCGATCATCGGCGCCGCGATGCGGCGCATCACGGTGCCGCCGGCGCCGCTCCCCCACATGATCGGCAGCAACCCGGCCATGATCGCCATCACCGTCATCATCTTGGGCCGCAGGCGCTCCGCCCCGCCCTCCACGATCGCCTCGTGCAGCAGCGCCGGAGTCACTACACCGGCCTTGCGACGGTGCTCGTACGCCAGGTCGAGGTAGATCAGCATCACCACGCCCGTCTCGGCCGCGACGCCGAACAGCGCGATGAACCCCACGGCGACGGCTACGCTGAGGTTGTAGCCGAGGCCCCAGAGGAACCAGATCCCTCCCACCAGGGCGAACGGCAGCGACAGCAGGACGATGGAGAGATCGCGCACATTCCCGAAGTTGAGGTACAGCAGCACCACGATGATGAGCAGCGTGAGCGGCAACACGACCTTGAGCTTCTGGGTCGCGCGCTCCATGAACTCGTACTGGCCGCTCCACTTCATGGTGTAGCCGGGCGGCAGCGTGACGGCCGAGTCCACGGCCGCCTTCGCGTCGCGCACGTAGCTCCCGAGATCCCGGTCCGCCATGTCCACCTGCACCCACGCGGTGAGGAAGGCGTCCTCGGTCTTGACCAGCATCGGCGCGTTGACGAGCCGCACCGCAGCGATCTGACCCAGCGGGATCTGCACCGTGCGGCCCGCTGCGCCGGCCATGCCCGCCGCCGCGCCGCCGACCATCGCGGAGGCCGCAGCCGCGGCGCCGCCGCCCATCGCCGCGCCCGCCCTCGCCTCCCCCGGCCCTCCGCCAACCGAGCCCAGGGCCACGGGGATGAGCACGCGCCGCAGCGCATCGGGTGAGCCGCGCAGGTCGCGCGGATAGCGCACGTTCACGCTGAAGCGCTGGCGTCCTTCGACGGTGGTCGTGACCTCCATCCCCCCGATGGCGGCGGCGATGGTCCGCTGGACATCCAGCACGTTCAGTCCGTAGCGCGCCGCCTGCTCGCGGTTCACCTCGATGTCGAGGTACGAGCCCGACACCGCCCGCTCCGCGAACACGCTGCGCGTCCCCGGCACCATCCCGACGGCCGCCTCGATCCGCCGGCCGATGCGCTCCAGTTCGCCGAGGTCGGGGCCGAAGATCTTGATCCCCACCGGCGTCCTGATGCCCGTTGCCAGCATGTCGATGCGGCCGCGGATCGGCTGGGTCCACGCATTCGCATACCCGATGGTGCGCACGGCCTGGTCCATCTCGGCGACGAGCCGCTCGCGCGTCATCCCCGGGCGCCACTCGCGCTGCGGCTTCAGCACGATGGTCGTCTCGATCATGTCGAGCTGCGCCGGATCGGTCGCCGTGTTGGCACGCCCCACCTTGCCGAAGACGCTGGCGACTTCGGGGAAGTTCGCAAGGACGGAATCCTGCACCTGCATGACGCGCCGCGCCGCCGTGATCGACGCCCCCGGGATCGTCGTCGGCATGTAGAGCAGCGTGCCCTCGTCGAGGGGGGGCATGAACTCGGAGCCCAGTCGCGATGCCGGCACGACCGTGGCCGCGAGCACAACCGCGCAGACGGCGACGGTCTTCCACGGATGGCGCAGGACGAGCAGGAGCACCGGCCGGTAGAGCCGCAGCAGCCAGCGATTGACCGGGTTGGCCTGCTCGGGGCGGACGCGGCCGCGGATGAAGTACCCCATCGCCACCGGCACGACCGTGATCGCGAGCAGCGCCGACGCCGCCATCGCGAACGTCTTGGTGTAGGCCAGCGGCTTGAAGAGCCGCCCCTCCTGCGCCTCCAGGGTGAAGACGGGGAGGAACGACACGGTGATCACCAGGAGCGAGAAGAAGAGGGCCGGGCCGACCTCGCCGGCTGCCTCGCGCACGATCTCCCAGCGCCGCTCGCCCTTGACCGCCTCGGAGCCGCCGGCGCGCTCCAGGTGCTTGTGCAGGTTCTCGATCATCACCACGGCGGCATCCACCATCGCGCCGATGGCGATGGCGATGCCTCCCAGGCTCATGATGTCGGCCGAGAGCCCCATCCAGCGCATCACCAGCAGGCTCATCAGCACGCCCAGGGGCAGCGTCAGGATGGCCACGAACGCCGAGCGCAGGTGCAGCAGGAAGACCACGCACACGGCGGCGACCACGACGGACTCCTCCGTGAGCTTCTCGCGCAACGTGGCGATGGCGCGTTCGATGAGGTCGGAGCGGTCGTAGGCGGGGACGACCCGCACGCCTTCCGGCAGGCCGCGCTGCGCCTCCGAAAGGCGGGCCTTCACGCGCTGGATGGTGGTGAGCGCGTTCTCGCCGAAGCGCATCACGACGATGCCGCCCACGGCCTCGCCGCGGCCGTTCCAGTCGGCCGCGCCGCGCCGGATCTCCGGCCCGAGCTGCACGGTGGCGACGTCGCGCACGCGGACCGGCGTGCCCGACGACGTGGCGCCGACCACGGCGTTCTCGATGTCGCCGATCCCCCGCACGTAGCCGAGGACGCGGATCATGTACTCCCGCCCGGCGATCTCGAGCACGCGGGCGCCCGTCTCGGCGTTGCTCCCCTGCACCGCATCCATCACCCGCGTGATGGGGATGCCGAAGGCCTGGAGCCGCACCGGGTCCACTTCGACCTGGTACTGCTTCTCGAAGCCGCCGACCGACGCGACCTCGGAGACGCCCGGCACCGAGGTCAGCACGTAGCGGAGATACCAGTCCTGAATGGCGCGCAGCTCGTACAGCGAGTGCCGGTCGCTGGTGAGGACGTACTCGTAGACCCAGCCCAGGCCGGTCGCGTCGGGGCCGAGCGTGGGGTCGGCCGCGGCCGGCAGGCGCCCTCGCAGCCCGTTCAGGTACTCGAGCACCCGCGAGCGCGCCCAGTAGAGATCGGTGCCGTCCTCGAAGATCACGTACACGAGGCTCATTCCGAAGAACGAGTAGCCCCGCACCGTCTTCGCCCCGGGGACCTTGAGCATCTGGGTCGTGATCGGGTACGTGACCTGGTCCTCGACGATCTGCGGCGCCTGTTCGGCGAAGTCGGTCTGGACGATGACCTGCACGTCGGTGAGGTCGGGCAGCGCCTCGAGCGGAATGGTCTTCACGGCCCACAGCCCGGCCCCCGCGATGAAGATCACCGCCAGGCCGACGAGGAAGCGGTTCCGGGTGGACCAGTCGATGATGCGACGTAGCATGGTATCGGCCCTAGTGCCTGGTGTGTCCGGCCTGCGGATTCCGCGCCGGCGCGCCCGCGGCCCCCGTAGGCTGCGGCCCGGACGACGGCCCCATGTCCATCCCCGCCATTCCTGCCATCGCGGCACCGAGGTTCGACTCCGCGTCGAGCAGGAACGCGGCGGTGGCCACCACGCGCTCGCCGGCACGGAGGCCGGAGCGGACCTCGACGAGGCTGTCCGTTTCGACGCCGAGCGTCACGAGCCGCGGCACGAAGCGACCGGCGGAGTCCTCGACGAAGACGAGCTGCCGGTCGCCGGTGACAAGCGCGGCCTGGCGCGGGATAGCCACGACGCGCACGCCGAGCGGGGCGACGATGCGGGCCGTCCCGAACATTCCCGGCCGGAAGCGGCCGCCAGGGTTGGGCATCTCGATCCGCACCTTGCCCGTGCGACTGGCGGGGTCCACGGTGGGATAGACGTACGCCACGCGCCCGTGGACCGTCTCCCCCGGGTAGGCGTCGAACGCCACCTCGGCGTGCTGGCCCACGCGCGCGACGGCGAGATCGTTCTCGAACACGTCGGCCTCGAGCCAGACGGTGGAGAGGTCGGCGATCTGGAACAGCGGCGCGCCCGCCATCACCGCCTGGCCCTGCACCACGTTCTTCTCCAGCACCACGCCGTCGGAGGGCGCCCGCAGCGTGAGCGTGCGCCGCACCGCGCCGCTACGCTCGAGTTCGGCGATCTGGTCGTCGCTGATGTCCCAGTACTGGAGACGGCGGCGGGCCGCCGCGACGAGGGAGTCGGCGCTCTGCGCGGCATCCGGCGTCGGCGTGGCGCCGAGCGCGCTGCGGAGGCGCACCGCGAGCAACAGCTCCTGCTGGGCCGCGACGAGCATCGGGCTGTAGAGGTCCAGCAGCACTTCGCCGCGGTAGACCGGCCGGCCGGTGAAGTCCACGGCGAGCCGCTCGACGTAGCCGTCCACCCGGCTCGTCACGGTGCGCGCGGCGGTCTCGGCCGGCGCCACGCGCCCCACGAGCCGCAGCTCGCGCTCGAGCGTGCGCAGCTCCGCCGTCACCACGACGATGCCGAGGCGCGCGCGCGCCGCGGGGTCCAGCGTGACAGCCGTCGCTGCGGGCCCCGTGGCCGGCATCGCCATGCCAGCGTGCCCGCCGCCTTGCTGGGCGGGAGGTGCGGCCTCCTTCCCGCCGCAACCCGCCAGGAGAGCCACCACACTCAAACCGAGGATCCGAAGACTGCGTGACGCGCGTGTCATCTGCTACTCCATCCCCGGCATCGGCGCGACGTAGGCGCGGCCGGTCAGGCGGTCGATGTCGGCGATTGCGGCCCCGTACATCGCCTCGAAGCGGTGGACGTCGCGCTCGTAGGTGAGCTGCGCCATCCGGGCGTCTAGCACCATCAGGAAGTCCACGCGGCCTACCCGGTACGCGGCGAGGGACGCCTCGTAGGTGGCGGTGGCCTGCGGCGCGAGCGTCCCGGTGTAGAGGGCGACCTGGCGCCGCGCGGTCTCCGCCTCGGCGCGCGCCGTGGCGAGCTCGCTGCGAACCTCGATAAGCACCGCCTCGAGCCCCTGCTCGGCGACGCTGCGCATCGCGCGGGCTTCGTCCCGCATCCGGAGCTGACGTGACCGCGCGAAGACCGGCACGGTGACGGACACCATCGCGGAGACCATGTCGTTGGAGCCGGGGCGCTGGCCGTACGAGACGCCGAGCCCGAGGTCGGGGTAGATCATCCGCCGGACCGCCGATTCGTTCGCCTGCGCCGCCGCGATGCCCGACCGCTCCGCCGCGAGCTCCGGGTTACCCTCTTCGGCGGCCGCGACGAGCGAATCGAGGGGAGGCGGTGGCGGCATCTCGAGGGTGAGCACTTCCCCTCCGTGCGCCTCGTGGGCCGAAGCGGAGCGCAGCACGATCGGCGTCTCGCCGGGACGTCCGAGCACGGCGTTGAGAGCCGACGCGGCGGCGAAGCGCTGCAGCTCCATGTCGGCGATCTCCTGCTGCATCCGCGTGATGGCGAGCTGCGCGCGGATCACGTCGGCCTGTGTCACGCTGCCGACGGCGTACATCGAAGAGGCGATGGCCGCGAGGTCCCGCAGCACGCCGAGCGTGCGGCTCATCGTCTCGAGCGCGCGGTCCGTGTGATACAGATCCCAGTATCTGGTGCGGACTGCGCGTTCGATCTCGAGCACCATCGCGTCGCGGCCGAAGGCCACGCGCGCGCTGTCGGCCCGCGCCGCGGTGCGCCGCAGGCCGAGGGTCCCGTTCACGGGCAGCATCTGCATCACAGTGAGCTGGTTCATCGAGAGCGGGTCGCTGCGCGGCGAGAGGCCGGGCAGCATGTAGTTCATCGCGCCGAGCGTCACGGTCGGGTCGGGGAGCGCACCGGCCGGACGGATGCGCGCGCCGGCCGCCGCGACCTCGGCGCCGGCGCCCGCGATGCGCGGGTTGTGGGCTCGCGAGACGGCGATGGCAGTCGGGAGGTCGAGGGTATCCCGCCGCTCCTGCGCCGCGGCCCGCCGCGGGACACCCGCGGCCGCGGCGACCGCCAGCAGCAGGGCGCCCAACCTCCGCGAGGTGACCCCGCGCGACACCCCTATGCGCGCCGCACGCGAACCCGCCGCCGCCCCAAGCGCCCCCGAGACCGCGCCCGCACCCACAGCAAGAGCGACCACCCGGAGCCAGTCACCCCAGTCGCCCGTCACGACGAACGGGCACCACGGGGGGGTGGGCGGACCGACGTGGAGGACCACGCACGCGGACATCGCCACTCCGGCCGTCAGGGCCCCGAGGACGAACCCCGAGACCATGAAGGCGCGACGACGCTCAGTGGTTACCATCGTGCCCTCAGCTGCCCGTGGTGAAGTACCACCCCATCCCGTCGCTCATCCTCATGGCGCCCGCCGGCATCCGGGTGAACATCATCATCTGGTGCTGATCACCCATCATCCCCATGCGACCCATGCCGTTGCCGACCATCACGCTGTCCTGCATATGGACGAAATACCGCGTACCCGGCCGCAGCAGCGAGTCGGGTACGAACATCATCCGCTGGTAGCCGTTGCCGAAGCGCATCCGACCCGCGACGACCGACCCGGTGCTGTCGCCGACATGCAGCGTGAAGCGGCTGCGGCACGACGCGGTGTCAATCGGCATGTCGGCCATCATCGAGACGCTGTCGCCACGGGAGACGTTCATCGCGTTGGGCGCAGGCGCCACCGTAACCGACGGAGTCACAGTCGCACTTCCGGGTCCCGTGGACTCCGAGCAGGCCGCGACGACGCCGACCGCGAGCAACGTGACGAGAGTGGGAAGCTGTGCCTTCATGGGACCGTACGCACCTTTCGGATCAGTTTGTGGAACAGACCGGGCGAGCAGCGCGTGCGTGACGCTCACCGTCAGCCTCTGGATGCAGCGGGAACGGTAGCCGCCCCCGCATTAAGGGAGCGTGAAGACGCGGTGAGAGCCCATTGAGGGATACTGACGCGCGGTGCGGCCCCAGCCGGGCACGGCCCAGCGTCGGCGCCCGGCTAGGCCGAGGGCAAGGCCTCGTGCGCGGACGGCAGGGTGAGTCGGAACAGGGTGCCCGGGCTCGCCCGCTCGAGGGTGAGGCGCCCGCCGTGCGCCTCCGCGATGGCGCGCGCGATCGGCAGGCCGAGCCCGGTGCCCGCGTCCCGGCCGCGGGCCGGGTCCCCGCGGTAGAAGCGTTCGAAGACCAGTGGTGCGTGCTCGGCGGGGATGCCGGGCCCGTCGTCCTCCACGTCGAGCGCGGCGAGGCCGCCCGAGCGGGCGCACCGGACCGTCACGCGCGAGCCGCGTGGCACGTAGCGCACCGCGTTCTCGACGAGATTACCCACCGCGCGCTCCAGGAGAGCCGCGTCGCCGCGCACCGGCGCGGGCGCGGCCTCCGCCGTCAGGACGATCCCCACCGCTTCGGCCTGGCGCGCCGCGCGCTCCACCACGCGCTCGGCCAGGTCGGCAAGATCCACGTCCGCCAGCGAAGTAGCCGGGAGCCCCGCGTCGGCGCGCGCGAGGACGAGCAGGTTCTCGGCCAGGGCGGTCATCCGGTCCACTTCCTCACGCATCCGCTCCAGCGTCTCGCGGTACTCCTGCGGCGACCGCTCGCGCCGCAGCGCCACGTCGAGGTCGCCGCGCAGGACGGTGAGCGGCGAGCGCAGTTCGTGGCTCGCGTCGGCGACGAAGCGGCGTTGCGCCTCGAAGGCCCGGTCCAGCCGGTCCAGCATCGCGTTCAGCACCGCGACGAGGCTGGCGTACTCCGCCACCGTCGCGTGGGCGGTGATGCGCGCCGAGAGGGTGCCCGCCTCGATCGCCTCGGCCTGGGCCGCGATCTGCTGCGCGGGCCGCGTGGCGAGGCGCGCGAAGAGGAACGCCCCGCCGAACGCCACCGCCCCGCCCGCCAGCCCCAGCAGCGCCGCGAGGCCCGCGAAGCGCCACACCATCCCGTCCACCGGCGCCAGCGGCGCGGTGACCTGGAGGAAGTGAGAGCCGTGGTGCGCGCCGACGAGGCGGAGCGGGTAGACGAGGGTGCGGTACCGCGCGCCGTCCCACGGGTGCGTCGCGCGCCCCACCGCGCCGCGCCGAGCCGCCGCCATCGCCGGCACCGGCAGGGGCAGGTGCCGGGCACCGAGGTTTGCACTCCGGGTCACCGATCGCCCCTCGGTGTCCCAGAGTTCGGCGAAGCGTGTCAGGTCGGACAACGGGAGGCGCGTGCCAGCGAGGAAGACCCCCTCGTGGAAAGCGAAGTCGGGCCCCGAGGTGGAGGCCCCGGCCAGCGCCTCGACTTCGGCGAGCTGGAGGAGCGTCTGGTCTAGCTGGCGGTGGAGGATGACGCGCAGCGCGGCCGTGGCCGCCGTCCCCACGCCGGCGATCACCACCAGCATCGTGAGGGCGAAGCGGACCGCCAGCTGGAGGCGGAACGAGCGCAGCATCACCCGCCGGCCCGGAGGACGAAGCCGACGCCGCGCACCGTGTGGAGGAGGCGAGGCGCGCCGCCCTCCTCGAGCTTGCGGCGCAAGTTGGAGACGTGCACGTCCACCACGTTGGAGCCGGGGTCGAAGGTCATGTCCCACACCTTCTCCAGCAGCTCGGTGCGGGAAGCCACCTGCTCGGGACGCTCCAGGAAGTGAACCAGGAGCCGGAACTCTCGCGGCGTGAGGTCGAGGGCGCGCGCTCCGCGCGCGGCGCGGTGGCGGACGCGGTCCACTTCGACGTCGCCGAAGCGGAGCACGCCGCCCGGCGCCGGCGCGCCGGCACGGCGGCCGAGGGCGCGGACGCGGGCCAGCAGCTCGTCGAAGGCGAACGGCTTGGTGAGGTAGTCGTCGGCGCCGCTGTCGAAGCCGCGGACCAGGTCCTCGGTGCTGTCACGCGCGGTGAGCATCAGGATCGGCGTGGCGACAGCCTCGCGCCGGAGCTCAGCGGCGAGCTGGAGGCCGTTCTTCCTCGGGAGCTGGATGTCCAGGATCAGGACGTCGTACGGGTTGACGTGCGCCAACCGGCCGCCCGCGTCGCCGTCGCCCGCGACATCCACGGCGTGACCCTCCTCCTCCAGTCCCTGCTGGATGAAGCGAGCCACCTTGCGATCGTCTTCCACGAGGAGGATGCGCATCGGAATCCAAGCTACCCAGGACGGTCGGCGGCCGCCTACGGCACGTCGGGATTAGAGCCTGCGGAGGGAGTCCGGGCCCCCTCCAGGACTGTCCTGAACGGGGCAATTCTGTCGCATTCTGTCCCTGTCGAGGCCGCGAATTGGGACAAACGGTACTCGTATATGGTGGCATCCGAAACATTGCGGGGGCCGTAACTCTACGTACCACCGTAACTACCGATTCCGGCGAGGGTTGGCACGTCTGGTGCTCCATGGAATGGCGTTCAATCGCGCCGGTACCGGACCGGCGCCTTCCATTACTGTAGGACGAGGGTACCCAATGAAGCCTCTCCATTCGAGGAAACACCTCCTGGCTACGGCGGCGGTCGTCTTCGCCTTTGCGGCAGTGGGGTGCGTGAGTGACGAGGAGACCGGGACCAACCCGACGAGGGATGCTTCGTTCCTCGGCTACTCGAATCCCGACACCAAGCAGACCACCTGCGGCAACTGCCACGTGGACGTGCAGGGCGAGTGGCGGCAGACCAAGCACGCGACCGCGTGGGCGACCCTCCAGGCCAGCGGACACGCGCAGCCGTTCTGCTCGCGC
>Ga0315275_10004030_pt1 | contig 13676 bp, 9 predicted proteins | sample YL17G03_0_MG_FD_205557 | JGI IMG/M metagenome (GOLD analysis project Ga0315275, IMG submission 205557) | Sediment microbial communities from Yellowstone Lake, YNP, Wyoming, USA - YL17G03_0 | ecosystem: Environmental > Aquatic > Freshwater > Lake > Sediment | place: USA: Wyoming | collected... | reverse complement strand
TGCTGTTTACCACGAAGCGCTTTGAGCTCGCAGAATATAAGCGGCGTGGAGCTCGGAAAGTGGTTCTGACCTTTCCCGCATTTGAAAAGACTAGGTTTTTCCCTAGGACGCCTTCTGAGGAAGCACGGGAACGTTATGAATCAGACATATTGCTAGTTGGACATTATGAGAACCATTATGCCCACTGTCTGGCTGTGGCTGCCCAATCAAATAGCAGAGTGAGGGTATGGGGGCCCCATTGGATTCGGAATCGAAGGCGCCATAAGAGATCTCGGTTTGAGATATCAGGAGAGGGGATTTGGGGAGAAGAATACCCACAGGCTCTTTGTTCAACAAAAATAGCTCTAGGATTGCTATCAAAGTATATCCCGGAAACCGTTACTACTCGAACTGTCGAAATTCCGGCCTGCGGCGTTTTCATGTTAGGAGAACGAACAGGTGACCATCTAACGCTATTTGAGGAAGGAAAAGAAGCGGAGTTTTTTGATTCAGATGAAGAACTTTTCGACAAGCTACGATACTATCTCATCCATGAGAATGAGCGAATCCGAATCGGAAGCGCGGGGCGTGACCGTTGCTTAAGAAGTGGGTACAGCAATCACGACCGATTACGTGAGATGATGAGTGTAATATACCAAGGAATCTGAGGAGCCATGAATGCGGGGCTGCTTTTTTCTTTACTGCTGATTGGATTGGTTTGCATCAAGCTATATTCTAAGGTCATAAGGCCAGCTAGTTTAACATTGCTTGATCTGCTTTACCTTCCCTGTGGGCTGGTCTTTGGAATTCAGAGCCTTTTCATTTTCTTCTATTTTGGACGGGATATCGATTATTTCAGCCCTGCAACATTAACGAAAGTGTACTTAGCTGTTTTCTTATTCCTGATCGCTATCGAGATCATGAGTGTCGCCAACTCTAAGGTGTTATCTAAATACCATACCAAGCTCGATTTAACACGTGTAACACTGAAGGCGTTTATCAAAGGCCCAGCGTTAAGCAATCTGGGAATTATCCTTGTCCTTGGCTATTGTGTGGCCATTAGATTATATATGGGATTCAACTTCGGGATATTTTTTTCTGGGACAGCGACAGAAGAAAATATTCTAGGACTTCCATACTATCTGGTCATGCTTTCGCAATTTGGCAGGCTCTTTGAAAACGGACTCGTTCTCTGCTTATTTATATTAATTTCTACTAATAAGCCCCGGGGTGGTAGAAGAAAAATACTTTTTGGCTGCGCGTTAGTGTTTCTTTTTATTATTAATTTTTCTGAAGGCCGAAGATGGCTGCTTGCTTTTTTTGCACAGGGCTATTTGGTCTACCTGTTTTCGTTAGGGAGATTTCGATTTAGGATACTCGTAAGCGCTCTGATAGTAGGGCTCATTTTTATATTTATTCTGATCCCAGGGTTCCTGAATATAAGGGATGTTTATCTTGGGGAGCTTAGCACGGGAGATAAAAATGTTCTCAGACAATTCCCATTCCTAGGGATATGGGATAGTGAGAAGAACTCTATTTATTCTGAACAACTGTCGCCCCTTTCGGTACTTGCGGATAACCTCGTTGCGAGGGGGACGGCTACTTCGTTCATTGGCGATATCTTTGAGGCACAAAAGGTCATTCCCCCCATGCACGGCATGGCCCTGCAGTCTGTATTCAAGTGGGCGGTACCACGCTCTCTTTCCCCCAGAAAGACTAGTTTGCTTCCGACAGAGCAGTTGATTCAATTACACTATGGATTGCCGCTGAGAGACCAGCAAATTACTTGGATTGCTCTAGGGATCGCAGATTATGGCATCATTGGCGGCTTCTCAGCTGGCATCGTCATTGCGGCGCTGATAATTTTGCTAGGGCTTTTTGGGATTCGAGTATATCGGCGCACTCCTTTTGTCGCGCTCTCTCTTATTGGAACGCTTATTAGCTTCATTATTGTATTCGAAGAGGACCCTGTTGTTTTATTGGCAATTGGAAGGAATTCTCTCGCCATTTGGGTTATTGCTTATTTGATACATTTAATACGCAAGGAGGGAGTGCGCACGATCATGAAGAGGAGTTTCGCCCAAAGGACGATAAGTGACTGGAAATGAAAGTGATTTATTACCAGCGCCGCGTGTTAGAGGGCTATTTGAACCCCTCGGGATGGGAGGGAGTTTAGGCGATGCTTAATCAGTTTGCGATGTCCTTACGGAAGCCCCCTAATTTATGAAAACTCGAATATTAATTGCCGCAATGGCGTATGACGGTGAACGCGGCGGTGGTAGCATGCGCATTGCCTATGATCTGGCGACTCTCTTGGCGCGCCATGGATATCAAATGACCGTCGTTTGCGAAGATTTGTATGGGCGCGGAGTAGAACGAGAAACGATAAATGGGATAACTGTTCTACGCTACCGGTTACCCAAGTCGGATGGATTAAGTTTTAGACGTCATATAGAGCATATTCGTGCTGCAAAGAACTTGGTTAATAAGCACCTGACAGAAGCACCAGAAGTCGTCCACGGCCATAGCACCTTTCAATATTTCTCTATTTTGAATATGTTCCAAAATCAATCAAGGTGTTGTTATACGATCCACTCCCCGGCGATTGACGAGTTGCGTATTACATGGGGGGGGCAAAAAATTAAGGGAAAACTGAAATTGCTATTAGGACTATCTATTATCCGGAAACTTGAGCGTTCGCTCATTTATCGTTCGTCAGGACTTACGGCATTATCAAACTATACTATTAGTCTCATCGCGGGCCACTATGGAAATGTCGTTGCTCGAAAAATCCAAGTAATCCCCGGTTGGGTGAACCTCGAAAGATTCCAACGTTTACCTCAGAATCAAGTCGGGGCGGTGAAGCGGCAGATGGGATGGCCGACTGATGTTCCGTTGTTCTTTATACTTAGGAGGTTAGAGCCACGCATGGGTTTGGATAACTTGTTAAGGGCTATCGTGCTCGTAAAGAAGTATGGTTACGGTCTCCATGTGGCGATTGGAGGTAGCGGATCATTGCGGAGTAAATTGGAAAAAATGCGCAATGAATTAGGTTTGGAGGATGATGTGACCTTTATGGGATTTATGCCAGCCGATTCTCTGCCTTTAGCCTATGGAGCTTGTGATGCCTCGGTGATTCCAACTGCTCAATTAGAGTGCTTTGGCATCATTGCACTTGAAGCCCTGGCCTGCGGCTGCACAACTCTCGTAACGCCAGTAGGGGCGTTGCCTGAAGTTATGCAGAATTTTGAACCCGCGTGGATTGCAAGAGATGCGACTTCTGAAGGAATTGCTAATATCTTGCTTGCATTTTTACGAAAACTTTTACCTTATCATGAACCACAAGAGCTCCATAACCTAGTAGAACAAAATTACTCTGCTGAGAAGGCTGTGAATGCCTATGAGCGGCTTCTTTTACAGTAAAGTTGTTGTCTCGGTAGGATTGGCCCATCATATAAGGGAAATTATCTTTTTCCTTTTCACTCCCGATTTATGAGTAAAATGAATATCACACATTAACTCGCTTTTTAGTATCGTTAGCGGCATCTAACGCTGGCCGAATAGCAGACTGTGATTTGCGTTATGTGCAATATGTTTCGTTCGCCGGTGACTTCCGTCTGCTGGGCCATCAACAAGACACTCTATTGTTATTCAATTGACATGGCGCGGCGATTAAGCAGAAACTTTTTAGGAAATTCATGTCTTCTATAGTCATTCTTGGAGCAGGTGGTTTTTTAGGCAGAACTCTCATTGCAAATGGCTGCTTCCCTATGCCCGTTAAAGCTGTAGACCTTATTATCCCTCCTGATGCGGATTTGACGAAAAAAAATATATTATGGCTTGGGGCGGATCTTTTAACGTCAAAATCACTTAATGAGGTGCTACAACCTGGAGATATCGTAATCAATCTAGCATATATTTCTGGCGCTCTAGAGGCTAAAAATATTTTACTTATTGATAATGTTATCGATGCCTGTATTCATTTACGGGTTGATAGGCTCGTGCATTGTTCTACGGCCGTTGTTGCAGGGGCTACACCTATATCACGAGTAAATGAGTCAACGCTTTGCCTGCCGGTAACAAGCTATGAAAAGACAAAGTGGGCTTTAGAAAATCGGGCACTCAGTGCAATATCCAGAGGGCTTGACGTAGGTATTTTGCGGCCAACAGCGATAGTCGGCCCTGGTGGACAGAATCTCCTCAGTTTGGCAAGGTCGCTTCGGGACGGCAGTCGAATTGTTAACTATTTCCGCGCTGGCCTATTTGGTAGGCGGCCTATGCACTTAGTTCCTGTTCGTGATGTAGCGGCTGCCTTGCTTTACTTGGCGGTCTTGCCTGGCACTCTGAACGGAGAAGTCTTTATTATCTCGTCTGACGATGATCCTGAAAATAATTTTCAAGGGGTTGAAAAAATATTATTGAAAGCTTTAGGGATGGCACCACGAAAGTTACCGCTCTTGCCATTTCCCATACGCTTGTTGTCCTTATCACTCAGATTATGGGGTCGCTCTGAAACAAATATGGGCCGAATATATGATTCCTATAAAATCCGGAGCATTGGTTTTAAACAAGTCGATATGGTGGCAAAAGCCGTTTGTGAGTTCGGCGAAGAATTTATCAAGAATCAATGATATAAAAACTGCTTTTCTATTAATCTAGAGTTTTGTTTTGCAAAAATTTAAACTAAACATAAAATCGCATGGTGCTTTAGGCGAAATAGTAATTAGTGCGGCGATTAAGCTTATTTTTAACATATAGTGCGATATGCATATTTCAGACATGCATTCGCCTGATGTGTCAGAAAGTTGATTGATATTAAGCGTTTGCAGGAATTGTTTAATTGATAAGCCATTCGCCGGGTATTGGCCTACTTGTTGCTGCGGACTAAGAGATTCGGATATGCGTGGTATCCTTGGCACCGTGCATAAAGCTCCAATTCCCGAGATATGATAATGAAGGTCTTGAATGTAAATATGTCGCTTGATCCTATTCATGGGGGCGGAACCGTTGAGAGGACTTTTCAATTAAGTCGCTTTTTATCGCGCTGTGGAGTCAGCTGCTCAATCCTTACAACGGATGCAGGATTAACAAAGAAACGAATTCAAGAGTTGGATGGCGTTTCTGTTACGGCGCTTAAAACTCTCTGCAAAAGATTTTATTTGCCGTTATTTTCAGTTAGAAAAGTCCGCGATGTTATCAAGAAGGCCGATATTATACATTTAATGAATCATAGGACGTTAATTAATATTGTTGTTTACTTGATGGCAAAGCATCTGAACAAGCCTTATGTGATTTGTCCTGCAGGCACACTCCCAATATACGGAAGGTCAAAGGGAACAAAAAAAATATTTGACTTAATCATAGGCAAAAAAATACTTCGTAGTGCAAGCGGGTGCATTGCAATTTCCTCTAATGAAATTGATAGTTTTTATTCCTTTGGAATAGAAGAGAATAAAATATACTTATTTCCAAATGGAGTTGCTCCAGACGACTTTCAGGTATCGAATGGAGATGAATTTAGAAAAAGAATTGGGTTGGGCAATGCTCCTTATATCCTTTTCATGGGTCGTATTAACTCGATCAAAGGACCTGATTTGCTCTTGAAAGCATTTTGTCTGATAGATTGCAATAGATTTTCCCAATATCATTTAGTTTTTGCTGGCCCAGATGGGGGGATGCTTTCCGAGTTAAAAAATATAGTATCCAAATCAAGCATTGAAAATAGGGTTCACTTCATAGGCTATGTAAGCAATGGAGATAAATCGTCTGCTTATCATGAAGCCGATTTATTGGTAATTCCTTCCCGACAGGAAGCTATGTCCTTAGTGGTTCTAGAAGCCGGTATTACAAAAACCCCGGTATTGTTGACGGTTCAATGTGGTTTTAATATTATAGAACAAATAAATGGGGGCAAAGTAGTCCCTGCAACAATTGAGGGACTGCAAGATGGCCTAAATGAACTTTTAGGACAGCCCGAAATTCTTAAAATGATGGGGGAAAGGCTTTATGAACATATTTATAAGGAATACATTTGGGAAAACATAGTTTACAAGCACCTTGAATTGTATAACGAAATATTGGAAACCAATCTGTCCTATCCAAATTCTCAATGTGGCAGAGAATTCAGATGATCTGTCTAGGCTACTTTTATCAATTATGATGTTTGGTTGCATTTCCTAATATGCACATTCTTCTATAGCCATGGCTGAATTAGTACGACGAGTATTCGTAAAAAAGATTGAACATAGCCTTTCGGAGGCCATCGGGGAAGCAATGAGCGGGGGGCATTTAGTTAACCGCCTTACTAATTCATGCCGGGTTGTGCTCAAGCCCAACTATACTTATCCATATTATAAGATCGGAGTGACAACATCGCCGCAAGTCATCCGCGAAACAGTCAAATTCCTACGCGCATTTACGGCCAATATTGCGATTGTCGAAACGGATGGAGGCTATGGCGCTTGGCGCGCTGAAGAAGCATTCAAGGGGCATGGTCTGTATGAATTACGTGATGAGTATGGGATTGAAATCGTCAATCTGAATGACGAACCTCATGAACTGATTTCCTTTCGTTCAGGTCGGCAAAGCCATCAATTACCACTGCCTTGCCGGCTATTGCATGAGACGGATTTGTTTATTACGATGCCTGTTCCGAAAATTCATTGTATGACGGGTTTGACCTTAAGCTACAAGAACCAGTGGGGATGTATACCAGATATCATGCGGTTACGGCGCCATTTTATCTTTGACGATGCGATTATCGCTATCAATCGGGCATTGAAACCGGCCGTGTTGGCGGACGGGACGTATTTCCTTGATCGGAATGGACCTATGGATGGTGATCCGGTCCTGATGGACTTGATTATAGCCGCTACTGATGTAGGCGCGTTTGATCGATATGTGGCGGAAATGATGGGTTTCTCATGGCGAAGTATTCGCCACCTTCGCCGGGCGGTCGAATTGGGGGATATGCCTTCTGATTTGAAAGATATCGAATACAACGTGCCCGCCGCGGAAGCACGGACGCACATTTATCGCCTTCAGCGGACGTTTCGCAATTATATCGCGCTGATTGGGTTTAGAAGCCAATTCATGACATGGCTGGGATATGAATCGTGGTTCGGTAAAGCGATATTACACGGTATCTTGTACGCGATTGTTGGCAAGCCGGTCAAACCCGAATTCAATGGATTTGTGCAGAAGCCGAAATAGCGAAGGCCCAGAATCTGCTTGATTGACCGTCGCGAAAAAACGCTTAGGCAACATGAGCCAACAACTATGCGCGGTTGTCATGGAGATAATGAAAGAGCAACTTAAATAAGCTTGTAAATGAAAAGAGAACTACGATTGAATGAGGGGCGAAAAAATGGCAGTGATTCTGGGGATTAACGCTTATCACGGCGATTCATCGGCTGCTGTGGTTAGAGACGGCGTCCTAATTGCGGCAGTTGAAGAAGAGCGCTTCAAGCGAATCAAGCATTGGGCGGGAATGCCTTTGGCTTCCATCCAATATTGTCTAGAAGCTGCCGGCGTCAGAATCCAGGAAGTAGATTACATTGCGATCTCCACGGATCCAAAGGCCAACCTAGGGCATAAAGTCATATATTCTCTGAAGAACCGAGTGAAGGTTGGATCAATCATAGAAAGAATGAAGCGTATGAAAAAAACTCTGGGAATAAAGGAGAAAATCGCCGAATGCCTAGGTGTTGACGCTAGAAAGCTGAGAGCACGAATAGTGAATGTGGAGCATCACAGAGCGCATGCGGCATGCAGTTTCTTCACATCCCCCTTCGAACGTTCCGCTATATTGTCGATTGATGGTATGGGCGATTTCTCTAGCACTTGGCTCGGTTATGGAGAAGGTAGCCGGATAGCCAATATTGCCAGAGTTTATTATCCCCATTCGGTCGGTTTCTTGTATGAAGCGACAACTCGCTACCTGGGCTTCCCTAAGTATGGCGATGAATACAAAGTGATGGGCCTTGCTCCATATGGAGAGCCGATCTATGCGGAAGGGTTCCGTAATATAATCAGAAATGAGAAATGCGGATTTTCTTTAAATATGAGGTATTTTAATCATGGGAATAACATCATTCATATGAAGTGGGATGGCGGAGAGCCCACAGTGGAATCCTTTTTTAGCTCGCTCTTTGAAAAGGAGTTCGGACCTTCCTTCCCGGATAGAAGTCCCGCCAATGAGAGAATGGAAAATGTCGCGGCGAGTCTGCAGATTGTAACAGAAGAGATCATATTTGATCTATTGAATACACTCTATTCTCAATACCCCTGCGACAATTTATGCCTTGCAGGCGGGGTAGCGATGAATTCTGTCGTAAATGGCAAAGCCTATGTGAAAACGCCCTTTAAAAATATATTTGTTCCAGCCGGTGCGGCAGATAATGGGACCTCTATAGGAGCAGCGTTTTATGTATGGAATCAGATAATAAAGAGCCCGCGGACCTTTGAAATGAAACACGCTTTTTGGGGGTCCTCATTTTCGGATGAGGAATGCCGGCGCGTTATTGAAAATCACGGTGTCCGCGCCGAACGGATGAATGATGCCCCGTTAACCAAAGCGGTCGTTGAATTATTGTGTGATGGGAAAGTGGTAGGTTGGATCAAGGGCAGGATGGAGTTTGGTGCCAGAGCTTTGGGAAACCGGACATTGTTGGCCGATCCGAGACGCGCCGATATGCGGGAAATCATCAATACTCGAATAAAGTTCCGGGAAAAATTCCGGCCGTTTGCCCCAAGTGTCCTTGAGGAGTATGTTTCAGATTATTTCGAATACTCTGTTCCCTCGCCGTTTATGGAAAAGGTGGTGCCCATTCGGGCCGAAAAAAGGGAGGAAATCCCGGCTGTCACTCATGTGGACGGAACCGGACGGCTGCAAACCGTAGATTCTGAAACCAACCCTAAGTATTGGAACCTTATTTCTGAATTCAGGAAACGGACTGGAGTGCCCATGGTGCTCAATACATCATTGAATGAGAATGAGCCCATCGTGAGAACTCCTGAAGAAGCCATTCAATGTTTTTTACGCACGAAGATGGATGCGATAGTTTTAGAATCATTTCTTGTCACAGGAAAATGATGAGATTGCTGGTCTTTTCGTCCGTATATCCTCCTGATCCCGCCGCGGTTGGACAACACATAGCGGATGTTGCGGCAACTGCTTCGGCCCGAGGGCATTTTGTCCGTGTGATCACGGCAAATAGGGGATATGATGACCCATCGATCCTATATCCCTCATATGAAAAACTTAACGGGGTTGAGGTTATTCGTCTGGGATGGTCATCCTTCGGAAAAAAGAGCTATATTAGCCGAATTATTGGCCAATTTAGTTTTACTCTCCAGGGGCTCGCAAAAGGCCTACTCGGCTTCCGTCCTGACGCTATCCTTGTGAGCACAATTCCTCCCTTGGGTATCCTTGCGGCACATATTACAGCCCGAATGAGAAGATCGTCGCTAATCTACTGGGTCATGGACATAAACCCAGATGAAGCCATCGCTATTAAACTTGTACTCCCCGGCTCACTTTCAGCGCGCCTAATGGAATTCATTAATAAAATTGTTCTTAGATCTGCAAGAACGGTCATTACGTTGGATTCCCAAATGGCGCGCAGGCTTGAATCTAAGACGCGTTTGCATCAGCGGGTGATTATCATTCCCCCTTGGGCGCATGAAGATATCATTCAGCAAAGCAATTTAGCTGGCCGAAAATTTAGAAAAGAATACGGGCTTGAAAATAAGTTTATCGTGATGTATTCGGGCAACCACTCGTGGGTTCATCCCCTCGATACGATTCTGGATGCGGCAAAATCCCTCGTCCATCGAACTGATATAATATTTCTGTTTATCGGGGGCGGAGTTGAAAAAAATAAAGTAGAAAAGGCCATAAAAATCGGAGCTCCAAATATTTTCAGCCTTCCTTACCAGAGTTTTGATAATATAGGTGAATCTTTGGCCGCGGCGGATGTCCATTTGGTCGTCATGGGCGATGCAATGATCGGGATTGTCCACCCGTGCAAGGTTTATGGAGCGATGGCCGTAAGTCGTCCCATATTGGCTATCGCCCCAGATAGCTCTTATATCTCTGAAATTATGGAGAAGGTTACCATCGGTTTTAGACTTCGCCATGGAGATGTATCTGGCGTCGCCCAGAGCATTCTCACATTAGTAAATATGGAGGAGAAAGAGAGGAGCCATCTTGGAGAGAATGCCGCTCGATTGATCCAAGATCAATATAATCAAACAACACAAAGAAACCGGCTCGTCGATATAATCGAACTTGCAGACAGTTCAATTGGGTAATTTCTTGACCACAACCTCAGAGGATAATAATAGAGTATTGGTAACCGGTGCAACGGGCACCTTGGGTCCAAGAGTCGTAGCGGCTTTGCATCAATCCGGATACTCTGTACGCGTCCTCGCCCTGGATCCCCCCGGTCCGGGAGTGTTTGATTCATCCATCGATCTTAGAATTGGAGATATTAACAACTCTAAGGATATGCATTCAGCCGTCAAAGGCGTTCATTGTGTTTTACATATGGCTGCGGTATTGCATATTCTGAAGCCGTCTCGTGATCAGATTCCCCTTTATAAGCTCGTCAATATTGACGGAACAAGAAATGTCGTAGCATCGGCATTGGAAGCTGACGTTAAGAGACTCGTCTTCTTCAGTACAATCGCAGTTTATGGCGATAGCGCCGGAAGCGTGCTTAACGAAGACGCGACTCCAATGCCGAAAACGCTCTATGCTCAGTCCAAACGACAGGCTGAACAAATCGTGCTCGGCGCTTGCCTGCCCGATGGTCGGCCTTTTGGCACTGTTTTGCGTTTAGCGGCCGTTTACGGATCTCGAGTCAAAGGTAATTATCGCCGTCTTCTTCAGGCTTTGGTAAAAAAACGATTCATCCCTATTGGCCCAGGCACAAATAGGAGGACGCTTATTTATGACAAAGATGTGGCCAACGCCGTATTAGCCGTTCTGACAAATCCAAATGCAGCGGGGAAGGTTTTTAACGTCACAGATGGTGAAATTTATTCATTAAGCGACATTATAAAGACGATTTGCCACGCTTTGGGTAGGAGATCGCCTCGAATGCGACTTCCGGTCGCCCCTCTGCGCACTTGTGGGGAGATCGCAGACAAAGGAGCACGGCTGCTCGGTCTCAGGTTTCCCAGTTTTAAATTGGCATTTGACAAGTACACCGAAGATATGGCTGTCGACGGGCATAGAATTCAAGATGAAATAGGGTTTAGACCGAAATACGATCTTCTTTCCGGGTGGAAAGAGACTATAGAAGAAATGCGTGCAAGAGGAGATTTATAAGATTGCTGGCCATTTACCTTGCCGCCGCAGCCGGTGCTTTTACCTTGTCAACTCTGTGCGTCGTAGCATCACAAAACTGGGTTGTCGGACGGATGCTTGATATCCCGAATGCCCGCAGTCTGCATACTCAGCCCACTCCAAGGGGAGGAGGGCTAGGTATTGTAATTGGTGTTTTTATCGGAGCCTGGAGCTTATTCATTAGCCGAATCCTGAGCATGTCGTTTAGAGAGATTGCGGCGCTTAGCCTCGGCGGGGGTATCGTGGCGTTGGTTGGATGGCTTGATGATATCCGGCGGATACCGTATCAAATACGCCTGGTCGTCCAAGCGATATGTTCAGTAATTATCTTAATTGCGATAGGCCGTTTTCCTGCAATAACAATCCCTTTCGCTAGCGATATTCATTTGTATTTGATAGGAATCCCGTTCGCGCTCTTATGGATAATGGGCTTGACTAACGCCTACAATTTCATGGACGGCATAGATGGGATCGCAGGTGGGCAAGCGGTTATTGCTGGGTTTGGGTGGACCATTATCGGCTTTATGAGCGGTCAATCGTTCATTGGCCTTATTGGAGTGCTTATAACCGCATCCAGCCTAGGATTTCTGTTACATAACTGGCCTCCTGCTAGAATATTTATGGGGGATGTGGGGAGTGCTTTTATTGGATTCACCCTGGCTGTTATTCCCATCCTTGCGGCCCGAAGGGACCCACGGTTCATGGTTGTGGGGGTCTTGTTGGTTTGGCCGTTCGTTTTCGATACTTCTTTCACGTTAGTTCGTCGCTTTGTTAATAAAGAAAACATATTCGTAGCCCATCGGTCTCATATTTATCAGCGCCTGGTCATTAGCGGATACAGCCATCGTTTTGTGACGCTTCTCTATATGGGTTTAGCTTTGATAGGGACCGTCATCGCTTTGCTATGGCATAAAAGTGCACCTTTTGTTAATGTAGTTGTAGTTTTGCTCCCCGTCATGCTCTTCGTCGGCTTATGGCGATTCACTATTAGGGCTGAAGCGCGCGCGCGTTCAAGAGCGTAGCGGCTGATTATTTCTGCTAATAGAATACCGGTAGAACCAGTTAAAGGGTTGATGAAATGAGTATGCGCTTTTCAAAACTCAGGGAAGGCATGTTCCGAATGACACCGCGTAAGAGGCTTGTATTTTTTCTTCTTGCCGATTCGCTCTTAATCGCGTTCTCGTTGTATGCGTCGTTTTGGCTGCGGTTCGACGGTGCAATTCCGGCCGAGTTTGCTCGAAAACTCCCCGTCTATCTTGGGCTAGCTCTTATCGTCAAGATAACTATCCTCGCCGCTTTCGGCATGTACTCAGTTTCCTGGCGCTTTTTCGGGCTCAGCGATTTTGTGAAACTCATCGCTGCGGTCTCGACCGCCACTATTGTCCTGGCGGCGATCTATCTGGGCTTTCGGACACGTGGGCCGTTCGCTGGCTTTCCGCGGTCCGTGATGCTAGCGGATTATGTCATTACATTGGGTTTTCTTGGCGTGCTACGCATCTCCAAGCGAGCCATTATCGAATACCTCAGCAAATCCGGGAGAATGAGGCACGGACGGAGTCGAGTCCTGATCGTCGGCGCAGGTAATGCCGGCAGCTCGATAGGCCGGGATATGTTGATCAACAATAAATCCAAGTATTTCCCCATTGGATATATCGACGACGATCTATCCAAACAGGGGATGAGCATCCACGGCGTCAAGGTTCTGGGGACGAGGCACAATATCCCGACGCTAATAAAAGCGAATGCGGTGGATGAAATCCTGATCGCCATCCCGTCCTTTCGTTCAAAGGATATCCGGGCCGTGATGGAGATCATCCGAAATGCGGGCGGGCCGACGAAAGTCAAGATCCTACCGGGGATCTTGGATCTTGTCGCTGGGAATGTCACCCTCTCCGATATCAAGGAAGTCCGGGTCGAAGACCTGTTAGGGAGGGAAAAAGTCGAGATCGATTATGCCGCCATCCGCGCTTTTCTGAATCGGAAGCGGGTCCTGATCACGGGGGCCGGAGGGTCCATTGGGACCGAGCTTGCCCGGACGGTGCTCCAGTTCGAACCGCGCTCAACTGCCCTCCTCGATATCGACGAAACGGAGCTTTTCTATTTGATGAAGCGTTTCCACGGGGCGGCAACGGAGATCTTCCCGGTAGTCGGAGACATACGGGACAGGGTAAAAATGGAAGCTGTCATGGCCGAGTTCCGGCCCGAGATCATCGTCCACTCGGCCGCTTATAAACACGTGCCAATCCTCGAGAGTTACCCGGAAGAAGCGGTCAAAACCAATATCCTGGGAACGAAGATTTTGGGCGAGTTGGCATTGAAATACAAGGTCGAGAAATTCGTCTAT
>Ga0315275_10004029_pt1 | contig 13676 bp, 14 predicted proteins | sample YL17G03_0_MG_FD_205557 | JGI IMG/M metagenome (GOLD analysis project Ga0315275, IMG submission 205557) | Sediment microbial communities from Yellowstone Lake, YNP, Wyoming, USA - YL17G03_0 | ecosystem: Environmental > Aquatic > Freshwater > Lake > Sediment | place: USA: Wyoming | collected... | reverse complement strand
AATGAATCGGCAGGTCCGTCGGATGACCGCCGCCATCGGTCATCCCACACTCCGGCTGATCCGGATCGCGGTCGGGCCCGTGCACCTCGCGAACCTCCGGCCCGGAGAATGGCGGCTGCTGGCAACCCAGGAGATCAGCCAATTACGAAAAAGCCTCGGGCTTTCACCCGAGGCTTTGCATCACGCAGCATCTTCTCATTCAGGGTTTCGGTCGCGGCGGCGGAATCTTTGAGGCATCCGGGACTCTCGGTGCGGGAGGAACCGGAGGAAGATCCAACACATCATCCCGGTAGAGCGTGATTCCCCAGTACTGTTGATCCGTAGGCGGCTCAACATTCCAGTTGCCAAAACCGTGCGAATCGTCGCTCCGAAAACGCAGCTTGTATTCTCCCTTCTCGAGCAGGATCGTCGTATTCACAGTCCTGTTCTTCCGTCCGCCACCCGCGTGAAACGTCATAGCGTACGTCATCTCCCAGACAATGGCACCGGTTTTCGCATTTTCGATCCAGCCGTAGTCATACATCTGTCGGTTTTGCCCTTCCCCGATGGCATAGACCCGCACGCGTGTGGTCTTGTCCAGGGCAAAGCGTTCCGTCAGGTCAGCGTCGTTGCCAACGCGAATGATTTGGGCAACAATGTTCCTGTCGCGCTCCTCTACGTACTTTCCCACGGCGGACTTGCTGAATGCCTCCCCCGCACCCATCACGGTAATTCCGTAGTTGTCGGCGTCGAACGGCGGATCGTCGTTCCAGTCATTGTAGGCATGGGAATCGTCTGTAACATACTGAACGAGGTAGCTTCCCGCCGGCAGGGTAATCACTTCATCGATGTACCTGTTTTTCGACGCACCACCAGCATACATTGTCCGACCCGCGTCCATCGTCCAGACACGATTGCGTATCTTGGCATCAAGGATCACACCGTAGTCCGCCATCCGCCTGCCGTTGTTGTCCCGCTCGCCGATCGCATACACTCGAACGGAGCTTTCTGTTTTCAGGGTGAAGCCCTCGCTCCTGCTCTCGTTATCTCCCGCCTTCGTCAGACTTACGATCACATTGGTCAGCTCGGTGTACGGTTCCAGCTGGAATGCCTTGCGCTCCTTCTCTCCACGAACGGAGATGGAGATGCCGTAGTTCAGCGGATCGTACGGGGGTTCATCATTCCAATCGGCACTGGAGTGCGAATCATCGGTAATATAGTAGAGGACATACTGCCCCGGGTCGATCTTCACGTCACCCCGGAACATGATGTTCTTCTTCGCCCCTCCTGCGGGGGTGCAGTTGTACTCTTCCATTTCCCATACGCGGCGACGGTCACGCGTATCCACAATCCAGCCATAATCCGCAAAGGTTTTGTCGTTCCCACGCTCTCCAAGCGCATAGATGGACAGGGTGGTAGGAAGCCCCTGCGAGAATTCCTGCCGGATCACAGCCCGATCGCCCACCTTGACCACACTGAATCCTACATCAGGGCGAGGTTTCGGAGCTTCAAACGATTTGACCGCCCGGCCGGCAGCCTCATCGACGCCAATCTCGATACCCCATCGCTTGCAGCGCTCGCTCCAAGCTTTTTCGACATCGTCTGTCCACCAGTTCTTGAACCATGACATGAAGTTCTTCTTCTGATCTTTAGAATCATCCGAAAAGAGCGGCGTTTTTCGGTGATCCATGTTCACCGTCACATGACTGAACGTGGAGTGAAAGGTGAACGCATAGACGGTGAAGTACACCTCATAGCTTCCAGGTTCGAGTGTCAGATCACCCTTGAACTCGCGATCGTCATCCTTCCGTGTTGTATTGTGAGTGTCCATCATCCATATGAGGTCACGCGTATCCGCATTGATGATCCAGCCGTATGCAAACATCCGGTCACTCTTATATGTCCATCCGTAGTCGCCTCCAGCGCCAAGTGCCCTGATATGGATAGTTGTTGGTGCTGAAACCGCAAGCCCCGAGCTTTTCAATTCGGCACCACAGTAGTCTTTCAGCGATAGGACGGTCGTCTCCCCACCCAGAGCAGGCACTGCAATTGCGAGCGCGATGCCGAAGTACAGACCCGACTTTTTCATGACTCTCCCCGTAGTAGGCACGTGGTTTCTATAGGTTTATACGGATTTCCGCGAGGTTCTGTTGCAGGAATCCATATGTTTCACCAAGTGAAAACCCACAAAACACGTTGATTTTGCTTGATTCTGCGGTGACATGACTCTAGATTGGAGAGTCATGTCAGGAACGGGCCAGGCAATCGCAACACTTGATCTCGTCAAGGTCTACGGCGAGAAATCGCGCACACCGGTGCGGGCTCTCGACGGTCTTGCGATCGAGGTGAACAAGGGCGAGATCTTCGGGCTCCTCGGACGGAACGGGGCAGGCAAGACGACTCTCATCAGGATCCTGACCACGCTGATCCGCCCGACATCCGGCTCCGCATCAGTCATGGGGTGGGATGTCGCTCGCGATCCGCTCCAGGTGAGGAAACAAATCTGCGCCGTCCTCCAGGAGAATGCCGTCGAGATCTACCTTTCCGTCGCCGACAACCTCGACACGTATGCGCGGTTCCATTCCATCCCTCTCCCGGAAATCCGCCGCCGTTCCGAGCGCGTGCTGGACCAGTTTGGCCTGCGCGAATATCGCCATCAGAAAGTGATTGACCTGAGCGGCGGACTCAAGCGTCGGGTGCAGGTCGCGAAAGTCTTTATGGTCGACAGACCTGTGGTATTTCTCGACGAGGCAACCACCGGGATGGACCCCATCAACAAGCGTGCGACCATCGATGCCATCCGGGGACAGGCACAGCAGGGACGGACCATCGTGCTCACCACACACATTCTCTCCGAAGCGGAGGAATTGTGCGACACCATCGCCATCATCGACCGTGGCAAATGTTTGGTCAGGGGTGATCTGCAGACCCTTAAAGCTCTCTCCTCCCGTGCGTTTGATATGACCATTACCTTCGACTCCCTGACTGATACGATACTCACGGAGCTTCAACAGCTGCCCCTTCTCAAGATGACACACAAACTCGACACCGTCGAACTCTGTGTCAAGGGGAAGGAACTGACTGCGATTGAAATTTTGAACCGCCTCTCCCGCAAGTACACCATCACTCAATTCGAGGTCAGCGGCGCAACCTTGGAAGAAGTGTTTCTCGAACTGCTGGACCACAGGGAGGGAGGGACAACCTGATGAGGATGATCCTGGCCGTCCTCTACCGGGAGTACCGCATCCGCACCACGAGCATGACGTGGACATTCTATGACCTGTTCATGCCCCTCACGTATCTCCTGATCTTTGGCATCGGCTTTGACCGCGCCTTTGCTGGTGGCCTCAGCACGGGAAATGTCGTAGTGTCCTACAATGCCTTTTTCCTGGCCGGCGTCCTTTCCATGGCCAGTTTCGGGATTGCCATCAACACCTCCTACGGATTCTTTGTGGATCGCGACAACGGGATATTCTATGAGTTCCTCACCTACCCGATGACGCGATCCGAATTCCTCGTCGGCAAAATTCTCTTCAACTGTCTTCTTTCCCTCGCCCAGGCATCAATCACCATCGGTCTGGGCGTCCTGGTGCTCAGGATTCCGCTGCGCTGGGAGTGGCTCCTGTTTGCGCTCACCGGAGTCGTGCTCGGAACAGCAGGCTGGTTCTTTTTCCTGACTTCGTTCGCCTTGAGAATACGGCGCAACGACATGTTCAACACGTTCATCAACGTGGCCTATTTCGTACTGATGTTCGCCAGCAGCCTCTTTTATCCCACGGACGCATTTCCCACCTGGCTGCGCATCGTAAGCTATTGCAATCCTCTCACATGGCATACGGATGTTCTCCGGTTTACCACGATCGGGATCGGATCGTTTACGACGGTGATCGCGGAGGCTGTAGCCTTCACCCTCTTCCTTGTCGCATCGTTCTGGTTCGCCGTCCGCACACTCGCCCGGGGCGTTCTCCGCTGACCCGTTCCTTGTATTGCATTTCCGCCACGACCTCTGTATCATGGTGGTAGATTTTGGAGACGCGAAGAACGATGCGTGAATACCTGGACCTTGTTGAACGTGTCCTCACGCAAGGCACGAGAAAAGGGAACCGGACGGGAGTCGATACCATTTCGTCATTTGCGGAACACTACCGGGTCGACTTGGCGAAGGGGTTTCCTCTGCTGACCACGAAGCGGGTCAACGTCAATGCGATGCTGTATGAAGTCCTCTGGTACCTGTCGGGGGAAGATCATATCCGGAACCTGCGACAGCACACGAAGATATGGAACGCCTGGGCGGACGAGAACGGGAATCTGGATACCGCCTACGGCCGCTACTGGAGACGCTTCCCGAGTGCACAGCTGAACCCCTCGACCGGCCAGTACGAGGTGTTTGAGGTCGACCAGATTGCCAAGGTTGTGGAGCTGCTCAAGACTGATCCAACATCCCGCCGCATGGTCGTCACCGCTTGGGAACCGGGGAATGCATTTGGCAGCAAGCTTCCCCCGTGCCACTATTCCTTCGTGTTCAATGTCCAGGACGACAAGCTGAACTGTCATCTCACGCAGCGATCGGGCGATATCGCCATAGGAATACCCTTCAACCTTGCGGCCTATTCACTCCTGACCCAGATCCTCGCACAGGAAGTCGGCATGCAGGTGGGTCTCTTCAGCCACACCATCGTCGACGCCCACATCTATCTCAACCACATCGACGGACTGAAGGAACAGGTGAAGCGGACTCCCCGCCCCCTCCCTCAGCTTCAGATCGCACGGAAGCCGCTTGATCAGCTCACGTTTGACGATTTCACGGTTGTCGGATACGAGCCGTACGATCCCATCAAGTTCGAGGTCGCGGTGTGAAGCTCGCAATCATCGCAGCCGTCGCGCGGAACAGAGCCATGGGAATCCGTGGCTCACTCCCGTGGCACATCTCCGAGGACCTTCGCCGCTTCAAACAACTGACCACCGGCCATGCAGTCCTGATGGGGCACAAAACGTACGTATCCATCGGGAAGCCCCTTGTGAATCGCAGAAACGTCGTCATCAGTTCCCGAACGATTCCGGGAATCGAGTCGTACCCGTCCGTTCCCGCAGCCCTTGAAGCCCTGCACGACCAGAAGAAAGTGTTTGTCATCGGCGGCGGGCAAATCTATGCTCAGCTGCTCGAGAAGGCGGATGAGATCTATTTGACATTCGTAGACAGGGATGTAGAAGCCGACACCTTCTTTCCGGAATACGAGGTACTACTGGAAAACTCTTTTTCCCTCACGCATCATGAACTCCACGACGGATTTGAATTCCGGGACTACGTGCGGGTTCGCTGAAACCTCCCCCCCCCCCCCCCAACTTTCTTCGCTGCCGCCGTCGCAAAAAACCAGCCTTCAGGCCTACTATCTGTAGAGCCCGGATCAACACCGGAGATGTCCGCCATCGACAACACGCAACGGAGGGTCCATGCCCTGGAGCGGCGACGACGCAATCCAACGCGCGCTCATTGAGCACAAGCGACAGATATTGCGGGAGGAATTCGGAGTGAAGGCATGGGACTCGTTTGCCCCCCTTCCGCCGGAGGTAGAGAATGAATACCTCGATCAGGTCATTGAGTTCGAGCGGCAATATAAGACCGGCGGAGTGACAACGGTACGTCACTTCATCGGCAATCCCCCCATCCGCAGAATCGATCAAATCCGACCGGGTGAACTGCGGAACGAATTGCGCTGGTTGACGGAGATGCTGAATTCAAACAACATCGAGGTTCATTTCAGCAGGCCTGTCCCGGACCTGGAACTCTACCGATTTGTGACCGAGGAGTTGTTGGACTACCCGATCGACAACGTCCGGATCACAGGGATGACGCATGCCTTTGTCTTTGAAGAATTCCACCCGGAGACAGGAAGCGACGCCGGACTTTGAGGCACACGCATTCTGGGAGCTGGAGGTTGAATGGCAAACACTGACATGCCACCTTCTCGGGAGCAGGTGAGCGACGGAAGAACGTCATGAGTCGCCGCCCGTCAGCCGTGCTTCGATACCGACAGGTGCGGTCACGAAAAGCGGATTCGGCGTATACCGATAGTTCTCGCCTTCCACGCAAGCCTCCCGTGTCATTCACCTGCACAGCTGGAGACCTGCCGCAGATCCCCGATCGTTGGCTACCCGTCCGGCTGACTCTCATCCAGCGATTGAGCTCTTCATTACCAAGATCCTGACGGTGCGCTGTCGCCGCCGGTCACCTGTGTGCGATTGAAGGTCCGGGCTGCTAACGTTCTCAATGCCGGGATCGTCCACCTGCTCCCTCCATCCATTGCTGTAAAACTCTCCCGATACCTGTCCCACCTTACACCATCTCCGCTTTGGGAATCTCCCCAATTTTCCGTACTTTTCTGTATGAAAGAAGTTGCAGTCGGCATGATTGTAGCTGACGGCAGGGTTCTCGCCTGCCAGCGCCGGGCCAGAGCGGTCTATCCGTTGAAGTGGGAATTCCCCGGCGGGAAGGTTGAGCGGGGGGAAACTCCCGAGGCAACCCTGCACAGAGAGCTCCGCGAAGAGCTTGGCATCGAGCCTTCTGCCGCGCATGAGTTTTACAGGCAGGAATGGACCTACCCGGAGGGCGTTACTGACCCGAAACGGGACGGAGCATTCAGGGTCTTCTATTATCTCGTCCCCGCATTCACAGGCACACTCGAAAACAGAGTGTTCGAACAAGTTGCCTGGGTCGATCCGGGCACACTCCTCTCGATGGATATTCTTGAGGGAAACAGGGAAGCAATTAGATTGCTCGTCGAGCATGAGAAAAGCGCACAGGGCAGCGCCGGCTGACATCCGGCGGGTGAGGTCGGCAGTCCTTCGCTGGTACCGCACGCACGGTCGGACGCTCCCGTGGCGAAGCACGCATGACCCCTACCGGATTCTCTTGTCGGAAATCATGCTCCAGCAAACGCAGGTCCACCGGGTGCTCAGGGTTTATCCCCGGTTCCTTGCGCAGTTCCCCACGCTGCGCTCCCTTGCCAGGGCGCAACAGCGGGACGTTGTGATGGCATGGCGGGGAATGGGATACAACAATCGAGCAGTACGGTTACATCGGTTATCAGATATCGTTACGCGCGAGTACAGCGGCCGCTTCCCGGGGGACCTCGAGACGCTCCTCAAACTCCCGGGCATCGGCCGGTACACCGCACATGCAATTCTTGCGTTTGCCTTTCGCCGGCCGGTTCCCGTCGTTGACGTGAATATCCGCCGGTTCCTTTCCCGTCGGTTCTGGACAATGCAAACCGCAATGGTAACTCGCCGCGAGGCAGAGATCTGGAAGATAGCGGACAGTGCGCTTCCCAGGACCAGAGCATACGATTGGAACCAGGCTCTGATGGATCTCGGCGCAACAATCTGTACGGCGCGAACACCTGCCTGTGTCTTGTGTCCTGTCCGCCACGGATGTCTTTCCGCGCCGTTCATGCACCGGACGATGGCGCCACGAAGAAAGGTGGAGCCGTCATTTGCCGGCATCCCCAACAGGATTTATCGGGGCAGGATTATTGAGGAATTGCGATCCAACGGAGGAGGTCCGCTCACGATTGGTACCCTGGGAACGAGGATTTTCCCAGGGTACTCTCCCCGGCACAGCCGTTGGCTCGTCTCGATCCTGCAGAGTCTTTCAAAGGACGGTCTCGTTCGCCTTTCTTCATCCGGGCAACGCGTTCCGCAGAAAATCAGACTCGCATGACGCACGGCTCACGACAGTACACACATCTTGATGAATTGCATCGACTCCATGCTGACCGGCGCGAGGCAATCAGGAAGAGGCTTGACGAGTTCGCTGCGGTGGACCGGTCGGAGTATTTCTTCGAACTGACGTATTGTCTCCTCACCCCCCAATCCAGCGCGATTCATGCGTCCCGGGCTGTCGAGATCCTGCGATCGGCCCCGATGAACGTCGAGGATGTGGCAGCCATCCTCCGGGACCGGGGATCGTATATCAGATTTCACAATACGAAAGCACGCCATGTTCTCCGAGCCAGGGAACTCTTTCCGGAGATTGCTGAAAGGCTCCAGGACGGCATGACATCGCCCGAACTGCGCGAATGGCTCGTGCGACATGTGAAAGGACTTGGCTGGAAAGAGGCGTCACATTTCCTCAGGAACATCGGACATCGAAACCTCGCAATCCTGGACCGGCACATCCTGAAGAACCTTCGCTTTCACAACGTGATCCGGCTCATCCCGGTTGCATTGACCCCCGTACGGTACCGTGCAATCGAACAGAAGTTTCTCGCTTTTGCAAACCAGGTCGGGATTCCCATGGACGAACTCGACCTGGTATTCTGGAGCCGGGAGACAGGGGAGATCTTGAAATGAAACCACCGGAAGGAATCCACGAATGAAGTACTGCGTTCTCGGTGCGGGCATGATGGGAAGCGCGGCCGCCTACGATCTCGCCACGGCGGACCCCGCGAATGAGGTGCTCCTGTGCGACGTCGACCTTGCAACGGCGCAAAACGTTGCACGCTCGATCGGACCCAATGTCCGGCCTCTCCAGCTCGATGTGCGGAATAGTGCTGACCTCCTCGCTGCCCTGGACGGCGTCAGCGTCGTGATCAGTGCCGTATCATATGCGGTGAACTATCCGGTCTCCCGTATTGCCATCGAAGCGGGGGTGCATATGTGTGACATGGGTGGAAACAACGATGTCGTCGATCACCAGATCACACTTGATGCAGACGCGCGGCGGCGTGCTGTACTGATTGTCCCGAACTGTGGTCTCGCCCCTGGGTTGATCAACACGCTGGCGATGCACGGCTACTCCCGGTTTGATACTGTTGACAGCATTGCACTCCGCGTCGGCGGGCTCCCCCAGCATCCCCGTCCTCCACTCAACTACGCGATTGTCTTCTCCGTCGAGGGTCTGATCAATGAGTACCTCGAACCGGCAACCGTCATCCGGAAGGGAGTCCTCCACACTGTGGAGTCGCTGGATGATCTCGAAGGATTGGAGTTTCCCGCACCGTTTGGCCGGCTCGAGGCGTTCAATACATCGGGTGGCCTGTCATTGCTGCCGCGGCTGTTGCAGGGAAAGGTACGCAACCTTGATTACAAGACCATCCGCTATCCGGGCCATTGTGAAAAGTTCCGGACCTTGGTCGAGCTCGGCTTTGCGTCGTCAGAGCCGGTCATGGTGGGAGGCACACTGAGGACGGCACGCGAGATCTTCACCGAACTCCTGCGCAAGAAGCTCGGCTATGCCGACAAGGACGTGGTGCTGGCGCGGGCAAGCATCACGGGACACCGACAGGGGCACCAGGAAACGCTTGTGTATGAACTCATAGATTACTATGATGAAACAACACGGATGACGGCCATGATGCGCACAACGGCATTCCCGACCGCCATCACCGCACGGATGATTGCGACAGGAGTCATTGCGGCACGCGGGGTACTGACCCCCGAACAGTGTGTCCCGGGCGATACAATGATCGAAGAGTTGGCCCGCCGCAGAATCACCATCACGGAACACTTCACGGCACCGGAGCATTGACCATGCATCCCCTCTCGGTCCAGATCACCACGCGGGACAGCATCCTCCAAAAGGAAGTCCGGCATCAATATAGTGTCCAGACAAAGCACCCCCGATGGCAAATGCTCAGGATTTTCTGGCACACATTCTTCCATATCAGATTCCGCTAGCCATGGCCGACAACTTCTCGTTCGATATTGTGTCCGAGGTAAATCTTCAGGAGGTCGACAACGCAGTCCACCAGGCCCGGAAAGAGATCGGGCAACGCTACGACTTCAAGGCATCAAAGAGCAGCATCGATCTCAGCCTGAAGGAAAGGCAGTTGACCGTGATCTCCGACGACGACTTCAAACTGAAAAGTGTGCTCGATATCCTTCAGGAAAAACTCGTGAAACGAAGCATTCCTCTCAAAGCGATCTCGTACGGCACCGTTGAGCCTGCCGCCGGAGGGACCGTCCGACAGATCCTCACACTCCGGGTTGGGATCGATAAGGAAAATGCAAAGATGCTCGTAAAAATGATCAAGGACACCAAGCTGAAGGTGCAGGCGCAGATCATGGACGATCAGGTCCGCGTGTCAAGCAAGAAAAAGGACGAGCTTCAGGCCGTGATCGCTATGCTGAGGAAGGCGGACCTGGCGTTCGCCATCCAATTCGTGAACTACCGGTAGAGACGGTGTACTCCCGGCTTCTCCATCTGGCCCGCATCATTGCGTTCATAACCCTCTCCGGGATCGTTCCTGCAGGGTTGAAGGCGCAGGAGAATTCCATCCCTCTTGAATTTGCGCAGGATCCTTCCCGGAATACTGTCATCGGTGCATTTCACCGGCAACAGATTCTCTATGGGTCCCTCACCGACATCACCGGTGTGCTCGGCTTGCGCACCTACGAGAACACGGTCACACGCAAACTGGATATCAGCCAACCCCCCTACCGGATCAAACTGACCGCGGGGAGCCCGTTCGTTGTGTTCACCGACGTGAACGGCAGACAGACCGTGTATCAGCTCCGCCATGAGGTCATTTCTGCGGCAGGTGCATTTTTCGTGCCCCTCAACGCGTTCGCGCCATTGTTCCAGTCCCTCCTGAACGTCCCGATCCGGTACGAGAACGGTGCGCTCAGGGTCAGTGCTACCGTGGTATCGCAGGGCTTCGATATCCCCACAATACAGCTTGAGCAGAAGACGAACGGTCTCCTGATCCGGATCCGATCCTCCAAGCCGTTGTCCGACTACGAAAGCTGGTTGCGGAAAGACGGCTGGCTCTACATCACGATCGCCGATGCCCGCGCGGACACAACGGCGATCAATGATGTGAAGCCTGTAGGACTTGTCCGCAACATCGTCGCCATTCAGTCTCCCACCGCAGTGCAGCTTACCTTCCGTCTGGCCGGAACAATTACGACCACCGATGTCTTGCGGGACAACTCATCGAACGACCTCCTTGTCACGATTCATACCCCGCCGCCGGAGGAGAAAGCGACGCCGGAGCGAAAGCAGCGGGACATTCATTCCGGGCTGGAGCAGCAACGTAAACGATGGGAACTGGATGTCATTGTCGTCGATGCCGGTCACGGCGGTTATGACCCGGGCTCGATCGGGGTGGGCGGCATCCGCGAGAAGGACATCACCCTGGGCATTGCACTCAAACTCGGCAGGCTGATCAAGAAGAATCTCACGGGTGTCGCCGTTGTCTATACACGAACCGATGATCACTTCGTTCAGCTTGACCGGCGGGGTCAGATTGCCAACGAGGCGGGAGGCAAGCTCTTCATCAGCATCCATGCAAATTCCATGCGTCGGAAACCCAATCCGACCCAAGGGTTCGAGGTATATCTTCTACGACCGGGGCGGACAGAAGAGGCGATTGCGATTGCGGAGCGGGAGAACGCTGTCATCCAGCTGGAAGAGAAGTATGAAGAGCGCTACAAAGAGTTGACGGAGGAAAATTTCATCCTTGTCACGATGGCACAGAGCGCCTATGTAAAGGCAAGCGAGGTGTTCGCAGATCTCGCCCAGCAGGAGCTCGAGGCGACAACGGGGTTGCCGAACCGTGGTGTCAAACAGGCGGGATTCTATGTCCTTGTCGGGGCCGCCATGCCTAACGTCCTTGTCGAAACGGCATATCTCTCAAACAAGCACGACGAGAAATTCCTGAAAAGCGAGCCGGGCCAGCAGAAGATCGCTGAAGCGCTGTTCCGGGCCATCAAAAAGTACAAGAAAGAGTACGAGAAGCTGCTGACCGAAGGGAAGAACCGGGCGCAGGACTGACCTTCCTCATCCCCCCGCAACAAGTCTCCAGATCTGCGTGACAAAGAAGCACATCGTCACACCCATCAGGACCGGAAGAATCGTTGCCACCGAGGTCCATTTCACACTACCGGTTTCTTTGTATATGGTGTAGATCGTTGTCGAGCAGGGATTGTGTACAAGACTGAAGAGCATGAGGTTCACTGCCGTCAGCGTCGTCCATCCCCCCGCCTTCAGCAGCTCGCCCGTTTCCGCACTGGACGACAGCTGGAACAACACCCCCGAACCTGCGCCGACGCCATGCACTCCGGTGGTCAGAACAGTGAGCATCAGCACTGTCGGGATGACGATCTCGTTGGCGGGGATCGCGATAATATAGGCGAGCAGGATGACCCCGTTCAATCCGACCAGCAGGGCGACCGGATTCACTGCGTTGATGAAGTGTTGTGCCAGGCTCTGTTCTCCGATATGAACGTTTGCCGCAAGCCAGATCACCATTCCCGCTGGCACGGCAAACACGATGGCTCGCCACAGGACAAAGACCGTTCGGTCGATCAACGATGTGTAGAGCGTCTGGAGAATCCTCGGAGGACGGTATGGCGGCAATTCCATGCTGAAAGCCGATGCAGCACCCTTGAGCACGGTCCGCGAGAGACCGAAGGAAACGAGAAGGCTCAATGCCACGCCGAGAACAGCCACGCTCACGACGGCCGATGCGGTCACCAGGCCTGCAATATGGGCAGGGACGAGGCTGCCGATAAAGATCGAAGCGATAAGAATCTGCGTGGGCCATCGTCCGTTGCAGAGGGAAAAGTTATTGGTGATGATTGCTATCAGCCGTTCACGCGGACTATCAATCACCCTTGTTGCAATAACTCCTGCCGCGTTGCATCCGAAACCCATACTCATGGTCAGCGCCTGCTTCCCGTGTGCGCCAACGCGCCGGAACATACTGTCCATGTTGAAGGCCACCCGGGGCAGGTACCCGAAGTCCTCCAGAAGCGTGAAGAGCGGGAAGAACACCGCCATTGGTGGAAGCATGACGCTCACCACCCAGGCCATCGCGAGGTACGCCCCATCGATCAGCACGCCATCCAGCCACCAGGGGAGGCTTATTGAAGCGGCAAAGTTCTTGAGGACCGGATGAAGGGTCTCGAGGAATAGACTGGCAAGGAAGCCTGACGGTATGTTTGCGCCTTCCACCGTAATCCAGAAGACCCCCGCCAGGAGCAACAGCATAATCGGGAACCCCCACACCCGGCTGGTCACCAGCCGATCCATCCTTCGATCGAACGTGACCTTCGGTTTATCCCCGCTTCGTGTCACGGAACGGTCGGCGATCCGTGCCGCGTCCTGGTAGATCGCCTCGGTAAGCGAATCGTGAACATTCTCCCCCACTTCCCAGCGGTAGGTGCTGGCAGCCGAGAGGATGGATTCGATGTGTGAAGATACGGCCGGTGCCATACAGTCTCCTCATCCCTCCGTTGCGGACCGGAGCGCTGGTCGCGAGATCAGCGATCCCAGTTCTCCCGATCGCAGCGCATCGATAATCCGCTGGTCACCCTCCAGGAGGCGGAATGCCAGCCAGCGGGCGTTTGGAAGACCGGGGTAGTGGAGGGCAATGCGTTTGCTGAGATCTGCAACGGCACGGTTCAACGTCGGCGAGCCGCTCCTGATCCGGTGGGGTTTGCACCGGAATGCCCCCGAGGCAACATCGTACATACTCCTGAGAAGGTCGGTCATCCCCACTCCCTGGCGGGCGACGGTGGGGACAACTGGAATGCCGAGTTCACGGGCAAGCGACCGCTCATCGGCCACGATCCCGTGCCGTTTGGCCTCGTCAATGAGATTCAGGCAGAGCACCGCGCGGTCTGTAATTTCCAGCACCTGTAGCGCGAGGTTCAGATTCCGCTCGAGACGGGTAGCATCCACAACAATGACCGTT
>Ga0315275_10004028_pt1 | contig 13677 bp, 15 predicted proteins | sample YL17G03_0_MG_FD_205557 | JGI IMG/M metagenome (GOLD analysis project Ga0315275, IMG submission 205557) | Sediment microbial communities from Yellowstone Lake, YNP, Wyoming, USA - YL17G03_0 | ecosystem: Environmental > Aquatic > Freshwater > Lake > Sediment | place: USA: Wyoming | collected... | reverse complement strand
CTTCCTCAATCTTGCCTCGCCGTCGGCCTGCCAGTCATCGGCCCTCTGGAGAATCTCGGAAAGCACGGTTTCCCGCTCCTTTTCGAACTGGTCGGCGGCGATGGTCGAGTTCATCAGGATATCGGAGAGGATGTCGAGGCCACGGTCGAAGTTCTTGCTCAACAGATCCACGTGGCAGTAGAGGTAGTCTTCGCCTGCGCCCAAAGCGAGGTTGCCGCCCATACCATCCATTTCGGCGGCGATCTTGTCGGCCGAGCGCGTCCTCGTCCCCCTCCTCATCATCCTGGCCATCAGATTGAAAGCCCCGTTGGTCTGGGCATCTTCGAGATAACTTCCACCGCGGAAATATGCCCGGAAGTGAATCAAGGGCACGTTCCTGTCCTCTTTCTGGAGCAACGTGACACCGTTGGCAAGCTTGGTCTTGGTCGCCGGGGCCGAGGCCGCGACCTGAGTCCGAGCCGCCTGCTCACCACCGCCTGTACCGATGGGCTTCAAGACTGCGATGGTCAGGGCGTCATCATAGAAGTACTTGTTCGCCACCCGTCTGATGTCCTCAGGTGTCACCGCCGCGACTTTCTTAAGGAAGAACTCCTCGTAGTGGGGATTACCGGTCTGGACCAGGGATGCACCAATCGTCGAAGCCTGGCCCTCGATGGCCTGAAATCCGAAGGCATAGTCACTGGTGATCTGGGTGACGGCTTTCGCGATCTCCTGCCGCGTCACGTAAGAGTGCTTGAGGTCGTAGATCACCCGAAGGGTCGCATCGATGGCGGCCTGGGACTTATCGTAATCGCACGTGGCGTGCACCGTGAAGTCGGACGCGTCGTACTCGGCGTTGTAGGAGTTGGCATTTATCGTGTGCACCAACCCCAGATCGTCCTTGACTTCACGGTAGAGCCTCGAGCTCCTGCCGTCGCCCAGGATCCTCTCAAGCACCTGGAGCACGTAAGTATCCTCGTCGGTGATCATGCAGGTTCTGAAGCCGAAGGTCATGTAAGTCAGGTCGATGTCCATCGCATCTTCCACATACCTCCGCCCCATTTGCTTTGGATCGCTGGGAAGATACGGCGTGAACACGGGCGCATGGGGGTACTTCGAGAACGCGTCCTCGAGCTTGGCCATCATGGCGTCGGCGTCGAAGTCGCCCACCGCCACTGCAAACATGTTGGTTGGGACATACATCCGGCTGTAATGCTTCACCACGTCGTCGCGCGTGATCTTCTCGAAAAGCTCCGGATACCCGATTGCGGGGAAGTGCTCGGGGTGCTTGACGAACATCGTGCCGTTATAGAGCTTGTTGAGCCGGCGCAGCGGCTCGTCGCGGCCCATCTGGATTTCCCGCGTGATCACACCCTTCTCCCGGTCGAACTCCGCCGGCGCAATGGAGCAATTCAAGACCCAGTCGGGCAGAAGGCTTATGACGCTGTCCGCGAAATCGATCGAAGTCTCTATGAAATAGCAGGCATGGCCGGGGCTGGTATAGGCGTTGTGGGCCCCACCTATGGCCTTGAGGATGCGGCTTGACTCGTCTTCGCTCCTCACGCTTGTCGTGCCGCAGGATACAAGGTGTTCGATCAGATGAGAAATGCCATAACCCAGGTATTCGTTCTCATAGTCGCTCCCTGCCCGGATATAGACCCTCATTGTGAATACAGGAGCGTTATGATTCTCGGCCACAATCACTCGCAGGCCGTTTGGCAGGATCTTGTCCTTCATCTCAAGACCAAGCGCCTGGGTCGCGACCACGAGAGTCAGGCAAACGCAAACCACGAACTTCATCTCGACCTTCCTTTCCACCAGGGATTTCAGATCCAAGCCGCTTCCGAAATCAATGCCAGAAATCTGGTGACACATAACCGATTTCAATAGGCTACTTCAGAAAGAACTTCTTCGAGGCGAGCACGGTGCCGTCGGGGCCGAGCACGTCCACCCTCCAATCGCCCTTCCATTCCTTGTGCATCTCCTTGGTGCTCCAGGTCCTCCAGGGCAACCGCGTGACCGCGAGGCCCACGTCCCCGGCCTTGGTCCCTCCGCGGTACCACGCATGTTTGATGGCCGTGGCACCTCTTGTGCCGGCGAGCCTGGTGAAGCAATACACGCTGTAGATGTCTGCCGGGAAGGTATCGGCGACGCCGGCGGGAGACCTGTCCTTGATCGCTGCGCAGAAGACCATGTCATCGACGGCAAGACCAGCCTTGGCGCCAGCAGCAGCCAGGCCAGGTTCGGCACCGGCCAGGCTGGGTTCGGCTGCAAGCCCAGGTGAAGGAGCTACAAGACTCACGACGAGGGCGCCCATCGCAAGGATCGCATATCTCATCGGTGGCCTCCTTTCAGGCGCACTGCCCCACTCTAAGGGCTGTCCGCCCTAATGTCAATGCGGTGAAAGCGACTGGCTCAAGGGGGGTAGGGAACTAGCATCGGGAAATCAGTATTGTGTCACCAGATTTACATCCGGGGAACTCCGTGTCCCTAAGGAAGATAGGAAATCTGTTTTGTGTCACCAGATTTCCGGGCCTTGACTATGCGGGGGGCTTGGCCTACACTCGGCTTCAAGAAAGATGCTGACTCTCACCAACCTGACCAAGCGATACGGCAAGTTTGTGGCCGTCGACGACCTCTCCCTGGAGGTTCGATCGGGTGAGCTCTTTGGCTTCCTGGGTCCGAACGGCGCCGGCAAGACCACAACCATCAAGATGATCTGTGGACTGCTGAGGCCCACTTCCGGCACGGTCCAGATCGCGGGCTACGACATCCAGAAGGAGCCGCTGCGCGCCAAGGCCGTTCTGGGCCTGGTGCCCGACTCGCCCGTGCTCTACAAGAAGCTCACGGGCAGGGAGTTCGTCCGTTTCGTCGGTGAGCTCTACGCCGTCGATGCCAAGACCATGGCCAGGCGCATCGATGATCTCCTGAAGCTACTGGACATGGCCGCCAGCGCCGACGACATCATTGAGACCTACTCCCACGGCATGAAGCAGAAGGCTTCACTGATGGCGGCCTTGATCCATGATCCCAAGCTGGTTGTCCTGGATGAGCCCACGGTCAGCCTCGACCCGCGGAGTGCAAAGATAGTGAAGGACGTCCTCAAGGCCCTTTGCACCATGGGCAAAACGGTCTTCATGTCCACCCATATCCTGGAGATTGCCGAGCGCGTCTGCGACAGGGTGGGCATCATCAACAAAGCCAAACTGGTCGCCGTGGGTACGACAGCCGAGCTCAAGTCCAGGTCCGGCGAGGACGGCGTGAGCCTCGAGGACGTATTCCTGGAGCTCACCGGCGGGCCGGAGGAGGAAGAGGTAATCAAGTTCCTCTCATCCTGAAACAATTATGTCCCTCTGGAAGTTAATCGCCTACAGATTCAAGATCGGTGTCGCCGGCTTGACACGCGGCCGCATCTCCAGGAAGATCGCCCGCGCCGTCGGTCTCGGCGGCCTCATCTTTATAATGGTGTTCCTGACAATGGGGGCCTATGCCCTGTTCGCCGTGCTCGCAAGCCTGGGACAGCCCGGAGTCGCAGCCTCCGCCGTGATAGTCCTGCTCACCTTCAACGCGATCCTCGTCCTCGCCCTGATCTTTGACATACTGACCACCACCGGCATCTTCTTTCTCTCGAGCGACCTGAGCCTCCTGATGGCGGCTCCCCTTCCGACCAGCCGGGTATTCGCGGTAAAGTACCTCGAGGCCATGGCTTCGGCATCCTTCGTGTCGCTCCTGATCGGGCTTCCGATCCTCGTGGGTTATGGGATCGCGGCTCACGCATCCGTAGTATTCTTCATCGCCCTGGTTGTGGTGACCGCCGTGTTCATCACGATTCCCATATCGGTGGGCACCCTGTGCGGCATGGTGGTGTCGAGATTCGTGCCGGCAGCAAGGGTCAGAGAGGTCCTGGCAGTGCTGAGCGGCATGATCGGGCTGGGGTTGTGGATTGCCGTCCAGGTCTTCAAGCCGGCGATGGCACGAACCGCCGACGTCGAGAACTTCAGCGTACGGCTCCAGGCCCTCGCCCAGGGCGGCACCGGCGGGTTCTTGAGCATGCTCCCCAGCCGCTTCCCGGCTGAGGTCCTCACCTCACTCGCCGCGGGGAACCTCACGCGGGCCCTGCCACCCCTGCTTTGGCTGGTTGCCATATCAGGCGTCATGCTGGTTGCCTCGCTGGTTGTGGCCCAGCGCATGTATCTCACGGGCTGGACCCGGATCACCCCCGCGGGCAAGCGGACCAGACGTATCCGGCGCACCGGAAGCCCCTCGCGCCTCTGGCGGTTCGTGCCCACAGTGGAGCGTTCGATCTTGAGGACTACGGCTCATCTCTTTCTTCGCGATCCTCAGCAGATAATGCCCGTAGCCACCCTGACCATAATGATGGCGATCCTGCCCTTCTTCATGGGCCGGGGGAGTCAGTTCGTGGGCTTGAGGCCGGGAGTGGTGCTCTTCGCGGCGGCGACCCTGGCCTTTATCGGATCCCTCAACCTGGCGATGAGTGCCGTCGTCATCGACGGCCGCGCCTTCTGGTGGCTCCTCGTGGCGCCGCGCTCGTCCCTGAGGAAGCTCGCGGCCAAATCGCTGGTCGCCGTGGGTTTCTTCGTTGCCCTCACCTGGGCTTTGCTGGCGGGGTTCGGCGCAACGCACGTGATAGGCTGGAAGCTGGCGCTCAAGGCCGGATGGCTTTCGGCCTCCTCGACGATCCTCGGAGCCAGCCTGGGGATCACGATCGGTCTGGCCTTCGCCGATTGGGAATGGGACATCCCCAAGCGCATGATCAAGCTGGCGGGCCGCCTCGCACTGGTGCTGGTGGGCGGCGCCTACTTCGTAGTTGCCGGCGCCGTGCTCGGCATCTTCTCATCGGGCAGCCGGGGGGCGGTTCAGCCTGATGTGAGATGGGCCCACCTGGTCGCTATCGCCGCCGGCTCGGCCGTCCTGGCCGTCACCGCCCTCCTCTTCTCCGCACGGAGGATGGACAAGATGGAGTGGACCCTGTAGCTCCCGCACGGCAGCTACTGCGCCCTTGCCTTCTCCAGGTTCTTCTGAACGGCATCCTGGAGCCCAGCGTCAGGATTCATTGCCAGCACCTGCTCCCAGAGGGTGATGGCCTCTTCCTTTCTCCCCGACAGCATCATCGCCGTGGCGAGATCACTCCTCGAGAACGGGTTCTCGGGATCGAGATTGTTGGCTTCCTGGAGCAGAGCGACGGCCTGAGGGAGATCCTTCTTGAAAATCGCCACCCTTCCCGCCATCGCGGCCATCTCGGCATTCTTCGGGCTCCTGGTCCTGGCAACCGTAAGCACATTCATGGCATTGTCATAGTCTTTCATACCCACGTAGGTCGCAGCGAGGTTGAGATAGACCTGCTTGAGACTCGGATCGTAGCGAAGCGCAGTCTTGTAGGCCTCTATGGCCTTGTCGGGCATCCCCACCTTGATGTATAGCCCGCCGACACTGAAGTAGGCCAGGGAGTAGGTAGAATCCAGCTGCACCACTTTTCGGAATTCGGCGAGCGCGCCCTTGGCATCGCCGGCCTCGGTGAGCACCCGTCCGAGGTTGTAGTGGGCCTCAAGGAAATCCTCCTTGAGGGCCACAGCCTGCTTGAAATGCTCTACCGCCCGGGCGAAGTCCCCGCGCATGGAAAGCGCCGCTCCGAGAGCATTCTGAACCTCGTAGTTCTTCCGGTCGGCCTTGGCGGCCTTCTCAAACTCAACAATGGCATTCTCGACGTCGCCATGCTTGAGGTACTCGTTAGCCCTCTTGGAGTAGTACTCCGCACTCTTACCGCAACCGGCGGCGACGAGGAGCACCGCGAGCAATAACAAGACTGGTTTTCGCACGACCTCCACCCTCCTCAGTTGACCCCTGACTTTGTTCCCTTCTCTTCGGCGATCGCCCGGGCTTCGGCCCGGGCTTCGGCCCGCGCGGCCCGGCTTTTGCGCAAGCGCGCAAGCGCAAGCGCCAGCCCGATCAGAGCGATCAGCAAGCCGTTCAAAACAAGGATTACGGTTACTACCCACAGGTACCACTTCATAGCTCGATCAGCCTCTTCCTCTTGGACGTCTGCTCTAACCCGCTCTTAGGCCCCAAATGCGTTCTCGACGTGATCGAACAAGGGGGCACCATGCGAATCCAGCGTGACGCCGACTACGTCAAAACGGCAGGCCCTGTTCCAGAGGCCTTCGCGCCGCAAGTACGCCTCGGCCAGCCGCACCAAGTGCCGCTGCTTTCTCACTCCCACTGCCTCGGCAGGAAACCCGAAGGCAGTGGAACGCCGGCCCTTGACTTCGATGAACACGATTGTATCGCCGTCGGCAGCGACAATGTCAACTTCCTTCCTGAGGATATACACATTTCTTGCGAGTATCCTGTAGCCCTTGGCCTCGAGATACGATGACGCAAGATCCTCGAACCCACTCCCGTCTGATCTCCTATTCCGCAAGCCGCGCTCCAAGAGAGGCCGAGACGGGTTCGAAGGAGAACCGGTGGATCCTGGTCGGGCCATGGAGTCTCAAGGCTTCGATATGGTCCCGGGTCCCGTAGCCCTTGTTGCGCGCAAAGAAATACTGGGGATACACCGTGTCCATAACCAGCATGATGTGATCCCTGGTCACCTTGGCCACGATCGAGGCGGCCGCAACCGAAACGCACCTGGCATCCCCCTTGATAAGGCCTATCACGGGTACGGGAAGGTCCGGCAGGTCTCTGCCGTCAACAACAACGCAGTCGGGTCGAACCCTGAGCGACCGCACCGCCTTGGCCATGGCCTCAAGGGTGGCTCTGACTATGTTCGCATGGTCAATCACTTCGGGAGGGACCACTCCAACGCCAACGGCGAGGGCCGCGGCCAAGATCTCATCGAACACGCGCGCCCGCGCGAGGGCGGAGAGTTGCTTGGAATCCCTGATCCCTGGAGGAATACGGCCGGCGCTGAGGATGACCGCACTTGCGACGACCGGCCCGGCCAGCGGGCCCCGGCCTGCTTCGTCAACACCCGCCACCAACCCCATCCCGCAGGCGGTCAATCTTTGCTCTACATCCAGGAAGCCAGGAGCCAGACCGTTTAGGCGCTCAGTCCTTGCTCTGGACTTGCGCGGCCTTGCCTCTCTTGCCCCTGAGATAGAAAAGCTTCGCACGCCGGGTCTTTCCCTTCTTCACCACTTCGATCTTCCTGATGGCAGGAGAATGATAGGGGAATATTCTCTCAACTCCTATGCCTCCCGACACCTTCCTCACCGTGAAGGTCTTGCCCGTACCATGGCCTCGAGTCTGGAGCACAATCCCCTCGAAGACCTGCACCCTTTCCTTCTGAGCCTCGATCACTCTCATGTGAACTCTAACCGTGGCTCCGGGCTCGAAATCAGGAAACTTGTTCTTCTCTAACCCTTTCTCGAGAACGCTCATCAGGTCCATCACGTCTTACCCTCCGCCTTTCAGCACAGAAGCCTAATTCAGGTTCAAATCAGCCTTGATCTCTTCCAGCATTCGTCTGTCTTCGCCGGTTATCTCCGCATCGGCGAGCAGGTCCGGCCTGCGAACCAGGGTCTTCTTCAGTGAGTCCCTGCGGCGCCAAAGCCTTATTTCATTATGGTTGCCGCCCACAAGAACATCGGGGACCTTGTATCCCCTGAACTCTCTGGGCTTGGTATAGTTGCCGTGCTCCAGAAGGCCGCTATAGAAGCTGTCACCCTCAGCCGAGGCTAGATCGCCCAGCACGCCGGGCACGAGCCTGGTTACGGCATCGACGATCACCATGGCCGCCAACTCGCCGCCGGTCACGACGAAGTCTCCCAGCGAGATCTCGTCGGTGGCCAGATGAAGCCTGATCCGTTCGTCAAACCCCTTATAGTGCCCGCAGATCAGCACTATCTCTTCCCTGGCCGCGAGCTCCTTGGCAACCCCCTGGTCAAACTTCCGTCCCTGAGGCGAAAGCAGGATCACGGGGACCGATGCCGGCTGTCTGTCCCGCAGCACCGACTCCGCTGCAAGGAAAACCGGCTCCGGCTTGAGGATCATCCCCGGCCCGCCGCCAAAGGGGTAATCGTCGGCCGTATGGTGCTTGTCGCTTGTGAAGTCCCGGATATCTATTAGAGAAATCCTGACCACGCCGTTATCCCGAGCGCTCTTCAGCATACTCTGGCCGAGGACACTCTCAAACATCTCCGGAAACAGAGTCAAGATGTCGAATTTCATGACTTCAGTCCAGTAAGCCGTTCAATTCCTCAATGACCACGATCTTGTTCGCGGCATCGATCCGCTTGATTACATTCCTGGTCACCGGGATCAGGGCCTCGCCCTTGTCTGTCCGCACAACGAACACGTCGTTTGCCGGCATCCTCAGGACATCTTCAACTCGCCCGATCTCACGGTCTCCATCCCCCACCACCCGGCTCCCTATCAGATCGAAAACGTAGTAAGTATCGCGAGCCAGCGGCCAGACATCCTGGCGCCTGACACCCAGTTCGGCCCCCGCCAGCGCTTTGGCCGCCTCTCGCTCGTCGGTGCCCTCGAGCTTCAACAACACGTCTCCACCCTTCCTTCTCACCGAGGCGACACCGACCTCGCCAATCTCGTCCCCGCGCCTTAGGAGCACCCGGCGCAATCCCATGAACCTCTCAACTATATCGCTCACGGGCTCAACGCTGACTTCGCCCCCGAGCCCGTGCGCCGATCGCACCCTGCCGATGAGGACGAAATCAGGCTCGTCGGTCACTCCAGAATCTCCAGAACCGCGCGTTTGCCGCACTTGGTCGCCGTCGCATTGAGCAGCGTCCTTATGGAGCGGGCTGTCCGGCCTCGCTTGCCGATCACCTTCCCCAGGTCGCCGGGCCCCACTCGCAGTTCATAGACAGTGGTCTTCTCCCCTTCGACTTCCTTGACCGAAACCTGATCTGGACTGTCAACAAGCGCCTTGGCAATGTACTCGATCAGATCTTTCATCCTTCGCAAACCTCGTCTGGGAAGGCGTACCAGGGAAACTGCCTCAAGCCTCGGCTCAGGCGGTGACTTCTTCCTGTCCGCCTGCTGGCTTCGCGGGAGCAGGCTGCAATCTCCTGAGCGTCCCATTCCTCTTCAGCAGACTGCGCACGCCATCCGACATGGTGGCTCCCTTGCCGAGCCAGTCCACTAACTTGGCCTCATCAACCTTGATCTCGAACGGCTTTGCGAGCGGATTGTAGTGGCCCACGAGGTCTAGGAAACCCCCGTCCCTTTGAACTCTCGAGTCCATAACGACGAACCTGTAAAACGGCCGCTTCTTGGAGCCCTTCCTGGTGAGTCTTATCCTGACCGACATCAACTTCACCTCCACATTTGTCCGGTTCTTGGTTGCGGGATCCCTCTATCCCATAGCGAAAGGTTTCATGAGACCGCCGAATCTGCCTTTCTTGACGTGCTTGAGCATCTTCCGGACCTCCTCGAAATCCCTGAGGAGCCGGTTGACATCCTGTATCCTTATGCCGCTTCCCCGGGCAATGCGCCGCCTCCGGCTGCCGTCCACTATCTCAGGCACGCGCCTTTCCCCGGGCGTCATAGAGTTTATTACAGCTTCGACTCTTAGGATAGCTTTTTCGTCAAGATCAACGCCTTTGATTTTGGAGAAGCCGGGGATCATGCCGACGATGTCCTGCAGGGGCCCCATCTTCTTCAGCTGCTTGACCTGCTCCAGGAAATCCTCGAGGGTGAAGGTCTCCTTGAGAATCTTGTGCTCGAGTTTCGCGGCAGCTTTGGCGTCGAACGCGTCCTGGGCCTTCTCAACCAGCGTCAAGACGTCGCCCATACCCAGGATGCGGCTCGCCATCCTCTCGGGATGAAAAACCTCGAGGGCATCGAGCTTCTCGCCGACTCCGACGTACCTGATGGGCGTGCCCGTCACGGCCTTGATGGAGAGCGCGGCCCCGCCGCGTTCGTCGCCGTCCATCTTGGTGAGGACCACGCCGTCTATGCCGACCGTGGAAGCGAATTCCCTGGCGATGGTGACCGCTTCCTGGCCGGTCATGCCGTCGGCCACCAGGAGGGTCTCATGGGGATGGATGCGGCTCTTGGTCTCACTGAGCTCCTGCATCATCTCGGCATCCACGTGGAGCCGGCCGGCCGTATCGACGATGGCATAGTCCAGGGTCCGGTCCCGGGCTGCCTCGACGCCCCGCGCCGCTATATCAACCGGGCCTGCCCCGCTCTTCTCGAAGTAAACCTCGACCGGGATCGACCGCCCGAGGGTCGCCAGCTGCTCAACCGCGGCCGGCCGATAGACATCGGCGGCAATGAGCAGGCCATTCCTGCCCTTCTGGCGGAAGCGCTTGGCGAGTTTGGCCGCCACAGTGGTCTTGCCCGAGCCCTGGAGACCGACCAGCATCACGATCGTCGGGGGGCTCGAGGCAAAGGCTATTTCCCGGGCGCCCTCGCCCATCAGCTGACGCAACTCATCAAAGACGATCTTAATGAACTGCTGGTCAGGGGTGATGCTCGAGAGAACTCCCGCGCCCAGGGCCTTGGCCTTAACGTCTTCAGTGAATTGCTTGACGACCTTATAATTGACGTCAGCCTCCAAGAGGGCGATTCGGACGTCCTTCAAGGCTTCGCTGACGTTCTTTTCGCTGATCTTGCCGTGACCCCTGATCTTCTTGAGGGCGGCATCGAGTTTCCCGGAAATCTCACCGAACATGGTTCACCCTTCATCCCAATAAAAGCAAAACCGCTCCGAGCGGCAAACCTTCGAGGGACTCTGTTTCGAAGAGCTATGGTAACACTTAACTTAGGCAGGCGCAAGGGGAAACGCGCGAGGATCGTGCCTGAGAGCGAGGCCGCGGCGAGCGGCTTCGGCGATGGCCCGCACTGCGCCAGCCGGGTCCCCCGTCTTGTAGACAGCGGCCCCGGCAACCAGGATATCGGCCCCAGCCCATGCGGCGATGGGCGCCGTGTCCACACCGATGCCGCCATCGACCTCGATCTCAAAGGTGTAGCCCCTGGCCGTCTTGAGTTCATAGAGCTCCCTCACCTTGGGCACCACATCGGCGATGAAACTCTGCCCGCCGAAGCCCGGGTTGACGGTCATCATCACTATGATGTCGGCGACCTCCAGCGCAGGGGCTGCAGCGTCCAGCGACGTCCCGGGATTTATGGCCACGCCGGCCTTGACACCCAGTTTTCTGGCCAATTCAACCAGCCGCCTGGCCTCGGCGGTGGCCTCGACGTGAAAGGTAAGGTAGGTTGAGCCCGCCCTGACAAAGCGCTCCAGGTACTTCTCAGGCTCCTCGATCATCAGATGGACATCAAGGTCGGACTTGGACACCCTGCGGATCGCCTCGATGACAAACGGCCCTATGGTGATATTGGGGACGAAGTGGCCATCCATGACGTCCAGGTGCAGGATGTCGACTCCGGCACGCTCGACGGCAGCGATAGCACCCTTGAGGTCGGCGAAGTCCGCCGAGAGAAGCGACGGAGCTATGCGAATCCCTGGGCCTGTCATATCTCGATGCGGCCTCCGGATCCCGGGGACACCGATAAGGTTATGGTATCGCCCCTGCCCACGATGAAGCCGGGGGGCGGCTCTTGCATCAGAACCTTGGATCTGACGGAGGCGAGGCCGTCCTCGCCGCCGGTCGGCCTCACCAGCATGCCGAGCCTTTCAAGCTGGACTCTCACGGCGATGTAGGACTTGCCCTTGAGTACCGGCAGGATGTACTTGGTCCGTGGCAGGCCCTTGCTGGCAAGGATGTTGACCACCTGCCCGCTTACGGCGCCCTGCCCCGGCGGGGGATCGGTCGCGAGGACTTCATCCGCGTAGGTGCCGGTCTTGGTGACCATGGTGACGGTACCGACCGTGAAGCCCGCCCTCTCGATGAAAAGCTCGGCCGTGCGCAGGGTCTTCCCCGAGCAGTACGGAATATCCCGCAGCTCCGGTCCGCGGCTCAGGGTCATGAAGACCTTGCGGCCCTGCTTGACGGTTCTGCCGGGAGGTGGGTCCTGAATCATCACGGTGCTGTCGGGGTAATCGCTGCTAAACTCCTCGGCGAGGTGCGCCGACTTGAGCCCGCTGCGGCGAAGTGTCTCCGTGGCGTCCGCCAGAGACAGCCCCCTCACCTCGGGAACGTCAACCTGCCTGCCGCCCACCAACACAGACATCACGAAATTGATGAGCAGCGCAACACCCAGGATGGCGGCGGCAAACACCGCCAGGTATGTCAGGATCTTGCGGATCATCTCGGCATCCCGCTACCGTTTCCGCAGCCGTGCCGCGAATATGCCGTCGGTCCCATGGACATGCGGCAGGGTCTGCATCATACCCTCTCTATATACGACGGAAGCCGGCACGAGCCGACTGATATCTTCAAGGTCAACGCCGCCGTGCTTTGCCAGGACAGACCTGACCACGTCCTCGTTCTCTTCCGGTTCGATGCTGCAAGTACTGTATACCACGACGCCGCCACTCTTGGCAATCCCAATAGCGGCGGCTAGGAGATCCCGCTGGTAGGCTGCCATTCGCAGGATGTCGTTTTCGCGTTTGGCCCACCTGAGGTCCCAGCGCCTTGCCAGGACACCCAGGCCGCTGCAAGGGGCATCGACCAGGACGAAGCCGGCGTCGCCGAGAGCCGGCTTCCTGCCGTCCGATATGGTGAAGGCCATGCCCAGGTGGCCCAGCCGGATCGCGTTGGCTCTAACCAGGAGCAGCCTGGGCACGGAGACGTCGTTGGCAACCACCAGCCCCGTGCTCCCCGCAAGTTCGTAAATGTGAGTAGCTTTGCCTCCGGGTGCGCTGCAGAGGTCCACCGCAACGGCACCCTCGGTGGGATCGAGCACATGGCTCACCAACGTCGAGCTGGCATCCTGGACCTGCACCAGGCCCGCCTTATGAGCCTTGAGGTTCTCCACGGGACTCGCGCCGCGGACATAGATGTGGTCGGGGGCAAGGCTCTCCCCGGCCACCTCCGCGCCCTCCTCTTGGACGAGCCCCACCACCTCATCCCGAGTCGCCCTAAGGCGGTTCACCCTCAAGCCCGTGAGCGGGATACGGTTGTTGGCCAGCGCCAGGCTTATCACTTCGTCGACGCTGTAGCGCTTGAGCCACCGCCGGACAAGCCAGGTGGGATGGGAGTACACGACAGCGATGTGCTTGATGGGCTCCCCGTAGATGTCGGGGAACTCTATCTCCTCTCTCTCCCGCAGGAATCGCCGCAAGATGGCGTTGACGTAGCCGGCCTGGTAGTCATCGCCTGTCTTCTTGGCAAGCTCCACACCTTCGTTTGTGGCGCCATAATCGGGAACCCTGTCGAGGAAGAGCAGCTGGTAGATCGAGAGCCGCAGGATATTGAGCACGACGGGGGAGACCACGCGGCTTCGGTGAGAGAGCTGCTTTATTATGAAGTCGATCTTGTTCCGCCACTTGATGGTGCCGCTGACCAGATGGGTCGCCAGGGCGCGCTCAACTCTCTCGGGGTCATGAGTGGTGAGCAGGTTCTCCAGGAGATCTTCCGGTTTGGCTCTTCCCGGATACTCGGTGAGAACCTTGAGCGCGATTTCACGAGCCGAGATTCTTGCCACTCTTGTCTCCACACGCAACCCGGCCGGGGTCGCCCGCGGACAGGCCGCCTTACCGGCGCCGAGGATCCGGCTTGAGGAAGAAATCCATGGCGCCCCTGACCTTTGCCAGATCGACCCGCGTGTTCTTGCAGGGTCCGAACGGCCGTTCGTTGAGGACCC
>Ga0315275_10004025_pt1 | contig 13688 bp, 14 predicted proteins | sample YL17G03_0_MG_FD_205557 | JGI IMG/M metagenome (GOLD analysis project Ga0315275, IMG submission 205557) | Sediment microbial communities from Yellowstone Lake, YNP, Wyoming, USA - YL17G03_0 | ecosystem: Environmental > Aquatic > Freshwater > Lake > Sediment | place: USA: Wyoming | collected... | reverse complement strand
TGCGCGGCCTGCAGCCGCCGCGCCTCGAACGCCTCATAATCAACCCGCTCTCCCTTGGGCAATCCCATGCCCAGTTACTGCCATGTCTGAGCTCGAGTCTATTACTTTGTTACGCGACAGTCATTAGTATGCCGCATACCGGCTTCGCTCCTCCTGTCGGGGCCCTTCTCGGCCTTCAAACAGGAGTTTGCTTGACTCAGTATGGCGCGGAAGGGAACGTAAGTCAAGCCCCCGGAGGCTTTGACATGTGATCGCACTTGACGGTTGATCCGGTACTTTCAGTCGCCTCGGGCGACTTGCTGCCGAAGCCGCCCGGAGTCCTGGTGCCCCGCCCTACGGGTCAGATCCCCAGCCGCTGGTACGCGACCTCCACCCGCTTCAGGTGCTTCTCGTAGTCGAAGCACCCCGCAAGCTCCTCCTTGCTCAACCGGTCCGCGATCGCTGGCTCCGCGCCAACCAGCTCGCGGAAGCCTGCCCTGAGCGGAGTCGAAGGGTCGTCGCCTGACTCGAAGGCCTTCATCGCGACGGCTTGGACGGTGCGGTAGGCTTCGTCCTTGCCCATGCCCTTGTCAACGAGCGCAAGCATGACGTGCTCGGACATGACCAGGCCCTTGGGCCTCTCCAGGTTCGCCCGCATGTGGTCGGGGTAGACGACCATGCCCGCAACCACATCGGTGAACTTGCGCAGCATGTAGTCCACCAGGATGCTGCTGTCCGGCAGGATGATCCGCTCGACGCTGGAGTTGGTCAGGTCGCGCTCGTGCCACTGCGCCATGTCCTCCAGCGCCGGAACCACGTAAGAGCGGACGATGCGGGCGAGGCCGGTGATCCGCTCGCAGGTCATCGGGTTGCGCTTGTGCGGCATGGATGATGAGCCGCGCTGGCCCTTCCGGAACGGCTCCTCCACCTCCAGTATCTCGGTGCGCTGGAGGTTGCGCACCTCGGTGGCGAAGCGCTCCAGCGATCCCGCCATGATGGCGAGCGTGGTGACGTAATGGGCAAAGCGGTCGCGCTGCACGATCTGGCTCGTCGCCTTCGGCAGCTCGACTCCGAGCTTCGCGCAGACGTACTCCTCGACCCGCGGGTCAACCGTGCCGTAGCTTCCGACCGGCCCGGAGACCATCGCAACGCTGATGCTCTGCTTCGCCTGCTGGAGCCGCTCGATGTCGCGCTCCAGCTCGGCCAGCCACACCGCAAGCTTGAGGCCGAAGGTGATCGGCTCGGCATGGACGCCGTGGGTGCGGCCGATCATCGGGGTCCACTTGTGCTCTCTGGCACGCTCGCGGATGGCACCGGCCAACGCCTGCGCGCTTTCCTCGATGAGGTCGCAGGACTCCCGCAGGATCATGCAGGTGGCGGTGTCCTCGATGTCATAGGAGGTGACGCCGAAGTGGAGGTAGGCGTTCTCGTCGCCGAGGTGCTCGGAGACGGCGGTGAGGAAGGCGATGAGGTCGTGGCGGATGACCGGCTGGCCCGCCTTCGGTTCGAAGCCGGGGACATCGCCCTCAAGCTCGAGCGTGCGCTGCACGATCTGGCCGAAGTCGAAGTCCTTGTTGAGCAGGCGATCGCCGTTCCGGCGCAGCTTGACCGCGGCTTCCTTGGGAATGCGCCCGATCTCGGCCCACCCCTCGGCGATGAACAGCTCGACCTCGAGCCACTTGCGGTAGCGGTTCTCCTGCTCCCAGAGGGAGTGCATCTCAGGGTATGAATAGCGCTCGATCATGTGCGCTCGTTCCTCATCTTCGCGTCGGCCGCGTCCACGCTCTCGGCCATCTCCTGCCTCATCGCGTCCAGTTTCGAGGCGAGCGCCGGGTCGGAAATGGCGAGGATCTCGGCAGCGAGCAGCGCCGCGTTCTGAGCGCCGTTGGCGGAGACGGTGGCGACCGGGACACCGCGGGGCATCTGCACCATGGAGAGCAGCGCATCCAACCCGGCGTAGATCGGGGAGACGATGGGAATGCCGATCACCGGCAGGATGGTATGGGCGGCGATCACGCCGGCGAGATGGGCGGCGGCGCCGGCGGCGGCGATGACCACCCTGATGCCGCGGTCCTTCGCTTCCCGCGCCAGCCTGGCGACGCGCTCGGGGGTCCGGTGGGCAGAGGCGATGTGCACCTCGTGAGGGACGCCGAGCCTGTCGAGCGTGTCGAGGGCGTCCTTCACGACCTGCTCGTCGGACTGACTGCCCATCACGATCATAACCTGTGGGGGCACACCGCTCATCTGAACCACCTCCCTTCGGGAATCACTCGAATAGCTCGCTCACGGATTCGCCGGTGTGGATGCGGCGGATCGCCTGGGCGAAGAGCGGAGCGACGGAGAGCTGCACGATCTTCGGCGAAAGCTTCTCCTCCGGCAGCGGCACCGTGTCGGTGATGACGACCTGCTTGATCGGCGACCGCTCGATCTGCGCCACCGCATCGCCGGTAAGCACGCCGTGGGTGACGCCGACGTAGATGTCGCCGATGCCGAAGCGGTCGAGCACGCTGATCGTCTCCAGCAGCGAGCTGCCGGTGGCGATCTCATCGTCGAAATAGAGGATGGTCTTGTCCTTGACGTCGCCCACGATCGCCCGCGCCTCGACCTTGTTATCGCCGAGCCGGCGCTTGTCCACGAAGGCGAGGGGGATATTGAGGCGGGTGGCGTATGCGCCCGCCCGCCGCGCCGACCCCGCGTCGGCGGCCAGCGCGACGCACTTGCTCAGATCGAGGTGCTGGAAGTGGTCGCACAGGATGGGGGTGGCCGACAGGTGATCGGCCCGGCAGCGGAAGAAGCCCTGCACCTGCTCGGAGTGGAGAGTCATGGTGAGGATGCGGTTCGCGCCTGCAGTCACGATCAGGTCAGCGATAAGCCGGCCGGTGATCGAGATGCGCGGCTTGTCCTTCTTGTCGGAGCGGGCATAGGAGTAGTAGGGGATCACCGCGGTGATCCGCTGGGCCGAGGCGGAGCGGAGCGCATCTATCATGATGAGCAGCTCGAGCAGGTGGTCGCTCACCGGCGGGCAGAGAGACTGGAGGACGAAGACGTCGCGCTCCCGCACGTTCTCGCAGATCTGGACGAAGATGTTGTCGTTCGAGAAGCGACGGATGATCGCCCGGCCAACGGGGATGCTTAGCTCGCCGCAGATCGCCTCGGCGAGGCCCGGGTTCGAGTTTCCGCTGAAGACCTTGATTGCGTCCTGCAACTCTGCTCGCTCCTTCGCGTTCTTTGCGTCTTTGCGGTGACCGGATTCTATCCGGCCGCGCGGCGGCCGATATCACGGCGGTAGTGCGCGCCCTCGAAGTTGATCTCGCCGGCCGCGGCATAGGCGGCGTCAATTGCCGCGGGCAGTGTCTCGCCGAGCCCGGTCACGCCGAGCACTCGCCCGCCGGCGGTGACGATGCCCTCGTCGGTCCTCTTCGTACCCGCGTGGAAAACGATCGCATCGGGGCGCTTGGCGGCTGCCTCCAGCCCACGGATCACCTTCCCAGTCCGATACTCGCCCGGATAGCCGCCCGAGGCCATCACCACACAGACGGCGGCGCCCTTCTGTGCCGGCGGTGGACTTGGGAGACCGCCTTCGACCGCCGCCTCGAGCAGGTCAACCAAGTCGGCCTCGAGAGTAGGCAATATCACCTGGGACTCCGGGTCGCCGAAGCGGCAGTTGAACTCCATCACCTGCGGACCCGTCTCTGTCAGCACGAGGCCGGCATAGAGGCAGCCAACATATGGGCGGCCCTCGGCCTTCATCGCCTGGATGGTGGGCCGCATGATGGTCTCCATCACCTGTTCGTGGAGGTCTGGTGTCAGCACGGGCACCGGCGTGTAGCAGCCCATGCCGCCTGTGTTGGGTCCCTGATCGTCATCGAAGATGCGCTTGTGGTCCTGCGCCGCGGGCAGCGGGTAGAGGTTCTCCCCATCCGACAGCGCTTCGACCGATACCTCGGGGCCGGCGAGGTACTCCTCGATCATGACGCGCTTGCCAGCGTCGCCGAAGGCACCTTCGATCATCGCCTCTCTGATCGCAGCCTTCGCCTGCTCCACGGTCTGGGCGATGGTCACGCCCTTGCCGGCGGCTAGACCGTCGGCCTTCACGACGATCGGAGGCTGCTGGACCTCCACGTAGGAAAGAGCCTCGTCGGCATTGCTCAGCGGCACGAAGTAGCCTGTCGGTATCCCGTGCGTGGAGAGCAGTTGCTTGCACCAGATCTTGCTGCTCTCCAGCAGCGCCGCGTTCCGCTCCGGACCGAAGACGCGCAGGCCGCGCTTCTTGAACTCGTCAACGATGCCGGCGGCCAGCGGGGCCTCGGGGCCAACGACCGTGAGATCCAGCTTCTGCTGCTCGGCAAACTCGGCCAGCGCGGGCAGGTCGGTGGCCAAGATGGGTACGCACTCGGCCTGTTGCTCGATTCCCTCGTTGCCCGGCGCGCAGTAGATGCGATCGGCGCGCGGGCTCTGCGCGAGCTTCCAGACCAGCGCGTGCTCGCGGCCGCCTGACCCTATCACCAGGATGCGAAGCCGTGAACTCATCGCCGATCGAGTCTCCTGTTAGTGCGACGTTGGCGAGGTGTGCGCGACAGGCGTCAGCCGGTGTCATCGCCCGGGGAGGATGTCCCGCCGCCCTCGGTCTGCTTCTCCGCCTCCCGCTCCCGGGCAGCGCGCATCAGCTCCAGCAGCCCTTCCGCTGCGGCATCGTGGCTCTCCTTGATCTGGCGCAGCCGCCGAGCCGTCTCGCGGATGGCCGAGACCGCCGACAGCAGGAATGCGACTACCGCCGCGAACAGGAGAGCCTTCGCCGCGATCGCCAGCCCGGGGCTGGCCATCGCCAGATCCTGCGCCTCCTTCGCCTTGGCGCCGGCCATCACTGATCCGGCGAGGACAAGAAAGGCCAGCCCCAGCCAGCCCACGTAGGACCTGTTTCTGAACCCCGTGAACCACCCGGCGAGCAGGCAGATGCCGACGAAGGCGACCATGCCGGCCGCAAACTGAGGCGTCATGAGTCGGTCACTCTCCCTTCGACTTCGCTCAGGGCATGCCCTCCGGCTCGCCGAACCGCTCTTCCAGGTTCTCGAACCGGACGTACTCGTCCATCCACGCCAACCGCACGATCCCCGTGGGTCCATTGCGCTGCTTCGAGACGAGGATCTCGGCGATGTTCTGGTCGGTCTCCAGGTAGCCGGCGGCGCGCAGCTCGTCGGACCCGTAGTAGGAGGGCCGGTAGATGAAGGCGACGACATCGGCCTCCTGCTCGATCGAGCCGCTCTCCCGGAGGTCGGAGAGCATCGGCCGTCGCGGGTGTCCCCGGGCTTCGACGGCGCGGCTCAGTTGCGAGAGCGCAATGACCGGGAGGCGCAGCTCGCGGGCGAGCGTTTTGAGCGAGCGCGCCACCTGAGATATCTCCTGGGTGCGGTTCTCGAAGCGCCCGTAACCGGACATAAGCTGCAGGTAGTCCACGACGATGAGGTCGAGCCCATGTTCGGCGCGGAGGCGGCGCGCTTTGCCCCTCATCTGCAGGACGTTCATGGTGGGCGAATCGTCGAGGTAGAGCGGGGCCTTGTAGAGGCGGCTGGCGGCGCTCGCGATCCGGTCCATGTCGCCGCGGTCAATGTAGCCCTGCCGGATGTTCTGCTGGTTCACCCCGGCCTCGGAGCAGAGCAGGCGAAGCGCGAGTTGCTCCTTCGCCATCTCCAGGCTGAAGATGGCTACTGTCTTACTCTGGGTCTTCGCGACATAGGTCGCGATGTTGAGCGCCAGCGCGGTCTTGCCCATGGAGGGCCGGGCGGCGATCACGGTCAGGTCGGAGGGCTGGAGTCCGGAGGTTAGGCTGTCGAGGTCGTCGTAGCCGGTCAGCAGGCCGGTGCCCGGGCGATGCGACTCCTGCATTTCATCAATGCGGTCATAGGTCTCGCCGAGCAGCTCGCGGATAGGGGTGAAGGCGGGGGTGATGGTCCGCTCTCCCACCGAGAAGATAGCCTGCTCCGCGCTATCCACAATGGTCTCGACGTCCTCGTCGCCGGCATGTTGAGCGAGACTCTGAATCTCGCCCCCGGCGCGGATCAACGCCCTCAAGGTTGACTTCTCGCGGACGATGCGGGCGTAGTGGGCGACGGCGGCGGCGGTCGGGGCCGCATCCTGAAGCTCGATCAGATAGGGCGTTCCGCCGACGGTCTGAAGCTGGTCGCGATCCTGCAGCCGGGCCTGGACGGTGACGAGGTCCACTGGATCACTCTCGTTGAACAGATCAACCATCACCCGGTAGAGGAGCTGGTGCTGGGGGCTGTAGAAGTCCTCCGGGTCGAGGACGTCTACCACCCGCGCTATCGCCTCGCGCTCGACCAGCATCGAGCCCAGAGTTGCCTGCTCGGCCTCCAGGCTCTGCGGAGGAACCCTTTCCAGCAGCGGCGCGCTCAAGCCGATCCCTCCTGCGCTCTAGCCCTCGCCCCCGTCGGCGGGCTCGACCTCTACTCTGAGAGTCGCATCAACGTCCTTGTGAAGGCGGATGTGGGCCTCATGCTGTCCGACGGTCCTGATCGGGTAGGGGAAGGTTATGGCGCGGCGGTCAACCGTAAGCCCGTGCTTGGCGGCGAGCGCCTCCGCCACCTCAGTATGAGTGACCGATCCGTATAGCTTGCCGGCCTCCCCTGCCTTGGCCTTGAGCTTCAGCGTGACCTGGGACAGCCTCTCCGCCAGCGACTGGGCGGTGCCCGCCTCACGCACCTGTCGGCGACGGATGGTTGTGCGGTGATGATCAAGGTTCTTGAGGCTTCCCTCGCTGGCGGGGATGGCCAGCTTCCGGGGGAAGAGGAAGTTGCGCGCGTATCCGTCGGCCACGTCCTCGACCGCCCCAGCTTCGCCGACGCCGCTCACATCCGCAAGCAAGATGACCTTCATTGGCACGCCTCCACAGTTCTGGTACGCCCTGGTCCTTCACCCCCGACTCGCCCCGGCGCCGACGCCCGACCTCGGCAGTGGGTCGAAGGGGGGCTGCGACGGCGGGAGGTGTTCGCTTACGGCTCGTGCTTCTCCTTCAGCAACTCCTGGGCAAGAGTCGCGGTTATTGACACGTCACCGCCGACCGACAGCGGGATCCGGTTCCGGGTAGGGGAAGACCGGCGCGCCCCCGAGGTAGACGACGCGCCATCCGCCCCCTTCCCGCACGGTGGTGAAGGCTGCCTCCGCCGGGTCCTCAACGATGGGCACCGTCACCACCACGGACCCCTCCGCCTCCTCGCCGGCTTTCGCCGCCTCCAGGTCGAGGTTCGCCGATCCGCCGCTCTCCGCGCGCTTCACGAAGTCGTCGTAGGGATGAGCGGCCTGCGACCGGGCGGACAGCAGCTCGTAGGCCCTGCGATAGTCCTCGCGATAGAGCGCCTGGACGTAGCCGACCACCGCTGCCGTTGGTGTGGCCGCGCCGGTCTGCGGCGGAGAGGGGGCAGGGCCGGGAGTGGGAGGGGCCGGGCCTCTCGCGCTTGGATAGCGGAAAAGCGCGAACGCGACCGCGGCGATCGCGATCACGATCAGGACAGCCGCCAGACGCGTCCTCATGGGCCGCAAGCCTCCCTCGGGCCTAATGCTATCGCCTGCGAACACCCCTGTCAAGGATAGACAAGCAATCGCTTGTCTATAGCGAGCTTCTTTCCGCCGGCCTACCCGCGGGAAGGAATCGGCAACCGCGCGTCACACTATAGCAGGCACATCTGATGGGGGGAGATGCAAGCGGGTTAGGAGGAGACCCTTGAGAACCGAGCTGCTAACGAAACTGGCGAACCTGGCAAGACCCCGTGTGCCAGCACCTCTGGACAGCGGCTTCCGGCCGGCCGCGTTGGCGAACCGGGCCTATCGGAAGGCCGCGGCCGACTCCGGCGAGGCCGTTCCCCTGGTGATCGGGCTCAGGCGCGGCGATGGCACGACCTCGCGGTACGAGACCCAGGTGTTTGCGGACGGTCACCCGATGGCCGAGCTGAACCTCCCCTACGCGGAGCGACTCGTCAAGTTCCTGCTGTGGCAGAAGGGTGGGTGGCAGGTTACGGTCGGCGGCCCGCGCTCCATCGGCGAGCACCTGCGGAAGGTCTACTCGGCCGACGGCCCCCGCGCGTTCGACTTCGACTTCATGGGCCCCACCGTCTACGAGCGGCCCTTCGAGATCGTCATGACCGATGCGGACAAGGTGCCGGCCGCGCACGAGGTATCGGTGCCGCTGGGCCGACACCTGGAGGGCGCGCGGATCGGGTTTGACCTTGGCGCGAGCGACCGCAAGGTCTCGGCGGTGCTCGACGGCGAGCCGGTGTTCACCGAGGAAACGGTCTGGGACCCGCGCAACCAGGCGGACCCGTCCTACCACTACAACGAGATCAACGCCGCTCTGAAGGCGGCGGCGGCGAAGCTGCCGCGGGTGGATGCCATTGGCGGAAGCTCCGCCGGGGTCATCATCAACAACAGGCCGATGATCGCTTCGCTGTTCCGCGGCGTGCCGAAGGAGCTGTTCGAGACCAAGGTCAAGAGCATCTTCCTCGACCTGGCGAAGGAATGGGGCGTGCCGTTCGAGGTGGCGAACGACGGTGATGTCACCGCGCTCGCCGGCGCGATGTCGCTCAACGATGACTCTGTGCTCGGCATCGCGATGGGATCGAGCGAGGCGGTCGGCTACGTGGATGCGAAGGGCAACATCACCGGCTGGCTGAACGAGCTGGCCTTTGCGCCCATTGACTACAACCCGAACGCCGTTGCTGACGAGTGGTCGAAAGAGACCGGCGTCGGTGCCCAGTACCTCACCCAGCAAGCGGTGTTTCGTCTTGCGCGGCAGATCGGCGTCAAGCTGGACGAGAAGGCGACGCTCGCCGACCAGCTCAAGGCGGTGCAGGAACTGCTGGAGGCGGGCGACGGAAACGCCCGGAAGATCTGGGAGACGATCGGGGTGTACGCGGGATACGCGGTCGCGCACTACGCCGACTTCTACCAGATCAAGCACCTGCTGTTGCTCGGCCGCGTCACCTCAGGAAGCGGGGGTGCGCTCGTCCTTGACAAGGCGAACGAGGTCTTCGCCACCGAGTTCCCCGACCTCGTCGGGAAGATCCAGCTTCACCTGCCGGATGAGAAGACGAGGCGGGTGGGGCAGGCAGTGGCGGCAGCGAGTCTGCCGGCGGTGCGCTGATCCGTAGGGGAGCCCCTCTGCGGGCTCCCGAGACCACAAGACAGAGCGGGCTACCGCCCCTCGGCGGCGCTCGGGACAAGCAGAGGGTGGCCCCTACGTGGCGGCCGCTTCCCGCGCTGCGTCGTACACGGCCTTTGCGGGGACGCCCTTCTCTTTCGCCAGCCGGACGCAGTCCTCGTATTCCGGCGCGATGGTGAGGATCTCGTCGTCGAGCCGGCCGATCTTCACCCGAACGGGGCCGTATTCCGTCTGCACCTCTCGCCATTCGCGGTCCAGGCAGCGGCGGGCGACGTCGGTCAAGCGGACTCCAAGGGTCGTGGTCTCCCGGAAGAGGATGTCGCTTAGCGTATCCACCAGCGACGGCTCCGAGAGCACGGAGACGAGCGTCGCCGGGCGCGACTTCTTCATCACGATCGGTGTGTAGAAGACATCGAGCGCCCCCGCCTCCAGCAGCCGCTCCATCAAGTGGCCGAACAGCTCCGGGTTCATGTCATCTATGTTGGTCTCGATGAGAACCAGGCGTTGCTCCTGCGGCCGCGTCGCCGGCTCGCCGAGGAAGAGACGGAGCAGATTCGGATGAGGGAGGTCCCTGGTTCCCGCGCCCCAGCCCACTGCGCGGATGGTCATGGGAGGCATTTCTCCGAAATGCCGGCAGATGGTTGTGATGATTGCCGCGCCGGTCGGAGTCACGAGCTCGGCTTCGACCGGCCCGCCATAGCTGGGCACTCCATGGAGCAGCTCCACCGTCGCCGGCGCGGGCACCGGGAGCCGCCCGTGGGCGGTGTCCACCCACCCGCCGCCGAGCGGCAGCGGGGAGGCGTAGACCTCCTCGACGCCGAGCCGCTGCAGGCCGCAAAATGCGCCGACGATGTCAACGATCGCGTCCACCGCGCCGACCTCGTGGAAGTGCACCTCGTCAATGGTCGTCGCGTGCACGCGGGCCTCAGCCGCCGCCAGCCGCTCGAAGGTCCTCTTCGCCGGGCCGGCAACCTCTGGCGGCAGCTCGGCGCGGCCGATTATGTCGAGGATGTCATGCAATCCCCTGTGGGTCTGCGATCCGTCAACCGTCACCCGCACCAGCGTGCCGGCGATGCCCTGCTTGGCGATCTTCTCCGCGGTGATCTCATAGCCGCGGAGCGGCAGCCGCGAGAGGTCGGTTCGCAGATCTCCGATAGCAAGCCCAACGTCCACCAGCGCGCCGAGGAGCATGTCGCCGCTGATTCCGGAGAAGCAATCGAGGTATGCAATCATCGCTTCTCTCCGCGCACCAGCAGCGCGGCGAAGTAGCCAGCGCCGAAGCCGTTGTCTATGTTCACAACTACCACCCCGGAGGCGCAGGAGTTGAGCATCGTCAGCAGCGCGGCGAGGCCCTGGAACGACGCGCCGTAGCCGACCGAGGTCGGCACCGCGATGACCGGCGCCGACACCAGCCCGCCTACGACGCTTGCCAGCGCGCCATCCATTCCTGCGACCACGATGATCGCCCGCGCCTGGCGCAGCTTCTCGCTGTGCCGAAGCAACCGGTGCAGGCCGGCGACGCCGACATCGTAGATGCGTTCGACCCGCGCCCCCATCGTTTCGACCGTCACCGCCGCCTCTTCCGCTACCGGCACATCGGCGGTCCCCGCGGTCACCACTGCGACGGGCTTGGCGCGGGGCGAAACCTTGGGCGGCCGGCCGATCACCAGGATGCGCGCAACCTCGTGCCAGACGACCTTCGGCAACGCGTCGGCGACCGCATCCGCCATCTCCGCGCTGCACCGAGTTGCAAGCGCGACATGGTGATGGGCGACGATGCGTCTGGCTATCTCGATCACCTGCGGGGCGGTCTTCCCCGCGCAGTAGATCACCTCGGGGAAGCCGGTTCGAAGCTCGCGGTGATGGTCCACCTTGGCGAACCCCAGGTCCTCGAAGGGCAGTGAACGCAGTCGCTCGACCGCCTCCGGGACGGTCAGCCGGCCGGCGCGAACCTGGCGCAAGAGGCGGGCGAGCTGCTGCTCGGTCACGGCAGGGCCCCTCGGCTTTGCTCGGGACAAGCCTCGCGGAGTCGTCGAACGCGATCGGCTGCCGCCTTCTGCCGATCCTTCTTCGGGCGGTTGTAGAAGATGGAGCCGCCGGCGACGAAGTCGTCGCCGCCGAGCGCCGCCAGCTCGGCGATGTTGTGGGCCTCCACGCCGCCATCAACGGTGATCCTGATCTTGCGTCCGCTGGCTCGGATCACCTCGGACAGCGCCTTCAGCTTGCGCTTCGATGACGGGATGAATTGCTGACCGGAGAAGCCGGGGTTCACCGACAAAACCAGAACGTAGTCCGCGTCATCGAGCACCCACTCGACCATCTCCAGCGGCACCGCGGGGCTGATGGCGACTCCGGGCTGCGCGCCAAGCTCGCGGATGTGGGAGAGTGAGCGCTGCAACTGTCCCGAGACCTCGGGGTGGATAGCCACCCGATTCGCGCCGGCTTCGATCACCTGTTCGATGAGCAGGTCCGGCTGCATCACCATGAGGTGCACGTCGAAGGGCAGATCGGTCAGCGGCCGCATGGCGGCGATGAGGTCGTGCCCGAAGGTGATGTTGGGGACGAAGTTGCCGTCCATCACATCGAAGTGGAGCCCGTCAACGCCGGCCTCGACCACCGCGCGCAGATCGGCCTCGAGGCAGCAGTAATCCGCCGCCATCATTGACGCGAAGAGACGGCTTCCGGGCATCGGCACGACACCTCCGCGACCTACTTCGTAGGCCAGCAGCCTGCCTCCTGCCCCGTGAGTCACTCAGACAGCTCGAACGGCGGAGGCTCTACTGTGCAGACCGTTCCCCATGGCAGCAGGCCATAGCAGTTCCCATCGGGATGGCGAGGTGGTGATACCACGTCCGTCCGGCCCCCAGCCGGATTGTCACCGGGGTGCGCCGTCTCGAAGAAGAGGACGACGCCCTCGTATCCCGCTGGTAGCAATGGCAGTCCTGGCCCCGGCACTATGAATCTTGTGCCCGCTACGGCGGAGTTGATGGCGTAGCTGCTGTAGCCTGTTGAATGATCCTCGGGGCAGCGCAACTGGATGTGCGGATCCCTGATATACTCGCTCAGTGCCGAAACCCATCGGTCGCCAGGCGGCAGATAGCCGTCGTTGTCCCCAGCGTACATCGTGGCTGCGGCCAAGAGGTTGTAGAGATCCGCCTTGCACACGGCTTCTCTGCCGACTCCCAGAGCTGTTCTGTAGTAGAACCCGGCCGACACCGCAAGCAGGCACAGCGCCAGGAACAGAGCCACCTTCAAAGGCCGCGTCACGTGGTTCTCCTTCCGTTCCGCGGGCAGGTAGCGAGCTTGCCCTACCGCGCTCGAGCCATCTCCGCCGCCAGCACGATCGCCTCGACCATGCTTGTCGGGTCGGCGAGGCCTTTGCCGGCGATGTCGAAGGCGGTGCCGTGGTCAACCGAGGTGCGGATGATGGGCAGGCCGAGGGTTAGGTTGACGCCGGAAGCGCGCAGGGCGGCGCTCCGCCTTCGCTTCGCTCCGGCGGATGGCCTCCCTACAGAGGCGGGCGCGAAGCCAAGGGTCTTCACCGCGATGTGGCCGTGATCGTGCACCATCGCCACGACGGCATCAAACTCGCCGGCGCGATGGCGGGCGAAGACGGTGTCGGGTGGCAGCGGCCCGGTGGCGTTGATGCCCTCCGAACAGGCGACCTCGACCGCCGGTGCGATCACCTCAATCTCCTCATCGCCGAACAGGCCGCCCTCACCCGCGTGCGGGTTGAGGCCGGCGACGGCGACCCGCGGCTGGGCGATGCCCATTCGCCGCAGCGCCTCATCGGTGAGGCGGATGACCGACAGCACCCGCTCCTGGGTGATGATCTCGCACGCCTCGCGGAGGGAGACGTGTGTCGTGACGTGCGAGACACGCATTGATCCGTGCACCAGCATCATCGCCACCCGCTTCACGCCGCACAGCGCAGCGAGCATCTCGGTATGGCCGGGATGGGACACGCCCGCCTGCCGCAAGGCCCCCTTGTTGATCGGCGCGGTGACGATGGCGGCGACCTCGCCCGCGCGCGCCAACTCTACGGCCTTCTCGATGTAGTCGGCGGCGGCCCGGCCCGCGGCTGCATTGACCTGACCGATCAGTATCTGCTCCGCGTCGGCGTTGCGGAGGTCGAGCAGGCAGACGGGGGATCGTGACGCCGATGCCTCCTTTGCGTTCGACACCACGCGAGGCGCGAACGCTTTGCCCGTGAATGCCGCCGCGCGAGCGAGAACCCGCGCGTCGCCGATGACGAGCGCGCGGCCGGCCGCTCTCGCCCGCCGCGAGGCCAGCGCTGCTACGACAACCTCCGGCCCGACGCCGGACGGGTCCCCCATGGTGATGGCGAGTAACGGTCGTTCTGCTGCGCTCACACCCGTCCCTCCAGTGCGAAGGCCCGCCGCCCAAGGTAGTGCAGCAGTTCCGCCACCGCGCTCTCGCCGCCGGCCGCGCCGGGCTTCAGCACGACTGGCCGGCCGTCAAGCTCGCCCCCGACCGCGATGCCGGCCGCAATTCCCGGCAGCGGTTCGTCGTCCACCTC
>Ga0315275_10004021_pt1 | contig 13691 bp, 16 predicted proteins | sample YL17G03_0_MG_FD_205557 | JGI IMG/M metagenome (GOLD analysis project Ga0315275, IMG submission 205557) | Sediment microbial communities from Yellowstone Lake, YNP, Wyoming, USA - YL17G03_0 | ecosystem: Environmental > Aquatic > Freshwater > Lake > Sediment | place: USA: Wyoming | collected... | reverse complement strand
TTGGCGACGTGGACGGTGTCGCGGCCGTAGCCGCAGCCCACGTCGAGGACCCTGAGGGGTCTGCCCTTGGAGCGGGTGAGTCTCTTCGCCGCCTCGAGGGCGAGTTCACTCGGTCGTTCGCCCCAGATCTGCCTGTTCTTGGAGTACTCGGCGTCCCAGGACAACGGTCGTCTCCTCACGAAGGAGGAGCCCGGATTAAAGGATTTACCCGCCCTCAGCCCTACTCGAGGGGGCGGCTGTGCCTCCTGTAGAAGGGGAGCTTGACGCCTTCAACCATGGCGATGTGGGCGACGAAGGCGGCGAGGAGCGGGTAGAAGGCGCCGTGGAAGTTTTCCGCAGCCACGGTGTATAAACATATATACACTTAAATAGTAAAATAGATATGGATATAAGCAGATACGCATGTGTATTCGGGTGCGGATAAGCAAGGCGAAGACAATAATAACAACGAGAAGAGAAGCGCCGGGCCTCAGCCACCTTGCTTACTAGAAGAAAAAAAACACACGCGAATCGTGACGAGAAAAAAGATAGCCGGTGATCGATGTGGGTCGAATCAACGTGGAGCTCTCGGAAGAGCTAGAGAAGAAACTTAGATTCAAGATGATAGAGCGATTCGGCGGGAAGAAGGGCGACCTCTCGAAGGCCATAGAGGAGGCCGTGAGAAGATGGGTCGCCGAAGGGAAGGGCGTAGAACAATCCACCCCGGAAAAGCCCGCGCAGTAATCAGCCCCTCTCCCGCGTGCGCAACGCAAGAAAAAATGTGTTAAAATCGACGTACACACGGAGGAGCGCAGATTTCAGGGTTTATTCACGAGGATGGGGAGAAGAGGTAAGAACAGGGAGAGAAAAAATGTCAAACAATATGCAGGAACCGGAAGAGCGACGCCAAGTCATCCTTGACGGAATAAACAAGGACCTAAACAGTCATCAGATAGCGGCCCAACTCGGGGTCAACATGATGGTCGTAATAAGGGATCTCAGGGCCATGAAGTACAGCAGGGACCCCAATCTCAAGCAGGCGTACATCGATCAGGAGGCGCGCCTCGTGGCGGGGAGGCTTGTGCTCACCAAGATGAAGGACGATAGGTTCCGCCAAATGACCGGGATGAGCCTCCAGGAGAAGAGCTTCAAGAACATGGTCGACTTCTACACCCCCGAGCTTGTGAGGGTACTCGAATCAAGAGACGAGTGTACGGCGATCATGAACCTGTCCAAGAGCGTCCAGAGGACGATGACGCATAACGGGATCATAGCGGGTAGGAAGTACGGGCGCCAGATCTCCCCCAAGGCCCGCGCGTATCTCTCCCAGGGAAGGCACCGGCCGAGCAAATGATTGACTGTTGAATTCTGTGAAGTGCGTAGTGTGCTCTCTTGTTGATTACTTACCTGTAGTCGTCTAGGTTTTCGTCTCTGTCCTCTTCCGCTTCTTCTTCACGCTCTTCCTCGTCTCTTATCGTTGATGCCCCTTCGTGTTCCTGCTCTCGTTCTGCCTCGTGCTCGGCCTCACGGTTTTCCTTGTCCTTCTCTGAGCAGTTGATGCATATCTTCTCCTCGGGTGAGCCGTCGTTTTCGCAGAACTTCACGCCGCAGTTCCTGCACAGGTACAGCTTCTCAGCATTTTCCCCGCAAATACCGCATTCTGGCATGCGTCAGTGGTTGGAGTCCCTTCACTTTAACCATCCCACATGGGCGCGTTCACTCGTCATCCGCCCCGATGGTGTTTGGTTTAAGTCGCCATCTGCCAACAGGTTATATGCCTCGGTGCAACGTAGAGCATTGATTTTCTTGAGTGGGGCTCTGACTACTGCCTTGGAGGCCCAGAGGCTCTACCCGAAGATTCACGGGTGCGAGGGCTTCTTCATAGCCAAGCTGCTGGCGGACGCCCCGGGTCTACGGTGACTGGTGGAGTTCCCCGTTTACCTTGACGCCCTTTAGGGCGCCGTGGAGGACCTGGACGCTGTGGGTGAGCCTGCCCTTGGGGTCCCTGTGTTGGGTGTAGGTGCCCCAGGCGGTGCCGGTGCTCCAGAATGTCTTGAAGTCGTCCTCGTTGATCCTGGGGCTGAAGCTGATGCGTTTCTCGGTCATGTCGCAGTGGTAGCCGCTTAGGGCGGGGATTAGTCCCCAGCTGGCCATGCTTCGGGCGTAGTGGTGGCCGCACTCGAACTCGTCCCAGGGGCTGCGGCGGACGCCGTCGTGGCGGTCCCTGACGGCTTTGACTACGGCGAGGCCCTCGTCGAGGAGGCTCTCCCAGATGAGGTGGGCGGCGACCTGGTACTCTATCCCCGTCCAGACCTCGTGGCTGTAGGGGAAGGGTATCTTGGGCCTGCCGCCGTTGGGCCAGGTGCAGGCGAGGAGGCCGGTCTCGTCGTTTAGGGCGTAGGTGCGCTGGCAGTTGTCGTGGTGGGTGAAGTCTGTGAGGAGGTTGTGGCGGTAGACTGAGGCGATTGCCTTCTTGACCTTTCGCGGGGGTAGGAGGTAGCCGAGGCCGGCGTTGTGGGCGTTTAGCTGACCGAGGAGCTGGTCGGCGAGGCAGCCGACGCCGTGCTGGTACTTGTAGGCGTCCACGTCGGGGAGGCGCTGCTCGTAGTACTCGCCGTTCCAGAGGACCTTGTCCAGCTTCCTGCCCCCCTTGGCGAGTAGGCGGCTGTAGCGGTCCGCGGCCTCGTAGTCCCCGGCGGCCTCCGCCATCCTGGTGGCGGCCCTGAGGGCGCCGAGGTAGATGACTCCTGTGAGGGGATTGGGGCCGTAGAACTGGATGTCGTAGGTGTTGTGCTGGCGGCCGTCGGTTACGCCGTCCATGTCGGGGTCCCACGTCCTGATGGAGTAGTCCATGCTGAGTTTGACCTGTGGCCAGAGGCCCGTCATCCACGCCGTGTCGCCGCTTAGTTTCCACTCGCGGTAGACGCGTGTTATGCTGCCGAGTTGGCCGTCGCTGGCGGGGTCGGCTGTGTCCCAGTTGATCCTGCCGGGGAAGACGTGGCTGGCGCGGAAGTTCATCCTGCCGTCTGGGCCGGTTTCGAGGCGGAACTCGGTCTCCCTCATGCTCCGCTCCAGGGTGGGGAAGAGGTAGGCGAGGGTCTGCTCGTAGTTCCAGACGTGGGTGCAGCTGCCGCTGCAGCAGCCGGAGTCGTCGAAGCAGCCCTCGTAGGCGAGGAATGTGCCGTCTTCGAGCCAGAAGCAGGTGTTGCTGCGGAGGGCGGTGATGTTTGCTGAGGCTGCGTCGAGAACGACGGAGGGGAGGGTGCTGCCGAACAGGGCGTCGTGGAATGCGCGTGTCATGCCGTCGAGGTGGTCCCACGTGTCCACCATGTATCGCGCCACCTCCCAGGCGTCGTCGAAGCGTGCCGCGTAGCGGTTCCGGGCGGTGCCCTGCTCGCAGTCGCCGCCGCAGGCGCAGAGGCGCTGGTCCCAGTGCCTGACCCTGTTGGGGAAGTGCCATGTGAGTATGAAGCGGAACCGCTTCTCTTCGCCGGGTTTTATCTTCTCGGTGGCTCCGAGGCTGACGACGTCGGTTTTACCGTCCTCGCTGGGTTCGGTATAGTTGTGGGGGGTGAGGCGCCCGTCTTGGAGGTCGTCCCAGTACTCGCGTAGGGGATCCCACCAGCCGCTTCGCAGCCAGTGGGGCTTGACCGTGGTATGCTTGTTTGTTGTCGCAAGGGCGAGGCTGCCGTGGAGGATGTCGTCCGCGGGGTGCTTCTTCGACCAGAGGTAGACGCCTGTGAGGCCCTGCTCCCTGCGTAGCTCGTTTACGTTGCCGCCGAATCCCTGAGTCTTCAGGGCGCTGAACTGGTCGACGCCTGTGTGGCCGATGGCGTTTGTGAGGCTGCCGACTATTGTTGCCTCGATGGGTGTCGTGCCTGTGTTCTTTACGGTGTATGTGAGGGCGGCGGCGGGGAGGCCGGAGTCGTCGGGCTCGTGGGGGATAAGCGGCGTGTAGGCTTCCAGTGTGATCTTTAAGGGCAGCTCCTCGTCCCAGAGGTCCACCCAGCACAATGGATACTCGCCACGCATCTCACTGTGGGCGAAGCGGGGGAGCCCCGCGGTGTTGCTTGGGTGGAAGCCGTGGCTCTCCGCGTAGGGGGGCCGGAGGCGGGACTCTAGGACGCGTGTGTCGATCTTGTCCCCCTGCTTCACGGCGATGCTGAAGAAGCCGTAGGGCATCCGTTGCCCCTTCGCCGACCTGTTGAATATCTCCCAGTCGCGTAGCTCGCCGCGGCTGCCGACGCTGACGTTGCCTGTGCCTATGCCGCCGAGGAGGAACGCGGCCTGCGTCGCCTCGGGGCCGTAGCTGCGCTGGGGGCCGGTCGCCCTCAGCCTCTTCCTTGGGTAGGGTAGCCTCGCCATGTTGTTCACTGGTGAGGATTCCGTCGAATGTTTAGAAAACACTTGCCGTTTGGGGGGTTATCGTGGCTCTATCTCGGCGACTCTCTCAACGGGGCATCCGGTTTTAATTGCGGCTCTTATCAACGCCTCATCCTCCGTGACTAAGGTCAACCCATCGCGGATCGCTATGTAGAGGTAGGAGGCGTCGTAGAAGCTGAGTCCGTGGCTGAGAACGATTTCTAGAACGTACTCAGCCTCGCTGGGTTCGAGATGTGCTACAGCCATGAGCCCGAGCACTTTCCCCGCCTCCCTCACACGACTTGTCGCCTCCCCCGGGTTTTTTAGCCCGCGTTGACCGCGCGTCTTCCAGACCACGTTCCCGACCTCGAAGAGGGTCAGATCAGTCCGAGTCCCCTCTTTGAACAGGTCTATCCCTCCCCGCCTCTCGGTTGAGAGCATCTCAATTATGGAACTCGCGTCGAAGAGGTGCATTTAGCGCTTCTCCCGGTCCGCGTGTATCCACTCGAGGATCTTCTCCTTGGGGAACTGGCTGAAGTATTCCCCGAGGCTGTCGGCGGCCTCCCTGGCCTCATCGAGTTCGCGTTGTTTTACCTCCGCGTCCCACGCCTTGCGGGCCACCTCGCCCGCCTCTATGCCGTATTTCTTCATCTTCTCCTTCAGCTCTTCGGGGACGCGGACGGTGACTGTGCCCATATACACCAATTGTGTTACAGGAAATGTAACACATTAACCTGTCGTTTCTCCTGATATTAATTAAGCTACCAAAGCGCATCATTAAACATGGTCAAGCCTGATTGGGCCGAGGTCTTCCCCGCCCTCTGTACCGTGACGGATGCCAAGGGCGACCTCGACGTGGCGGGCATGCGCGCCCAGGTCGAGGCGAACATCGAGTGGGGCGCGGACGGCCTGTGCCCCGGCATCATCGCGGGGGAGTTCTTCAAGTTCAGCGAGGAGGAGAGGATGGACATCCTCGACGCGACGGTTGAGGCGGCGGACGGGCGTGTGCCGGTGCTCTTCGGGGTGAGCCACAGCGGGACAGAGCTGGCGATCCGCCTGGCGAGGCAAGCGGAGGACAGGGGCGCCGACGGCGTCATCGCCATGGTCCCCTACTTCAGCCACACACCAAGCAAGGCCATCGTAGAGAACCACATAGGCGCCATCTGCGGCGCCACCAGCCTCCCCGTCATGCTCCAGGACGCCGAGGACGCCACCGGCATACACATCTGCCCCACAACCTACCTCGACCTCACAGACGAACACAGCAACCTCACAAGCATCAAACTCGAGGGCCCAGGCACACTAGACAAGCTCCGCGACATAAACCGCCTAATGCCCCGCCGAGTCACCGTCTTCGGCGGCATGGCCGCCAAACTCATCCTGCAGGAGGCCGAGCTGGGCGCCGACGGCACCATACCAAGCGCCTGCCTCACCGACCTCATAAAGCAGATCTGGACACACGCCAAGAAGGGCGACAGGAAGAACGCCGAGGCCGCCTACGCCCGCTACAAGCCGTGGGTCGACCTCTTCCACGCCAGCCCCGGCGCCACCGCCGAGATAGAGAAGGAGACCCTCAAACACCGCGGCATAATCAAAACCGCCACAAGCAGAAGCCCAAAGATCCCCCTGACCCCGGAAGGCAGGCAACGCCTCGCAGCCATACTCACCGACCTCAAACCCCCCACCAACCCACACACACCCTCCGCCATCCACCATCGTCAAACCACCCCAAAAAAGACCCCGAACAACAAACCCGACTAAAACAACCGGAAACGTGACGACGACGGCGTACCCCCCCCGGGGGTGTGCACGCGCGACCAGACAAGCCCCTACTTGGTACGCTCAGCCTTCAACCGATCCCACCTATCGACAACCATATCATAAAGCTCCGGCTGGAGAGTGTAGAGGGTCTTCGCCTCCCCCATCGGGATGAATATCCTGATCCTGAAACTCTTACCAAAATTCTGACTCCCCTCGAACAGGTACTCGGGCCGCCGGAACCCCATATCCCCGTGGCGCTCCATGAACTCGTCAATCGCCGGAACCAGACACCCACGCTCAATATCCTCGTTACTAAGGATAGAATGAGGAATGTTCACCGAGAAGACGTACTTTATGAGGCCCTCATGCGTGCTGTTCTGTATCTTACTGTTCATGACCTGCATGTTCGGTATCAGGACAAGGTTGAAGCTCGGCGTGTAGAGCTTCGTGTAGTTGATGGATATCTCCTCGACCTGCCCCTCGACGTCCCCGATCTTGACATAGTCCTTCACCCGGAAGGGGTGGGTGAGTATCACGTAGAACCCGGCGGCGATGTTGTTTATGGTCTGGCTGCTCCCGAAGCCCACCACCGCCCCCACGAGGGCGCTCCCCCCGACGAACAGATCCGTCGGGAGCTCCCAGACCGTGAGGATGATCGAGGTACCCACGATTATCGTCAGAACCCTCACCACGAGCCTTATGGAGTTGAGCTGGTGGGAGTCGAGCTCCAGCTTCCTGCCGACCCGGTAGAGGTACCGGCTAATCAAAATGTATATGACACCCACCAACACGAGGACGACGGTGCTTCCGATTAACCGGATGACCTCGGGCGGGAGACTCGTGAGGAAGGCGGAGAATTCGAGCGCCATGCCTCTACTAACCAGCGTGGGGTTTTGAGTCTTCCTCAAGTGTGGCCTTGTTCTTCTTCATCTCGGAGGCGTAGCTCCGCTTCAGCAGGAACGGGGGAAGCAGGGTCGTGATGAAGATGACGACGACCAGCGCGACGTAGATCTCGTCACCGAATATGCCGTAGGTCGTGCCAATATTGGCGATGACCAGCCCGATCTCACCCCGGCTTATCATGCCGTAGCCGACGCGTAGACCCCTCTCCTTGTCCTTGAGGAACCACTGGGCGGGTATGCCGCACCCATACAGCTTGCTTACGATGGCCACGACGCCCAGGACGCCCATGAGTAGGAAGTTCCCCGTAAGCATCGCGTAGGGGTTCACCTGCGAACCCGCGACTATGAAGAACAGGGGGACGAAGAGCACCCCGAGGTGTTCGGCGAACTCGGAAACGTCGTGGTGGAACCTGCTACCGGCTATCGCCATGCCCGCCATGAAGGCTCCGACGAGGGGGCTGAGCCCCACCAGCCCGGAGACGGCCGCGAAGCCGAAGCAGAGCATCAACGACGCCAAGGGCACGAGGTTCTGCTTAACCGGGTCGAGCGCCTCGAGTCGATCTATGTACTCTGTGAACCAGGGGACGGCCTTACTGCTGAAGGCGGTGAAGACGAACCAGATCAGAAGGGTGAAGACGATGGAGCGTACTATTGAGGAGGCCCTCAGGTTCACCGGGTCCGAGATGACGCTGAGTATGACGGAGGCTATGCTCAGGGCGAGGACGTCGTCGATGACCGCGGCACCTATGATGAGCTTCGCCTCCGGCGAATCGAGCTGCCGGAACTCCCCGAGAGACTTCAAACTTATCGCTATGCTTGTGGCCGAAAGGACTCCACCTATCACCATCCCGACCAGCCAATCGTAACCCAGCATCGTCGAAGCCAGGAGGCCCAACGCGAAGGGGGCTATGACGCCCATCGAAGCCACCACGAGGCTGGCCACGCCGCTCTTCATCAGGTCGCTAAACTTCATGTGGAGACCCGCCTGGAACAGTAGCAGGACGGCCCCGATCTCGCTGAAGATGAGTATCAGATCGCTGTACTCGATGAAGGGTCTATCACCGACGATTATCCCGCCGATCATGAATGGCCCCATGAATACGCCGGCGAAGAGGGGGCCAAGTATCCGGGGTAGGCCGAATCTTGCACCAATCGTCGAGGTCAGCTCGGCGACTATTATAAGCACACAGATGTCGACGACTGCCCTGAATAGATCCGCCTGCTCCATGGTCCCGTCACTTCAATGCAACAAATGTTTAAGGCGTTTATTTAGGTTGCTTTAATTTATATAGACCACATTTTAGCTAATTTAGGTAGTATTAACCTACAATTTAACGAAGTTAGGCAAACTTGCCTGAACCTCGACTTAATCTGCCTGAAATTGCCTTACTTAAACTTACTCCACAACACCCACCAACTTACGGAAAACAACGACGACCCTCCCCGCGCATCAGAAACAGGCTTGACGCCGAACTGGGTAGTAGCGAGGGGGAAGCGGTTTTCCTGCATAAAAAATTTTTTCCGTTATGGGTGGTGGCAGCCCATAAGCCCACCCTCGTTCAGCTCACGGAGGTGCTCTATGTGCTCACCACTCCTCAGTGGCAGCAGCCCCCCAAGCTCGAAGGGAAACGCCACCGTGAACCACCTATTCAACGTGTTGATGTAGTTGAACCAGCTCCAGAGCAGGTCCTCGAGCTCCTCCTTTGTCTTGACGCCGGGGAACGACTCCTGTATGTCCCTGGCGAACTTGAGGACCTTGGGCAGGTTGAGCCACGGCGCAGGGCACCGGGGCGGGTCGACCTCACCCACCAGCTTCGCTATCGGCATCGTCGCCGCGTACCAGATAGCCTCGCACTGCTCCTTCGTGAAGCTCTGGTCCCTGAGCGCCGCGTTCACGGTCGGCTGGGCGCACTTCCACCCCATCGCCGAGGTGTCCCCAACCAGGAAGAGGAGGTTGCCGAGGACCTGCCCGTGGACCTCCGCGCCGCTCGGGAAGACGCCGAGTCGGCACATCTCCACCTCAACAGGCTCGTCCCAGAAGATGCGGTCGAGGTCCGCCTCGATCTCGTCCTTCACCGCGTGCCAGTCCCTCATCACTCGCCCCTCCTCACGACGATCACCATCGGCTTATGCTCGAGGGCCTGGGCGTCCCAGACGGCCCTCCCCACCTTGGCCGCCTTCTCGAGGTCCCCGGGGATCACCCGAGCGACCACGCTCCCCCGTATCTGGAGGGGCTCGGTGCAGGGCCCGTAGTAGAAGCTGAGCCCCCCGAAGCCGCCTGTGACCGCGTAGACGACGCCCCCGAGGGGCACCGTCGTGTACAGGTACCTGTTCCTCCCCACGCCCAACCCCGACTTTACCGGGTGCCTAGGGGGGCGCGCCTCGGCGCTGAACTCCTGCCCACTGCTGACAGGGTGCCTGCATACCATCTTCGTCGGATTCTCGAGGTTCCCCCAGAGGACCTCGCAGAGCTCAGGCTCCATATCCTCCCAAAGATCAGCCCTGACGGATGATCCGATCTTGGGAAACTCGATGACTATGCTCCTGACCATGGGGGATACTGTCCCCGCCACTACATAAGACATTGAGCCCCAATAGATCAAAATAGGTATCAATAGATAAGCCTCGATAAGTCTATATACCTCCCTTGAGGCGGGTTTAATTGGAAATGTCCACGATGGTGGCTCTGAGGGTCGAGGCGGACGAGTTCAAGCTCTACCAGGTCCTCGACAAGTTCAGTCAGCAACGCGGCGCAAGCTACAGCCTCGTAAGGGGCGAAGACGGTTTCACCCTAAGGGTAAAGACCGACGACTTCGGGGAGCTCATCAGGCGCATCAACCTGATCAAGGGGTCCAAGTACCAGATAATGGAGATGGTGGGGAGTCCCAGCGTGAAGGCGGTGAAGGCCAACTTCACCCCCACGAACGTCGACGCCCTGATCGGCCGGGAGACCGTCGCCCAATCGGACATCAAACCCGTCGAGGGCGGCATCATCAAGCTTCTCGGGGAGCAATGGTTCGCCAGGCCCGAGGCCGACGACGTCATCCCGAAGGGGGCTGTTGTCAAGGTGCTACGGGTCGAGGGGGTCAGCCTCATCGTGGAAGAAGTGGAGGGAGAGGCGGAGAAAAAATGATTGGAATGGTAGGGTTGAGCACGTTCGAGATCGAGCTCGCTGTCATCGGGCTCGTCATAGTTGTCGGCATCATCGCCATCGCTATGTCAGGCATCAAGATAGTCGGCCAGTACGAAAGGGGACTAGTCGAGAGCTGGGGCGCCTACGACAGGACCGCCGACCCGGGTCTCAAGTTCATCGTCCCCATCAAGCAGAAGATCTACCGCGTCAACATGCGTGAGCAAGTCATAGACGTCCCGGCCCAGGAGATCATCACCGAGGACAACGTCGTCGTCAACGTCGACGCCGTCGTCTACTACCAGATAATGGACCCGAAGCGCGCCATATACGAGATAGAGGACTTCGAGATGGCCATAGTCAAGCTCGCCCAGACGACCCTCAGGAACGTCGTCGGCGAGATGACCCTAGACACCTGCCTGACGAGCCGGGAGAAGATCAACAACGACCTACGCAAGGTCCTCGACGAGGCGACGGATAAGTGGGGGACGAAGGTCAACCGCATCGAGGTGCAGCGCATCGACCCGCCGAAGGACATCCAGGAGGCGATGCATAAGCAGAAGACGGCGGAGCAGGAGCGCCGCCAGGCTAGGCTCCTCGCCACGGGCAGGAAGGAGGCCGCCGAGCAGGACAAGGAGGCCACCATCCTCGTCGCCGAGGGCAGGAGCCGGAGCATCTTCCTCGTCGCAGAGGCCGAGGCGAAGGCGATAAAGCTCGTCTCCGAGTCCGCCAACCAGTACTTCAAGACGAACGCCCAGATCAACAAGAAGCTCGACGTCATAAGGGACACATTCGCCAACCAGACGAAGATAGTGGTACCCAGCAACTCGGACATCCTGAACGTCCTCGGCCTCGAGGGCGGGCAGGTCCTCCCCCTGAAGAGGACCGAGAAGGAAGCGACGAAGCAATGAGCCTAATCTGGGTGGCCGTCCCTCTCTTGGTAGTTGAGATCGCCGTCATAGTGGCTGCGACCCGGCCCGCGAGAAGGATCGCGCAGCAGCACGAGGGGGACATAAGGCTCCCATACAAGAGGTACAGGCAGCTCTACCCCAACACGAGCATGAGCTATGAGGACTACAAGCTGATGCAGGCCAGGGACTCCTATCGGCACGCCATCAGCTCCAAGACGCTGAAGCGCATGGTCCACTAGGCCGACTCCTTCATCAACGGGAAATGCCTCTATAAATTAGGTACGCGTATGTTAGACTCGGTTTGACGTCCCTGCCCCCCGCCCTCGGAGAGCGCCTCGCCCTCATCCTAGGGGATGAATACGACGCGTACCTGCGGCAGCTTGACGCCCCGCCCAGGGCCTGCCTGCGGGTGAACACACTTAAAACAACGGTGGCTGAGGTCAGGGGGCTGGTTTCCGAGCAGGGTGCCAGCCTCGAGCCCGTGCCGTGGTGCCCCACGGGCTTCTGGGTGGACGATAAAGATGAGGACGGCGCCCGAGTTAAAAGCGGAGCGCAGGGACTCGGCGCCTCCGTTGAGCACTTCCAGGGTCTCTTTTACCTCCAGGATGCGGCGTCTCTACTTCCGCCGGAGGCGCTCTCTCCTGCTGGGGATGATGTGGTCATGGACGCCGCGGCGGCGCCGGGTGGGAAGGCCACCCACCTAGCCGCGTTGATGAGTAATGGGGGCGCCCTCGTGGCCAACGAGGTTGACACACACCGTACTAAGGTCCTCCGCTTCAACCTCAACCGTATGGGAGTGGTGAACGCGGCGGTAACCACCCTTGACATGACCCGGCTGCCCGACGCGGGGCGGATCTTCGACAAAATCCTGCTGGACGCCCCCTGCAGCTGTGAGGGCCGCATCCAGGAGGACGCGGAGGCGCTTGCCCAGTGGAGGCCCGCCAAGATCCAGAGGTGCTCCCGCCTACAGAGGAGGCTCCTGGAGACCTGCTTCAGCCTCCTCTCCCCCGGCGGCGCCCTCGTCTACTCCACGTGCACCTTATCACCGGAGGAGAACGAGGAGGTGATCGACCACCTGCTCAAGAGCCGTGGCGACGCCGACGTGGAGGAGATTACAGGCCTTTCTGGCAGGCACGCGGGTGGCCTCCCCGAGTGGCGGGGCGCCTCCTACGATGACCGGGTCACGAGGTGCCTTCGACTCTACCCCCACCACCACGGCACGCAGGGATTCTTCGTAGCGAGGATACGGAAATGTCGCTGAGGTTGCTCGCCGCCGAGGAGAAACGCCAACTCCTAGCTTCACTCGCCGAATCCTACGGTGTGGATGAGGACGCCCTCGAGGGCTGCGAGGTGCTGGAGGGCGAGGAGGGGTACTGGGCGGTATCCCCCTTGGTCACCTCGCTCCCGCTGAAGAAGTTGAGGACAGACTCCATCGGCCTGCTCCTCGCCCGCAGCAGAGGTGGCGGCGTCACCCCCACCGTCGCCGCCCTGCAGCTCTTCGCCCGCCCGCAGCGGGACGCGTTGCGCCTTTCCAAGGCTGATGCCTCGGCCTTCATAGACCGCAAGGCGATCACGGTGGAGACCACCGAGGGACTCCACGTCGTATTCAGTGGGAGCCACGCCCTCGACATGGGAGAAGTAAGGGATGGCAGACTCGCGCGTGTGAAATCCCGGAACAGGGCAGAAACCGAGTCCAGAGACTAGGGTATCCACCATCATAGCACTTATCCACGTCTCAGCGCAGTGTCTTCCATGACCACCAAGCTGGGTGTCGGCTTCATAGGCTCGGGCTTCATCGCCCGCTTCATGGCCCAGAGCTGGACGGGCGTCAGGGGGGCGGACATCGCCGCCATCTACAACCCCCACGAGGAGGGGGCGAAGAAACTCGCCGCCCACTGCGAGGGCCTCGGCTTGGGGAAACCGAAGACCTACACCGATCTACACGCTATGCTCGCCGACAAGGCGGTGAACGCCGTCTGGGTGATGAACCCCAACTACGCGCGCCTCGAGACGGTGAAGGCCATCACGGAGGAGGCGAGACAGGGCGGGGGAAACCTCGGGGGCGTCGCATGTGAGAAGCCTCTCGGGAGGACGGCGGACGAGGCCGAGGAGATGGTGGGGCTCATCGAGAAGACGGGGCTCCTCCACGGCTATCTCGAGAACCAGGTCTACTCCCCGAGCGTCGTCAAGGGGCGTGATGCCGTCTGGCGATACGGTGCACGCAAGGCGGGGAGGCCCTACCTGGCACGCGCAGCCGAGGAGCACGGCGGCCCCCACATGCCCTGGTTCTGGGACCCCCTCCGGAGCGGCGGAGGCGTCCTCCTGGACATGGCCTGCCACAGCATCGAGGCGGCGCGCTTCCTACTCACCGACCCCGACAAGCCTAAGGAGAGTCTCAGGCCCGTCTCCGTCCAGTGCAGCACACAGGGCCTCAAGTGGACCCGGGAGCCAGCCCTGAGCCAGCTCAAGAAGAAGTACGGCGTCGACTACTCCAAGACCCCCGCCGAGGACTATGCCGTCGTCAACATCGCCTACGACGACGAGGGGGAACACGCCCTATCCGAGGCACGCGTAAGCTGGTGCTACACGGGTCCTGGCCTCCGCCTGAGCATGGAGGTCTTAGGCCCCGAGTACTCCGTCGCCATG
>Ga0315275_10004020_pt1 | contig 13691 bp, 8 predicted proteins | sample YL17G03_0_MG_FD_205557 | JGI IMG/M metagenome (GOLD analysis project Ga0315275, IMG submission 205557) | Sediment microbial communities from Yellowstone Lake, YNP, Wyoming, USA - YL17G03_0 | ecosystem: Environmental > Aquatic > Freshwater > Lake > Sediment | place: USA: Wyoming | collected... | reverse complement strand
CGTTGACATCATTTACACATACATTGACCCGCGGGTGAGATATTGACCTCCCGCGGACATGATCTCGACAATAGGGAGACCGCCCCGGACGTGAAGTCCGTCAAGCGCAGCGTCAGGGCGGAGAAGTGGAGGCTCAAGCTCACCAAGATGAACAAGACGATGAGTGCCTTCAGGAAGAGCAGCATGGGCATGGCAGGTCTCGCAATCCTGCTGATCTTCGGCATGATGGCGATACTTGCTGAGCCACTGTACGACCTGGGAATCATCGATAACCCTAACAAGGTGACGGAATCCAGCGATTCCACCCGCGCCTTGAAACCACCATCAGCCGACCACTTGCTGGGAACTGACGAGAAAGGAAGAGACGTTCTTAGTGAGATCTTCTTCGGTTCCAGGAATTCCCTTATCGTTGGTTTCGCTGCGGCACTGATCACGATGGTTATGGGCGCAGGCATCGGCCTGTTCGCGGGCTCCTATGGAAAGAGCGTTGATGAATTCCTAATGAGAACCACTGATTTGTTCCTTGTCATCCCGTGGCTCCCGTTCGCCGTGATTCTGGCGACTTTCTTGCCTCCGGAGAACGAACCGTCGTTGTTCAAGATCATCGTAGTTATCGGAATCACGAGCTGGCCTGCGACCGCGAGGATTGTGAGGGCTCAGGTGCTGTCTATCAGGGAGCGTGCGTTCGTCGAGAGGGCGGTCGCCATTGGCTCAGGGAAGCTCCACATCATGGCAACTCATCTGCTGCCAAACGTGTTCCCACTTGTGTTCGCGAATGCCATCTTGAGCGTTTCCTACGCGATCCTTTCCGAGGCCTTCCTCTCGTTCTTTGGGCTGAGCGACCCCACCAAGATCACGTGGGGCCTGATGCTCTACAACTCGTTCAACTTCGGCGGGTTCGCGAACGAGGCTTACTGGTTCGTCCTTCCGCCAGGCATATGCATAATCATAGTAGTGTTGGGGTTCACATTCGTGAGCTATGCCTTGGACGAGATCATGAATCCGAGGCTGAGGAGAAGGTGAACCGTCCTCACATGGCAGAACGGACCTCTTCTTTCACCATCTGTTCGAGCCGCTGCTCGATATCCGGGGGCAGGGGCGCCTGCGGCGGTTTCGAAGAAAGCTCCATGGACCTGGTTATTGCGCGGCGAACGATGCCCGTGGGGCCTTCGCTCGTCCACTTAGCAAAACCCTGCCGCTGCCCCAGTGTCGGAAGCCATAGTTCGGTCCTGAACTTCGCAAGCGTCTCTCTGTGGCTGAGGAACATCCCACCCGGACCGACCTCTTTCAGCGCTTCGACACCCAACGATCCAGGAGAAGCGTCGATCCCTCGGCGCATGCGCATGACGTATGTCCACATCTCGATATCGATGATCGCCTCCGCCATAGACATGCACTTCGCGTCGTCCAGTCCACCGATCCCTGTGATGATGTCGGTCCCCGAAAGAGCGGACGGAACCATTGTAGCTATCTTCTCATAGGCGGCCTGGAGGCCGTGCATCTTCGCGCTCGTCCCAAAGCCACCAGACATGCTCGGCACTCCGAGGGACTTTGCGACCTCGACAGCTGCGGCGTTGCCGATTGCGTTCTCAGGAGACCCCGAGGCCCAAGTCCCAGTCTGCATGTCGACGGGGCCTGTGAGAATGCAATGGAAAACTGGGGAGCCCTTCTTGGTCAGCTGGGATATCGTCAGTCCGCCAAGTACTTCCGCATGTCCCTGCACGATTGACCCGGCAAGAGTTATTGGTGCGGACCCTCCGGCCATAGGCATTGACATGTAGACCACTGGCACGCCTGCCTTTGCAAACTCCATGGCCGCCTCGATAGAGTCGGTCTCGAACTGCAGGGGGGCGATGGGACACTGAACCGCTGAGAAGATTGGCCGCTTCGCCAAGGTTCGTGGACCACCGACAACCTCGCTTGCGGCGGCTATCTGGAGCTTCGCCATCCGTGAGCCAAGGGCCTCGTGCTGGATGTGCTTCGAGCAATTCTCGATAGAAGTGACAAAACCTCTGAATAGCTGCGCGTTCGGCGGAACGTCCTGAGGCGTAAGGGTTGGCCAGAAGAAGTCAAGATCACCGAGAGCGTCGGCGAGCCTCGCGAAGCGTACGAGGTCTTCGTTTACAGATTTCCTCCGCTCCCCCGTGTCATCGTCCATTATATCCACGGCGAACCCATCCGTGCAGATCGCGGGCCGTGTCTTGACGGGGATGGATATGTCTCTGGAGGCGTCCCTGGACGCGAGCACGAACTCCTTAGGACATCCCTTCAGGGCTTCGGTGGCGAGCCCTTCCGGAATCTTCGCTATCCGAGTGCGAGCTTCGATCGAGCATCCAGCATCCCGCAGCAGAGAAAGAGCGCTCTCGCTGTTGATCTTCAATCCGACATCAGAGAGTACCGTGAGAGCGGCCTCGTGGATTCGCCTTATCTCGTCCTTCTCGAGAACGCAAAAAGAGCTTCGTGTCATGAGTCAGACCTCACAGCAGAGCATCCGTCTAGTGCGGTATCTTCTCTTCGCCTTCTTTGATTATCCTAGCGAACTCTCTCCTGACGTCGTCTGGCAACGGAGTCACCTGGTGTGTCTTGATGATCTCCTTCGCCCTCGCCCTGGCGTGGTCGACCGCAGACAGTGACCCTAGGGCCTTCCACGTCTGGTAAGTCGCGCCGTCCGTGACGACCGGTTGCCACATCTCCTTGAAGTGGTCGATCGTGTGCTTCTGACCGAGGAAGTGACCCTCGTGCCCAACCTTCTTTGTGACATCCATCCCCATCGATTCGTCCGTGACGGGGAAGCTCTTGAGCATGTCGACCATCATCGTGTAGATCTCGTAGTCTATCAGGAGCTGCTCGTAGGACAAGACCGTCCAATTCTCAAGCAGGCCTGGGCCAGACGTTATGTCAGTGCCGGACAAGTAGTACAGGAAAGCCGAAAGCACCTTCTCGTAGGCGGCCTGGGCGTCCGGGACCTTGGAGCAAGTGCCCCATCCGCCGACGAAAATGGGAATCTTGTAGTATCTCGCCATCTGCACGTGCGACGCTCTCACCATGTTGGCAGCTGGAAAGAGTCCCTCAAAAATCCCGGTCTGGACATCCATAGCCATCGGCTCGGTGCTGTAGCATACCGGAGAACCAGGCGCAGCAAGCTGACAGACGGTCGTCAGAGCGAGCACCTGGGCGTTGCCGACGAGGACAGCGCCGGCGACGGTCATTGGCGATGTCGCCCCGACGAGCGGCATGGTCATCATCATGGGCGGGCAACCAGCCCGGACGAACTCGATCGCTGCATCCGTCGTCATCCCGAGGACCATTGGAGAGGTGGTGCACGTGACCGCGGAAACGAGCGGTCGCCTCTTGAGTTCCTCCCAGCCCCCGGCAACCGCGGCCGCCATCTTGAGCTCGTACTGGGCCTCCTCCTTCATGTAGGTCGCACCGCTGACTATGTGCTTCTCACAGTTGTTGAATGCTGCATCGAATTCATGCAGGGTGTGAGCATGCTTTGGAACGTCCAGAGGCGTTACTAGCGGGTAGTACATGTTCATGAGCTCAAGGTAGTCTACGACCCTTGCAGATTCAGCAACGTCGTTCTTCGTCGAGCCCCTCCTGATACCGGTCTCCAGGTCTATTGTTGCAAGACCGGTGCCGTCGGTGCTCAAGTAGCAGTGCTTCCCATCCAACACGAAATCGTTCCTAGGGTTCCTGGCACAGAGCCTCACGGGGCGTTTGCACTTCCTCACGGACTCCATAACCAAATGAGATGGGATCTTCGCCACCTTCGTCTTCTCGTCCACATCCGCACCAGCTTCTTTCAGAAGCTGCAGGCCCTCTTTGCTGAACACCTTGATGCCCATGGACTCCAGCAGGTTGAGCGAGTTGATATGAATCGTCTCTGCATCGCCTGGGCTCATAACCTCCAACGGTCTCATATTGTAGAGTCCGCAGCTCATTGACTTGGGCACCAGCTCACCTGCTTTTCTCTAAGAGCTGCTTGGCCATCACGACGGCCGACATCGCATCGGAGGCGTAGACGCCCCCGATTTCCTTTGCCCAAGAATCGGTCACTGCAGCACCGCCGACCATGAAGTGCGCCTTGTTTCCAGAGGCTCTCAACGCATCCACGACATCCTTTTGGACGGCGACTGTCGTGGTCATGAGCGATGACGCTCCGACAATGTTCGCGCCAAAATCCTTGGTACTGTTGACGAAGCTTTCTGTCGGTGCGTCCTTCCCTATGTCGTGGACCTCGAACCCGCTGGCTTCGAACATGATCCTGACCAGGTTCTTGCCTATGTCGTGGATGTCACCCGCGACTGTGCCCAGGACGACATGGGCCAACACATTCCTCTTCTCTTTGCTCTTCTTCAGCTCGGGCTCAAGTAGCTTGATCGCACCGTTCATTATCTCCGCGGCGTAGATCAGCTCGACAACGAACATCTCCTTCCGGGCGAACTTCTCACCCACGTCCCGGAGGCCTTTCGCCAGACCATTCTCGATAGCCTCGACGGGGTTCATCCCAGCGGCAAGCGCTTTCTTCGTAGCTTCGACCGCAGCCTCTTCTTCGAGGTTCTTCACACTGTTCTCAAGTTCCTTCAATATTGCATTCTTGTCATCGGACATGTTATCCCTCACTCTGCAATTCGATTCATCTTCAGGCCCATCATCATTCAAGAACGGGTTTTCATTTCGGGATCTTTTCCTCGCCCTCCTTGATGATCCTGGCGAACTCATCCTGGACTGAGCTCGGTAGCGAATCTGGCCTGTGAGTCGCGAGTATTTCTCTGACTTTCTCCGAGGCGGTCTTTACAACTGTCTTTGATCCGTCCTTGGCCCATGCCTGGAAAGGCCTGGGATCGCTCAGGGCAGGCATCCAGAGTTCCTTGAAATGCTGGACAGTGTGCTTCTGCCCGAGGAAGTGGCCTTCGTGGCCGACCCTCTTCGTGACCTCCATCGCGATGGTCTCATCGGAGATGTCAATGCCCTTCAGGGTCTCCAACATCATCGTGTAGATCTCGTAGTCAATCAATACCTGCTCGTATGAGAGGATCGTATAGTTCTCCAGCAAACCAGGTCCGGAGTTGATGTCCGCACCGGCCATGACCATGCTGTAGCCCATGATCGATTTCTCATATGCGGCCTGCTCGTCGGGCACCTTCGAGCAAGACCCCCAACCGCCCACAAATATCGGGAGTTTGTAGAACTTGGACATCTGAATGTGCGCGAGCGTGACCATCGTCGCGGAGGGGAACGCGGCTGCGAATAGCCCGCTCAGAGGCTCCATCGCCATCGGCACCGACGAGTATATCACTGGAGCGCCAGGAGTGTCGAGCTCCAGTACGGTCATCAAGGCCAGGACCTGCGCGTTCCCAAGGACTATCGGACCCGCGATGGTCACTGGCGAGCTGGCACCGACGAGCGGCATAGTCATCACGATTGGAGGCACTCCGGCCCTCGCGAACTCTATCGCCGCATCTGTCGTTGGACCAAGTATCAGCGGAGATGATGTGCAAACTACCGCAGAGAGAACTGGCCTCCTCCGAAGCTCGTCCTCACCTCCTGCCACTGCCTGTGCCATCTTCACTGCGTATACTGCTTCCTCTCGCATGTATGTCGTACCGCTGGTGATGTGCTTCTCGCAGTTGTTGAATGCGGCGTCGAGCTCGTGCAGAACATGCGAATGTCTAGGCACATCTAGCGGAGTCACGAGAGGATAGTAGATATTGAGATACTCAAGATAATCCGCCAATCTGGCAGTGTCCTCGACGTCCTTCTTGGTCGAGTCTCTTCGGGTGCCAGTTTCTGAATCGAGGACGCCTATTCCGCTCCCGTCAGTGCATAGGTGGATGTGGTCGTCGTCTAGCGTGAAGTCGTACTTCGGGTTCCTGGCACACAACCTCACCGGCCTCCTGCACTTGTCCAATGCCTCACGGACAAGGTGGGACGGTATCTTCGCGACGCCGGCTTTGAGATCCACATCGGCCCCAGCATCTGCGAGGATCTTCAAGGCGCGCTCGCTGTAGATCCTGACGCCCATTTGGTCTAGCACATCAAGCGATGAAATGTGGATTCGCTCGACGTCTTCAGAGGACAACACCTTCAAGGGTTTGATCTTCAGTTTCCCTCTGCTCATGGGCCTGTTGGACACTCCCTGGACCTCCGGAGATCGGGAACCCCAATCGAACTTTAGACAGCACGGGCAGCGGTGCTTTTCAAGAAGTAGGCCAGTAGCCCGCTCTCCCCCAACCATCTCAGTTCAGACTTACTGACAATCCCCGCGGTGAACGTGTCTTGTTCGTACTTAATGCCATCGTGTGGGGAGCGATTCGCTCCGCCGCCTGAGTGCCGGCTTTGGGCACGCTGGCAACATCTAATCAGAACAATTCACGACAGAGCTACTTGCCAATAGCTTCGGCCTCTTTGAGAAGGCTTCGTATCTTGGCCTGGGTATCCGAAGGCAACGGAGCTGGTCTGTGCGAGCCTAGTATGCGTTTGGATTCCTCGTGAGCTCGCTTAACTATGTCTTTGCTTCCTGCAGCGCTCCACGAAGCGTACGGGGTCACATCGGTCAACTGGGGCCGCCACATCTTCCTCATAGCGTCGACGGTGGACTTCTCACCCATGAAATGGCCTTCGTGTCCTACCTTCTTTATCAGCTGCACTGCCAGAGACTCCTTGTCGGTCGTGAAGCCCTCCAACATCGCAGCCATCATCCTGAACATCTCAACATCTATCAGGAACTGTTCATAGGATAGCAATGTGAAGCTTTCCAAGAGACCGGGACCACCGAGTAGATCCGCTCCGGCGAGGAACATCGTATACGCGCTCAAGGCTTTCTCGTAGGCCGCCTGCGGATCAGGCGTCTTCGAGCTTGATCCATGGCCTCCAGAGAAGAAAGGGATCTTGTAGTGTTCGGCCATCTGTATGTGCCCCGCGACCACCATGTTTCCTGGCGGAAGGGCTCCCCCGAACGAGCCTGTCGTTATGTCCATCGACATTGGAACCGAGGAGTATAACACAGGAGATCCTGGATGCGCCAGCTGGACGATGGCGTTGACCCCGAGCACTTGAGCGTTCCCAAGGAGAACAGAGCCGGCAATCGTAGCAGGGCCACTTGCACCTATCAGAGGCATGGTCATGATTATCGGAGGAACCCCCGCCTCGGCATATGCCAGAGCAGGCTCGATTGTCTTGCCAACGATCATCGGCGACGAAACGCAATTGATAGAGGAGAGCAGTGGCCTCTTCCGGAGTTCCTCTGCGCCGCCAAGAACAGCTTCCGCGATTCCTATCTCGATCTCCGCCTCCTCTTTCCTGTACACTCCGCCACTTACGATATGTTTCGAGGTGTTCTGAACAGCGGTGGCGAACTCATAAGCTGTGTGCGCCTGGGTCGGGACATCCGAGGGCGTAACCATCGGAGTGTATGAAACAATCTCGGGGATCGCATCTGCGAATCGCGCGCAATCCTCAACATCGCGCAGCAGGGGGGCACGGCGCTTGCCCGTATCGAAATCCAGCACGGCTATGCCCTCGCCGTCAGTGCTCAGATAGTGATGCTCGTGATCCAGCACGAAGTCGTGGTCCTCAGTTCTCCCACCAAGGCGGACCGGACGCCTGCAGTGGCGCAGTCCGTCTTCAACTATAGAACGTGGGAACTGCGCAACCTTGCTCTTCAGGTCGACCTCGGCGCCGTTCTTTCTAAGAATCTCCAGGGCTTCGTCGCTGAATATCTTCATGCCCATTGACTCGAGGAGGGAGAGTGATTCTTCATGAATCTCTTCTCTTTGTTTTTCCGTAAGAACCGTGAGTCTCCCAAGCCCCCGTCTGATTCCAAGTGCCGGCATTTTCTCCGCAACCTTTCTTCCAAGTAGTGTTTGTTCGCGATTGGCCTTGTTCGCGCTTATGAAATGTGTTTCGAGAACGCCGTCTCGATATCTCGGAGTCTCTTCGATATATCTTCGGACAACGGCGTGGGTTCGTGCGCCGCAAGTATCTTCTCGACCTCGACATGCGCAATGTCGTACATCTCCTTCTTCCCTCCAGCAACCCAGGAATCGTAGCTGGAGCGGTCGGCGTATCTTGGCATGTAAAGCCTCCGGAAATTCGCGAGAGTGTGCGGATGGCTCAGATACTGGCCCTTGGGACCCGCCTTCTCGATGACATCCATTGCGATCTCGTTCTCGTCCACATCGATCCCTTGCCATGAGCGTCTGACGTGTTCCCAAACATCTGAGTCGATCAACATCTGCTCCATGGAGACGAACATGGAGTCGTTGAGTCCTCCTAAGCCTGTCATGAGGTCACAGCCCGCAAGGGCAGCAGCGGTTGTGGTGACTCCTTTCTCGAAGCCGAGCTGAAATCCTGGCGACTTGCCCGTGTTTCCCAGGCCGCCCATCATCGATGGCAATCGGTAGTGATGAGCCATTTCTGCTCCTGCTACACTCATAAGGCCATATTCAGGAGCCCCCATGACGAAATTACCCGACTTCATGTCGAGCGGGGCGCATACGAAACAGTAGAACATAGGTGAACCGCTCTTTGCAAGCTGCGAGATGACAAGAGATCCCAGCACCTCAGCATTTGCAAGCGCTAGGCTGCCTGCCAAGGTTGTTGGCCCAGTGATACCAGGAGACACCATCGTCATCGCTACTACGGGGATGCCAGCACGCGCGAACTCAATGACAGCATCAGTTGACCCCTCGTCGTACTGCAAGGGTGCTATGATGCACTGCACTGACGAAAAGTGTGGCCGCCTACGGTTTTCCTCATCGCTTCCAGCTACAGCGCAAGCCATCTGTATCTCCGCCTTCGCCTGGTTTCCGTCCACTGCTTGATACTGAACGTGTTTCGTGGTGTGTTCATAGCTCGTTCGCAGACCACCTACGAGCTGCGTCAGTGGCGGGAGATCAGTGGGCGTCGTCGAGGGCCACAGGATGTCTACCGCGTCTAGGGCGTCTGCCAGTGTCGCCCATTTCTCCAGGTCGGACCGGGTCGAAGGCCGTTTCTTCTGCAGAGCATGATCCCATATCTGTACCGGAAAGCCGTCTGTACTCAAGTAAGGAAAACCATCTGAAGGCACCTTGAGATCGTGCTTTGGGTCCCGAGCACCGAGCACGAACTCCCTGGCAGCCGATTTCAGGGCACCACTCACGAGGCTCTCTGGGAAGAGTACATGCATCTTCTCATCGGTGATCTTTGCTCCAGCACTTCTAAGAAGGCTGCGTGCAGAAGCACTTCTCACTATTGCACCGGTTCTCTCAAGTATCCGAATTGAGGCACCATGCGTACGCTCGACGTCCGATCTTGATAGCATGCTCACACGACATCGACTCAATGTTATCCCTACTTGGCCGGGGGTATCACGTCGGCCTAGAAGAAATGTTCGCACCCCCTTCGACGATCTCAGCACCGCAGAGGTTTTCTGGATTTCCGGACGGTCGACAACAATAGCCTGAACTCGAGAACCGTACTTGACGACACAGGATCCCACTCCGTGCGGACAAAGTAGAGGCGACCGCGAGCACTGAAACCTCCCTGCGCGAACAGACAGTGAGACAGCACACAGCGTCCGCCAGCCTGAGAATCAATGAAAAGAAGAGGGCTGGGAAGTGGTTTGACGCTTCGTTTAGGCCAAAGACTAGCTCCGTTTACGCTTTGCCTTCATCATGACCAACAACGCCACAGAGCCCATCGCAGGCAACAGCAAAGTGGGGAACTCAGGGATCAGGGTTATCACGATGACCGTGATGGAGGCCTCTGTATCCATCGGGTAATTGGCGTCTGTCGCGCTCACATAGAAGGTTCCGAGCGCGCCGAAGGTGACTGTGGTCAGGAAGACGCCGTTGTCGGCTGGCACCCAGTGGTGATGCGACACGCCGAACGCGGCAGTTGCATCTGTCGATGTAAAGTCGAAGGCGCCGTTCTAGCTCGTGATGATGGAACCAGTCCCGTTCCTCACGGTCACGCGCAGCGTGTAGGGCGTTCCGGTAACCAAGTTGTCGTACGGGGGTGTATTCCCTACGACTTCGACGTTGTAGTCGCTGACCTTGGCGACGTTCATCACGAACATCGGAGCTTCATAGATCAGGATTCCCGGAAACGCTGGGTTTGGGTCCCAGTTCACGGGGATGCTCATCGGACCTTGGAGCGTGAACGTCTTCGTTGCCTTGTCGTAGGAGTTCTTCAGGTTGTTGGCGCCGCTATTTGGATGACCTTGCCAGCGACCATCTCGCCCCTGGTCACGGCACCTGCTATCTCCAGTATCTTGGACGCACCTAGAATGTCTGATCCTGACCTTATCGGATCGTTGGCGAACACCGATGTCGATGAAGATGATAGATGCACGTGCAATAGTCTTCGGCCGTATCATGGGAGCTGCCACTGATTGGGGAGCAGAAGTGTACCACCGTAATCAAAGAGGCAAGGTTCATTTCTAGGCATTGACACTTTCACGACGCCCTCAAGAATCTCGATTATCTACCTCGCGGCCCGCAGTACTACAACACCATGTTCCTTTTCTTCAAGAATCATGTTCGGGCTCGGCCCAATCCAGTCTAGCGCCTCATGTCATATTATATATAGCCGGGTTTCATTATGACGACTGTTTATTTGTTGTGCCACATACTCGGGGGATACAATGTCTGAAGGGACAAATTCTAGTGCGTCTGCTAGTGAGCCTGAGCAACCGGAAGCTGTTTCCGCCTCTACTGACAAGGGGAAGAAGAAGCTCTGGTTGATGATTGCAGCCATTGTCGTTGCCATATTGCTGATCAGCTCTATGGCGTACGTCTTTGTGCTTATGCCAAAGTTGAAGGTCGAGATTTCTCCAGACCCTGTTGAAGTCAACGCTGGAGCTATCAAGGCACTCTCCGTCGAGGTGAAGTGGAAAGGAAACGTGCTTGAGGCAAACAACCCTGACCTTGACTTCCTCTGGTCTATCACCCCGGCATCTATGGGGTCGTTCGACCTCCGTGCCGTGGCCGGTGTTAATTTCACGGCGGCGAATGTAGGCGGAGATGGCACCATATCGTGCAAAGTGACCTACAAGGAGAAGACGGTCACAGCCGAGGTTGACCTTACGGTCAACCCGCCCATCCTTGACTCGGTTGTCATCAGTCCATCGACAAAGACCGTGGCGCCGAATCATGGCTTCGATTTCACCGCCACCGCAGTGAGCAGCGTGGCAATTCCAATCATCCAGGGCGTGACTTTCAACTGGTCCGTAACGGGATTGGCAGCCGGTCAATATGCCCTGAACGCCACGACAGGATCGTCGGTCAACTTCACAGGCTTGGTCGAGGGCCAAGCCGTGCTCACCGCGCAGACAACCTTCAACGGCGTGACGAAGTCCGGTTCGGCCAACATCACTGTGGGCGCTCTGCCTGTCAGATCGGTCGACTACCGCTACTATGATTTCTTCGAGGTGCCATTCGGCGAATGGTGGGACTTGCGATGGGCTTTCTACAGCGAAGAGCAGATCATATCGTACACATACCCGACGATGTTCTACTGGTACAGCCAACCCCCGGGGAACGTCTGGATCTATTCAAATATGATGCTCGATGTCAAGGGAAGGAACATCAGCGAGATCAACATGAACACTTGGCCAGAGTTCCTTCCGCTTCTTGGCACCGCCAGGGGCGGTAATGTCGAAATCGACTGGTTCATGCAGTACCTCACAAAGGCTGAGATGGAGAGGTATCCAGAGGCTACTAAAGCATGGCTGGATGGCTGGGTGATTTCGCTCAACGGTACGACGACTATGGACAAGCAGGCCGCGATGGCCGTTTTGAATGTCACTTCGGCTGGCTTTGACGATTTCGACAACTGGTGGACTGCCCATAAGGTAGGCGTTGGGAAAGCCTACTCTGATTGGAATCTGAAAGAGGGCAACAAGAGGCTCGATATCTACAACATGTATGAGTATGGGCTCTCGCCCTTTACATTCCAACTGGACGCTCTGAAAGTGGCGGACAAGATCGTATTGTCGTACGACATAGTCAGCTGGGGAATGGAAGCTATGATTACCCGGTGGCTCCACGAAGCATTCATGCCAATAGAGCACTACTTCGAAGGTTTCAACATGCATGCCAAGATTGGGCCAGAGAGGGCGGATGTCGACATAACCACAGCGATTGCATACGGCATATACGCGTATGAGACAACTACGGTGCCTGCGGGCCAGACTCGCGGCGATCCATGCTGGGTATTTGAGACGTATCCGCAGGACATCATCAAGCCGACCATCGGTCACCCTAAGTCAGACTTCGCTCCGTACATGCCGTTCCAGTACGACAACACCGCACCTGGCAGCCTGTGGTACGGCAAGAAGATGCCATACGACTATGCACCCGGGGCCTTCAACCTCTCTGAGAACGAGACGTTGCGGATCGAGTTCCCGACCGGGCCGCAGCTGTTCAAGGACCAGGCATTCTATCCGAACGGCACGCCGGTTCTGGATAAAGCGGACGTTAACCAGAGGGTTGTGAACAGGACGGCGAACATGACCTTCAGCTACGCGGAGCCGACGGTATCCGACAATCCTCAAATGAGTCCAGGGTCCCTGACGGTCGACAACGTCGCGGGTCTGTTGACCTTCAACGGCCCGATCGATATGTGGACTTGGTCGAAGGACCAGACGACGCATCAGTTCCTTGCGGATGAGTGGGACAGGCTAGGCATAATCCCGTACGGCATACCGTATGTGGAGTTCACCTGGGCTCAACCTCCTGCGGCACCTCGGGCGGATCGTTATGATGTCTCCGCGATGTCGAGTCCTGTGATCGCAGGCGAGCCTGTGACCTTGACTGTGACCGTCTATGACCAGTACGACAAAGTCTTCGCGAGCTACAATGGGAACCTGAACTTCACGTCGACGGATGCCGCGGCGGAACTGCCAGGCAACTACACATTCACGACGACCGATGCTGGTGTCCACGTGTTCAGCAACCTGACGTTCGGGATCGGGACCGTTGGGCTGCAGGATCTGATGCTCGTAGACGCTGCCAACTCGCTCATCACCGGTGAGGTTCTGGACATCAACGTGAACGCAGCGGCGGTTGCAGATCACTTCGCACTATCGGGCATCCACAACGTCGAGGTGATCGACGTGCCGTCACAAGATGTGACTGTGACGGTGTACGATCAGTACAACAGGGCGTTCGTAGGCTACACTGGGACGATTGCCTTCGGCTCCAACTGGAGCTCAGGCGTGGTGCTGCCTTCACCCGATACCGTCCCGGCCGGAGAGAACCATACGACATTTACTGGAGGCGTGACACTCACATCTCTAGGTTGGTGCCTGGTGTATGTCAACGACACGCTCGACGATACGATCAATGGGGAGATAGTACTCCAAGTGGGAGACCATGCGCCCTACCTTGACCACTTCGTAGTTACAGGCAAGATTCAGCTTGTGCCCGGAGAGTACTACGACATAACGGTCGAGGCGATCAACGACTACGGCAGCACATTCCAGACATATGTTGGATCCGTCAACTTCACGACCGATGCGCCCGGAGGCACCTATTCGCTCCCGGCGAACACGTCGTTCGCTCCAGCAGACAATGGAGTGAAGGTATTCACTAGCGCGATGAAGTTCAGCGAGATGGGGACGTTCGAGGTGAACGTGTGTGACACTGTGACCACAACTGCCTACGGATTGCTGCCTGGTATCCACGTCGCACCGAGGCCGGAAA
>Ga0315275_10004017_pt1 | contig 13695 bp, 12 predicted proteins | sample YL17G03_0_MG_FD_205557 | JGI IMG/M metagenome (GOLD analysis project Ga0315275, IMG submission 205557) | Sediment microbial communities from Yellowstone Lake, YNP, Wyoming, USA - YL17G03_0 | ecosystem: Environmental > Aquatic > Freshwater > Lake > Sediment | place: USA: Wyoming | collected... | reverse complement strand
CGTGCTCGAGGCCTCCACTCCCCACCTCGACGACGTGGTCCGCCTCCAGGACCGCTACGGACGGGTATCCTGATGCAGGTCATCATCCCGCTCGCGGGCAAGGGCACGCGACTCCGCCCGCACACGCACCTGGTCCCCAAGCCGCTCATCAAGGTCGCCGGGCGCCCCGTGATGGACTGGGTGATGGACAAGCTCGAGGGCCTGCCCATCGAGGAGCTGATCTTCATCACCGGGCACCTCAAGGAGCAGGTGGAGTCATACGTACACCAGCGTTACACGATCCCGGCGCGGTTCGTGGAGCAGCGGATCCAGGACGGGACGGCGGGCGCGATCAACCTCGCGCGGCCGTTCGTGCACGGGCCGGTGCTCATCATCTTCGTGGACACCGTCTTCGAGGCGGACCTCTCCATCGCCACGGACAGCCAGGACGCCGGGATCATCTGGGCGAAGGAGGTCGAGGACTACCAGCGCTTCGGCGTGGTGGTGACCGACGCCCACGGGTATATGACCCGCATCGTCGAGAAGCCGAAGGAGCCCATCTCCAAACTGGCCAACATCGGCCTCTACTACATCCGCGACGTGGCCGCCCTGTGGCGGGGCATCGACCACGTACTGTCACGCCCGGCGAACAAGGGGGAGTGGTACCTGACCGACGCCTTTCAGTGGATGATCGAGCAGGGCTGCCGCATCAGGACCGCCGAAGTCGGCGGGTGGTACGACTGCGGGGCGCTCAACACCGTACTGGAGACGAATGGGATCCTGCTGCAGAAGACCGTGGGCACGGACGAGCGGACGAGCGGACGAGCGGACGCACCGGGCAAGCGGAAGACGACGGGGCGCCGGTTTTCCCCCGGCGTCACCATCGTGGAGCCGGTGCTGATCGAGGACGACGTCGTGATCGAGCAGTCCACCGTAGGCCCCAACGTGACCATCGAGGCTGGCACCGTCGTCATCGAGAGCACGGTGAAGGACGCCATCATCGGGAAGCGCTGCCGGATCGAGCAGTGCCGTCTCGACGGGGCCCTGCTCGGCGACGACGTGACCGTGACGGGACTGCGGGGGAGCGCGTCGCTGGGCTCGCACGCGGAGGTGCGGGCGGGCTAGGGAGACGCGGCTCGCAGCTCACTCGGCAGTCGCAGGACGCCCACGCCGGGTTCGGCGAAGGCGCTGCACGCCGTGAGCACCTCGACGACGCGCGGCAGCACTCGGAAGTCCAATTCGTCCGCGAAGCGCTGCGCCCGCTCGAGCAGGGCGACAAAGGGCTGGGGCCGGCTCTGCCGCGACAGCGCCCGGAGCGCCAGAAGGTAGTCGTCGCGGTAGACCGTGGGGATGATGATCCGCGTCTCGCCCGCGGCCGCCAGCTCCGCATTCATGAACACGCGGGCGAGCCGGCCGTTGCCGTCGTCGAAGGGATGGACCTCGCCGAGGAGGAACATCACGAACGCCGCCTTGGCGAAGGGATCGCCGAGGGCGCGCAGCATCTCGAACCCCGTCTGCAGCGTCCCGTGCACGAGCTCCGGGGCGACGAAGACGGTCTCGCCGGCGCGATTGGCCTTCTCCTTGAACTGTCCGGGCCGGACCTCGGGGCGCTCGCTCAGCAGGCGGGCGTGCCGTTCCTTCACCAGGGCGACGAACGCGTCCGCGTCCATGGTGGTCACGCTGCGGGCGAAGGCGGGACGGTCCATCAGCAGGCGGAACGTCCCGAGCACATCGTGCGCGTCCTGGGGGCGCGCCGCGGGGATGCGGCCTTCCAGCACGATCTGCATCGCCTCGCCCAGCTCGAATTCGGTGCCCTCGATGTAGTTGGAGAAGTACGCGTCGAAGAAGGCGGCGTGCCGCCAGGCGTCGGCGTCCGCGTGGCGCTCGGGCCGACTGGGCAGCGGCCGCGCGCGCAGCTCCGTGAGCAGCGTCTCGAAGAGGCGCAGGCGGCTCGCGTCGTACGGGCGCCCTGCCAGGCGTGCGAGCGCGGCGGGCGCCGTCAGCGTGGTGCGGCGTGTGCCGAGCAGGCCGCCGATGATGGCGTCGATCCGCTCCTGGGCGTGCTCGGCGCGGAGCCGCGGCGCGAGGGCGCGGGTCCGGTCACGAATCGTGTTGAGGGCGCCTTCGCCGCCGATCTGGAGTTGCCGCTCGATCCACTGCTGCAATTCAGAATCGGTGATGCCCCGAACGCCGGCACCGCGTCGCCGCGACGCTTCGACCGATTCGAGCAGGGCGCGCTCACGGGAGGCGATGAAGAGTCCGCCCATGAAGGGGTTGTCACCCTCGAGGGGGCCCGGCCCGCGCGCGACGTGCACCGTGTGACCCGGCAGGCGAATCGATCGGGCGTAGCGGCCTGCCAGAAAGACGGCGCCATCCGGGCTGGGAACCCCATCGAGCGCCGTGCGATAGCCTACGATGGCGCCGGGGAGCAGCTGACCGAGCAGCACCCAGAGATTGCGACGCACAACCGCTGCGGGATCGTCGGTGGTGTTGGTGGTGTAGAGCCGCGGCCCGATCTTCTTCGCGCGGCCGCTCCTGACCTCACGGGCGATGACTCTCGTGAGGTCGCGGCTGCTGAGGACGACCTCCGGGAGTGCCCGGTGTGCAGCTAGTCGGTCCGCCATTCTCTTCATTCCAGATGCCCGTCCTCAGACTTCTTCTCTTTGCCAACGGCACATGCAGGAGCACAAACGTGGTATTACTGTGCCATTTTGACGCTATATAACAACTTGATACGCGAGTTGGCGTCATATCGTACACTCTATATACACATTGATAGTGTTTTTGTCAATTCTCGTAATCTGCGCCATCGTCGGGAAGCGCTGCCGGATCGAGCAGTGCCATCCGGCCTGCCGTCATGTGCCCAATGGAATCTCCGTGGCCGCAAGGGCCGTGAGTAGCAGTCGGAAGATCCCCTCCGGCCCTCCCGTGTTCTCGTACCACTCTGTGGGGAGATGGGGGTCGCCGCCTCGGCCCCCGGCGCCGAGGGCGATGCCCGGCACACCGTGCGCGATGGCGACGTTGGCGTCGGTCGAGGCGGCGGCAAGCTCGGGCGAATGGCCGATCAACCGCGTCGCCGCGACGGCGGCGCGGACGAGCGGGTGCGCTGCCGGCGTCTCCCCCGATGGCCGAGTGCCCAGCGGTACCAGTTCCAGCGTGAGCGGTTGAGTGCTTGCAGTGCGCTGGCGGTTCACGCTGTCCAACGCCTTGCCGAGCGACTGCGTTGCTCCGGCGACCATCCCATCGAGTGCGCTCTCGCTCTCCGACCGCAGATCCAACTCTAGCCAGGCGTCCTGCGGGATCGTGTTGAGGCCGCTGCCGCCGCCGATCCGGACGACGCTCGCGGAGGAACGAGGCGCGGCGGGCAGCGCCAGGCCGGCGATGCCGGCGGTGGCGATGCCGACGGCGTGGGCGGGGTTCGCCACGCCAAAGGACGCCCACGAGTGGCCGCCCGGGCCGCGGTAGACGGCGCGCAGGCGACGCGACCCGAGAGCGCGGTGCACCACCCGATCGGCGCCGGCGCCGTCCACGGCGACGAAGGCGTCGGGCCGGAACGCCGGGTCCTCGAAGAGATGCTTTGCGCCCCGGAGGTTGCCGGCGCCCTCTTCGCCGGTGGTGGCGACGAAGGTGATCGGCCGCGCGAGCGGGAGTGTCGCTTGGCGCAGCACCGCCGCCACGGCCAGGAGCGCCGCGAGTCCCCGGGCGTTGTCGGTGATCCCGGGCCCGGCGAGGCGCCCTTCCACGGCGGTCACGGTGTGCGAGGTGGCGACGCCGAAGACGGTGTCCAGGTGCGCGGCGAGCACGACGCCTGTTCCCTCGCCGCGTCCGGCGCGCGCCAGCACGTTCCCCGCGGCGTCCTGCCGGACGTCGGCCAGTCCGAGGCCCGCGAACCGCTCGGCGATCAGCGCCGCCCGCTCGCCCTCCTGGCCGGTCGGGGCCGGCACCTCGGCGATGGTGCGCTGCCACGCGAGCACGTCGGCGTCGTGGCGAATCAGCCACTCCCGCGCGCCGGCGACATCCGGACGCTGCGCGAGGTCCCGCACTTTGTGATCCACGCGGTGAGCCTAACGGCGGCGCCGGACCGCGGCAAGCGCAGGAGAGCCGCAAGCGCTTGACGGTCCGTCCCGCTGGCGACAGACTCTTGCGGTGCATCCGCCCGACTATCGCGAACTCGTCCGGTCGTTTCTTGACCTTCGCTGGCACCTCGACCCCGTTGCCGCGACGCAGGCCGGCGTCCCGGCGCACGACGCGCGACTGGGGGCGTTCACCAGGGCCGACGTGCGATCCGCCGTGGCCGCGCTCAAGGCGATGACCTTGGCGTTCGAGGGATGCGAGCCGGAGACGCTCGCCGAGGAGATCGACCGGACCGCCGTCCTGAACGACCTGCGAGTCTCCACCGCGCTGTTCGAGACGGAGCGCCCGCACGAGCGCAATCCGGAGTTCCACCTCTCGCACCTGCTGACCGCTTTCTTCAGCTTGATGGCGCGGGCCGACCGCCCGGCCGACGTGCGCGGCATGGCGCTGGCGGGCCGGCTCGCAGCCACGCCACGCTTTCTCGCCGAGGCGCAGGCGACGCTCACTCGGCCGCCGCTCACCTTCACCGAGACCGCGATCCGGGTCGCTGAGGGCGGCCGGCTCCTCCTCGCGGAGGGAATCCCGGCGTTCGCCACTGGGCTGGGGCCGGAGAGCCGTGCCGCGGTGACGGCGGCGCTCGGACCGGCGCGCGTGGCGCTCGAGGACTTCGTCGCTTTCCTGGTCGGCGAGTTGTTCGATCGCTCGGACGGCGACTTCGCCATCGGGCGTGAGCAGTTCGATTTCCGGCTGGCTTTCGAGCATGCGTTGCACGAGACCGCCCCCGGGCTGCTTCGCTACGGCGAGGCGATGGTGCGCGAAGTGGAGGCGGAACTGGCGCGCCGCGCCGAGGCCATCGCCCCAGGCGTACCGTGGCGCACGCTGGTCGAACGCCTGCGCAACGAGCACCCTCTTTCGTCGGGGCTGGTGGACGCCTACGCCGCCGAGATAGAACGGGCCAAGCGCTTCGTCCTGGACCGCGGTCTCGTCGGGATTCCGGAGGGCGCGCTCGAGGTCGTGGCGACGCCCGCCTTCATGGCGCCGCTGATCCCCTTCGCGGCCTACGACCCGCCCGGCGCCTTTGCGGCGGCGCGCACGGGGACTTTCTACGTGACGGTGCCGCGCGAGGGCGAGCCGCGCGAGCACTGCGTACATGAACTCGCGGCCACGGCCCTGCACGAGGGCTACCCGGGTCACCACCTGCAGCACCTCTGGGCCCAGCGTCTCGACTCGCCCGTCCGGCGGGTGGTGTGGTCGGCGCTCAGCGTGGAGGGGTGGGCGCTCTACTGCGAGGAACTGATGGCGGAGCAGGGTTTCTACGACCGGCCCGAGACCGCGCTCTTCCACCAGGTCTATCTGCTGTGGCGTGCGGCGCGCATCGTGCTGGACGTGAAGCTCCATACGATGGCGATGCCGATCGCGGAGGCCGTCACGTACCTCACCGAACTCCTCGGCGTGCCGCGGGCGAGCGCCGAGGCCGAGGTGCGCCGGTACTGTGTCGCGCCAGGCTATCAGCTCTGTTACGCGGTCGGGCGACGGGACTTGCTGCGGTTGCGCGAGGACTACCGCAAGCGCGCTGGCTCGGCCTTCTCGCTGCGGACCTTTCACGACGAGCTGCTGCGGTACGGCGGCCTGCCCGTCACGTTGGTGCGATGGGGGATGGGGCTGGCGAATGCCTGAGGGCCGTCAGCCGTCAGCCATCAGCCGTCAGCGACTCCCGCGCGCGGTCTACTTCTTCGGCGCGACGTCCCTCCTCAACGACTTCGCCTCCGAGATGATCTACCCGCTGCTGCCGGCGTTCGTGACGCGGACCCTGGGCGGCGGCGCGCTCGCGCTGGGCATTCTCGACGGGCTGTCGGATTCGGTCGCCGCGGGGTTCAAGCTGGTGTCGGGCTACCTCGCCGATCGTCCGCGGCGGCGTGGGCCGTTGGTGGTCGGCGGCTACGCCACGGCCGCGGTGATCCGTCCGCTGATCGCGATGGCGGGGGCGGTGTGGCACGTCGTCGCGTTGCGCGCCGCTGACCGCGTGGGGAAGGGCATCCGCACGTCGCCGCGTGACGCGATGATCGCCGACGTCACGGCGCCCGAGATCCGCGGACGGGCGTACGGAGTGCATCGGGCGGCGGATCATGTGGGGGCGATTATTGGGCCGTTGACGGCGGCGGCGTTGATTGGCGTGGGGCTTTCGGTGCGGGGAGTGTTTTGGGTCGCGGTCATTCCAGGCGCGCTTGCGGTGGTCGCGGCGTGGCTGGCAGTAAGGGACGTGAGGCGGTCAGAGGCCAAGGGCGAGGGTTCGGGGGCCAGGGGCCAGGGGCCAGGGAACAGCAGTGCGATTCCTGAGCCCCGACCCCTGACCCCTGACCCCTCCTCGTTCGCCCCTCTGGTTCTTGTGCTGGCCCTCGCGGCCATCTTTCGTGCCCCGGAGACTCTGCTCATCCTCCGCGCCCAGGACCTCGGCGTCCCCGCCGCCGCCATCCCCCTGCTCTGGGCAGCCCTGCACGTTGTGCGCTCATCTTTTTCGGTGCCGGGCGGGATCCTCGTGGACCGGTGGGGCGCCCGGCGCACGCTCGCGCTCGGCTGGCTCGTGTACGCGGCGCTGGCGTGGTCCTTCGCGCGCGCGGCGACGGCCGGGCAGGCGTGGGCGGTCTTCTTGGCCTTCGGCCTCGTGGCGGCGCTCACCGAGAGCCCGGAGCGGACGCTGGTGGCGAAGCACGCGCCGGGCGGGCGGCACGGCCGCGGCTTCGGGTGGTACCACGGCAGCACCAGCATTGTGGCTTTGCCGGGCGCCGCGCTTTTCGGGTGGATCTACGAGGCGAGGGGTGGGTCGTTCGCGCTGGTCCTGAGCTCGGCGGTGACGCTGGTGGCCGTCGCCGCCCTGGCCTTCAGCAGCAGCGCGTGGGGCCGGGGCCGAATCGCCAGCTGAGGAAGTCGGCGTAGAAGGCGCGCCGGCCCAGCGGCTCCGTGCCCGCGTGGCAGCGTGCGTGGTGCTCGAGGTAGCGCTCGTAGTCCGGCGCGCCCACGACCTGACGCAGCACACGGAGCGCCCGGGTCAGACCTTCCCGCGCCCACAGCAGTCTCCCTTGCATTGAGCCTCCTGGTATTCGCAATTACGAGAGCCGTCAGCCGTCAGACGGTGCGCCGGTCCGCTCGTCCGCGTGTCCGCGTGTCCGCGTGTCCGCATCAGTCCCCGTACGCCGTCGCGACGTACGCCGCCTCATGCACCACCGCCGCTTTCCGCCGGCACAGCACCAGCCACCACTCCCGCGCCGAGGCGGCGATCACGACGATCACCACGCTCATGAACACTAATGCGAGCGCCGCATCGACCCGGTCGTTCATGATCATCCGTGGCGCGGCGGGGTTGAGGGAGCCGGCGAGCGAGTGGGCGTGGGACAGGAAGCCGAGGCGCGGGTCCGCCGCGAAGACCTTTTGCCAGCCGGCCGTGAGCGTCACGGCGGCGAGCCAGGCGAGGGGCACGAACGTCACCCAGGCGTGCCGCGCGCGGCCTATCTTGATGATGATCGTCGTCCCGACACAGAGCGCCACGGCGGCGAGGAGCTGGTTGGCGATCCCGAACAGCGGCCACAGCGAATTGATGCCGCCCAGCGGATCGATGACGCCCTGGTAGAGGAAGTAGCCCCAGCCCGCGACGACGAGGCCGCTCGAGAGCAGGATGCTCGGATACCACGACGTTCGGCCCAGCGGCTTCCAGACGTAGCCGCCGAGTTCCTGGAGCATGAAGCGCCCGACCCGCGTCCCGGCGTCCACCGTCGTGAGGATGAAGAGCGCTTCGAACATGATGGCGAAATGGTACCACAGCGCGAGACCGGGACCGCTGATGACACCGCCGAGGATCGACGCCATCCCGACGGCCAGGCTCGGCGCGCCGCCGGTGCGGGAGAGCAGCGACGCCTCGCCCATCTGCGAGGCCAGCGCCTCCATCGTCCCTGGCTGCAGCGTGAACCCCCACTCCGCGATCTTGCGCGCGGCGCTGGCGGCGTCGGGGCCGAGGGTGGCGGCGGGGACGTTCATCGCGAAATAGACGGCGGGATCGAGCGTGGCCGCGGCGATCATCGCCATCAGCCCCACGAACGACTCCATCAGCATCCCGCCGTAGCCGATGAGGGGCGCGTCCGTCTCGCGCATCAGCATCTTCGGCGTCGTGCCGCTCGCGACCAGCGCATGGAACCCCGAGATGGCGCCGCAGGCGATGGTGATGAACGCGAACGGGAACACCTTCCCCGCGAACACCGGCCCGGTGCCGTCGGTGAACGCCGTCAGCGCCGGCATCCGGAGCGGCGGCAGGAGGATGAGGATCGCGACGGCGAGGAAGAGCACCGTGCCGATCTTGAGGAACGTCGAGAGGTAGTCGCGCGGCGAGAGGAGCAGCCACACCGGCAGCACCGACGCCGCGAAGCCGTAGACGATGATCGCCCACGCCAGGCCCGGCCCCGTCCACGTGAACCAGCGCGACCACGTCGGGTCGAGGGAGACGCCGCGCCCCGCGACCAGCGCGAGCAGCAGGAGCGTCACGCCGATGGCCGACGCCTCGAGCACCCGGCCGGGGCGGAGCACCTTCATCCACCAGCCCATCAGCAGGGCGATGGGGATCGTGCAGGCGATGGTGAACAGCCCCCACGGGCTCGCCTTGAGGGCGTTCACCACGACCAGCGCGAGCACGGCGAGCAGGATGATCATGATCGCGAGAATGGCGATCATCGCCGCCATCCCCGCCACCGGGTTCACCTCCTCTTTCGCCATCTGGCCCAGCGACTTCCCGTCTCGGCGCAGCGACGCCACGAGGATGGTGAAGTCCTGCACCGCGCCGCCGAGGATGACGCCGACGATCAGCCAGAGGGTGCCGGGGAGGAAGCCGAACTGCGCCGCCAGCGTGGGGCCGATGAGCGGCCCGGCGCCGGCGATGGCCGCGAAGTGGTGGCCGTAGAGCACCCACTTGTTGGTGGGCACGAAGTCGCGCCCGTTGTTCAAGCGCTCGGCCGGCGTGGCCCGGCGCCCGTCGAGGGCGAAGACCTTGAGCGCGAGGTACCGGGCGTAGAACCGGTGCGCGATGACGTAGCTCGCCACGCCGGCGACGAGGATCCACGCCGCGCTGACGGTTTCCCCGCGCCGCAGCGCGAGCATCGCGAACCCGGCCGCGCCCAGGACTCCGACGGCCGTCCAGGTGATTCCGGAAAGGAAGCGTCGCATCTTGTGCGCTAGCTTAGCGTTGGAGCTTCGGCGTCGTCAATGACCAGGCCTTGCGGCCCTCCGTGGCGCGGGATAGAATCGCGCCGTGCCCAAGGGTCAGCCCGACGCCGTCACGGCGCTCCTCGATGAGCTTGCCAACCAGGAACAGCCCCAGCCGAGCGGCCGCCGGGCCGAGCTGAAGGGGAAGGGCGCTATCGTGACGGGTGCCGCCACCGGCATCGGCCGGGCGGCGGCGATCGAGTTCGCACGGCGCGGCTGTGGCGTGGCCTTCAACTACGTCGAGCTGCCGGGGCGCGACGTCAGCGTGCAGGCCGCCATGACAGAGGCGGTCCTCAAGAGCCTCAATGTCCCCGTCTTCTGCGATCGCTGCGACGTCCGGAACCTCGACGAGGTCGAGCGGTTCGTCACCGCGGCCCAGAACGTCCTCGGCGGCATCCACATCCTGGTCAACAACGCCGGGATCTCTCGCGACGCCGCGCTCTGGCGGATGGACGACAGCGCCTGGCGCGACGTGATCGATACCAACCTCACCGGCGCGTTCCACCTCATCCGGGCCGTCGCGCCGATCTTCCGCGGCCAGCACTACGGCAAGATCGTCAACGTCGCCTCGCTCCAGGCGATGAAGGCCGGTTTCGGTGTCGCCAACTACGCCGCCTCCAAGTCCGGGCTGATCGGACTCACCCACGCCGCGGCGGTCGAGCTGGGGCCGGCCAACGTCAACGTCAACGCCGTGGCGCCGGGCTTCGTCCGCACCGAGTTCACCCAGCACATCTCGGAGGAACTCGTCGCCCGTGCCCGCGGCAGCACGCCGCTGGGAAGGCTGGCCGAGCCCGACGACGTCGCCCAGGTCATCGCTTTTCTCTGCAGCGACGCTGCCCGCCACATCACGGGCGAGACCATACGCGTAGACGGAGGCCAGGCGCTCGGCTAGCTTTCCCGCCGCTGACCCACCTCATTCCGGACGGCACCAAATGATGACGAATAAATGTCGTCAATATGTCACGTTGGTGTCACTAGTGTCGCTCGTTGCCTGCTCGCGCCATGCTCCAGAGCGCCTCACACCTACGGATCCTTTTGTCAACGTTGAAGTTAGCCAGATCCCTGTCGCTTCGTTGGCGGGGTCGTCGGCCCTGCTCCTGCCGTTTGGAAGCGTGGTCTTCGGGGATTCGGTCACCTCGCTGACTGCGCAGCGGGCAGACCTCCTTGACCGTGCGACGGCCCTTCTGGACAGCGTGCTGCGGCGGGATGCCGGGACGGTCACCTGGCAGAACCAGGACTCCATTCGGCGCGCCTTGAGGCGTGCGCCCGGGATCAGCGTGCCCGACCCCTCCAGGCTCCCCACGGGCTTCCTGCTGGCCAAGCGGGTTGAGGCGGTGCCGGACCCCCTCTGGTCGTCCATCCGTACCGTGGCGGCCCTCACAGGCGCGCGAATGGCCTTCGTGCCGGTGGCGGTCAAGCTGGACGGGCGCGAAGGGGCGGTCACCGCGACGTTCGCGATGGTGCTCATCGACGTCCGGCTCGGCCAGTTGGCGTGGCGCGGGAGGGTGACCGGCCGGCCCTCTGCGTCGGCCGAGGCCGCGTTGGTCTCCGCGGCGGCCGCCTCCGTCCCGACCGGGATTCGGTAGGGGACTGGCGCCGGCCTGCGCGATGAAGAGCGTTGCCTCTGGCTCCTCGGCGTTCTCGACCTTCTTTCAGGTCTGGCCACGGCTCATCTCGCTCATCGGGCGGATGCCGCCGACGTGGCAGGTGCGGTCGCTGGCGGAGGTGACGCCGGCGTTCCTCCGCGCGCGGGACGTGCGGGGGCTCATCTGGGACGTGGACGGGACGCTGACCGGTGACGGGCGGCGCGATCTCCTGCCCGAGGCGGCCGCGCCCTTCCAGGCGCTCCTCGCCGACCCGGACGTCCGCCACGTCATCCTCTCGAACGCCTCCGAGAAGCGGTTCCTGCAACTCGGCGAGATGTTCCCCGAGATCCCGCTGCTGCGCGGCTACGTGCACGGGAACGCCACGCTCTTCCGAACGCTGCACCGCGGCGTGGAGAGCGGGACGGCGGACCAGCTTGCGAAGCGGCTCGCCGACGGCGCCTACGTGCTCCGCAAACCCAGCGAGGTGTTGATCACCTACGCCGTGCGCGAGCTGCGGTGCGAGAGGGAGCACATTGTGATGGTCGGGGACCAGTACCTGACCGACGTGGCGGGCGCGAACCTGGGCGGTATCCGCTCGATCAAGCTCCCGACGCTCGCGCCCGAGAGCTTCCGGCGGTCGGTGCGGCTGGGCCAGATCGTGGAGAACGTGATCTTCGCCCTCGTGCACGGGCGCGGGGGGCGCGGGCACGGATGAGGGACTGGGCGCGGTTTTGGGGGGAGATCGCGGCGCGGCGGGCGTTGCCGCGGTCGGTGTGGCCGGCGCCGGCGGCTCCGCGGCCCATGCACCGTGCGCCGGACGAGGAGTTGCTCGAGCAGCGGCTTCACGCGCTCGGGCTCCGCGGCGTGACCGGCGTCCGCGCGAGCGACAACCGCGCCGTGATGGTGAGCCTGTCGAAGCAGCGGGTACTGAGCATCCACCGCGGCTACGCCCACGCGCCGGACCGTGTGCTCCGCGCCGTGGTGCGGTTCGTGTCGCGGACGACGCCGCGGCCCCTGCGCCGGGCCGCGCAGCACGAGATCCTCTCGTTCCGGGCGGAGGCGTACGCGGCCGGGCCGCCGCGCCGCCAGCGGGCGCCGGACCAGGCACAGCCCACGGATCTCGTGCACACCGAGCGTCTGGTCGCGTATTTCCGCGAGGCGAACGCGGCGCACTTCGGTGGGCTGCTGCCGGAGTTGCCGATCCGGCTCTCGGGCCGGATGCGGAGCCGCCTCGGGCAGCTCTGCGTCGGCCGAGAAACGGGCCGGCCCTTCGAGATCACGGTGAGTCGGCGGCACGTGGAACGGCACGGCTGGCAGGACGTGGCGGACACGCTCCTCCACGAGATGGTGCATCTCTGGCAGCACGAGAACGGCCACGCGGCGGACCACGGTCGGCTGTTCCGCGCCAAGGCGCGGGACGTGGGCGTGGCGCCGGCCGCGCGCCGGACGGTGCGCCGCCGAACGGACCTGCGCCGCGCGGCGCACCTCGACTGACCTTTCACCCGGGCAGCCTATGGCCTCGCGATTCGACGGCGTCGACTTCTACGACCTCGCGTCCCTCCTCTCGGAGGAGGAGCGCGCGGTGCAGTCCGCGGTGCGCGAGTGGGTGGACGAACGCTTCCTCCCCGTTATCCAGGCGCACTACCTGGCGGGGACCTTCCCGACCGAGCTGATCCCCGAGATGGGCGAGCTGGGCTTCTTCGGCGCCAACCTGCCGGAGGCGTACGGCTGCGCGGGGCTCAACAACGTCGCGTACGGGCTCATCATGCAGGAACTGGAGCGCGGCGACTCGGGGGTGCGGAGTTTCGCGTCCGTGCAGGGCGGGCTGGTGATGTACCCCATCCACGCCTTCGGCTCGGAGGAGCAGAAGCAGCGCCTCCTGCCGAAGCTGGCGAGCGGCGCGCTGATCGGCTGCTTCGGGCTCACGGAGCCGGACTACGGCTCGAACCCCGGCGGATTGATCACGACGGCGCGCGAAACGCCGGACGGCTGGTTGCTCAACGGTGCCAAGATGTGGATCACCAACGGCTCGATGGCGGACCTCGCGATCGTGTGGGCCAAGACGGGCGCGCTGGACGACCCGCGATCCATCCGCGGCTTCATCGTCCCGACGGACACGCGGGGCTTCACGGCGAAGGACCAGAAGGGCAAACTCTCGCTCCGCGCGTCGGACACGTCGGAGCTGGTGCTGCAGGACGTGCGCGTGGGGAAGGACGCGCTCCTCCCCAACTCGAAGGGTCTCAAGAGCCCGCTGATGTGCCTGACCCAGGCGCGCTACGGCATCGCGTGGGGCGCCGTGGGCGCTGCGATGGCGTGCTACGACGAAGCGCTCCAATACGGAAAGCAGCGGGTGATGTTCGGCAAGCCGATCGCTGGCTTCCAGCTGCAGCAGCAGCGGCTGGCGGAGATGCTGACGGAGATCACCAAGGCGCAGCTGCTCGTCCTCCAGCTCGGCCGGCTCAAGGACCTGGGGACGATGACGCCGCAGCAGGTCTCGCTCGCCAAGCGCAACAACGTGGACATCGCCTGCGAGTGCGCCCGCGAGGCCCGGCGGCTCCTGGGGGCCAACGGCATCCTGGTCGAGTACGCCGCGATGCGGCACATGGCCAACCTCGAGAGCGTGTACACGTACGAGGGGACGCACGACATGCATACGCTCATTCTCGGCGAGGAGATTACCGGCATTCCGGCATTCGACTAGGAGCCAGAAGCCAGGAGCCAGACAGGGGCGAGGAACCGGAGGACAGGAGACAGAGGCCAGGAGTCAGAAGCGAGAGGGCAGTCCGCAGCTCGCGGCGCACCGGCCTTCCGA
>Ga0315275_10004015_pt1 | contig 13696 bp, 11 predicted proteins | sample YL17G03_0_MG_FD_205557 | JGI IMG/M metagenome (GOLD analysis project Ga0315275, IMG submission 205557) | Sediment microbial communities from Yellowstone Lake, YNP, Wyoming, USA - YL17G03_0 | ecosystem: Environmental > Aquatic > Freshwater > Lake > Sediment | place: USA: Wyoming | collected... | reverse complement strand
GAACCGGCTGGCCGCCCTCCAGACGCTCGTCCCGGAAGAGGAAAAGATCATCACGGCCTACGAGGAGCTGATCGCCCGGCTGCCCGCGGGCTCGGTCAAAGACAGGCTGGCGTCCCAGCTCGCCATCAAGCGGGAGCATCTTTATACCCAGGAGTCGCTCCTGGCCAACGCCCGGCGCGTCGAGGGCCTCCGCTAAACCGGGACATTCCCGGGACGTGCTTCCCTTTGCGGACTCCTTTAACTATAATAGAAATCCGGTCGATGGTCACTGTTCTTAAAGTCGAAGACCTCCACAAAACCTTTGCTTCGGGGTTTATCCCCAAGAAACGGCCCATCCTGAAGGGCGTTTCGTTCTCGGTGAACTCCGGTGAGATATTCGGCTTCCTGGGACCCAACGGGGCCGGAAAAACCACGACCCTGAAATGCGCCCTCGGCCTGATCTTCCCCGACCGGGGGAAAATCGAGATCTTCGGCCGGCACCACCTGGACGCCGGGGCCAAGCGCCGCGTCGGCTACCTGCCTGAGCAGCCTTACTTCTACGATTACCTCACCGCCTCCGAGTTCCTGGATTTCTACGGGCAGCTCTTCCTCATGAAGAAGGGGGAAAGGAAGGAGAAGGCCGCCGCGCTTTTGAGGCAGGTCGGCCTGGAACGGGCGGCCGACCTGCCGCTCCGTAAGTTTTCCCGCGGCATGCTGCAGCGGGTCGGACTAGCCCAGGCGCTCATCAACGACCCGGACCTGGTGCTCCTCGACGAGCCGCTGGGCGGGCTGGACCCGCTCGGCCGGAAAGAGCTCCGCGACATCATCGCCCGGCTCAAGCAGGAAGGCAAGACGGTTTTCCTCTGTTCCCACATCCTCCAGGACATCGAGATGATCTGCGACCGGGTGGCCATCGTCGCCGGCGGCCGGGTCGTCAGCCAGGGCGCGCTTCAGGACCTGATCTCGGAGAAGGTCCTGTACACCGAGGTGACCCTTTCCGGCCTGGCCGAGGAGGACCTCATCGACCTCGGAGAGCCTGTCTCGGTGCGGAGCGACCGGATCCTCATCAAAGTCTTCCAGGAAAGCAATGTCGAGACCCTGCTCGATCTCGTCCGGGAACGGCGGGGCCGGGTCCATTCGCTCGTCCCGCGCACGGAGACGCTCGAGGACATCTTCGTGGAGATAGTCAACCGGTCATGAAGATCGCCGCCATCGCCGTCAACACCTTCCGGGAGGGCATCCGGGACAGGATCCTCTATCTGCCCTTTTTCTTCGCCGTGGTGGCCGTGGTTTTCGCCCGGGTGCTCGCGATCCTCACCGTGGGCGACCGGGTCAAGATCATCAAGGACGTGGGGCTGGCCTCGATTTCGCTGTTCGGCATGCTGATCGCGGTCCTGATCGGCACCGGCCTCGTTTACAAGGAGATCGACAAGAAGACGATCTATACCCTTCTGGCCAAGCCGATCGAGCGCTGGCAGTTTCTCCTGGGCAAGTTCCTCGGACTCGTGCTGATCCTGTTTGTCCTGACGGCCGCGATGGCCCTGGTCTTCCTGGCCGTCGTCCTGGCGCATACGTCCACGATCGACGGCCGGCTCGTCCTGGCCGTGACCTTCATTTTTCTGGAGCTCGTCCTGGTCACGGCGGTGGCCATGCTGTTTTCCTGCTTCTCCACGCCGATCCTGAGCTCGGTCTTCACTCTGTCTTTCTACATCATCGGCCACTTCTCCTGGGGCCTGCAGACCCTGATCGAAAACTCCCGTCCGGGGCCGGCCCGGGTCGCGCTCCGCGCGCTTTACGCCGTCCTCCCCGACCTCGAGAATTTCAACTACAAGACCGACGCGGTCTACGGGCTCAAGATCCTGCCGCAGTATTACGCCTTCTCCGCCCTCTACGGCCTGGCTTACACTCTCTTCGTCCTGGCGCTGGCCGTGCTGATTTTCAAAAAAAGGGATTTCGTCTGACCGCGATGAGAGCCGTCCGCGCCGTCCGCCGGGGCTTCACCAGCCTCGCCCTGACCCTCATCCTGCTGGGGTCCGGCGCCGGGCTCATGGCCCTCAAGTCTGAAGTGGACCGGATCCCGCGCCAGAAGATCCCCGGGGCCTCCGTCATCTACATCCCCTCGGGCAAGTTCCTTAAGTACGCGACGCTCGGATATTCATCGCTGGCGGCCGACCTCATCTATCTCTGGGCGATCCAGTACTACAGCACCTACACGGTCGTCGACCGCTTCCAGAACCTCGAGCATATCTTTTCGATCATCGCCGAGCTCGACCCCCGCTACACCGATCCCTACGAAGTGGGGGCGCTCATCGCCGCCTATGAAGCCAGGGACCTCAACCTCGCCTACAAAATTCTCGACCTGGGGCTGGCCAAGAATCCGGACCAGTGGCTCTTTCCCTTCGAAGCCGGGCACTACGCCCAAATGGCGAAGGACTATGAGACCGCCAAGCGCTTCTACGGGAAAGCCATGCGGATCCCCGGCGCGCCGGAGATCGTCAAGCGGCTCTACGCGGCAGCGGGCTTCAAAACCATGGACCTGAAAACGGCCTGGGAGATGTGGCTCGAGGTGCGCGATACGGCTGCCGATGAACGCACCCGGAAGATCGCCGACAACCATCTCTACCAGGTCAAGTCGGCCGTGGACATCGGCGTCATCCGGGCCGCGCTCGCCCAATTCCGGACGCGTTACCATCACCTGCCGGTCGGCCTGGAGGAGCTCGAAAGGGTCCGGATACTCGCTCCCGTTCCCCGCGACCTCGACGGCCGGGACTATCTCTACGACCCCCAAAAAGGCGAAGTGTCGCCTCCGAGCATCTGGTGGAAAAGATAATCGTCGCCGCCTTCGGCCTCGTCTGGGGAAGCTTCCTCAACGTCGTCATCCACCGCCTGCCCCGCGGCGAGAACCTCGCCATACCGCCCTCGGCCTGTCCCCGGTGCGGCCGGCGGATCCGTCCCCACGACAACATCCCCGTCGTTTCGTTTCTGCTCCTGCGTGGACGCTGCCGCGACTGCGGCGTCAGGATTTCGCCCGTGTATCCTGCGGTTGAGCTCCTGACGGCCGCCGCGCTTCTCATCCTCTATTCCCGGTTCGCCTGGGGCCTGCAGTTCGTCACCGCCTGCATCTTCGCCGCCGCGCTCATCGCCTTGGGTTTCATCGACTACTTCCATCAGATCCTGCCGGATGCCATCACCCTGCCGGGGCTCGTCCTGGCGCTCGTCTATGCGGCGTTCCGCCCGGACTTGAGCCTGCGGGGAGCGCTGGCCGGCGCCGTGCTGGGCGGGGGGTTTCTGCTCGCGGTCTACGGCGCTTATTTTCTCCTGAGGAAAAAGGAGGGACTGGGGTTGGGGGACGTGACGATGATGCTCTTCGTCGGCGCCTATCTGGGGTGGCAGGGAGCGTTGCTCACGATGGTCTTGGCTTCGTTTTCCGGCGCGCTCGTCGGCGTCTTCCTCATTTTCTTCCGGAAAAAAGACATGCAGCACGCCCTGCCGTTCGGGTCGTTCCTCGCGCCGGCGGCGTTCGTCGCCCTCGTCTGGGGAGACAGGATCGCCCGGGCGTACCTCAGCCTGTATAATCGTCACTAGGCGGAGACAGTCCCGGGACCGGTGACAGGCGCCGTTTGAATTCGCCACCCCGATATGATATTCACTGGAAACAGGACGCGAAAATGACAGAGGACAGACCCGGGCCGAGAAAGGCCGCCCTGACCGTCATTCTGTTTGTCTTCATTTTCTCCCTGGGTTTCTCGCTCTTCATCAACCTGCCGGCCGTCCACAAGGGGTTCCTGTTCGCCGACCAGGCGGTCTACTACGGGCTCACCCAGAGCATCGCCTTCGACCGCGACCTCGAATATACCAAGAAGGACCTCGTTCGCTACTACCAGGATTTCAACGCCGGCCCGCAGGGGATTTTCCTCAAGAAGACAGCCGGCGGGAAACTCTACTTCGCCAAGTCCTGGGCCTACCCGCTGTTCGCGGCTCCCTTCGTTTTCGTCTTCGGCTATAACGGCTTTCTCGTCTTCCATTCGGTGCTGCTCCTTCTCGTCCTGCTCATGGGATTCCGCTACCTCGAGCTCTTCAACAGCTCCCCACTTTCCCTCGCCTTCGTCCTGTCTTTTCTCTTCGGCTCCGTGGCGATCGTTTATTTTCTCTGGATCTCCCCCGATTTCTTCAACCTGTGCCTCGCCTTCGCCATCATCTTCCTGTGGCTGTACAAGCTCAGGTTCCGCGAGGTCTACCCTGCGGCGGCTCCGGCCGGCCGGTGGCGAGCTTTCCTGCTCTCCCCGGGAAGCGATTACCTGGCCGCCCTGCTCGCGGGCATCGCCTTTTTCTCCAAGCCCCCGAACATTGTCCTGGCGGGCCCGCTCGTTCTCTATAGCCTCGCCCGAAAGAAGTTCGGCCGGGCCAGCCTGATGGCGCTCATCTTCGCGCTGACCGCCGGCGTCCTGTTCCTGGCCAACCTCCGGCTCACCGGGGAATGGAACTACCAGGGCGGCGAGAGAAAAACATTCATCGGCGAGTTCCCCCTCGAAAAATACGCCGTGACCTTCGACTCGACCGGCGGCACGATGACCTCGGAGGGCTATTTCGAAAAGTTCCTCCTGCCGCCGAAATTCATCGCTTTCAACATCTTTTATTATTTCTTCGGCCGGTTCACGGGCATTACCTGGTATTTCTTCCCCGCCGCGCTGGCGCTCGCCCTCTTTTTCCTGGCCAGGCGCCGTTTCGACCGCTGGCTCGTTTTCGCCGCCCTGGGGGGCGGCATCCTGATCTACATCATCCTTATGCCGGACAACTACGGCGGCGGGGGGGGCACCCTGGCCAACCGCTACTTCCTGAACATCTACCCGCTCTTTTTCTTCCTGCCGGCGGAGAAGCGGAGCTGGCGGCAGGTCCTCCTGATCTGGGCGGTGGCGGCGGTGTTCATCGCCCAGATCCTGGTCAGTCCCTTCCGGTCATCGGCCGACCCGGCGACCCACGCCAAACGGTTCCCGATCAAGGCCCTGCCCCTGGAAATGACCCAGCTCAACAACTTCCCGACGAACACGAACCCGCAGGCCTTCCGCGTCCACATCTGGCCGGACCAGCCGCAGCCGCACCGGGAGTTCATCCACTTTCTGGACGACAATTTTTATCCGAAGCTCGAGCCGACGGGCATCTGGACCCGCGGGGACAAAACCTGCGAGATGGTCCTCAAGACCTATTATCCCCTCCGGCAGATCAACGTCCATCTGCTCAACAACCCCCGGGCCAACAACGAGATCAGGGTGAAGGTCGACGGGAAATCCCGGAAGACGATCCTTCAGCCCAAGCAACGGGCAACTCTCAGCTTCCCGGTGGGCCATGGGTTCCAGGTCGAGAGCCGCTATCTTCACAGGATCTCGATCAAGCCGGCCAAGGGCGCCATCCCCTATCTCGAGGACCAAACCAGCCGGGAACGCCGGTATCTGGGTGTGTTCTTCGAGCTCGAGCTCGTCCCCGAATCATAATGTGCGGCATCTGCGGCCTGGCCACTCCGACACCGGCGGCGATCCCGGTTTCGCTCATCGAAACCATGTGCCGGACCCTCGTCCACCGCGGCCCAGACGACCAGGGTACGCACATCGGGAAGAGCGCGGCGCTGGGGGCGAGGCGCCTGAGCATTGTCGATGTCGAGGGCGGCCATCAGCCGCTGGCCAACGAGGCCGGCACGATCTGGGCAGCCCACAACGGCGAGGTCTACAACTTCCCGGAGCTCCGGGACGAGCTCATCGCCAAAGGGCACAAGTTCACCACGCGCACGGACACCGAGACCATCGTCCACAGCTACGAGGAGTGGGGAGAGGAGTTCGTTCACCGGCTCAGGGGGATGTTCGCCTTCGCCCTGTCCGACGAGCGGAACGACGAGGTCCTGCTCGTCCGGGACAGGCTGGGCATCAAGCCGCTCTATTACACCGTCCTCCCGGACCGGACGCTCCTCTTCGGTTCCGAGCTCAAGGCCGTCCTGGCCGACCCGCGGGTGGCGCGCGAAGTCGACCCGGGAGCGCTCGATCTCTACCTCACCCTGGAATACATTCCGGCCCCGCTGACGATCTTCAGGAACATCCACAAGCTCCCGGCCGGTTCCTATCTTGTCTACAAAAGGGGCCGGGTCGAGGTCAGAAAATACTGGGACATCTATCCCTGCCCGGAGCCCGCGCCCAGCGTCCGCCGGAAAGACCTGCCCGGCATCATGGACGAGCTCTACGCTCTCCTCAAGGAATCCGTCAAGCTCCGGCTGGTCAGCGACGTTCCCCTGGGCGCGTTTCTCAGCGGTGGGATCGACTCCTCGACAATTGTCGGGTTGATGAGGGAGCTCGGCGTCTCCCCCCTCCGGACTTATTCGATCGGGTTCGAAGACGAGTCGTATAACGAGCTCAAGTACGCCCGCCGGGTCGCCGAGCGGTTTGAGACACAGCACGAAGAGTTGATCATCCAGCCCAAAGCGCTGGATCTCACGCAAAAGCTCATCCGGCACCTGGACGAGCCCTTCGGCGATTTTTCGATTTTCCCGACTTACCTCATCTCCGAGATGGCCAGGGCCCACGTCAAGGTGGCCCTGTCCGGCGACGGCGGGGACGAAGTCTTCGGAGGATACGAGCACTACCAGGCCCAAAAGATCGCTTCCCGGAAACCCGTCGAAGCCTGGGGGCCCGCCCTGTCCTCGGTCCTCAACCGCCTGCCCCCGGCGGCCAGGAAAAAGGGGATCTGGAACAAGTCGCAGCGGTTTCTCAAGGGGTTGGACGAGCCGCGCGACAACCGGCATTTCCGGTGGATGAGCTTTCTCTCGCGGCGCGACAAGAGCGCGCTCTACACGGAGGATTTCCAAAATCGGCTCGGCGGGCTGCGCGAGGTCTTCGAGGTCCAACCCTTCCGGGAAATCTACGAGAAACTCCCGACCTTTGACGGCCTGAACGGCGAGCTCTATCTCGACCTCAAGACCTACCTCGCCGACGACATCATGGTTAAGGTCGACAGGATGAGCATGGCCGCTTCACTCGAAGCGCGCGAACCGTTCCTCGATCACAAGCTGGTCGAGCTGGCCTTCCGGCTTCCCGGGTCGGTCAAGCTCCACGGCCTGACGACGAAGTGGATTTTCAAGAAGACGGTGGAGAGGCTCCTGCCCAAGGAAAATATCTACCGGCCCAAAGAGGGGTTCAGCATCCCGGTCAAGCACTGGCTGAGGTCCGAGCTCAAGGGCTTGCTCCTCGACCATCTCAGCGAGGCCCGGGTCAGGGACGGCGGGTTGTTCAGGTACGAGGCCGTCAAAGAGATGATCGACGCCCACCTGTCCGGCCGCAAGAACTACAGCCACCAGCTCTGGGCGCTCCTAGTGTTCGAAATCTGGAAAGAAAATTACCTTTAGGGAGCAAAGGGGACCGGCCTGGCTCCCAATCAGGTTTTTAACGCCGTTCCCTCATCGCATTTCTCGGCGCCTGCGGAACTGCGCGCATTAGCCTTATCCCCCTCATAAATGTCGGGTGCTTTTCCCCACCATCTTTATTTATTTTGCGGCGATGCTCAAACATCCTCGGCGCCCTGAAACCGGCGTTCCCTCGAACTGCGCCTCGGGAAGGCTAAACCTTCTATGGTCGCTCCGGCCAGATCCCCTTTGCTCCCTAAAGTTGCGGAGTCGCTGGCAGTTAAGTTTTGCGGATGAAAAGAAGATTCCTGGTGGCGGGGGTGATTTTGAATTCCTCGGCGACGGGCAGTCCGGGAACCCAGAAGATTTTTCCCTCCGAGAGGAAAACCGGGAGGCGGTCGCGCTCCTCGAGCGGCACGCCCCGAGCCCGCATGATCTCCTTGAGTTTTTTCCGGCCTGGCGCGCCCAGGGGTTGATAGCGGTCGCCTTCTTTTCGGGTCCGGACAATGAGGGGGAACCGGATTTTGTCGGCATCGAGATGGGCCCGGCTCGCGTCGTCATGGGAAAGGCCGCCGGCATCGGCCGTCGGGCATGTCTCGGCGCGAAATGCCGGACCGGACTCCTCAATCTTCAACGTGCCCCGGCCGTTCCATATGTAATGGAAGGGGGACGGGGCTCCTGTCTCCCACTTGCCGGATACCCGGATCCGGCCGCCGTCGCGGCGAAGGACCGGCCCGCCCGGCAGGCTGTGCTCCTTGTGCTCGCCGAGCAGGCGCACCGCCTCGATATCGAAATACGACAGCCGCCGGAGGTCCCCTTTCGCTCTGCGCAGGAAATCGCGGACCATCCGCCGCCCCGCCGCGACGGGCAGCCCGGCTAGCTCGGCCGCGTCCAGGCTGACATCTTTGTCAACCGTCGGAGTCTTCGCACCGCGAGCCTTTTCGTCCAATCCCCTGAGGAAGGCTTCCTCCTCACGGCAGATGTCGGCCAGCCGGCCGAGCTGGCGCACGACGGACGGCTCGAAATCTTTCTTCAAATAAGGAATGAGGTCGAGACGGACCCGGTTTCTCAGGAAGCGGCGGTCCCGGTTGGATTCGTCTTCCCGCCAGAGAATACCTTCTGCCCGAAGCCAGGCATCGAGTTCGTCGCGATCGACATCGAGCAGGGGCCGGATGATCAGGCCGCCGACCGATGGGGAAATCCCACCCAGGCCAGACGGTCCCGTGCCCCTGAGGATCCTCAGGATCACGGTTTCGGCCTGGTCCGCCATGGTGTGCCCGGTGGCGATCCGGTTCGCGCCCACCCGGGCCGCGGTCGACTTGAGGAACTCGTACCGCCGCTCTCTCCCGGCTTCTTCGAGATTCAGCCCTTTTTCCGAGGCGTAGGCCCGGATGTCCTCCCGTCCCAGGTAGAACGGGAGCCCGTGCCGCTGCGCCTGCCCGGCGGCGAACTCCTCGTCGTCGGCCGCGGCCCGGCGCAACATATGATTGAAATGGGCCAGCGCCAGGCGCAGGGAATAGCTCTCGTGGAGGCGCAGCAGGACCTCGAGAAGTGCCGTGGAATCCACGCCTCCCGAGTAGGCGATGAGGACTTTGTCGCCCGGCCCCAGGAGGCCGTGCTTCTCGATCGTCTTCCGGACTTTGCCCAGCAAGCGGACTTCAGCCCCCGCGCGATTCCGGGAGCGGTCCTGGCCGGGTTTATCCATTCTTCCCAATTCTCCTTCGACAGCGAGAACGGCGAGCGCCGGAAGAAAAAAATGGCGGTGGAGGGAATCGAACCCCCGACACTGCGGATATGAGCCGCATGCTCTAACCGACTGAGCTACACCGCCGGGTTGAAAAAATTGTAGCCGAACGCCCCCCTTTAGTCAATTTGCCGGGGGCTCCATTTCTAGAGCAGTCCGGCGATCTCGCACAGCCCGAAAAACAAAAAGAACGCGAGGGTAACGGCTAAAAGCGAGTTGACCAGCCGGCCGTTCCGGAAGCCCGGCCCGACCAGACGAACCCTATTGTTAAGGATGAGCAGGGTCAAGGCCACAAACGGCATGAAGAGCGCGCCGACGACGATATAGGACCAGGCGAGGAAGTAGGCAAAAAAGACCCATCGGACGATGCCGCCGAGGTGCTTCACCCACCCCTCAAGGAAAGTCGTGGATGTCGCCATCTGCCAGCGGGCGATGCCCTCGTTCAGCACCCATTTCAGCAGCGCGCCGGCGACGGCCGCCCAGAGAATCGCCAGGCCCACCGCCGAACCCGCCAGGCTGGCCGTGATCAGGTCTCCGGCTCCCACTCCGGGGGCCGCCACGAGCAGGCCGAGGACGATTTTCGAGAACCAGGAATCCGATCGGGAAAATGAGCTGTTTTGATCCGCCATGGCGTCCCGCCGTCCGACTTTCTTCCCTTAGCAACTTATACCATGTCAAAATCGGACGCTCAAACGCCGATTTGGATTTCCCGGGCTGCGCCCATCGGGGAGCTCCATGACCGGGATTCTCGGGCCGAAGCCGGCACCCCATTTTTTTTGCGGCGGATAATCCTTTCGCGCCAACCCTTCGTATAGTATATTGAAGGAAGAAGCATGGGAGAGGCACCGACCGAAGTCGATTTGCCCACATTATAAAATCTTCAGAAGGAAGGAGGCATGATCTTGCCAAGAAAAATTCTCGCTCTTTTTGCCGTGTATCTTTTGGCTGTGTCCCTGGCTGCCGCGCAGGCGCCTTCCGTAAAGAAAACCCAGCCCCCGCCCAAGGCTCCCCTGCCGATGTACCAGCTGGCCCAGGCGATGGCCGAGCGGCTCGGCAGCAGCCTGCAGGTGAAGACGGTCGTGGGTGAGCCCATCAAGGCCGGCAAGGTGACGATCATCCCGATCATGATGATCGACATCGGTTTCGGCGGAGGGGGAGGCGGAGCGCCCAATGCCCCGGACATGGGCGGGCGGGGGTTTTACATGAGCGGCGAAGCGCGGCCGCTCGGGTTCGTCGTCGTCACCAAGACGGGGACACAATTCATCAGCGTCGGCAAGGTCCCGGGCAAGTGAGGAGGTTTCCATGAGTATCCGCAGAAGATCTCTTCTTTTATTGGTGGGCGCAGTTGTCCTTTTCGGGGGGATGCTTAACGCCCAGGGCCAGACGCCGCTCGAACAGCCCCTGGCGGACTTCGATCAACTCGTCTCCCACCTCAAGGTCGGAGCTGTCATCGGCGAGCCCATCACGGTGGGCGAGACGATCATCATCCCCTTCGCCAAAATCCATTTCGGGCTCGGCGGGGGCGGAGCGATGATGGCCTACGGAGGAGGCATGGGCGGGAAGACGATTCCCCTCGGCATCCTCATTATCGAGGGCGAAAAAGTCCGGGCCGAGCTGTTTCCCGAAGAGGAGAAACAACCCTCCTTCCTCATGCAGATGCTCCCGGTTCTCCTGAAGATGATGCCCGACATCATGGGCGGGAAGTTCCCGCCCGGCCCAGCCAAACTCCAGGGCCCTGCGGCCGGATCCAAGACGGAAGCCAAACCCTCCCCGCCGCCCAAGAACGCCTCGCTCGACAATGCGAAAGAATTGTTCGAGGAAAAAAGGTACACCGACGCGCTCGACATGCTCGACGCACTCCTGGCCAAGGACCCGGACAACGCCGGCCTCCACGCCTGGAAAGGTCACGTTATGGGCAACCTGGCCCAGGGCAATCCAGCGGACATGATCAAGTACGGAATGGGCGCGATGCAGGAATACGAGGCGGCCCTGGCGCTCGACCCCCAGAATGCCGACGCCCATTTCGGGAGGGGCGTGGGGCGGCTGATGGCGCCTCCGGGATTCGGCGGAGATATTGATGGGGCCATAGCGGATTTCGAAGCGTCCCTGGCCAAGTCGCCGACGCCTGAAGCGTACTACTATCTCGGCCAGGCTTATCAGAAGAAGGAAATGACCGACGTGGCCAAAGAAGCGTACAAGAAGGCCCTGAAGCTCAGGCCGGGCTACGCTGAGGCCGCCAAAGCGCTCGAGGAGATGAAATAGACATCCGGAAGGAACTCGAGCGCTTTGCCCGGTTCAGGGAGCTCCGCCTCGAAGACGAGGCCGCCTGAAGCGCGGCGGCTCAGTCGCTCGTCATGATGAACATCGGCTTCTGGTGGAAGCTCGTGTAGAGCGGCCGCAGCCGGTCCGGGTCATAGTACTTATCGACCTCCACCACCTTCTTCATGCTCGTGACGATCTCGATCGGAACGTTGTCGTATTTGCCGTTCCGCAGGCAGACCATGCGCCCGGACTTGCCCTCCATGATCAGGTCAAGCGCCAGGTTGCCGTAGGCCATGGGGACGATCGAGTCCACGGCGTCGGGGTCGCCGCAGCGTACGAGATAGCCCAGCTTCTGGTCGATGACGTTGATTCGGCGGCCTTTGTTGTATTTCGGCGAGAGCTCCTTGAGCTGCTGCGCAACGTAATCCCCGATCCCGCCGAGCTTCCGGTGGCCGAACATGTCTTTTTCCTCGCTCTTGAACACCATCTCTCCACCGGTGGGCATCGCCCCCTCGGAGACAAGCACGACGGCGTACCTGCTCGGGTTTTCGGCCCGGTCCTCGGCGAGCAGCTCGCACAGGCGCTCCATGCTGAATTTCTGCTCGGGAATGAGGCAGCGGTGGGCGGCGCCCGCCATGGTGGGCAGGAGCGAGGTGAACCCCGCGTAGCGCCCGAAGATCTCGATGCAGAGGAACCGCTCGTGGGAGCCGGAGGTCGTGCGCAGGGCATTGGTCAGGCTGATCGTTCGGGTGAGGCAGGTGCTGAAGCCCAGGCAGTAGTCGGTTCCGGGGACGTCGCCGTCCATCGTCTTCGGGATGCCGATCACCTTGATGCCCTTGTCATGGAGATGGACGGCGTAGCTCAGCGTGTCGTCGCCGCCGACCGGGATGAGAGAGTCCAGCCCGAGCCAGTCGATGTTTTCCATCACCTCGTCGGTGAGGTCGTTGACCGCGTTCTTATACTTGTCCCGGAGATGGGCCGGCACGTTGACGTCCGGGACGTGGCTGGGCCGGGTCCGCGAGGTGTGAAGGAACGTTCCCCCGGTACGTCCGACCTTGTTGACGAGCTCCTCGGTCAGGGCCTGGCAGCACTCCGTGTTGTCGGCGTCCTTGTCCCTGATGATATCGACCAGGCCGGCCCAGCCCCGCCGGATGCCGACGACCCGGTAGCCCTCGCGGATCGCCCGCAGGGTGACGGCGCGGATGGCCGGGTTGAGGCCGGGGACATCGCCGCCGCCCGTGAGAATGCCGATGACACCTCTTTTCGCACTGGCGCTCACCATGATCGATTCTCCTTTCTGAGCCCATCCTCGCCGGTCCGCCATCTCGAGTGTTTCTCCGGGGATCGGCTGCGCCCGCGAGGCGCGTTCAGTTTCAGAAATATAGCCTCGCGACCGCACGCTGTCAAGGATCGCGCCTTCTATCGGCCCGGGATTATCCGGGGCGACCGGCGAACCGCCGGGGGGTCGGGCGGCAGGCGATTGAGTTCGCCCGCCGCATGGTCGTCCGGCAGGGTGCTTCCTTCGCCCCGTCTTATGAGGCTTGACCGATGAGCTTCTTGAACTCCGTTTCGTTGAGGACGGTCACACCGAGCCGCCGGGCGTCGTCATACTTGCTGCCCGGATTCTCTCCGACGACGACGTAGTCCGTCGCCTTGCTAACGCTCGAAGCCGCCCGGCCCCCCAGGCCCGTCACGAGTTCCTGCGCTTCGGACCGCTTCAGGCCCGGCAGCTCGCCCGTGAAAACGAACGTCTTTCCTACGAGGGGCCGGTCCCGCTTCTCCTCCGGCAAGGCCTCGACGAGGACGCCCGCCTGCCTGATTTTCCGGAGGACGGCCCGGTTTTTCGCCTGGGCGAAGAACTCGGCGACGCTGCCGGCGATCTCGGGGCCTACCCCCCGCGTCTCGAGAATGTCGTCCTCGGCGGCGCTTTCGAGCCTGTCCAGGCTCCGGTATTTTTCGGCGAGGACGCGAGCTACGTGCTGCCCGACGTTCGGGATGCCGAGTCCCAGCAGGAACCTGTCGAGTTTGGGATTCATGGCGGACCGGATGGCCTGGTGGAGGTTCTCCGCCGATTTTTGCGCAAAGCCCTCGAGCTTGATAAGGTCGTCGACTTCCAGGGCGTACAGGTCGGCGACATCCTTGACCATCTCCCGGTCGGCGAGCTGGGCGGCGATTTTTTCCCCCAGGCCTTCGACATTCATGGCGTACCGGGAGGCGTAGTGGAGGACGTGGCCGATGAGCTGGGCCCGGCAGGACAGCCCGGCGGGACAATAATAATAGGCGCCCTCCCTCAGCACCCCCGTTCCGCAAACCGGACAGGTTTTCGGCAT
>Ga0315275_10004014_pt1 | contig 13696 bp, 8 predicted proteins | sample YL17G03_0_MG_FD_205557 | JGI IMG/M metagenome (GOLD analysis project Ga0315275, IMG submission 205557) | Sediment microbial communities from Yellowstone Lake, YNP, Wyoming, USA - YL17G03_0 | ecosystem: Environmental > Aquatic > Freshwater > Lake > Sediment | place: USA: Wyoming | collected... | reverse complement strand
CCATGACGTTTGGTACTCCTTGGACTGCGACAGGTCTTAAGCTAAGAGCGTTTGTTGATTCAACCAAACCAGCGGCTCAACAGTTCGGAATGTTTGGTCGTTCAGACTTAAGCGTACCGTAACCAATGTGGATAACTCTAACAACCATGCCCGTATAGGTAAGCATGATGTTCCCGTAGTTCGCTTCAAACTACGGGCATGGTTGAAATTAGAGGAAATACGTACTGAAATATTAGATGCGGCAAAGCATGGAGACAGAGATAGGTTTGTCTTATCTATGTATTCTTATGTTTCAACCGCATCTTTAATTCCAATAGAAGAATTAGAAACATGTTATTGGGCAGATATAACTAGGGCGTATGTCTTCATCAATAATTACAATACTCCTAATCTTAACCTTCCACTCATAAAACCTCGTCCTGAAAAACGAGAGAAGTTATTAGACCAAAAAGAAGGTTGGGAGTATCTTGGTCGTTCCTGGTATTTATGGGGAAATTTATTTGCTGGGGTTTATGGTTGGACGCTTGAGTATATTGCTGAGTTAGATATAAATGATTCCTTTGCTTTGATGCAAGAGATATTAGTAGATGAGCAACTTCAAAGAGAATGGGAATGGTCATTATCAGAGAGTGCTTTTAGTTATGATGCAACCACTAAGAAAAGCAAATATGTTCCTTTGAAAAGACCAGGGTGGATGGGGCCAACCGTCAATCTTGCTGACATACCGAATGTCAAGATTAGGTCATCTGAAATGCCTGTTGGACTCATATATAGGTGGGAAGATGGAAAATCTAACCAACCTCAATGATGCCACACTATTATATGAAACTATTGGCAAGTATGTTCCAACTGTTCCAGATTTGCCTGAGGATTATCTTGATTTTATTGATAAAATAATAAGTAATATTCAAGAGAGTAAAGATTATATTTCGTATCTAAATGCCATTCAGATTATGACGGGAGTTACTTTCAATATATTGAAGGAATATTCGTCAGATGAAATATTAGATTTATTTACGAGCGGATTAATGGAGTGGAGAATAATTGAATTAGTCGAGTTCTTCAGAGAAGTAGGATACCAAAATGCCTGATACTACTGAAACCATCGTAATCCGTTGGCTAGTTGATAACAAAGATGCTATTGCTAGACACCAAGAATTTAGGAAAACCGTTGAGACTATCCGTGAACAATTAAAACAATTGTCTCAGCAGAGCAATGCTACCTATAAAGAGATGGCTAATGCTATGGTTAAGGCGTTTGCATCTGAGAAAATAGGGGATTTCAAAAAGAATAATCCAATAGCATCCATGTCCGAAGTAATGAAAGCTGTAAAACCTGATATAGACGCATACAGGCGAGCTATGTCTACAGCTTTAGCAGACCTTAATAATCAAACCAAAATTTCTGGTGGTATTTGGAATCAGTCTATGAAAGATAGGACTATCCAGACTAAAAATGCCGCCGCCCAACAAGTTACTTCTTTAAAACAAGTCCAGACTGCGGTTCAAACTACTACCACTCAAGTTGCTAGTGCTGGAGGTGGAGTGGGTGGTGGAGGGATATTAAGTAGTTTATTTGGTGGAGGATTGAAAGCAGGACTTGGAGGACTCCTTGGTCTTGCTGGTGGAATTATTGGAATAACTTCTGCAATGGCGGCTCTCAAGCAAGCAATTGGATTCCTTGGTCAAGCGGCTGAACAAGGACAGGTATTTGCAAAATCTCTGTTTGCAATGGAAGTTGGTGTTCGTGCTTTGCAACGTGCTGGAGTAGACATCACTATAAAAGAAATGTACCAGCAGATTGATATATTGAAAACGAAGTTTGGTGTATTCTCTAAGACGGATTTGATTGAAGGTTCAGCCGCCTTCTTGAATCTGAATCGTGACATGGGTTTTACAAAAGAACAGTTGTTTGAATTGCAAGAGGCTATTGCTACCTTGGCAATCGTCAATGGTCGTTCAATGGATGAAGTCCAGAAGACCGTTGCTCTTGCTCTATCCTCAGGTTATACCGAAGGTCTACAACGCTTAGGTGTTTCTATCAACCGTGTGACCATTGCGGCTGAAGCGGCAAGTATGGGTTGGAAGAATGGTTATACATCTTTGACCGAAGTTCAACGTGCCGCCGCTACTTATAACTTAGTTATTAGAAAGACTGCAATTTATCAAGAAGACTTATTGAAATATCAAAAGACCCTCCCTGGTGAGATTGATACTGCTACTAAAGCTATTCAAGACCAGACCGTTGCTATTGGTCAGAATCTACTTGGAGTAAAGTTGTGGGTTACGGAAGCTGAATTATCTTTCCTTAGATTGGCAAATGCTTTTACTGCAACCAAAGCGGCATTTAATGATTTTAGAGTAGCATTTTTGAAAAACCAAGCAGATATAAAAGGTTCTGCATTAACTCAAGAAGAAATCAATAGATTTTCTGAATCGGCTGGACAGGTATGGGAAGCTGGAGTTTTTCGGGGTGGTAAGACTCCTCAGCAAATGTTTGAACAATATCAATTCCCAAGTGAAAAATGGAATCCGTCCTTGGGAGATACTCAATCAGCGGTAGATAAAGAACAAAAGTCATTGGATGCAGTCAAAAAAATAGTTGACGATAAATTAGATGAAATAAATAAAATTAAAGAACAGGCTGATGCTGATAGTCTCCAAGCGACTGAAGACTTTAATAGGGACATGATAGACCTTGAGACTGATTATTATCGTGACCTTACTGAATTAGAAAAAGATTGGTTACGAAAGAAAGATGAAAATCAAATACAACATTTCCGTAAAGAAACGGATATGGCAATTGAATATCAGAGAGATATTGAGGATATTGCAAATAAAGCTCTCCAACAGTCAGTTGATATCACAATTAAATATAACCAAGATGTAGCCAGCACTTGGAGAGAATATTATAGTTCAATAGCTGATGCCCAAGCAAAATATCAAAACCAGCAGATAGATGCTGAGGTTGCTTTCCAAGAAAAGATGCGTAGACTCAGAGAGGGCATGATGTTTGACCTCGAAGATGCTCTACGTGCTAGAGATGCAAGACAGGTATTACAACTTGTACGTAGATATAATCTTGAAAAAACTCAAGGAGAACGTGAATATCAACAGCAAAAAGATAAAGCGGCTAGAGATTTTGCTGACCAGATGGCTCAACTTGCTCGTCAGCGTGATGAGAGATTAGCAAATTTATATGCGGAGATGATGGCTAGGCTTGCGGCTATTACTGAGGAAGCAAGGAGAGAAAAAGAAGACCGTGACCGCAAATGGGAGCAAGATAAGATTGATGAAGATGCTAATTTCCAGCAAAAGCAAGATGATGAAGATACTCGTTATACAACTGCGGCTAATGACAGAGCGGTAAAATATGACCTAGCTAAAGCTGATAGAGATGCTAAGTGGAAGCAAGAACTTATTGATATCCAAACTCAAGCTGATAAACAATATGCAATCATAGCTGGAGAGTTGGATAAGGAACTCGGTCATACTGCTTTGGTAATGGGCCAGATTCAGACTACCTTAAATAATGTTCTAGGCCCAGGCGGTGCGGCTGAAAGAATCTATAAATTTTATGCGGCAATGGCAAGCGCATATATGAGAAGCATAACTGGTATGTTATCACAACCACTGATAGGGCCTCCTAGTCCATTAGGGCCACAAGCTGAAGGAGGCATGGCATTTGCTAATTCTCCAACCTCTGCAATCTTTGGTGAGGCTGGGCCTGAAATGGCATTGTTTGTTCCTCTTAGCAAAAGAATGAGCGAATTTGGAAACAATTTAGCACAACAAGGTGGCGGGAATATTGGTGGAAATAATTCAAATGGTGGAGGTGGAAAAGTTTCCATCGAACTATTTTTAGATAGATATCTTGAAGCTAAGATAATGGATTCAACAATGGATGGAGTAGCAGAAGTTATTCTTAGGAGGACTAGATAATGGCTAGTACGGGAACTTACCAAATAAATGACACTGATTTAGTCATCCAGCCTACTTCTGGAAGATGGAACACTAGAGACCCGATTGAAATAGATGGGAATGGTCATCCCGTATATCCACCATATCGTGAATTTGAACTGTCTTGGCAACTTGCTTCTATGGAACAAGTCAATCAAATAATTACATTTTTCAATACGATTGGGCGAACTGGAACAGCCTCGGTCAACATTCCAACATACGGTGGAAACCCGTATCTTTTCAGAACTTATAGTGGTACAGTATTACAAGAACCTCAACTTGGAACATATTTTTCTGAGTATCAAACTGAGGTAACTTTACTTATTTCAAAGATAAGGATTGTATGAGCATACCAACTTCTTCTGAATTAGCTTTGCTTAGGTCTCATCCACATGAGGCAAATCTTTGGTTATCTATTTATAAACCAACGGTAGTATTATCTGTCCAGTTGAATAATGTTTCTGCCGCTCCTGGAGATAGGGTAATAATTTACGATAATATATTTGCAGGGTGGTACACACAAGTTGAATCTGGAATGACAATGTATGTTGGTACAGCACCTAATGGAATGGATGTTGGGAGAATTAGAGTTAGGTCTGCAACAGACAGCACAATTACAGTAGCAGAGAACTCAGATATAAAATGGCAAGATAATTTATTCTTGACCGTTGTAAGATTTTGGGAGATTGATGCAGTTTATCCAAGAATTACATCAACTGGAACTGATACTTATTGGTATAAAGATTATGACATTGCTTATACTAATCAAAATGATTTACTTGGGACATTTGTTTGCATGGGGCCACATCACGCTGGTTTCTTAGATAAAGGAACTGGAACAGTATATTACACATCAACTGGAACTCAAAGTTTATTAGGTTCTACACCATTGACATATAATTGGTTCTTTGGAGGAGCAACCGTTACAGGCTCTACATCAGCAAATCCAGGGAATATTTATTATGCAACTCCTGGTCATTATACGACTAGATTAAGAGTGACTGATTCTAATAGTGTAGTTGATACTTCATACCGACATGTATCTATTTATGATAGACCAGGAGTAGGGCCTAATGTTCCAACATTAGATTGGAATCTTATTAGCTTGAATGGAGATAGAGAAACTGGAGGGTGGTCAGCTAGATTGTCAGTAAGAGAAAATACTAGTGATGTAGTAGATGGAGCATTAGTAATTATATTCGCTGATGATATGTATGGGGGTACTAAGCAATCTATTGGTGGAAATGCCCAAGGTAGGCAATCAATAGTATTTGTTGGATATGTTGTAGATGGAAGTATAAATTATAATTATCAAACATCTACTGTGGAATTTAGTGTGGGTTCTCCAGTTGAAGTGTTAAAGTTAGCTGAGAGCTTTTCAGTTGCTTGTAACTCAAGCGTAGACCCATCTGGTCAAGCATCTTCTGATGATGATATACCTAGTGCTTGGGTTCTTATCAAAGATATGGATTGTCGCAGAGCAATATATCATTATCTTAGATGGCACTCTACATTTTTATTCACAAATGATTTTCAATTCCTAGGAACTGACTTACAAATTGAGTATTTTGATGCTGACCGTGAATCTATTTATAGTGCCATTGATAAGTTAATGCGAGGAACTTTGTATGGAAACATTTGTAGTGATAGACAAGGAAAAGTATGGGCAGAGGTTTCGATTGCCGCTACCGATGGTGCAATTAGTGGTAGCTTTCCTAACACAATGTTACTTGACCGACAAGATTGGATGGGCACTCCAGTTATAGATGAGGTATTAAGCAACGAAGTTTCTTATATTGAAATGGGTGGAATTTATTTCAATCCTTTATTAACTTCAGGAACTTCTACACCTTACTTATGTTCTGCCCCTGGCAATGCCCCATCATATCGTGGTAAGGTTGAACGGATACAAGGGTTAGCTTTGAGTAGTCAAACTCAATTAAATAAACTAGCTGGAAATGTATTCGCATATAAGAACGCTAATTATCCACAAATAGATTTCAACTTAGTAGGGAACTATCGGGTCTTTGATTTAGCCCCACAAGAAACCTTGAGAGTGAATTTAGTATCCACTGATACTCCTAGAGGTATAACTTGGACTGCTAAATTGTTCCATCCAGTTTCTATGACATTAGATTATAGTGGAAAGAATGGAATACTTCTCACTTCAATCACCTTGCATGAAGTTACTCAAGGTTATGATGCGCTTACAATGGCAATCCCTCTTGTGCCTCCAACACAAGACCCTGGTGGAGGTGGTTGGGAGATACCACCAATCTATATTCCCCCCATTACAATCCCTGGAGGTGGATGGTTGAATATCTTCCATAATGGTGTGTTTGTATGTGCGGTAACTGGAATAAATTTCTTGGATGATGACTAATGCCTTACGTTCAACCTTTATCCCCCGATGATTCTTGGGCATTAGAAATTGAGTGTGGAATTGGGATTACTGGAACTTATTACACTGGAACTTTTGTTTCAGGAACTTACTATACTGGAACTTATTATTACATAACTCATGTTATAGACATGACTATCCATTCAGGAACGATGGTTCGTATAACTCCTGGAGATTATATGTCCACCCCTCCTAACTATCCAATGCCTGATGTGGTAGATGCTTATGCCATTGAAGGTGAATGGAAGATAGTAAAGGAAAATGATAATAATATTATGGTGGCTGATGTAGCTACTTTTCCTATTGCTAGGATGCAACAATATTGTGGTTCAGATAATAATCAGACATATAATGATTATGAATTTCCCCATCATCATATGACTCCCAAAGAAATTAATGGAGATGTAACTACTCTTTTATCTGAAGATGCTGGTATTCATGGCATTGTAACACATGGAGATTATTTATTTTTTACTAAAGCGGCATACCCCGCAGAATTAACTATAAAGAAAATGGATATGAGAGATGGAAGTATAAGTTCAACTCCTCAACATTTTCCTAGCGAGGTTCTTCAACTATATGTTATGGGAGATTATGAAATAGCTGTATTAGATGATGATACCGTAATGTTTACGGTAGAAGCAATTACAGAAGATATGGGAATATTCTTTGCAACATATAATTTTGCAACAGGAGACTTTGATACTGTAGCGTGGCCTTACCCATTTAATTATCCTTATATATGGCATTGGGCAGTCATTGGAAAGTATCTGTGTATTTCTACAGTAGAATATGTGGATACCTCACCTTATAGTGGTTATAGTTTCCATAATCACATCTATAATTACACAACGAAAATTAAAATATTAGACCAGAAACTTCCAGGATTTAATAATTGGGGCAATCTTCAATATCCAGTATGTAATGATGTGATTATTGGTAAGAAGTATTTCTGTACTTGGCATTTCGGATATAGCGACCCTGACCCTGGTTTTGATAATGACGCACACATGTTTGTATTCAATGTAGAAGAAGGTTCTACAGGAGGAGGTTTTATTACAATAGGAGACCAATTATCATGTACGCAAGTTCTTCTTAGGTACAAACCAATAACTGCTCCTGGAGAAATTGGGTGTTGCACCCCATATCAAATGTGTTATAACCCATTCAATGGAATGGTATATTTCATTGCTTTCCATTCTTATCTTTCTGGAGGATATTCTAGATGGTGTTGGGCTATTATGATAATGAGTCCAGATAATTATTCTCACATACAAATATATGAATATACTTGGTTCAATGCTCCTCCTTTTACTTTACCAGATAAATCACAAATACCATCTATGCTCATTCCTGGAATGTTTGAAACTTATTGTGTAATGGCAAATGGGGATGTTTATAATGTTCGTGATTTAACTACTTTAATATGCACTTTACCAGCAGGAATATGGGAGGGTGCGCTTGGTGGAGGTGATTGGGAAGACAATCAAGATAAACCTCAACATGATAAATGTGCATCTTGTCTCGATAGATGGGATAGACTATGGTATATTGATGGTAGTCAACTTGTTGCTTTGAATTTCAAAACTGGAGTTGAAGATTATAGGATAAGTGCTGGAATAAATAATGTATGGAGAGGTTCGTATTGCTCTCCAAATCATGACTTTTCATATCAGCATGTATATTTAGCTAGAGATAGAATATTAGTGATGTGTCGTGCTGATGGAAGTTGCCCTGCTCATTCATCAAGCATAGATTATATCTACAAAATAGAGTGACCTAATGCCAGGAATAAGACGACTTTCAAAATCTATAAAGAAACTTGATATCATCAAGGAAAATGTAGCCCAAGAGTTTCAGGGATTGCTTGGCGTTGTATTCAAAGGTCGTCAACTTGTAGAAGTTCCTAATCGTGATGGGTATGTATATGTTCGTCTACGAAGTAACATAAATGAAGTTATCCAAGCATATAATGGTCAAGTATCTCCTGTATATGATTTGCCAGTTATTGTAATCAGAGATAAAAACTATGAGCGGTTTATGATAAAGGGGAGAGATTTAGGTAAGTATGGAGATTGGGGAACATCGTCTTACCTTCCTCGTCATGGCGCACAACATAGCTTTAGTGATGATAATTTCGGTGGAGATATCGTGTGGGTTTATGACCGACAATTTGTTCCTTTATCTATCTCTCCATCTGGAACTGCTGGAGCAAATAATGTTACCGTAAATGGAGATGTGCTTTATTGGGATGGAGTATGGGGATATGCTGGAGGTACTGGAACTCCAGATATGTTTGTTTATAAACCTACTGGAGCATACGCAAAGTTAGTTCTTGTTTATATAAATAGTTATAGAAATCCTGCTTTATCTCCTAGTTCAAATATATTTGATATGAGTGCAACTGGACTTGCACAGATGATTCCATATCTTCCAAGTCTTTCTACTACTCAAGGTATTCCACTTGGAGCAGTTAGACTTACATCTGGAACTGAACGCATTACATGGAGAGAAATCTATGACCTGAGACCTCTACTCAATCAAGCAAATTGGGCATCACCCTACCAAGTTCAGGATGAGGGAGTAACACTTTCCAGACGCAAATACATGAATTTCAAAGGTAGTATGGTTTGGGCAGTAGATAATCCTGGAGATGATTCTACTGATATTTCATTTAGTGGAACTGCCGCTCAAGATGGTCATACTATCATGTGGGATAGTTTGCCTTTCACCCAAAGAGCGAACTTGAATTTCAGAGGAGAATTTGTAGTTCAAGATAATCCTGCTTTGGATGCCACTGATATTATTTATAGTGGAACAATTCAAGGTCATAATCTTTTATGGTCTTATCCTCAATATGCTTCTGGAACTGTATTTGACTTACAAGAGGAAATGTCCATAGAAGATTGGCTTGATTTTCGTGGTAATAGTGTCATTAAAGTAACAGATGCAGAAGAAAGTCCTTATTATGCAACAGAAGTAAGTATATCTGGAACTCATGTATTGCAATCTGCAAGCGCACCTACTGGAGTATTTCCAGGAGTGTTTTGGCTAAAACCATATTAGGAGAATATATATGTTGATTTCAATTTTTACACCAACTCATCGAGATAGAACATTTATTCGTGAAACATGGGAAAGTTTGAAGGAACAAACCTATCCAATTTGGGAATGGGTCATCGTTCCAAATGGGAATGGAATTATTCCAGAAGATATTGCAATGGATAGGAGAGTAAAGATTATTCCATTCTCAGGTCAACCCATAGCTGAGGGAAGATATAGTATTGGGGCGTTGAAAAGATTTGCTTGTGAGAATTGTGACGGAGAAATATATCTTGAATTAGATGATGATGACCTTCTTACTTCAGATGCACTTATGAAAGTTGCCAATGAGTTTATGAACCCTGATGTGAAAATGATTTATTCAAATACATCTGAGTTCGCAAATGAGACTTGGGCATCCCGTACATTCTCTGAATGGTGGGGATGGAAAGCTAGACCATTTAGATATAAAGACCATGACCTCATGGAGAGCATTTCGTGGCCGCCTTCTCCTTGGGCATTTCGTCACATCTTTTGGTCACCTAATCATCTTAGAGCATGGAGGGCAGAATCTTATTGGAAAATTGGTGGTCATAATCCTGACCTCGCATTAGTAGACGACCATGATATGAACATCAGGTTTTACCTAGCGTATGGTGCAAAAGGTATGAAGCATATTGATGAGACCCTTTATCTTTACCGACTTCATGATGGTAGCACTTGTCTTAATTATGCTGGAGAGATATTAGTACAGGACAATCTATGGTATGATAAATACATTATTCCAATGGCTGAACGATGGGCTAAAGATGAGAATTTACTCATAATTGATTTAGGTGGTGCTTTCAATGCTCCAGAAGGATATATGAAAGTGGACTTGAGGGACAACTGCGATATCAAATGTGATTTGAACGGTGAGTGGCCTTTCGGTGATGGAAAGGTCGGAATTATTCGTGCATTTCATATCTTAGAACATCTGGATAATCCTATTCATGTCATGAATGAAATGTATCGTGTCCTTGCTCCTGGTGGGTTTGCCTTTATAGAAGTTCCATCAACTGATGGTCGTGGAGCATGGCAAGACCCTACTCATAAATCTTATTGGAATGAGAATAGCTTCTTCTACTACACAAGACAAGACCAAGCAAGATTTATTCAACCCGAAAGTAAAGCAAGATTTCAAGAAAGTTTATTGAAGACTCATTTTCCTAATGAGTGGTATCAATCCAATAATATCCCTTGTGTTTTGGCACATCTTATATGCCTAAAACCTGGATATGAAGAAAGACGTGCAGGAGAAGTGAGGATTTAAAATGCAATCTGGTGTCTTGTATGTCCGAAATCTAGCGAATACCGATTGGGTTGCTGTAGGTGGTGGGGGTCAAGGCAATCAAGGTTTCCAAGGGCCTAGTGGGTCTCCTGGTACTCCAGGTGGCCCTCAAGGGTATCAAGGTGTATCTGGTGCTAGGGGAACTCAAGGTACACAAGGTACACAAGGCACTCAAGGTTACCAAGGATATCAAGGTTATCAAGGACATACAGGTAGAGGCTATCAAGGATACCAAGGTACACAAGGCAATCAAGGTGCTTCTGGAATTAGCATCCCTGGTTACCAAGGCTATCAAGGGTATCAGGGTCAATCTGGAACTGGTGGTATTCCTGGTTCTCAAGGCGTACAAGGAGCATCAGGTAGTCCTGGCACTCCAGGTGGGCCGCAGGGTTATCAAGGATATCAAGGTGTTCCTGGTACTGGAAGTGGTGGTGGGGGTCATGTAATTCAAGATGAGGGAACTCCTCTCACACAAAGAAGTGCCCTTAATTTCATAGGTCAAAATACTTGGGCATTTGATGATGCTGGAAGTGACCGTACTAATATCATTATTTCTGGTGGTGGTTCGACTGGGCCACAAGGATATCAAGGCCCTACAGGGGCACAAGGTTACCAAGGTTATCAAGGTTCAACAGGTGCAGGAGTACAAGGTTTCCAAGGTGCTACTGGAGCGCAAGGCACACAAGGATATCAAGGTCACTCAGGCGTAGGGATGCAAGGCAATCAAGGTGTGACAGGTGCTCAAGGGACACAAGGTTTCCAAGGTGCAACTGGTGTAGGTGTTCAGGGCTTCAAAGGAGAAACAGGTGCTCAAGGTTATCAGGGATACCAAGGTTACACAGGTGTAGGTGCTCAAGGATATCAGGGTTCAACTGGCGCACAAGGAACACAGGGTTATCAAGGTCATTCGGGTGTGGGTATGCAAGGGCCTCAGGGTGTTACTGGCTCTCAAGGTACTCAGGGTTACCAAGGTGTATCTGGTGGTCAAGGCTATCAGGGCTATCAGGGATATACAGGCTCTCCAGGTTCACAAGGATACCAAGGGCCTACTGGCTCTCAAGGAACACAAGGTTATCAAGGGGTTACGGGTGTTGGAGTACAAGGATACCAAGGTTCTACTGGTGCTCAGGGTACGCAAGGATACCAAGGTGCTACTGGAGTAGGTGCTCAAGGGTATCAAGGAACAACTGGTAGTAGGGGTGCAACTGGTTCACAAGGGCCGCAGGGCTATCAAGGCTATACAGGTGTGGGTGCTCAAGGTTATCAAGGCCCAACTGGCTCACAGGGATATCAAGGATATCAGGGAACTACTGGTGCTGGAGTACAAGGATATCAAGGTTCAACAGGTGCAATTGGGCCGCAAGGTTACCAAGGTCATACTGGTATGGGTTTCCAAGGCTACCAAGGTTCAACGGGAGCGCAGGGAACTCAAGGATATCAGGGATATACTGGTTCACAAGGGGCACAAGGTTTCAAAGGAGAGACAGGTGCTCAAGGTACTCAAGGTTACCAAGGGCCTACTGGTACTACAACGGGTGTTCCAGGGCCTTCTGGTAGTCCAGGTTCACAAGGATATCAAGGTGCTACGGGTGCTCAAGGATATCAAGGCTATCAAGGTTACACAGGTGCTCAAGGTAGTCAAGGTTACCAAGGGGCAACTGGTTCACAAGGTTTCCAAGGTTATCAAGGAAATTCTGGCTCACAAGGTACTCAAGGATACCAAGGTACAACTGGAACTCAGGGTGTTCCAGGGCCTTCTGGTTCTAGGGGTGCTCAAGGCGAAGAAGGAAATGAAGGTGCTACTGGAAGTCGAGGCTATCAGGGGTATCAAGGATATACAGGTTCTCCAGGGCCTCAGGGGTATCAAGGAAACACAGGTACTCAAGGCTATCAAGGTTACCAAGGATATACTGGAGTAGGAGTTCAAGGTTATCAAGGAAATACTGGTAGCCAAGGTTCACAAGGTTACCAGGGGGCGACAGGAACTCAAGGTGCTCAAGGCTACCAAGGTGTATCAGGAGGTGTAGGCTCTCAAGGATATCAAGGTCACTCTGGAGTAGGTATTCAAGGCCCTACTGGAACTCAAGGGCCGCAGGGCTATCAAGGTAATACAGGTAGCCAGGGTTACCAAGGTTATCAAGGTTACACAGGAACTCCTGGCGCACAAGGTTATCAGGGTGCTACTGGAACTCAAGGATACCAAGGTTATCAAGGCAATAGCGGGTCGCAAGGCCCACAAGGATATCAGGGCTATACTGGTACTCCTGGCGCACAGGGTTATCAAGGTAATAGTGGCACTAGAGGAGCGGAAGGCGCAACTGGTAGTCGTGGATATCAAGGTTATGAAGGTGCAACTGGAGCTAGAGGGTATCAAGGATATGAGGGTGCTACTGGAGCAAGAGGTTACCAAGGTTATGAAGGTGCAACTGGAACTAGAGGTGCAACAGGTAGTCAAGGCCCTCAGGGTTATCAAGGTTACACAGGTGTGGGTGCTCAAGGTTATCAAGGCAACACAGGTAGTCAAGGTTATCAAGGATACCAGGGATATACAGGTTCTCCTGGCCCACAAGGATACCAAGGAACAACTGGAGTAGGAACACAGGGGTATCAAGGGGCAACTGGTTCACAAGGTTCTCAGGGCTATCAGGGTGCTACTGGAACTCAAGGAGCACAAGGATATCAAGGAGTGAGTGGAGGTGTTGGCTCACAAGGATACCAAGGCAATTCTGGAACGAGAGGTGCGGAAGGTGCTACAGGTAGCAGAGGCTACCAAGGATATGAAGGGGCAACTGGAAGTCGAGGTTATCAGGGATACCAAGGATATACGGGTACTCCTGGTGCTCAAGGATACCAAGGTGTATCTGGTGGACAAGGCCCTCAGGGTTATCAAGGTTACACAGGTAGTCCAGGCTCACAAGGCTACCAAGGTGTAACGGGAGTTGGAGTTCAAGGTTACCAAGGAA
>Ga0315275_10004012_pt1 | contig 13698 bp, 8 predicted proteins | sample YL17G03_0_MG_FD_205557 | JGI IMG/M metagenome (GOLD analysis project Ga0315275, IMG submission 205557) | Sediment microbial communities from Yellowstone Lake, YNP, Wyoming, USA - YL17G03_0 | ecosystem: Environmental > Aquatic > Freshwater > Lake > Sediment | place: USA: Wyoming | collected... | reverse complement strand
CTGTCCTGCCATGAACGCAACGGTTGTGCCGGTTTCGATCTTCTGCCAGGTCGTGCCGAGGTCGAGCGAACGATAGACGTTGCCGCGCATGCCGAACGCGAGGACGCTGCCGTCCTTCACCGCGAGTACGCCGAAGTACGAACCCTGGTACGGCGAAGTGAGTGCCGTCCAGGTGGCGCCGCCGTCGTCAGAACGAGCGAGCGTGCCGGACTCCCCCACCAGCAACAGCGAACTGCCGACGACGATAATCTGCGAGATGTGACGGTCGAAGTCTTCGGACAGCACGGTCGTACGCTGCCAGGTCTTGCCCGCATCCTGCGAATCGAAATAGAGGCCGAACGCACCGTAGGCGATGAAGTGATCGCCAGCGACGTGCGTGACGCCGAGCAGCGAATCTGGCCCGGCCTCGTCCACCGTGACCTGGGACCACGTGTTGCCGCCGTCGTCGGTGCGCACGAAAGAGCCGCCATGGCCTACGGCAATGCCGACCTTGGCATCCTTGAACGCCACGCCCGTCAGGGTGCGCGTAACCGGAGTCGACAGTCCTTTCCAACTCGTGCCGCCGTCGTCGGAAATGAGTGCAAAGCCACGCTCGCCGACCGCGATGAGCCGGTTGCCGACCTGCGCGATGTCGAGCAACAGTATCCGGTCGCTGCGGACATCGACGACGACACGCTCTGCCGGCGTCGATGTCGGTTTGACCACAGCCGGCTTCTCCTCGCCGTGTACCGGCACCGCGAAGCACAGGCTCGCGCCCAGCATGGCGCAGGCAATTCCCGCCCGGTGTTTCATGCAACATTTCCCCCGCGGCGGGACTCCCCCTGCCGCAAACCGGCCGGCCCCGGCAACACCGGAGCCGGCCATCGTCAGGTCAAACCAGGCATCGGCGCCTGTTGGATTCCTTGCTTATTTCGTGCCCAGGCGCCGCAGCGCATCGGGCTGGAAATCGGCCCACTTGCCCTTCTGGTTCCAATCCCACGGCGTCTTGATCTCGTTGTCCAGGCCCGCGGCATAGTAGGCACCACTGTTCAGGTCATGCCAGATATTGGCGCGGGAGTAGGGAATTTTCACGTCGTAGAACTGCATCATCGGATGCACGCCGATGCGCCAGAGCTGCTTGCGCGTGTCGGAGGCATCTTCGTACACCACCGCCCACGTGTCTTCGTCGAGGTAGAACACCCGCTTGCCGTAGATGTGCTTGCTGCCCGGCTTGAGGTTGGCCTCCACCTCCCACACGCGGTGCAGCTCGTAGCGCATGAGGTCGGAGTTAAGGGTGCCCTTGCGGATGATGTCTTCCTTGTACTTGAGCTTCTTGTCGGCCAGCTTGAAGGCGTTGTAGGGGATGTAGATCTCCTTCTTGCCGATCAGCTTCCAGTCGTAGCGGTCCGGCGCTCCGTTCCAGGCGTCGAACTGGTCGGACGTTCGCATGCCCTCGGTGCCGTCCGTGAAGTTGTCGTACGCCAGGTCAGGAGCCCGGCGCACTCGGCGCTGGCCGGCGTTGTAGATCCAGGCCGAGCGCGTCTGCTTCACCTGGTCGATCGGTTCGTGCACCAGGAACACCGTGCCCTCGAGCGTCGCGGGCGTGGTGAAGGCCGACTGGAACGCCAGCAACAGGTTGTCCTGCGGCTGGTCCAGGCTGGTGTTGAAGATGCGGTACTCGTGGGAGCCGATCTTGTAGAAGTCACCATTGGCCCGCACCGGGAAGCTGTTGTAGTCGCGAGTGATCCCGGCTCCGAGGAAACGCTGCTGGTGATTGTAAATGGCCTCGATGCCACTCTTCGGGATCGGGAACGGCACGTCCGCACGGCCGCCGGTGATACCAAAGCCCACCAGTTCCAGCTTCGGCGCGTTCTCCCTGACGTTGGCATACACCGAGTCCGGAAAGCATGCCGTCCGGTGCGTCTGGTAGACGGGCATCTTGAAGTTGTCGTACTTCGCCAGCAGCGCGAGCGTGCCGGGCGTCAGCTTGTCCTTGTACTGCGCGGCGTTGGCCTTGGTGATCGTGAACAGCGGCTTTTCATTCGCGAACGGATCGATGTAGCCCTTGGCCGGAGTCCAGCCGGCCGGGGGGGCGCACATGCCTCCCGTCCATGCCGGGATCGTGCCGTCCTTGTTGCCCGCCATCTCGGCGCCCATCGGCGTGAGGTCCGCGCCGAGGCGCGCAGCTTCGGCGGCAGTGAGCCTCGCGTACGCCGGCAGCGCCGTGCCCAGCAGACCTGCCGCCGCGATCGCGGTGGCAAGCACTTTATTCATGGTCTTCATCTTGATCTGTCTCCTGGTTCCGGTCAGAAGGTCACGCTGACGGCGGCCGAGTAGTAGTCACGATCAAACAGCGGATCGAATCCGCCATTGTCATAACTTACGTAGTTGAGGTCGAGCACGTACTTCTTGCTGTAGTTGAACTTCACGCCGAGTCCCAGCGTCATGCGGTCCTCGATGAAGGTCGGGTCCATCGAGACGCCTTCCACGTCGTGCGCCCAGAACACGCTCGGGGTAACGGTCACGCCGCTGTCCCAGACGTTGTTGTAGTCCGCCGAGAGACGCAGGCGGTAGCCCCAGGCCACGTCCGTCACGTAGCCGTCGTTGCGGCAGCCGTTGGGTTGCGCGTTGTAGAACCTATTCGCAGCGGGCACCGGCAGGCCGGAGTAAGTCGGCGAGCACAGATCGCCGTTGATGGCCGTGCCGGCCCCGGGCGAACCCTCGGGGTTGTCCGGAGTGGCCGGCCCGAAGCCCGGGCCCGAACCAAAGCCGTACATGAAGCCACGCCCGTAACGGACCCCGCCCTTGGTGTAGTCGGGCACGTTGTTCCACTGCGAACCGATTTCACCGACGACGAGCATGGTCTCAGCGCCGAGGACGTTGCTGAAGGTCTTGACCGCGTTGACCTGGAACTGGGTCTTGTTGAAACGTTCATAGCCGGTCAGGTAGGCGCCCTCACTCTGTGCCGAGACCTCGCGCGCAATCGCCCGGTATGGCCCGAGGCCGGCCAAGGACCCGATGAGAATATCATTGCCGTTGGCCATGACCGGGACGTCGACCTGATAGCTCAGTTCCGCGGAGACGGACGTGCTGAGGAGGTTGGTCGCGGCGCTGATGCCGTAGATCTGGATGTCCTCGGGGTATTCCCAGAAGCCCTTGCCCGACTCCAGGTTGGTTGGCAGGCCGACGGACGCCAGCAACGCTTCGAGCCCTGCCTCGACCTGCGGGATCAAGCTGCGCAGCCGGCTCGAAGTCCAGTAGTTGCCGTAAGCGTCGGTGCCGATCTGGCCCGCGGCCCGCAACACAGCCTGCTGCGCGGCCGGCAAATCTTTCCAGTTGGTGCCGGTGATGCTTCCCACGACCGGCAGACGGCTGTGGATGTTCATGGCGTACAGGCCGAATTCCGTGTCGAGCTTTTCGACCGGGAAACGGAAGGCCAGGCCGAACTGGCCGGAGTCGCTCGGCTCGCGACCCTGGATGCCCGGGATATAGGTGCCGGCGGCTTGTTGGAAGGGCTGTGACCCCAGCTGCGCGACGATGGGCGACACAGTGCCAGGCAGCGGAGCCCCAAACTGGCCGCCGCTGCCGACGACGGTGAGGCTGTTGCACGCTCCCGGGTCGGCTCCGATCAGCGTGCTGGTCACCGAAAAGTACGTACCGCAAGCGTCCACCGACGTGTTGTTCCACTGCAGCTGGTAGAACGCCTCGATGGAGCCAAAGTCGAAACCCCAGTTCGCGTAGACGGCCCAGACCGGGAGCAGGATTTCCTTGAGCTCTGCGCCTGCACGGCGGGCGGCCGGGACGTCGATCGGATTGATCTGGTTGACGCCCTGGATGAAGATGCTTTCGCCCCAGTTGATCACCTGGTTGCCCAGGCGCAGCTGCAGGTCGGTGTTGCCGACGGCGAACGAACCGTAGACGTACGCGTCGAGCAGATAGGCGTTCTCGAACTGTTGTTCCGCCTCGAAGCCACGGTCGCTCAACTTGCCCTTCGGAAACAGGTTCTGTCCGGGCGGGGAGACCGGCAGGCAGGCCGCGCCGGGCGGCGTAGCCGCGGTGCAGAGGGTGTACCCGGGAATCGGACCGAGTCTGGGGCGAACGCCGTTGAAGTTGTTGGCCTGGCTGCCGACGAGCACGTTTTCCTGGTTCAGCGCCTGGTCGTACCAGTACTTGGCCCGCAGCAAGGCGCCGAAGCGGCCCTTCTTGTATTCGAGATCGGTGATGACCCTGAACGGCGTCGAGAACCGGTCGTTCTTGGCGTAGTTCAGGTTGCCGTCGCCCGAGGCGTGATTGCCCGCGAGGCCGTTCCCTGGACCCACAGGCGTGCCCGGGATCAGCGGGCTCGTGTATTTGCCGATGAGTGAACCGTCCGCTCGCGTAAAGAGTTGTTCGCTCGGGTCCTCGGCGCGCCAGCTCGCCCCCATCGATACGGTGGTGTTCCAGTTCAGCTTGCCACCGTTCTCGAACTCGAATTCGATTGCGGCGGCACTGCCGGCATAGGAAGCCAGCACCGTGCCGATCACTGCGGCCAGTTTCGTGCTGCGGCGATCCCGATTCATCGTTTCACGCGTCATTAGAAATCCCCCAGTTACCTGTGAGTTCACCCAGTTGCAGATTCTCTCGGGAGCCCCTGTCCGGTCCCGCACGACTGGCTAAGGCTAGTCCTGACCTTCCACGATCACAGTCGTGAGTATCCGAAATACCACTACCTAAAATCCCCGTTGCGCAAGGTTGCCAGTGCCTCAGCCGCATGACAACCACGGTAAGCGTTGCGTTTTTGCCATGCAAAAGTCAGGTTGCCCGTCGGCGTCGCTTTGCCGGCAGTTTGCGGGCGCCGCCCGGACGCTTGCGGACAGCCTTCGGCGGCGCCGAATCGATTGCTGCGACCGTTCGCGCCGGCGGCGCGGCGGCGGCTGCGCGCTCGAGTTCCGCGAAGCTTTCACGCAGGCATTCTGCGAAAAATGCCGGGTCTGGCAGCATGTCGCGGCAGGCGACTGCGCAGATCCAGAGCGTGCCGTGATAGCTGAATCCGGTGACGTTGAGGCCCAGGCCGTCGAAGGCGATGCTGACCGGCGCGAAGCTCACGAGTCGGGCGCCGGCCATGAACAGGGGGACGTCCGGCCCGCGGACGTTCGAGACCACGATGCTCATTTGCGGGAGCACCAGCCGGCGCGTGGCGAGTTCGTTGGCGGCATCCGGCAGTATTTCGAACAGGCGAGCGGTCAGGTCGCGGCCGACCAGGCCACTGAACGCCTTCGCCTTTGCTGCACCGCGGCGAATTTCCTGCAGACGGTCGAGCGGGTCGTGCAACTCAGTGTGCAGCGGCATCACGGCCATGCCGACCTGGTTGCCGACGTCGGCCGTCTTGTCGGGTCCGCGGAACGACATCGGTACCATGCAGGTGAGGGTAGCGTCGGGCAGTTCGCCCTTGGAATCGAGGTAGCGCCGCAGCGCGCCACCGACGGTGGTCATGAACAGGTCGTTGATCGTCGCCTCGGGAATCGACGCCCGGATCGTCTTGAAGCTGGCGAGCGGGAGGCCCACGACCTCGACGACTCGATGCGCGGACACCTTGGCGGCAAAACGGGTGGCGGGCGGTTTGCGCAGCGCCTCGACGAGGCGGGCCATGGTCGGCGTCTCTTGTTTACTGAGCAGGGATGTCAACCCACCGGATACCGCAGCGCCCGCGCTCGCCACGCGCGCGGCGGTTTCGGCTGAGAGCCGCGCGAGACTGGGGACGCGGCTGACTCCGCGAGCCACCGCGCGCAGGTACAACTCGGGTGCCGTCGGCATCCGGTCCTTGTAACGCCGGACCCTGGCTGCGGGCTCGCTGAAATCGTCCGCCAGCGTCGAATGGATGGCACGGATCAGCTCCGTGCCGGCTTCCCCGTCGACGGCGCAATGGTGCAGCTTGAGATAGAGCGCAAAGCTGCCCGACGGCAATCCGGGAATATTGTCGAGACCTTCAATGACGTAGGCCTCCCACAACGGCTTGCTGCGATCGAGCGGGCGCGAATGGATGCGCGCAACCTGGATACAGAGCTGACGCCAGTCGCCAGGGTGCGGCAGCGCGATGTGCCGCACGTGGAATTCGATGTCGATGTCCGGATCTTCGATCCAGTAGGGGCGGTCGAGCCCGAGGGGCACCGTGACGAGCCGGCGACGGAAGAGCGGCAGGGAATCCAGCCGCGCCTCGAAAAAGCGCAGCACGTCCTTGAAGCGAACCCTGCCCCCGGGCGCGGTGGATGGGTCATAGATGCCCAGCCCGGCCACGTGCATGTACTGGTTGCCACGCTCGAGGCGCAGGAAAAGACTGTCCGTGCCGGACAATTGCCGCATTCGATGTCTCCCCGCCCCCGACTGCAAGATACTGCGCGGCCGACGTGCCGTCCACGTCGATTGCGTCAGATCGATGTGCGTCTCGATCGACCCGCTGCCTTGGGCTTGCGCACAGGCACGGACGAAGTGCGCAGAAAGAATCGAATGCACTCGTCGGCCAGCGCCTGTACGCCGAGCGCCCCGCGCGGGTCATACCAGCGCGCGATCCAGTTCAGCGCCCCGAAGAGCAGCAGCGCGTCGATGCGGGTCGTGCCGGACCAGTCGCCGGCCACCCGCAGCTGCGCAAGCGCTTGTTCCCAGACCGCTTCGTAGCGCTTCAGCAGCACGGACACCCGGCGCCGGGCCGCGGGCTCGAGCGAGCGCCATTCATACAGCACGACAGGGATGAAATCCTGGCCCGCGCCGAGCAGCGTGTCGAGATGCGTGCGCACAAGTTGATCGAACTGCTGCCGCGGCGGCAGTCCCAGCGCGGCGATCGCTTCGATGCGCGCAAGCGCGTCGACCAACCCCTCCTTCATCACCGCCTCGAGAATGTCGTGCTTGGTGGCGAAGTGGTACACCCAGCTGCCCGATTGCATGCCCGTCGCCTGCGCGATGTCGCGCACCGACGTGCCGTCATAGCCTTTCTCGCGAAACAGGCGCGCCGAGGCGCGCAACAGCTGCTGGCGACGATTGGAGTCGACGTCAGCCGCTTTACGTTTGCGCACGACCATTGGCTTCGGCGCAGCGCTCACAGGCCGAGCTGGCGCGCCGCCAGGTCCTTCATGATTTCCTCCGCGCCGCCGCCGATCATGTTGACCTTCACTTCGCGGTAAATTCGCTCGGACTTGGTCCCGCGCATGTAACCCATGCCGCCGAGCGTCTGCACCGCCGCATCCGCGCAGAACTGCATCGTGCGTGTCGCCGTGTTCTTGGCCATGCAGACGGACGCGACCACTCCCGGATCCGCGCTGCCTTCGTGGTCGAGCCGCCAGGCCACGTCCTCCAGCAGCGTCCGCGTCGATTCGATCTGCGCGTACATGTCGACGAAGCGGTGGCGGACGACCTGGTGATCGATCACCCGCTGTCCGAACGTGCGCCGCTGCCGCGCCCACTCGAGCGCCTCGCCGTAGCACGCCCACGCGAATCCGAGCGCCATGGCGGCCATCGAGTAGCGCTCGGCCGTGAAATTGTGCGTGATCGCGCGAAAGCCTTCGCCCTCGGCGCCGAGCAGGTTGGCCGCCGGCACGCGCACGTCGTCGAACCGCAGATGCGCCGTATCGGACGCCCACCACCCCATTTTCTGCAGCGGGGTCCGCGTGAAGCCGGCAGCATCGCGCTCGATCAGCAGCAGCGAGATGCCACGCGCGCCTTTCGCATCGGGGTCGGTGCGCACCGCCACCGTGTAGACGTCGGCGCGCATGCCGGAGGTGATGAACGTCTTCTCGCCGTTCACGACGTACGACTCGCCTGCGCGCCGCGCCGTCGTCTGCAGCGCAGCCACGTCGGAGCCGCCGGATGGCTCGGTTATGGCCAGTGCCGCGATCCACTCGCCGGACAGGATGCGCGGCAGCGTGCGGCGCTGCAGATCAGGAGCACCGAGCGCGGCGATCGGCGGCGCCGCGATCGAATGCGACATCAGCGAGGCCAGCACCCCGCCGGAGCCGCACTGGGCCAATTCGATGCAGCAGACGAGCGTGTGCAGGAAGTCGGCGTCGGGCACGCCGCCGAATTGTTCCGGCAGCCGCAGTCCGAACAGGCCCGCTTCCGCGGCGCGGAGGTACAGGTCGCGCGGAAATCCACCCGCCTCGTCCCAGCCCGCCACGTGTGGCTCCAGCTCGCGGGCCACGAAGCGGCGAACCGTGTCCCGGAATGCGACGTGTTCCGGCGTCAGGCGGGCAGGGTTGAGTTGGAGCGGTTCCACGCCATAATCCTAGGGCCACCTCTTTATTCAAGCAAGCGCTTGCTCTACGATCACCGGGTCGAGTCGCCGAGGTGTGAGGCATGCCGGTCTTCAATTCGTCCCTGGACATCACGGGCACCGCCTGCGCGGAGAACCACGCGCACATGCTGGGGCTGATCGCGCGTCACGACGAATTGCGTGACCGCACGGCAGCGGCTTCGGGGCGCGCGGGGCCACGGTTCGCCAGGCGCGGCCAGCTGTTGCCGCGCGAGCGACTGGCGCTGCTGCTGGATGCAGGGGCGCCCTACCTCGAACTCTCGGCCTGCGCGGGTTACCTGCTGGACAATCCGGACCCCGACAAGTCGACGCCGGGCGGAGGGTTGGTCGCGGGCATCGGACAGATCAGCGGCGCACGCTGCGTGATCGTCGTCGACGATTCCGGCATCGAAGCCGGTGCACTGCAACCCATGGGGCTGGAGAAATTCCAGCGGGCCCAGCAGCTTTCGCTCGAGAACAGCTTGCCGTTCGTGCACCTGGTCGAGTCGGCCGGCGCCAACCTGCTGCGCTACCGCGTCGAGGATTTTATTTTCGGCGGTTCGCACTATGCGCGTCTCGCGCGGATGTCGGCCGCGGGCATTCCCGTGCTGACGATCGTGCATGGCAGCGCCACTGCCGGCGGCGCCTACATGCCCGGCATGTCGGACTTCGTCGTCATGGTGCGGGACCGCGCGCGCGCCTTCCTCGCGGGCCCGCCGTTGCTCAAGGCGGCGACCGGCGAAATCGCGACGGAGGAAGAGCTCGGCGGCGCGTTGATGCATGCATCCGTCTCGGGGCTCGCCGAATACCTCGCCGAGGACGACGCGGACGCGATCCGCGCGCTGCGCGAGCACCTGCGACGCCTCGCCTGGCACCGGCACGAATCGCCGCTGCCCGCCGCATCGGAGCCGCGCTTTGCGACCGACGACCTGCTGAGCGTAATGCCCGTCGATGGCCGCAAGCCCGTCGATATGCGCGAAATCATTGCCCGGCTCTGCGACGACTCGGACTTCATGGAGTTCCAGCCCACCTACGGCCCCGCCACTGTCTGCGTGCACACGTCGATCGGCGGTTTCCCGGTGGGCCTCCTCACCAACAACGGCCCCCTCGATCCCGCGGGTTCGAGCAAGGCGACGCATTTCATCCAGCAGTGCTGTCAGTCCGGACTGCCGCTCATCTATCTGCAGAACACGACCGGCTACATCGTCGGCAAGGAGTCGGAGCGTGCGGGGATGATCAAGCACGGCTCGAAGATGATCCAGGCCGTCGCGAACGCGAACGTGCCGCAGGTGACGATCCAGTGTGGGGCGTCCTACGGCGCCGGAAACTACGGCATGTGCGGTCGCGGCTTCGCGCCGCGTTTCCTGTTCTCGTGGCCGAACGCGCGCACCGCCGTCATGGGCGCCGAGCAGGCCGCGGGAACGATGGCGATCGTGATGGAGGCTTCGGCCCGCGACCGTGGACTCGAGCCCGACCGCGCACAGATCGACGGCATGCGGGCGAAGATCGTCGAGACGTTCGACCGGCAGACGTCGTCGTTCTACACCTCCGGCCGGCTGCTCGACGACGGCATCATCGATCCGCGCGACACCCGCGCCGTGCTGACACAGGTGCTGCAGCTCTTCCGGCGCGCAGACGGCCTGACGCTGCGCCCGCTCACCTTCGGCGTCGCCCGACCCTGAGTCCGAGGTCCTCATGCTATTTACCCACGAACACGCAGAGTTGCGCCGCACCGTCGAGCGGTTCTGTCGCGAGGAACTCAATCCACACATCGATGCCTGGGAGGATGCCGGCGCGTTCCCGGCCCACGAGGTCTTTCGCAAACTCGGGCAGCTCGGACTGCTGGGTCTCACCAAGCCCGAGGCTGCCGGCGGCGCGGCGCTCGATTACAGCTACGCCGTCGTGATGGCAGAAGCGCTGGGTGCCTGCACCTGTGGCGGCGTGCCGCTCGCGATCGGCGTGCAGACCGACATGGCGACGCCCGCGCTCGCGCGCATCGGCAGCCCGGAACTGCAGCGCGAATTCCTGGTGCCCGCAGTTGCGGGCGAGATGGTGGCGTGCATCGGCGTCTCCGAGCCCGGCGCCGGGTCGGATGTCGCCGCGATTCGCACGACGGCCCGCAAGAACGGCGGCGACTACGTCATCAACGGTGGCAAGCTCTGGATCACGAACGGTGCGCAGGCCGACTGGATGTGCTGCCTCGCGAATACGTCGGATGGCAGCCCGCACCGCAATAAGTCGTTGATCGTCATACCCATGAAGACGGTCGGCGTCACCGTGGCACGCAAGATCCGCAAGCTCGGCATGCACTGCTCCGACACCGCGCAGATTCACTTCGACGAAGTGCGAGTGCCGCAGCGTTATCGCGTCGGCGACGAGGGCATGGGTTTCACCTATCAGATGCAGCAGTTCCAGGAAGAACGGTTGTGGGGTGCCGCCAATGCACTGGGCGGGCTCGATCATGCGATCGCGGACACCATCGAGTACACGCGCAGCCGCCAGATTTTCGGCCGCAGCGTGCTCGACAACCAGGTCGTGCACTACACGCTGGCCGAACTGCAGACCGAGGTCGAGGCATTGCGTGCGCTCGTGTACCGCGCGACGGAACTCTTCGTCGCCGGGCAGGACGTCACGCAACTCGCGTCGATGGCCAAACTCAAGGCCGGCCGGCTTGCGCGCGAAGTCGCGGACAAGTGCCTGCAGTTCTGGGGCGGCATGGGGTACACGTGGGAGAACCGCGTGTCGCGCCTGCTGCGTGACGGGAGACTGGGATCCATCGGCGGTGGGGCCGACGAGGTGATGCTCTCGATCATCTGCAAGCTCAACGGCACGCTGTCGAGGCCCGGCGCATGAGCCTGGCAGGTGACGCACTGGTCCAGGTCGAGCGTCGCGGCGCGTTCTGGTTCGCGCGACTCAACCGGCCCGACAAACGCAACGCACTCTCCGAACCGTTGATGGGCGAATTGCTGGCGTTGTGCGATCGCGTTGAAGCCGATGCCGATGCACGCGCTCTGGTGCTCTGGGGAGCCGGCGGCAGTTTCTGCGCCGGCGCGGACTTCGGTCGTTTCCAGGAACTGATGGCCGCACCGGCACCTGCGGGCCGCGACCCGATCGTCGCGCACAACCGTACGTTCGGGACGATGCTCGAGCGCCTGGCGACACTGCCGGTGCCCACGCTCGGCGTCGTCCGTGGTGCGGCGATGGGAGGCGGAGTCGGACTCGCGTGCGTGCTCGATCACGTCATTGCGACCGCAGACGCGGTCTTCGCCATGCCCGAGGTCACGCTCGGCGTCGCGCCAGCACAGATCGCACCCTTCGTTGCGCGGCGCATCGGTGCGACACGGGCCCGCTGGCGCATGCTGGCGGCTGCGCGACTGGATGCGAACGCTGCGCACGCCGACGGATTCGTCGACGTCGTGGTACCGCTGGCCGACCTGAAGAACACCGTGGCCGCCGAACTCGGCCTGCTCGCATTGACCGAGCCCGCCGCGCTACGCGCGACCAAACGCCTCGCCCTGCGCAATCTCGAATCCCCCCTGGCGCAGGCGCTCGACGCAGCGGCCCAGGATTTCGCCGTTTTGCTGCGCTCGGGGTCCGCGCGCGAAGGCATCGCCGCCAGTCGCGAGCGCCGTCGACCCGCGTGGCATACAGAAGTGCCCGCCCTGCCGGAGTTCGACTGATGGCCGTGCATCGCCTGCTCATCGCCAACCGCGGCGAGATCGTCACGCGCGTCGCCCGCACCGCGCAGCGGATGGGGATTGCGACCGTCGCGGTTTACTCCGCTGCCGACCGGGCCAGCGCGCACATTGCAGCGTGCGACGACGCAGTGTCGCTCGGTGGCTTCGCCGCCGCGGACAGCTACCTGCGCGTCGACAGGCTGCTCGCAGCGGCACGCTCGTCGGGCGCGGACGCGATTCATCCCGGTTACGGCTTTCTCTCCGAGAATGCTGAATTCGCAGCCACAGTCACCGCCGCGGGTCTCGTATTCGTGGGTCCGCCGCCCGCGGCGATCGATGCGATGGGTGATAAAGCGCGCGCACGGCAGCGAATGGCCGCCGCTGGAATTTCTGTCGTGCCCGGCTACGACGGCGACGACCAGGATCCCGTCATCCTCCAGCACGAAGCGGACCGCATCGGCTACCCGGTGATGGTGAAAGCCGCCGCCGGTGGCGGCGGTCGCGGCATGCGACTGGTGCAGAGCGCCTCCGACCTGCCGGACGCCCTCCGCTCGGCCGCTGCGGAAGCCGCCAAGTCTTTCGGCGACGGTCGACTGATCCTCGAACGTGCCGTGGCCGAACCGCGTCACGTCGAAATCCAGGTGTTTGCGGATGCGCACGGCAACGTCCTGCACCTCGGCGAACGCGACTGTTCGGTGCAGCGCAGGCACCAGAAGGTGATCGAAGAGTCACCCTCCCCCGCCGTGAATGATGAACTGCGCGTGCGCATGGGAGCGGCGGCAGTCGCCGTCGCGCGCGAGATCGGCTATGTCGGTGCCGGCACCGTCGAGTTCCTGCTCGATCGCGCGGGCCACTTCTATTTCATGGAAATGAACACGCGACTGCAGGTCGAACACCCGGTGACCGAATGCATCACGGGCCTCGATCTCGTCGAATGGCAGCTGCGCGTGGCGCGCGGCGAGCCGCTGCCGCTACGGCAGGATGAAGTCCAGTTGCACGGCCATGCCATCGAAGTCCGGCTGTGTGCCGAGTCCCCGGCGGATGACTTTCTGCCCGGCAGCGGAAAAATCGTGGACTGGGAGGTTCCCACGGGCGTGCGCTGCGATCACGCGCTGCGGGCGGACGCCGACGTTCCCACCTGGTATGACTCGATGGTCGCCAAGCTGATCGCGCATGCCACGACGCGTGCGCAGTGCATCGACCAGCTCGCGGCAGCGGTGGATCGAACCGTACTGCTGGGCGTGCAGAGCAATCGTGCGTTTCTTGGCCGCGTGCTGCGACACGACTCCTTTCGCGCCGGTCATGACGTATCCACAGCTTTCATCGAACGGCATTTCGGCACGCCCGCAGTTCGCCAGCCGCAACCCGACGCGAAGCTGTGGGCACTGGCCGCCTGGATTTCCGTTGCCGGCGCGCCGGAAGCCGAATGCACGCCGTCGGCGTGGCGGAACTGGAGCACCGGTCGGCCGCTGCCGCAACCGTGGCGACTGCGCTGGCACGCGCCAGCGACGTTGGCGGGTGCAACCACCGAGATGCGTGGGCGTCTCTACCTGACGCCGTGCAGCGCGCAAGTGGAACACGCCGCGGGCCGGCTCCAGCTGCAAGCCGTACCGGTCACGGCCGGAGTGCATGCGAAGGCCATCATCGACGGCGAGCACGTCGACTATCGTTACGCATGGTCGGGCTCGACGCTGTGGCTGCACACGCCGCACGGCGATTTCGCCTTCGACTGCCGGCGGCGAGAACCCGCCCGCTCGAGCGAGTCGGACGGCGCGTCCGCGATGG
>Ga0315275_10004010_pt1 | contig 13700 bp, 13 predicted proteins | sample YL17G03_0_MG_FD_205557 | JGI IMG/M metagenome (GOLD analysis project Ga0315275, IMG submission 205557) | Sediment microbial communities from Yellowstone Lake, YNP, Wyoming, USA - YL17G03_0 | ecosystem: Environmental > Aquatic > Freshwater > Lake > Sediment | place: USA: Wyoming | collected... | reverse complement strand
CGCGAGGCCGAGTCCGGTTTCGGCGACCAGGCGCTTGCAGAATGCCAGGCTGTCGGTCACGCCCTGCAGTCTGAAGAATGTGTACATCGCGCCGGCTGGCAGCGGCGCCTCGATGCCCGGAATCTCCTGCATCCGCGCAGAAAGGAAATCGCGAGCTTTGTGATAACGCTGCTGCGTGCGCGCAATCACCGCATCTCCCTGTTCGATGGCGACGATGCCGGCGCGCTGGATGAAGCCGGGCGCACAGGACGTGTTGTACTCGATCAGCGTGCCGATTCCCGACATCAATGCCCGCGGCGCCACGATCCATCCCAGCCGCCAGCCGGTCATCAGCCAGGATTTGGAGAATGTATTGGTGCTGACGATGCGGTCCTCGGCGTGGCCGATGTCGAGGAACGAGGCAGCCACGCTGTTGCCGTAGACCAGGCGTTCGTAGGCGTCGTCGCCGAGAATCCAGATGCCGTGCCGGCGGCAATGCGCGAGGATCGCGCTCTGCTCCTCCCGGCTGATGGTCCAGCCGGTCGGGTTGTTCGGCGAGTTGATATAGATCGCGCGCGTGCCGGGTGTCAGCGTATCGAGCAGGCGCTCGAGATCGAGTGCCCAGCCGTGCGCGTTGTAAGTCAGCGGGAAGGTCAGCGCCTGCGCGCCGAGGATCTTCGGGATTTCCACCAGGTTGGGCCACACCGGTGTGACGATCACGACGCGGTCGCCCGGTCCGACCAGTGCCTGCGTCGTCAACATCAACGCCGACATGCCCGAGTTGGTGACCGCAATGTTGTCCGCGGCTGTCTGGTACTGAGAGCCGTGCAGTCGGGACACGTAGGCCGCGATGGTGTCGCGCAGCTCGGGAATGCCGAAGTTCTGCGTGTAGAAGGTGTCGCCCCGTTGCAGCGCCTCGATGGCGGCCTGACGGATGAACTCGGGGGTCACCTCGTCGGGCTCGCCGAACCAGAAAGCGAGCAGATCTTTTCCTCCCATGCCGGCGTTCGCGACTTCGCGGATTTTGGAATTGCGCAGAGCCTGGACGGCAGGGCGCGCGGCTGGGAAGTGAATGGGCATGGGTCAGAATCCAAAAGGAACGGCATTTTCTCATACCAGCCCCCCCTCTCCGCAGCCCCCCTCTCCCCAGCCCCCCTCTCCCCAGCCCTCTCCCGCAAGGGGAGAGGGAGAGGCGCGAGGTTTGCCCCTCAATTGCACCAAGACTCCCTCTCCCCTTGCGGGAGAGGGCTGGGGAGAGGGGGGGGGCTGGGGAGAGGGGGATAAAAAAAGGCCGGTCCCTGGACCAGGGCCGGCCGAAGCGGCGGGATTTGTAGACCCCGCCCGCACAGACAATGAAGTGCGCTACATCTGGTTTGCGGCCGCCGTGATCATTCCGATGCGACGCTGCATGATCTGATCGCGATCGGTGGCGCTGTTGCGCAGCGCAGTGAGCAGCGCCGTAGCGTTGGTGAAGCCCGCGTCGAATCGCGCCGCAACAGGCGGCGCGCCGGGGATGTGCGTCTGGGCGCTGGCGAAAGCGGTGAACAAAGTCTGGGTTTTCATCCTCGTTGCCTCCTGAATGCTGCGGTTGATGGGTGGGCGCGGCGCCATATTGCTCAGCGGTGCGTCGTCAAGGAAGCGCTGCGAAAGGGGTTGCTACCTTGTCGCCTGCTGGTATCGTATGAAGCTACTTTCAGGCTTTTCGGGGGAGGGGCCATGTCGCAGATCGTCGCGGTGGTGGAAGCGCTCAAGCGCGCGCTCAGGGCGCAGAAGCTGACTTACGCCCACGTGGCGCGCGAATTGAAGATGAGTGAAGCGAGTGTGAAGCGCATGTTCGCGTCCAACCACTTCACGCTGCATCGTTTCGAGCAGGTTTGTGAGATCGCGGGGCTCGGCCTGACCCAGCTGGCGCGCGAGGCGGACAGCGAAAAGAACTACATCTCCCAGTTGGCGGTCGAGCAGGAGCGTGAACTCGTCGGCAACCCCAAGCTGTTCCTGGTCGCGGTTTGCGCGCTCAATCACATGAGCCTGGAACAGATCCTCGCCGCTTACGACATCCCGAAATCGGAATGCATCCAGTTGCTGCTCAAGCTGGACCGGATCAAGTTCCTCGATCTGATGCCCAATAACCGCATCAGGCTCAAAGTCACCTCGACTTTTACCTGGTTGCCCAACGGACCGATCCTGCAATATTTCATGACGCGCGCGCTGCACGAGTACTTCCGTTTCCGCTTCGACGGCCCGAACGAAATGATCATGGTGGTCAATGCCATGCTCTCGCCGGCATCGAGCGCGCAGTTCGTGGCCAAGCTGCGCAAGCTGGCCAACGAATTCTCCGACCTGCACAACGACGACAAACACCTGCCGATAGGCGAACGCCGGCCGGCCAGCGTGGTGCTGGCGTTGCGTCCCTGGGAGCTGGATGACTTCAACAAACTGCGCCGCAAGCGGAAGACTCGGGCTGCCTAAGACTTAACGACATTCACCACAGAGGCACAGATACCCGACGTGCGCAGCACGTCGGGTATCTGTGCCTCTGTGGTGAAATTTGCCTGAAACCCGCGCCTGCGGCCGCCTCACCGGCCACCACCCCGGTTTCGCGGGCGTGCTAGCATCCTCCCCCTACGGAGGAGTCACCAAAATGAGCACAACCCAGCTTCAGAACTACATCGCCGGCGAATGGATTGCCGGGGCCACGGTTTCCAAGGATGTCAATCCGTCCGACACCGGCGATGTCATCGCCGAATACGCGCAAGCCGACAAGGCTCAGACCGAGCGGGCAGTGGAAGCGGCACGTGCCGCCTTCCCGGCGTGGGCGACGTTTGGTGTGCAGGCGCGCGCCGACCTGCTCGACAAGGTCGGCAACGAGATCATCGCGCGCAAGGACGAACTCGGCAAATTGCTATCGCGCGAAGAAGGCAAGACGCTGCCGGAAGGCATCGGCGAAGTGGCCAGGGCAGGCAATGTCTTCAAATTTTTTGCGGGCGAGGTGCTGCGCCGGGCTGGCGAACTGATTGCGTCCGTGCGTCCCGGCATCGACGTCGAACTCACACGAGAACCCGTCGGTGTCGTCGGCATCATCGCGCCGTGGAATTTCCCGGCGGCGATCCCGGCCTGGAAGATCGCGCCGGCGCTGGCCTACGGCAATTGCGTGGTGTTCAAGCCGGCCGACCTGGTGCCGGGCATGGCGCATGCGATTGCCAAGATTCTCATCGATGCCGGCATTCCGAAGGGCGTTTTCAATTTCGTCATGGGCCGCGGCAGCGTGGTCGGCGAGGTGCTCGTCAACGACAAGCGCGTGGACGCCATCACTTTTACCGGCTCGGTCGAAACCGGCAGGCAGGTCGCCGCCAAAGCCATCGCGCGCATGGCCAAGTTCCAGCTTGAAATGGGCGGAAAGAACCCGTTGGTTGTGCTGGACGACGCGGATCTGAAGACCGCGGTCGAATGCGCGGTCAATGGCGCGTTCTTCTCCACCGGCCAGCGCTGCACCGCTTCGTCGCGGCTGATCGTGACCAGGGGCATCCATGACAAATTCGTCGCTGCATTGATCGAGCGGCTCAAAGGCGTCAAAGTCGACAACGCGCTCAAGCAGGGCACCGACATCGGACCGGTGGTGGACAAGAACCAGCTCAACCAGGATCTCTTCTATATCGCAGAGGCCAAGAAGGAAGGCGGCAAGCTCGCTTTCGGCGGCAACGTGGTCAAGCGCGAAACCGACGGCTTCTATCTGGAACCGGCGCTGTTCACCGAGACGGTGAACACCATGCGCATCAACCGCGAGGAAGTGTTCGGTCCGGTCGCTTCGGTAGTTGCGGTAAAGGATTACGAGGAAGCGCTGGCGGTCGCCAACGACACGCCGTTCGGCCTTTCATCCGGTATCGTCACGACATCGCTCAAGCAGGCCTCGCATTTCCGCAAGAACGCGCAGGCCGGCATGGTCATGGTGAACCTGCCGACCGCCGGGGTGGACTATCACGTGCCCTTCGGCGGCCGCAAGGGCTCGAGCTATGGTCCGCGCGAGCAGGGACGTTATGCTGCCGAGTTTTTCACCACGGTGAAAACCAGCTACGTGCTGGCCTGAGCATGAACCCGCACCGTCATCGAACTGAAGTTGCTGCGGCGGCACTGCTGTGCCTGGTGTGCTGCGGCGCCATCGCGGCCGACGAGGAGCGTGTCGTGCCGGCCAATCAGGAGCCGCGCCATGTGGTCAAGCTGGAAAACGAATGGGTGCGCATCCTCGACGTCGAAATTCCACAGGGCGAACAGACCCTGTATCACACTCATTCACTCGACTACCCGTACGTGCTGGTGACCAGTGTCACGCTCTACAACCAGATTTACGGCCAGGAGGCCAAGGACGTGAACATGCAGGCCGGCTTCATCGGTTACTACAATGCCGCCGCGAAGGGCGCTTACACGCATCGCTTCATCAATCGCGGGCCGGGGACGTTCCGCGCAATCGGCATCGAACTGCTGCAGCCGATGCAGGATTCCACGGCGCCAAAGGCAGCGCTGCCGGCCCTGCCCGGTGTCGAGACGGCGCTGGACAACGAGCGCGTCGGCGCTTACCGCATCAAGCTTGCACCCGGTGCAACGATCGGCCCGCTGACGATACCGGGCCCGAGCATCCGCGTGGCGATGGGCGAGGGAAAAATGGCGCATGAAATCGAGGGCACGCAAACGGAAATGCGTCTTGCGCCGGCGCAGTTCGTATTCCAGCCGCAGACCACCACCGCGACCTTCACCAATACCGGTGCGACGGAACTGGAGTTGGTCGAATTCGTGCTGAAGTAGTCACTGTTCGATCCTCTTCGTGCTGTTGGCACTCATCCTGTCCATCCTGTTAATCCTGTCATGCTCTTTAGAGCTCTTAATATTTGGACAGGATTAACAGGATGGACAGGATGAAATACGCGATCAACCGCTCGCTCCCGGCGGCCATCCTGAAAGTCGCGACCGAGAGGAATCAGAGAATGCCTTCTTAGCTCCGTTACCCAAAAGGGTGCCGCTCACGGCATTCCACAAGGGATTCCGGCTTCGCCCGGATACCGGCCTGCGACCATAACCGGTCTGCGACCATAACCGGTCTGCGACCATAATCGGGCTACGCCCATAACTCCGACGTGCTACGCATGTAGGGTATCTGCTTTCTCCTGTTCAATCTGGTCTTTGAGAAGGCTTCTAGGATGACTGCGCCTGAGCACTCGCGTCCACCGAGCACAACGCGGTCATGTTGACGAGGCGCCGCACCGTCGCGCTGGGCGTCATGATGTGAACCGGCTTTGCCGCTCCGAGCAGGATGGGGCCGATGGTAATGCCTTCCCCGCCGAGCATCTTGAGCAGGTTGAAGGAGATGTTGGCGGTGTCGAGGTTGGGCATGATCAGCAGGTTGGCTGCGCCCTTGAGCCGGCCGTCGGGATGAACGTGGGACCGGATCGCGTCCGAGAGCGCCGCATCGCCGTGCATCTCGCCGTCGATTTCCAGTTCCGGCGCAATCCGCTCGATCGCATCGAGTGCCCGGCTCATCTTCAGCGCCGAGGGCGAATCGTCGGAGCCGAAGTTCGAGTGCGAAAGCAGAGCCACCTTCGGCGCGATGCCGAAGCGGCGCACTTCCTCGGCCGCCATTACGGTGATTTCGGTCAGCTGCTCGACCGACGGATCTTCGTTGACATAGGTATCGCTGATGAACACGGTGCGCTTTGGCAGCATCAACACGTTCATGGCCGCAAAAATGCTGGAACCGCGCTTAAGGCCGATGACGTTGGCGACGTGCCGCAGATGGTCCTTGTGGCGGCCGAAGGTTCCGCACAACAATGCGTCGCCGTCCCCCCGGCGCAACAGCAAGGCCCCGATCAGGGTAGTGGACTGTCGCACATGCACTTTCGCGTCATCCGGCGACACACCGCGCCGGCGCATCAACTTGTAGTACTCGGTCCATACCTCCTTGTAGCGGGTGTCGGACTCCGGATTCACCAGGTCGCAGTCCTTGCCGGGAACAAGCCGCAGGCCGAAGCGCTTGATGCGCGTCTCCACCACTTCCGGACGGCCGATCAGGATCGGTCTGGCGAGTTTCTCATCCACCACCACCTGCGCCGCGCGCAACACCCGCTCGTCCTCGCCCTCCGCATAGATCACCCGCTTGGGCGCTTTTTTCGCCGCGGCGAACACCGGCTTCATGATAAAGCCCGAATGGTAGACAAAATTGGTGAGTTGCTCGCGGTAGGCCTCCAGGTCGGCGATGGGGCGCGTGGCGACCCCGCTGTCCATCGCCGCTTTCGCCACCGCCGGCGCGATGCGGGTAATGAGCCGCGGGTCGAAGGGCTTGGGGATGATGTACTCCGGGCCGAAGGACAGGTCCTCGCCCTCGTAGGCTGTCGCCACCACGTCGGATTGTTCGGCCTGCGCCAGCTCGGCGATGGCGCGCACGCAGGCGAGCTTCATCTCCTCGTTGATCTTGGTGGCGCCGACGTCGAGCGCGCCGCGAAAGATGAACGGGAAGCACAGCACGTTGTTGACCTGGTTCGGATAGTCCGAGCGGCCGGTGGCGATGATGGCGTCGGGCCGCACCGCCCTGACCTCCTCCGGCAGGATTTCCGGCGTGGGGTTGGCAAGCGCGAACACGATCGGTTTCTCCCCCATCTGCTTCACCCACTCCTGCTTCATCGCGCCGGGACCGGACAGGCCGAGAAAGATATCGGCGCCGGCGATCACGTCGGCGAGCTGGCGGGCGCCGGTCTTGCGCGCGTAGCGGGCCTTGTTCGGTTCCATCTGGGCGTCCCGCCCCTCGTAGATCACGCCTTTCGAATCGCAGACGAACACATTTCCGCGATCGAGACCCAGCCCGCAGAGCAGATCCAGGCAGGCGATGGCCGAGGCGCCGGCGCCGGAGCACACCAGCTTCACCGCGCTGAATTTCTTGCCCACGACCTTGAGCCCATTGGTCACTGCCGCGCCGACGATAATCGCGGTGCCATGCTGGTCGTCATGGAACACCGGGATCTTCATGCGGCTGCGCAGCTCGCGCTCGATGTAAAAGCACTCGGGCGCCTTGATGTCCTCGAGATTGATGCCGCCCAACGTCGGTTCCAGCGCCGCGATCATGTCGACCAGCTTATCGGGGTCGTTTTCCGCAAGCTCGATATCGAACACGTCGATGCCGGCGAATTTCTTGAACAGGCAGGCCTTGCCCTCCATCACCGGTTTGCCGGCGAGCGGGCCGATGTTGCCCAGGCCCAGCACCGCGGTGCCGTTGGTGATCACGCCGACCAGGTTGGCGCGCGAGGTCAGTTGGGCCGCGCGCGAGGGATCGGCTTCTATCGCCTTGCAGGCATAGGCAACGCCGGGAGAATAAGCCAGCGCGAGATCGCGCTGATTGGTCAACCCCTTGGTCGGCGTGATGGATATTTTTCCGGGTGTCGGTTTCTCGTGATACTCGATTGCCGCCGCTTCGAGCTGGTCGTCCATGATGCGCTCCTCTGGTGATGGATTCTTGTTGGCTCGATGATACTCGGAGCGCCCGGTTTGTCATCATGCGGCCATGCATTTCATAATGCGGGGCAATTCGCGACGGCCTCGGGTGAGGCGGGCAGCCCTTGCCGCGCCGTGAGCATCGCGCTTCACGGTATTCTGTCGACCGCTGGCAGGCAGTATCCCAACCTTGCTCCGGCAATCACAACCCAGGTAAGCATGAACTCCGAAGCGCAAGACCTTTCCGGGCAGACTCCCCCCGCCCGCGCCGTGGCCAGCCTGCGAGCGCTGACGATCCTGCTGCGTTTTTCGGCGCCTTACCGGCGGCGCCTGGTTTTCTTCGGCCTGGCGATGATGGTGTCCTCCGGCTCCTTCCTGGTCATCGGCCAGGGACTCAAGCAAGTGGTCGACCGCGGCTTTGCCGGTGGCGATCCGGCCGCGCTGAACCAGGGCCTGTTCTTCCTGCTGACGGTGATCATGGTGATGGCGAGCGCGACCTGGGTGCGCTTCTATTTGATTTCGTGGTTGGGCGAGCGCGTGATCGCGGACCTGCGCCGCCAGCTGTTTTCGCATCTGCTGAAGTTATCCCCGGCATGGTTCGAGCAGACGCGCACCGGCGAGATGATTTCGCGGCTGACCACGGATACGGCGCTGCTCGAGCAGATCGTCGGCACCAGCGTATCGATGGCGCTGCGCAATGGCCTGCTCGGCGCCGGCGCGCTGGTCATGCTGATGCTGACCAGCTGGAAGCTCACGCTGCTGGTGTTGCTCACCGTGCCGGTCGTGATCGTTCCGATCGTGTTGTTCGGCCGCCGCGTGCGCAAACTGGCACGCGCCAGCCAGGATCGCGTCGCCGATCTCGGTGCCTATGTGGACGAGGCCTTGCACGAGATTCGCACCGTGCAGGCTTACGGTCATGAGGAGACCGACCGCGAACTGTTTGGCCGGCGCATCGAGGCTGTGTTCGCCGCCGCGCGGCAGCGCATCCTGGTGCGTGCATCGCTGATTTCGGCGGTGATCGTGCTGGTGTTCGCCGGCATCGGCATCATCCTGTGGATCGGCGGCCACGACGTGCTGGCCGGAACGCTCTCGGCGGGCGAATTGTCCGCCTTCGTGTTCTATGCCGCGATGGTGGCCAGCGCCGCGGCGCAGTTAAGCGAAGTCATGAGCGACCTGCAGCGCGGCGCCGGCGCCGCCGAACGCCTGATCGAAATCCTCGACACGAACCCCGAAGTCGTCGTACCGGAGAATGCGCTCGCGTTTCCGCAGCCGGCGCTCGGCGCGGTCGAATTCGACGCGGTCACTTTCCACTATCCGTCCCGACCCGCGATTGCCGCGATGGAAGACTTCACGCTGCGCGTCGCGCCCGGCGAAAAGCTGGCGCTGGTCGGGCCATCGGGCGCGGGAAAGTCGACGCTGTTCCAGTTGCTGCTGCGCTTCTACGATCCGCAGCGCGGCACCATTCGCATCGACGGCGTCGACATCCGGCGCGCCGATCCGAAGCCGTTGCGCAGCCGCATTGCGCTGGTGCCGCAGGAGCCGGCGATTTTCGCCGCCAGCGTCACTGAGAACGTGCGCTACGGCAGGCCCGAAGCGGCCGATGCGGACGTCAGACTGGCCTGCGATGCGGCGTTCGCCACGGAATTCATCGAGCGCCTGCCGCAGGGATTCGGCACCTACCTGGGTGAGCGCGGCGTGCGCCTGTCCGGCGGCCAGCGCCAGCGCCTCGCGATCGCGCGCGCCGTGCTGTCGGATCGCCCGATCCTGCTGCTCGATGAAGCCACGTCCGCGCTCGACTCCGAGTCGGAGCGCATGGTTCAGATCGCCCTCGAACGCCTGATGCAGTCACGCACCACGCTGATCATTGCGCACCGCCTGTCGACGGTGAAAAGCGTGGATCGCATCGCGGTGATCGACCAGGGCCGGCTGATCGGCGCGGGCACGCACGAGGAATTGCTCGCCTCGAATCCGCTCTACGCTCGTCTCGCCGAACTCCAGTTCGGTGTGTAAAGAAAACTCTTCACCGCAAAGACGCAAAGGCGCAAAGGGAACGCAAAGAAATGCAAGGAACAGAATAGAGAAATCGGATCAGCGGTTCAGCAGGTACTCGATAGAAAACATCCTTTGTCGTCTGTTGGCAATTGCGACAGTTGCGCGGGTGGATTCGGCGACTCTCCTGTTCGCTACCTTGACTTGTACTCCTTTGCGTTTCCTTTGCGTCTTTGCGGTGAAGAGTTGCTTTAAAAGGAGTTAGCCGCGCTTGGGTGGGCGGCGTTCGTGGCGCCACTGCCACGGGGGCTCGGGATCGTTGTCGCGCCAGAGGCCTCGACGCGCGCTTTTTGCCTGCCGCTCGGCATCGAGATAGCGCTTGCGGTCTTCGAGCGGGATTTCGCGCAGGTATTGCGTGTACACCCAGGCCGAACCTTCCCGTATCTGTTCGAGATTGGCGTCGAAGCCGTCGACTTCGATCTTGCCGACGATACGGCCATAGCGATCGGTTTTGGTCCACTCGACCGTGACCGCCTGGCCGAATAGTTGGCGGGAAAGGGTTTCCTTGGCGTGAGCACCGAAGGGCTGTTTTTTCTCCGGCGCGTCGATCCCCGACAGCCGGATCTTGAACTGGCGGTTCTCCGCGGTCAGTAGCGTGACGGTGTCGCCGTCGCTGACGCCGACCACGCGGCCCGCAAGCGTGGCAGCCAGTGCGTCGCAGACGAACACCGCCAGCAGCATTGTCGCTGCAAGCGCGAACTTCGTCATGTTTCCCGGCCTGTGCGTACCGGTGGATCTTGAGTTGTATGCGCAATAGGACTGCGCTGCGAACAACAAGTTGCCCGGCTTCGCGAGGGCAGTCTTGCTGAAAGCCGGATTCCTTCTGTTGGAGGCCGGTTCCTGCTGTTAGAATCCGGCTCCTTTGCAACCTCGCGATGCGGACGAAACCTCCATGAGCAGCCTGCTTTTCACGCCCTTTCCCATGCGCGGCCTGACGTTGCCGAACCGCATTGTCGTCTCCCCGATGTGCCAGTACATGTCCGTCGACGGTTCAGCGAACGACTGGCATCTGATGCACCTCGGCCAGTTCGCCATGGGCGCGGCCGGCCTCATCATCACCGAGGCCACGCATGTATCTCCCGTCGGGCGCATCACCCCGCGTTGTCTCGGGCTGTACAGCGACGAGAACGAGAAGACGATCAAGCATGTGGTGGATTTCTGCCGCAAGCACGGTGTGGCCAAGCTCGGTATCCAGCTCGCGCACGCCGGCCGCAAAGGTTCGGCGCACACGCCGTTCGAAGGCGGCAAGGCACTTGCCGCGAACGAAGGCGCCTGGACCACGGTGGCGCCGTCCGCGCTGCCGTTCGGCCCCGGCTGGCACGTGCCCGATGCGCTCAGCCCGAGCGCTCTGGCGAACGTGAAGCAGCAGTTCGTCGAAGCGGCCAGGCGGGCGCTGCGCATCGGCTTCGATGTGGTCGAGCTGCATGCCGCGCACGGTTACCTGTTGCACCAGTTCCTGTCGCCGATTTCGAACCGGCGCAGCGACGACTACGGTAGCTCGCTGAAAAATCGCATGCGCTTCCCGCTCGAAGTATTTGAGGCGGTGCGCGCCGTCTGGCCGCAGGACCGCGTGCTGGGAGTGCGCGTGTCGGCGACCGACTGGATCGACGGCGGCTGGACGCCGGAAGAAACCGTGATCTTCGCCAAGGAACTGAAGACGCGCGGCTGCGACTTCATCGACGTGAGTTCCGGCGCGCTGGATCCGCGCCAGCAGATCCCTTTCGGGCCGGGATTCAATGTGCCCTTTGCCGAGAAGATAAAAAAGGAGGCAGGCATTGCCACCATGTCGGTGGGCATGATCACCAAGCCCGCCCAAGCCGAGGAAATAGTGGCCGGCGGCAAAGCCGATCTGATCGCCATCGCGCGCGCGGCCATGGACGATCCGCGCTGGGCCTGGCACGCGGCACGCGAACTCGGCGGCGAGACGGCGTATGCGCCGAACTACGCGCGCTGCAGCCCCGCGGTATGGAAACCCTGACGCGAGCCGCGTTGCCCTGCTCAGCGGCGATACACTTCCTTGCGGTCGCCGATTTTGAGCACTTCGATTACGCGGTCCTTGTCCACGATATCGCAGACCAGACGGTAGTCGCCAATACGATACTTCCAGAAATCGCCGAAGTCTTCGCCCTTGAGGGCTTCGCCGGTCGAGCGCGGATCGCCAAGCGACTCGACGCGTTTTTCGAGGAAAGCAATGATTCTCCGCTGGACCTGCCGATCAAGCTTGCGCAACTGCCTCAGCGCGGATTCCGAAAAGCGCGCCTTATAGCCCAAGCCGCTTCTTTACTTCCGCCAAAGAATAGGAGCGCTCGCCGCGCTTCTTGACCGCCGCCGCATCGCGGCAGTCGCGCAGATCTTCAAGGTATCGTGCGACGGCATCACTCGCCACTGCAGCTTTCGACTTGCGCGCGCGCCTGGCTTCCCGGGTAAGCGCAGTATCGAGTTCCGGGGTCAGTTTCAGTTCGAGCATGCCAAAATCCTCAAGCGAGCAAGGGCGTCATTTTATCATCGAAGGACCACTCACGAGACCCAGCAGAAACCTCCGGGATAGACCACGGTTTTTGCTGGTACTCATCCATCGAGATAATCCGTGGTCTGTCCCGGGTAAGACGAAAGCACTGAGGTCGCGCGGCTGCGACTTCATCGACGTGAGTTCCGGTGCGCTGAATCCGCGTCAGCAAATCCCTTTCGGGCCGGGATACAATGTGCCCTTTGCCGAGAAGATAAAAAAGGAGGCAGGCATCGCCACGATGTCGGTGGGCATGATCACCAAGCCCGCCCAAGCCGAGGAAATAGTGGCCGGCGGCAAAGCCGATCTGATCGCTATCGCGCGCGCGGCCATGGACGATCCGCGCTGGGCCTGGCACGCGGCACGCGAACTCGGCGGCGAGACGGCGTATGCGCCGAACTACGCGCGCTGCAGCCCCGCGGTATGGAAACCCTGACCCACCCCCCTCTCCCCGGCCCTCTCCCGCCAGGGGAGAGGGAGATTGAAAGCCGAAGTGCATTGAAACCCTCTCTCCCTTGGCGGGAGAGAGTTGGAGAGAGGGGGGGTCCTGAATGAGCGCGATCGCGCGTGTCGTGGAGAGCCGCTTGCGCGATCTCGGCGGATTCACCGTCCGACGCATCCTGCCTCTTGGCGGCGGGCGCATGGTCGGGCCGTTCATTTTCCTCGATCACATGGGGCCGGTCACGTTTGCCGCGCGGCAGGGCATCGACGTGCGCCCGCACCCGCATGTCTGCCTGGCCACGGTCACCTATCTCTTCGAGGGCGAGATCGAACATCGCGACAGCCTCGGCGTGGTGCAGACTATCCGTCCGGGCGACGTCAACTGGATGACGGCGGGAAGCGGCATCGTGCACTCGGAGCGCACGGGTCCTGCTTTGCGCGCCGCGGGCCACACGCTGCACGGTCTGCAATCGTGGGTGGCCTTGCCTGAAGCCGATGAAGAAACCGCCCCCGCCTTCCATCATTTCTCTTCGCAACAACTGCCTGCTCGCGATGGCGACGGACTTCGTTTGCGGTTGATCGCCGGCGAGGCGTTCGGCTTGCTTTCGCCGGTTCGCGTGTTCTCGAAAATGTTCTACGCCGACGCGCAACTGATCGGCGATGCAACCGTCGAGCTGCCGACGGAACACGCGGAGCGCGCCGCTTACGTGGTGGAGGGCGCGATCGAGATCGAAGGCGGCAGGTTCGGCGCGGGAACGTTGCTGGTGTTTGCGCCAGGGGAAGCCGCCAGGCTGCGCGCGACGGGCGCCAGCCGCGTTGCGCTGCTCGGTGGAGCGCCGCTCGAAAGCAAGCGCCAGATCTGGTGGAATTTCGTGGCGAGTTCGCCGCAACGCATCGAGCGCGCCAAACGCGACTGGGCGGGCGGAAAATTCGTCAAGGTTCCCGGAGAGACCGAATTCATTCCGCTGCCGGAGCGCTGAACAGCGGACGACACGCGAAGCGGGTCGGGCGCATTCTCTTTCCTGTTTACTGAATGCTTCGCGTCCCCACCACGGGGTCGGCAACGCATGGGGCTCAGAATGAATCCAGTGGCAGAAAGCCAAGCACGTCGGCTGTGGAAGAATCGAGGAGCACCGTCCAGAACGTCTTTCTCCCAACGAGTGGCAGGTAAAGCAGCGCACCGGGTGCGCGCCCGGTCTGTTCGATTGCCCGGTCGATATTCGCCGCCTGGTCGGGAAAGCGCTTCTTGAGCAAG
>Ga0315275_10004009_pt1 | contig 13700 bp, 10 predicted proteins | sample YL17G03_0_MG_FD_205557 | JGI IMG/M metagenome (GOLD analysis project Ga0315275, IMG submission 205557) | Sediment microbial communities from Yellowstone Lake, YNP, Wyoming, USA - YL17G03_0 | ecosystem: Environmental > Aquatic > Freshwater > Lake > Sediment | place: USA: Wyoming | collected... | reverse complement strand
ATCGATGCCCTCAAAGTGATATTTGAAGTACGCCAAACGGATTGGCTGGAATTTTGCATTATTGATTTCTTCGACAAAACCATACTTGCTGAATCCTGACGATGACTGCCAATCAGCCGTAAAGGAGGTGGCCATTGCCCCGTTGGCAAGCGTGAGGGCTTTCTGGAACGCGCGAGAACCATCGAGTTGTTTGTAGGTCTCAAGATCAAATCCGATGATGAGAAAAGCATAGTAGTCCAGAAAATCGGTCAATGGATCAAAGGTGAATTCGTCAAAGTACATCCGTTGGTTTGGAATGTAGGTGAATTCCCATTTGTCGTCTTTTATTCGTAGTATCGGCGTGACCTTCTCGGACTTGTCATCGCCGACATAGATCGGTCTCTGGCTCCCGATAAACACTTCCGCCCTGTAGCGATTATTTGCCGTGACTGACGTGAAAAAGACGGTCATTGAAACCTGGATCTTTTCGCCGTACAACTCTTCGTTGGTGTACCGTGTACTGTTGAGGTAGCGTTCAAGATCGGTCTTGAAATTCTTCAAGTAGTCGCGATCCGATGAAGGAATACGCTCCATGTTTACCGTTATCTCGCAATTGAGCTCCTGAGCCGGACAAGGTGGGAGTACTGTAAGGAACAAGATTGTTCCCAGGATGGTCTTTCTCATTGAGGCCTCGCAGGTGCAGTGGTTGTGAAGCGAAATATACCCAATAATATCTCGGGCTTCAAGCACAAAGCCTCACGCGGTTCTGACAGGGAATAGAGCCGTCGAACCACGACGGCCGGGTCTCTTCGTGTAACAAGGGATGAATTGCGATGAAGATTCTTGCTTTCATTCTTCTTCCGACAGTCCTTGCTCTTGGATCAGAAAACAATGGCCGTGGGACCAAAGCGGTCTCGCTCGCCAATGCATTTGTTGCCATTGCGGATAATCCTTGGTCTGTGTCCTACAATCCCGCCGGCCTCTCTCAATTCACCTCGATTCGACTTGCTGGCTTTGTTGTCCCCCAACAATTCGGGTTAACCGAACTGAAGACTTCCGCGCTTGCTTTCGCCGGCGGTGGAATTGGGATTACTATTGAGCAGTTCGGCTTCAACCTATACCGTGAAACACTTCTTGGGGCAGGTTGTGGATTCACTGTCGGTCCGGATGTTGCATTGGGTGCGACAATGAATGTTCAAAGCACGTCGATCGAAGGATATGGCAATGCGATGAGCCTCACACTCGATGTCGGCCTCCTCGGAAGAATCAGTGACAAGGTCAGCATTGGATTTGCCTTCAAGAACGTCACGGGATCAACGATTGGTGAAATTGGGGAGCGATTGCCACAAGTTCTGTCTCTGGGTGGATGTTACAGACCACTGGAAGATTTCTTGATCGTCGGTGAGATCGAGAAGGATATTCGTTTTCCAACGGTCCTGAAAGCAGGTATCGAGCAACGACTCCTGGACATTCTCAATGTCCGTGTTGGTCTTTCGAACAATCCGGACAAAGTGAGTGCCGGCATTTCATTCTCGTTGTCGGTCGTTGAATTTGGCTATGCCGGTTACAGTCATCCAGACCTCGGGTGGACGCATCAGATCGAGGTTTCGGTTCGGGGTGAGTAGATATCATGACCAGAATATCCTGCCTTGTCGTGGCCTCCTTCGCGGTAGCACAACTCCTTGCGGGGCAGGGGAAGCCGGACACTTCGAGAAATCGGTTCGACCGACTGTTGGAATCTCTCCTGGAAAATGATTTCGAGGAGACACATGAATCAGAGCTTCCCAACATCCTGCAAGAACTTCGTGATCAGCCGATCGACCTGAATGTCGCCTCTGTCCATGAGTTGAACCTGATTCCATGTATCGATCCGGTTCTCGCGTATAGAATCGTTCTACATCGGGATCGTCAGCATTTCCGATCCGTAGACGACTTACTATCGGTCGAAGGAATGGATATGGAAACCTTTCTGCGTGCTCGGGACTTTGTGTTTGTGCGATCGGAAGCAGCGACGCGGAGAACAGAAAATCCGTTCTCGCTCCAAGTCCGCGCAAGGACAGTTCGGGATTTGCAGACGCGTCGCGGATACAGGGACGGAACCTACGAAGGATCGCCTTACAGAACTTTCACGAGAGCAATAGTTCGGCAGAGACTTTCCGGGCGATTCTTGGTGGAAGCCGGAGGCCTGGCAGAAAAGGACGCAGGCGAAATTGGAATCACGGATTTCTCATCAGGATTCATTCGTCTCGAAGATACGGATTCGAAGACTCAAGTGATTCTCGGCGACTTCATTGTCGAATCAGGACAGGGTTTGGTGTTCTGGAGGCCATCGGGAATATCCAAAGGGAGCGAAGTTATTGCAAGCGTGACAAAGAATCCCCGTGGGTTGGTTCGCTACTCATCGACAGACGAAAATGGGTTCCTGCGCGGAATTGCAGCGGGGACCGCCGTCGGACCAGCCAGAATCATGGCGTTCTATTCTGCGAAGAGGATAAACGCAACTCTTGATGAGCAAGGGATCATTTCGAGCTTCAACACCTCCGGACTGTTCCGAACGACCTCAGAACACAAATCAAGACAATCCTCGGAGGAGATTGTTCGCGGCATGGAAGTCAACTATTGTCCAAGCCCCCGATGGCGGTTGGGACTGCGAGGCTATACGTCCGGGTTTAGACATCCGGTTGAACTTCTGCGTAACGGTGAATCTGACGGGCGGAATGCATCGCTCGCCGGCTTGGACGCGTCACTGACGACTGGTTCAATGAGCATCTTCGGCGAAGGGGCAATCGATCATGCGTCATCATTTGCCGGCGTCGGCGGTATCATTGTACAACCAGTGACGGATCTTCAAGCCGCCATCGTGGTCCGATCCTACTCGAGGACATTCACGAGCCTGCATGGGAACGGGTTTGGCAGCACGGCAGGAGGAATGGGCAACGAACAAGGTATCTATGGATCAGTGAAGGCCTCCCTCCTCGATTGGCTGACGTTCTCGGCGTACTACGATATGTGCAAGCATCCCGACGTCCGCGAGTTCTCTGATCTTGCGTCCGGTGAGAACGATTTCCTTGCTTCCGCGAGACTACAGGCAAGCAAGCGGTTGAATCTGGAATTCCTTTGCAAGTTGAAAAGCAGGTCAATCACAACGTATGTTCCTGACCAGTATTCCAGGACCGACAAAGCGATTGGGATTCGCCAGCAAGCTAACTACAGGGCAACTCTGGAGTGGTTCCCCTCGCCGGATATTCGCTGGAGAAGCAGGATTGAAATGACTGAGGTCAACTTTTCGTCCACTCAGACGGGCGAGAGAGGTTATTTGGCGTACCAGGATCTCAGGTGGAAACCATGGCGGAATGTGAGTATCGACATGAGAGGTATTGTTTTTGAATCAGGATCGTACGATACGCGAATGTACGAGTATGAAAGTGAATTGCAGGGAACCTCTTCTGTCCCCGCTCTCTTTGGCCGCGGTATCCGGCTCTATGTGCTGGTGCGATATGGTATGACACGCGTCGAGTGTTCAGCAAAATACTCCAGCACCATAAAACATGGTACACTCTCGATCGGATCGGAGGCGAATGAGATCAGGGGAGACCTCGACAATCAGGTCAGCATCCAACTTGATTACAAGCTTTGAGCCCACAGGTAGTCGAAGGATTCGCTTGATTCAGAATGAACTATTCACTTCATTGTCCACGAGGGAGCCGCCTTCGATGCCGGCGCGAATGCGCAGGGGCAATGCGAAGCATTTCAATCCTGTAATCCAACATTCCACAATGTGAGGTCCGGTATGAAAAAATTGCTGCTTGCCTTTCTGGCGGTGTTCTTCCTTTTCGAACTCAATGCCCAAACAAAATACAAGCTTCCCCCGAAGGAAGTCGTCGATATTCTGGATGCCGCCCCGACGCCGTTGGTCTCCATGAGTCCTCGAAAAGATGCCATGGCAATCGTCGACTACCAACCACATCCGTCCATTACGCTCCTCTCGCAACCATTCCTTCGTATTGCAGGATTGCGAATCACGCCTCAGATTTCAGCACGGCAGAGAATCACCCAGTACACGGGTATTCGGGTCAAATGGATCAAAAGCAACAAATCTGTCCAGATCTCTACCACCGCGAATGCTCGAGTCGGCATGCCGACGTGGTCGTACGACGGCAAGCAATTGGCTTTTACGCGGGATGGAGAAAAAGGTGTTGAGCTTTGGATCGCGGATCCGTTGCTAGGAAATGCATCATCGGTCAAAGATCTGCTGGTTAGCGATGTCCTGGATGCACCATTCGAATGGTTGGGCGACAATGCGACACTGCTCGTCCGGAGTATTCCCAAAGGTCGGGGAAAACCTCCCGAAGTGCCAAAGGCGCCCGCAGGGCCAAATGTCGAGGAAACCTACGGTAAAGTGGCAAAGACTGCGACGTATCAAGATCTCTTAAAGAACGCACATGATGAAGATTTGTTCACCTATTATGCGACGAGCCAACTGGCCCTGGTTGATACAAAAACCGGCGCGGTCAAGCCTATCGGCAAACCTGATTTGTATTCATCTTCGACCTATTCGCCGGACAAAAAATATCTTCTGGTGACGCGTGTTCGAAAACCCTATTCATACAGAGTGCCATACGACGATTTTGCAAGATCAATCGAGGTGTGGGATGCGATGGGCAACCTCGTGAAGACCATTGCCGAATTCCCAGTCACGGATGAGATTCCGACGCAGGGTGTTGTGACAGGACCGCGAAATGTCGATTGGCAGCCCCTCTTCGATGCAAGACTGACTTGGATCGAGGCATTGGACGGTGGAGATCCGATGAAGAAAGTACCAGCACGTGACAAACTCATGATGCTGGATGCTCCGTTCAAAGAATCGCCAACCGAGATTTTGCAGGTGCAACATCGCTTTTCTGGTATGGAATGGATGGCGGCAAGAAACTCAGTGTTATTGAGCGAAACGAACCGAGATCGTCGCTGGAGGACAACGTCGTTCTATGACCTCGGCAATCCTTCCGCCTCCCGTAGAGTTGTGTTTGACCTGAGTGTCAATGACGCGTACGGAGATCCGGGGCGACCTGTGATCCAGGTTGATCCGAACGGTGTCCGCACGGTGCTTCAGCATGGTGACTGGATCTATTTGAGCGGACGGGGTGCTTCTGAGAAAGGTGATATGCCATTCCTCGATAAGATGAACACGACGACGCTCGAAAAACAACGATTGTTCCGGTCGCAGGAAAACAGCTATGAACAATTTGTGTCCTTTGTCGGCGAATCGAGTGACAAAATCGTCTCGCGGTTCGAAGATAAGACGAATCCCCCAAATTATTATGTCGTCGATCTGTCAACGCGCGCAAAGACAGCGTTGACTGACTTCAAAGATCCTGCCCCCCAAATGACCGGAATGAGAAAGCAACTGATTAAGTATAGCCGGCCCGACGGAGTTCCGTTGTCCGGCACCTTGTTCCTGCCTCCCAACTACAAAGAAGGGATGCGGTTGCCCCTTCTCATCTGGGCATATCCGCTTGAGTATTCAGATGCCAGCACGGCAGGGCAGGTTCGCGGCTCCACGAATACGTTTACATTTTTCAGGGGAGCGTCGCAACTCTTCTACGTCACTCAAGGATATGCTGTGCTCAATGATGCCACGATGCCGGTTGTCGGAGACCCGGAAACGATGAACAACACGTTTGTCGAGCAGATCGTTTCAGCGGCCAAGGCGGCAATTGACCGATTGGATTCGATGGGTGTGATCGACCGAAACCGCGTGTTTGTGTCAGGCCATAGCTACGGCGCGTTCATGACGGCAAACCTGCTAGCTCACTGTGACCTCTTTGCGGCGGGCATTGCGCGAAGTGGTGCATACAACCGAACGTTGACGCCGTTCGGATTCCAAAGTGAACGGCGGTCTTTCTGGGAGGCACCGGAGATATACATGAAAGTCTCGCCATTCACGTGCGCTGACAAAATCAAAGCTCCGATCCTCCTCATTCACGGCGAAGCCGACAACAACACGGGAACGTTCCCGATTCAATCTGAACGCTTGTTTCAAGCCATCAAGGGACTTGGCGGCAATGCCCGTCTGGTCCTGCTCCCGTATGAAAGTCATGGGTATTCAGCTCGCGAATCAGTCCTTCATGTTCTTGCTGAAAGCTTCGAGTGGGCAGACAAATATGTAAAAAACAGGAAAGTTCCTATCTCTCCTCAATAACGAATTGTCCGCGAATCTGGCACCAAAGAGAGCCGGGGGACTAAGTATTCCCGGCTTTTCTGTTTTGGGCCCGTGGTTTTCGCGCCTTCGGGTGGTTTTCTCTTTTTACGCACTCATCTTTTTCGTATTTTGAAGCATAATATGAACACGCAATCAAGACCTCGAACAATCGTTGTAGGTATGAGTGGAGGGGTAGACTCGTCCGTGACGGCGGCTCTTCTGCTCGAACAGGGCTACAATGTCATCGGTGTGACGATGAAAACGTACGATTTCGATGACGTGGGAGGCAACATCGCAAATGAATCAAGTTGTTGCGGGCTGGGTGCAATGAATGATGCCCGTCTTGTAGCCGCGAAACTTGGCATACCGCACTATGTCGTGGATTTCCGTGAAGCCTTCGGCCGGGAAGTCGTCAACAATTTCGTTGATGAGTACCTCAAGGGCCGTACTCCCAATCCGTGCGTGATCTGTAACCGCGAAATCAAGTGGGGACAACTCCTGGCAAAAGCGAAGGCACTGGGAGCAGAGAGGATTGCGACCGGTCATTATGCGCGCATTCGCTTCGATGAGACGAGGAACAGATACGTTGTTTCCAAAGGCAGATTTGAGCAGAAGGATCAATCGTATGCTCTATGGGCGGTCTCCCAGGATTCTCTCCGCAGCACCCTTTTCCCGTTGGGAGAAATGACCAAACCCGAAGTCCGGGAATTGGCCATCAAATATGGTCTGCGAAATGCATCCAAGGAAGAAAGCTTCGAAATCTGTTTTGTCCCCGACAATAACTACAATCGATTCTTGAAAGAGCGTATTCCTGCTCTTGAACAAAAAGTCTCCGGTGGGGAAGTAGTGCTGGACGGCAGGGTTGTGGGCACGCATCAAGGCTATCCATTCTACACTATCGGTCAACGAAAAGGGTTGGGAGCATACGGCAGCAAGATGTATGTAACGCATATCGACAGCGCTTCGAATCGAGTTACCATTGGGCCAGACGAAGCCCTCCTGCATCACGAATTGACCGCCGGAAATGTGAATTGGACAAGCATCAACGCTCTTGAGTCGGCACTTGAGGTGACGGCGAAAGTGCGATACAAAGATGAAGCAACAAGAGCCACAGTTTTTCCCCTCGCGGATGGCAAGATTCGGGTTGTTTTCGAGACTCCCAAGCGGGCTATTACTCCCGGCCAATCGGTCGTGCTCTACGACGGCGATGACCTGGTGGGGGGTGGAATCATCGAATCCGCATCGAACTAGGCACCTGTTTCAAGGGATAGCACCCATTTCCTGACTCAAGGAATGGGTTTTTTGTTGTCCCTTTTTTGAATCGTTTGACTGGCGGAATCGTCTAATTCCTCAGAAACTTTGTTCAAAGACCCTCGTTTATCATCATGAAAGACGGTAGTCAGACAACCGAAGATTTTCGTCTCGTTCAGGCCTTCAAGGAAGGAAACGAGAAAGCTTTTGAGGATCTCGTCAGGCGCTATCAACGTCAGGTTGCCAATATCATTTATCTGACACTCGGAAGCAGAGAAGACGTTCAGGACATAACACAGGAGGTCTTTCTCCGAGTCTATCGATCGATCGACAAATTTGAGTTTGACGCGTCGTTCTTTTCATGGATCTATCGCATCACGGTCAATCTCTGCATCGACGAACTGCGGCGAAGGAAAATCAAGCGAACGCTCTCACTCGATTTTCTTGCTGAAGGGACATTCGAAAAGGAGCGAAAGACGAAGGACCATCTTCTTGCGTCTGATGGCGTGTTGACAGATGAAAAACGGGAAGTCATTCTCGAAGCTTTGCAGAAAAGCTCCCAGGAACACCGTCAGGTCATTGTGCTGAGGGAATACGAAGAACTCACGTATGCGGAGATTGCATCGTTCCTCGGGATTTCCGCGCAAGCGGTTAAGTCTCGAATCTTTAGAGCGCGGGAGGAACTGAGAGTGCATTTGAATGACTACTTTGAGGAGCGAACATGAATCACGATGACATGCGCGCATTGCTCTCCAGCTTCATCGACGAAGAGGTTTCGGAATCGGATCGCTTGACCGTGACGGCTCACCTGAATTCCTGCCCTGAATGCAGGACCATCATGAATGAGCTGATGACGATCAAACACAATGTACATACTGCAGGAGATTTTGACCTTCCGTACGGTTTCGCACACTCCCTCACCCGCTCTCTTCACCACAAACAAGACGTGATGAAGTCGTGGCTTGGGATTGAGCAATCCGCTCAGCGATTGGTCTTCGGTCTCGCCGTCGTTGTGCTGATCATCGTTGGTCTGACCAGCTTCATACAGAACGAAGAAGCTTCTTCTGTCGAGCACTATGCCAACGAATTCGTCTCCGATTCGGGGTCGACAGCAGTACTCATGAAACGCGGCAGTATCTCCAATGACGACGTATTAATTGCCGTATTGACGAAGTAAGGACAACTTGCAATGGAACCGAAAACGAAAACCCTTCTCTTGATCCTGGTGAGTTTTATTCTGGGCCTCGTAGGAGGTATTGTCGTCGACCGGTACTACATTTCAGCTTTTCCCGGACATCGCCAGAGCCGCGGCGACCCGAAGAAGGAGTTTGCCCAGCGCTTGAAGCTCGATTCGATTCAAACAGCTCAAGTCGACTCATTGATGACCGCACACCGCGCCAAGATGGAGGATGTTCGCAAGCTGTTTCTCGCTTCCCGTGATTCGTTGCGCATGGATATCCGGAGACATCTCAGCGACGAACAGAAGAAGCTCTATGACGATATGATCAAGGAAATGGAGTCACGAGACTCGAGGCACCGGGAAGGGGAAAAACCTCAGCCAAAGCAGTAACCCGGGAAACAAACGAGTAGAAATCACAGACAGTAACCAAACGAAAGCTAGATCATGAAAAAGTACATTATCATAGCAGTGATCGTTCTCTGCGTCGGGGGGGTGGGATACTATTTCCTCGGCACGAACAACAAAGTTGAAGCAGTCCCGGTCGGGCAAGTGACGAGGGAATTGAAAATCTCAAAAGGCAATCTGACGCTTAACGTTTCTGCCAATGGAGTCGTGCAACCGGTTACGAAGATCGACATCAAGTCGAAGGCAAGCGGCATTGTGCAGCAGTTGACGTTTGTCGAAGGCAAACACGTCCGTCAGGGTGAGTTGTTGATTCAAACGGACACGACCATCACTCAGAACGGCTACGATCAGGCCAAGTCCGATGTGGCCTCAGCGGAGGCGTCTCTGACACAATCCCAAAACAATCACAAGCGAATCACCGAACTATTTTCGAAGGGGCTTTCCTCTCAGCAGGAAGTCGACCAAGCAAACGTTGACCTGGTCCGGACAAGGTCAAATCTTCAGCGGGCACAATCATCACTTTCGACTGCTGCCGATGCGCTCAGGGACACACGAGTCCGGGCGCCGATCAGTGGCACCATTTTGTCAAAGAACGTTGAGGTCGGAACGATTATTGCGTCGGCAGTGTCGAATGTCGGGGGCGGGACAACGCTCGCGTCGATTGCTGACATGGACACGGTCAACGTCGAAACAAATGTCGACGAAGTGGATATTGGCAAGGTGAAGGTCGGATTACGTGCCAGCATCAAGGCAGACGCGTATCCCGACGATGTCTTTCCCGGAGAAGTCATCAGGATTGCACCATTGGGCAAGACGCAGCAAAACGTTACGACCTTCAGCGTTATCATCCAGGTTGCGAATCCCGGCGAGAAGCTAAAAGCCGGAATGAGTGCATCGGTGGACATTGAAGTCTTCAATCGAAGGGACGTTATCCTTGTTCCCAACGCTGCGCTTAAGGATCCCCGTTCTGAACAGGGGCGCGCAATCATGGCGGCAGCCAATCTGACGATACCACGCGATACGACCAGGAAGATGGGGCGGGAACAGAAATCGGAAAAGGTGGCTGCCACAAGCGGCGAAGAATCAGACATCGGTAAGATTCGGGAGCAAATGCGGAATGCGAGTCCAGAGGAGCGTCAGAAGCTTCAACAGCAAATGAGGGAGCGGTTCGAGAAAATGCCTCCTGAAGAGAGACAAAAGTATTTTGAACAAATGCGCCAGCGCTTTTCGCAACAGGGCGAGGGGGCAGGCGGCGGTGGAGGAAGAATGTTTCGCACTGAAGGAGGAGGATCGGGGGAGGGCGAAGGGCAGGGACAACGCATCCGCCGACAACCACAGCTCGCGAACGAGAATGAAACGAAATGGCGTCTTGTTGTGCTTAAGGATGGCAACGAGTTCAAGCCCAAACTTATCAAGGTTGGGCCAAGCAATTTCGACTATTCCGAAGTACTCGAAGGTCTGAAAGATGGAGATGAAATCCAAATTACGACGATCTCACGTGCAAAGATTGCCAGTGAACAAATGGTTGACCGCATACGTCAATCAACCTCGCCGCTCGGCGGCAGTGCTGGCGGTATGGGGGGCGGCGGTGGAAGACACTAGGAGCGTGAGATGAATTTTTCGGAGAGTTTTCTAACAGCCCTGAGGGCCCTGGCGGCGAACAAGCTTCGTGCCGTCTTGACCATGCTTGGAATTATTATCGGTGTTGCTGCCGTCATTACGATGATCGCCATCGGTGAAGGATCTCAGCAAGCTGTCATGCAACGCATTCAGGCGCTCGGTTCGAATCTTCTGTTCGTGAGTCCCGGGGCAGCGCGTGGCGGCGGAATGGTTGTCATTCAGTTCGGGACGAGCGTTCGTCTCCGGCGACCCGATTCTGACGCACTGGAACGGGGTGCCCAGGTCGTAACAGAAATCGTTCCGGAGTTCAGCCGCTCCGCACAAGTGAAGTACGAGAACCGTAACTGGCAAACACGGGTCGTGGGCACGACGCCGAACTACGAATACGTCAGGAATGTCGCCGCTGTTTCCGGCAGGTATTTCAATAATGCTGAAGAACGATCGTCCGCTAAAGTATGTGTTATCGGACCTACCGTGGTCGACAACATCTTTCAAGGGGCAGATCCACTCGGCAAAACAATTAGGGTTGCAGGCCAGTCGTTCCTCGTCGTCGGAGTTCTGGAGAAGAAGGGACAAAGCGGTTGGCAGAACCCGGATGACCAGATCATTGTTCCGTTGTCGACCGCGCAGCGAAGACTCTTTGGTGTCGATTTCCTTTCGCAGATTACGGCTCAAGTTGCCGATGCCAAAAACTCTGAAGACGGGATGATCGAAATCGAGAGCGTTCTTCGGCGTGAGCACAAACTTCGTGAAGACCAGGACAACGATTTCACGATTCGGAACCAGACCGACATCGTGCAGACCATGCAGGAGACTCAACAGACATTCACGTTCCTTCTTGCAGGAATCGCTGCCGTATCCCTGCTCGTGGGAGGCATTGGCATCATGAATATCATGATTGTTTCCGTCACCGAACGGACAAAAGAAATCGGCATCCGAAAAGCGATCGGAGCCCGGCAGCGCGACATTATGTGGCAATTCCTGATCGAGTCCGTCGTCATGAGCATCGTTGGGGGGTGCATGGGCATCGGACTGGGGATCCTCGCTTCATACCTTTCCTCAGTCTACGGCAATCTCAATCCGATTGTCTCCGTCGGTTCGATTCTGATGAGTTTTCTCTTTGCGTCCTTTGTGGGGATTTTCTTCGGATTGTATCCGGCTTGGAAAGCGGCCACCTCCCACGTCATCGACGCCCTTCGCTACGAATAATCCTCTGTGCATTGTGGGCCGTACAAGAAAACGTGCGGCCCAGAAGTATCCACTCCGTGGCGATATATTCATCACCATATTTCGCCTCTGACCTGCAATTTGTCCATTCCACACATCCAACGTGAGATCCGATACAAGAATAGAAGTGCGACCATTCCCTGCAATTGCTGTGAATCATCACAACCGACCAATCCTTGCATCAACAACACCTCTTTCCTATATTGCCAACGAGTATCCATGGATGACAAAGTGTGAACATGAGCACGAAGAGAATTGAAGAACTGCGAAAACTGCGCGAGACAGCTCTTCTCGGCGGCGGTCAACAGCGAATCGACGATCAGCACAAGAAGGGAAAACTGACCGCGAGAGAGAGAATTGACATCCTCGTTGACGAAGGAAGCTTCGAAGAAATCGGGATGTTTGTTGAACACCGTACGAGTGATTTTGGCCTGGACAAACAGAAATATCCTGGCGATGGCGTTGTCACGGGGAGCGGGAGGATCAATGGCAGGCCTGTGCTGGTTTTCAGCCAGGATTTTACCGTATTTGGGGGCTCGCTATCCGGAGCAAACGCGGAGAAAATCTGCAAGATCATGGATATGGCTCTCAAACTTGGCGTGCCGATCATCGGGCTCAACGACTCCGGCGGGGCGCGAATCCAGGAGGGCGTTGTCAGTCTGGGTGGCTATGCAGAGATCTTTCTTCGCAATACCCTCGCTTCTGGCGTTGTTCCTCAGATTTCAGCGGTCATGGGACCATGCGCAGGCGGAGCAGTCTATTCGCCTGCAATTACAGACTTTGTCTACATGGTCAAGAACACGAGCTATATGTTTGTCACAGGACCCAACGTCGTGAAGACCGTCACGCACGAAGAAGTGACGTTTGAAGATTTGGGCGGGGCGCTCACTCATGCGACGAAGAGCGGCGTGGCTCATTTTGCGGCAGAAAACGAAGTTGAGTGCCTTGAGGGAATTCGCACGCTGCTCAGCTATATCCCTTCCAACAACGTCGATGATCCCCCAGTTGTGGAGTGCACCGACGATCTGCGCAGGATGGACAAGGAGCTCGATAGCCTGGTTCCCGAGAATCCAAACAAGCCGTATGATATGAAGGACGTCATCCGCCGAATCGTCGACCACGGGGAATTCTATGAAGTGCATGAGCTGTTTGCACAGAATATCCTCGTCGGATTCGCCCGGCTCGGAGGTCGTTCAGTGGGAATCGTCGCCAATCAGCCCTCAAATCTTGCCGGAGTGTTGGATATCGACTCTTCGACAAAAGGGGCCCGCTTCGTGCGTTTCTGTGATGCCTTCAATATTCCCCTGTTGGTATTGGAAGACGTACCGGGCTTTATGCCGGGAACGGATCAGGAATGGCGCGGCATCATCAAACACGGCGCAAAGCTGTTGTATGCCTTCTGCGAGGCAACAGTCCCGAAGATCACCGTCATTACCCGCAAAGCGTATGGCGGTGCGTATGATGTCATGAACTCCAAGCACGTTCGGGGCGATCTCAATTATGCCTGGCCGTCGGCAGAGATTGCAGTCATGGGACCCAAAGGAGCTGTCGAGATCATATTCAAGAAAGAAATCGAAAAGGCGGACGACAAGGACGCTGCCACAGAATTAAAGATTTCCGAGTATCGGGAGAAGTTTGCTAATCCCTACATTGCTGCTCAATGGGGATATCTTGACGAAGTCATCGTTCCGAGCACGACGCGACCGAAGTTAATCAGTGCATTCAAGTTACTCGAGAACAAAGTCGATTCGAATCCCAAGAAGAAACACGGCAACATTCCGTTGTAACGGATTACCCCAGTAAGGCTCTCAGGATTCACCCGCTCCAACTCTGCAGCTT
>Ga0315275_10004006_pt1 | contig 13704 bp, 7 predicted proteins | sample YL17G03_0_MG_FD_205557 | JGI IMG/M metagenome (GOLD analysis project Ga0315275, IMG submission 205557) | Sediment microbial communities from Yellowstone Lake, YNP, Wyoming, USA - YL17G03_0 | ecosystem: Environmental > Aquatic > Freshwater > Lake > Sediment | place: USA: Wyoming | collected... | reverse complement strand
CGCGAACGGCCCGCCCAGGGGCGACCAGGGCAGGCCCTCCTCGCGCACGAGGTCCTGGAGCACCGGCCGCAGGCGGTCCGCCGGGCAGCCGACCACGGCGATGCGGGCGCCGACCATCCCGTACTTGGCATAGCACACGGGCTTGAAGTGCGATGGCACGCCGCCCAGTTGCAGGTTCGCCTTCAGGTTCAGGGCGCGGATGCACACGGCGAACTCGCCATCCGACGCCACGCCGGAAATCCAACTGACGTGCTTCGTGAGGAGCAGCCGCAGGGCGCAGAACATCAGTTCTTCGACGCCCTCGCCTCGCACGGCGGCCACCTCCAGGACCAGCCAGCGGCCCTTCGGCGCGACCTTCAGGTCGAAGCCGGCCCCCTCCGGAAAGGCAATCGTGATGACGCCGCCCGAAGCCGAGGCCCCGGTGGGCGTCAGGACCTTCCCTGCCCTGCGCATGTAGGCGAACGGCTGCCGCACGTCCTTGCCGGAGTAGTCCTTTCCGGTGCGCTTGTCGACGAACTCGACGTCGTACCCGTCGGTGCCGACGACAAGGCGGAACCCTTCGGTCTCGAGCGTGGCGGCAGGGCCGCTCGGTGCGGCAGGTTGTGCGGCCGCCGCCGCGATGGAGACGCCCGCGAGCAGGCAGCAGGCCGCTATCGACATTACGAGTTGAGGTAACATGCCGGTCTTCCTCCTAATACTACAGCGCCACATAGTGCAGCGCCACTTGACGTCGTGCGCGGTGGGTCCACCGCGCAGGAGGCGCCCTGCGGCGGCCAGAAAACGCATGCGCGCTGCTAGCCCACTGCAACCTTGAGCACGAAGTTCATGAGTGTGCCTACCGTCAGCGCCGTCAGCGCCATGATTGCACTGGCCTTGAGCATCTTGAGGGCTCCCAATTCCCGTAGCATCACGGCAAAGGTGGCCACGCAGGGGAAATAGACAGCCAGGACCACGCAGGCCACGACGGTCTGTCTGAACGACAGGTCGAGCGGCGCGAGCATGCCCACGGCCACGTCCTTCCGAAGGAATCCGACGGCGAGCCCGCCGACGGATTCCCGCGGCAGACCCATGAGCCCTGTTACCACCGGTTCGGCCAGCCTGCCGACAAGGTCAATCACCCCGAGCGAGTAAAGCAAGTTGGCCAAGAGTACTCCCACCAGTACGAAGGGCACGGCCTCAAAGATGAACGCCACAAGCCTCGTCCACACTTTCTTCAGCAGGCCCTTGAAGTAAGGAACCCGGTATGGCGGTATGTCGACGAGTATTTCGGGGCTTTCCCCTTTCAGCAGGCCGTTCAGAATGACCCCGAGAACAAACCCCACTAAGAGAAGAGTCCCGAAGATGAGGACCAATGCCTGCGGGCCGTGCCGGCCGGCCAGGCCTACTATCATGGCTGTCTGGGCCATGCACGGCACGGCTATGGACATCAGGGTCGTGCATATGAAGCGTTCCCTGTCGCTCTCCATGATCCTGCCCGACAAAGCCCCGGGAACGTTGCATCCCAGCCCCAGCAGCATCGGGATCATTCCCATGCCGTGAAGGCCAACGTTGTGCATGAAACGGTCGGCAAGCACTGCCAACCTCGGGAGATATCCAGAATCCTCAAGAATCGAGAGCACCAGGTAGAAAGAGAAAACGTATGGGAGGACCGCGGCGAACGGCACGAACAGCCCCGTCGTAAGCAACCCGAACGAACCGCCGTAGTCAATCCCGCCTTCCGTCAGCTTCCCGATCAGGAGGTCGTGCAGAAGACCCCTGCCCCCGAGCAGGGCCGACAGATTCAGCATCAGCGGCCCCCATGCCTCTTCGAAAAAGGGCCGAAGAGCGCAAGTTATCAGCCCCTCACCCAGCACCCATATTGCGCCAAACGACGCGCCCAGCACCAGGAAGGCTATGGCAGTGCCGGCCAAGGGCCTCAGGGAGGCATCGCCCAGCCGTTCTAGAACGGTGTGGTGGCGGTGAGACAGTCTCTGAGCATTTCCCAGTAGGTTGCCGACCTCGCGCCACCGCTGAGCGTTGTCAAACTCGCGCGGCGGGACCGCGGCTTGGCGGACCTTTTCGGCCAAGGTCCTTATGCCCTCGCCGGTGATGGCCACCACGGGCACGCAGGGAACGCCGAGCGACTTCTCCAGCACGGGCACATCAATTCGCACCCCCGTGTGCTTGGCCTCGTCCCACATGTTGAGGGCCAGCACCATGGGCTTCCGCAGCCTCGTGAGCTGGAGGGTCAGGCCCAGGCCTCGCTCCAGATTGGTCGAGTCCACAACGTTCAGGATGACATCGCCCGGCGCCAACTCCTCCAGTGCCTGCGCCGTCACCTCCTCCGCCTTGCAGGTGGGCTCCAGCGAGTAAGTCCCCGGGAGGTCCACCACCTCGGCAGGCTGACCACCAAGGCGCATCATGCCGCGCGTGAATTCCACCGTGGTGCCAGGGTAGTTCGAGACAATCACGCTGGCCCCGGTAAGCCTGTTGAAGACAGCGCTCTTGCCGACGTTGGGGTTGCCCACCAGGGCTACCTTCATGACTTCTCCTCTTGCGCTTCGGTTTCCACAAGGATCTTCTTCGCCATGCCGAAGCCTACGGCCATCTGGGCATTCCCGACCTGGACCACGACCGGGCCGCCGAACAGTTGCCCCGCCACTTTCACCAGGTTGACACCGGGCCTGATCCCCATGGCGTCAAGTCTCTTGGTGACCCCGAGACCTCCGTGGACGCTTGCCACGACGCCCTTCTGCCCAGATCGCATGCTCACCAGATCCCGTGCCTGACTCATGCTGCTGCCACCTCCTGCCCCGCCCTCCATGTTACACATCAGCCACGATTCGTTCCACTCCCGCCGTCCACGATGCGGAACCCGCGACGCCCGAAGAGAAGTCGGCGCATGCTGTACCAACTCAGAGCGATGTCGAAACAACCGCCACTTACCACGGCAATAGTCTGCTTAATCGGAAGGTCGCGGCTCACCGACCAGTAAAGCCCTGCCACCGCGCACAGGGCGGCGAGAAGGCGGTCCGCGCGGCGGCTCTCATCGGCCGCCGCGCGGAAACTCAGCGTGTCCCCGGCTTCGGCCAGTTCAGGTGCTTGTGCAGGAAATCGAACGTGCCCTTGCCGTTGATGGTGTGGGGGCCGGCGAACCACTCAATCTCGCACCGGTCGCCGATACCCAGTTTGCCCTGGTACAGCAGCCGCACCTTGGCGAATTCGTAGGCCACCGTTTCGTCGGGGGCCACGCCGTCGAAGTGGCCGCGCTCGACCATAAACGGCCGCGGGGCGACGAGGGCCGCCATCTCCGCGTAGTTGAACGTGCTCCCCAGGTCGAACTCGAAGATCTCGTACTCGCCGGTCCAGACGTAACTATAGGGGCTCCGGGTCGAGGCGTTCTTCCAGACCCACTCATTGAAGTCGGCCGAACAGATCGAGAGGCAGTAGTTGCTCACCAGGGGCGGAATGCGCATCGCGCTCTTGCCGCCGTAACTGAGACCGTAGAACGCGATGCGGTCGGCGTCGACGTGCGGCAGCGACTTCAGCCAGTCGGTCATCTGCTGGTGCTGCGCGACGATAATCGAGAACAGGGTCTTCTTTATCGGGTTGGCCTTGCGCTGGAGCGTGCGGAAACGGTCGCCGAAGATGTACAGGTTCTGCGGGGCCAGCGTGATGAACCCGCGTTCGGCCAATCTCGCCGCGAAATCATGGTACGCGCCATTGTCGCCGGTGATGACGTCTTGCGGGCGGCCCTCCAGACCGTGCTGGCAGACGACCACCGGCCGCTTCTCGCCTTCCTTGAGGTCCTTCGGCACCAGGAGGATGCCGTACGCGATGACGTCTGGCAGGACGTCCATGACCACTTCGTAGCCGGTCCACTTGGGCGTGTCGTACGCCTTGCGGGTGCGCACGTTCGGCGCGAGGAGCGGGTCCTCGAACCTGCCGATGACCTCGCCGTAGAAAAACTGCCGGTACCACTGGCTGCTTTGCCGGAACTTGTCAAGCGACCCGGTGTCGAGTTTGGCCATAAAGTCGCGGCGTACGTTCTGGCTCTGCTCGAGCAGCCACTGATTGTGCCGGTCGATCTCATGCAGTTGCCCCTGCTGGCGGGTTTTCGGGTCGATTGCGGCAGGCAGGCGCTCGGGCGACGGGCCCAGCACCGCCAGGCGCGCGCCGGCCGCAAGAGCGTCGAGGAACTTCTCGAGCGCCTCGCTCGATCCGAACGGGCCGGCGCCGTCGCCGCTGACGACGAGGTCCAGCCGGGGGGCGGGCTTGAGGCCGCCGACCAGTCGGCGTGCGCGCTCGACTTCGCGCCGCACGGAGTCCGGACCGGGCGTGACCAGGCGGCCGGGGCCTCCGCCCGTGCCCGGCGGCACCACGACCTGCGGCCCCCTTGCGGCTTCGACAACCAGCGCCCGCGGCGCGACCAGGCCGGCCAGTTCCGCATCGCCAAACTCGCAGAGGAGGCCGAAGACGTTGCGGTAGATGGGCTCCTGCCAGACGTTCTCGCGCGAGTCGAAGTGGCCGCTGACGCCCGTCGCGTGGATTCGCGTATCGAGCGCCCCGGCATGGAGGGCCACCAGGCCCCCCTCTCCCCAGCCGATGACGCCGATCCGCGAGTCGGCGGCGCCCTTGTCGCGGCTGAACCAGTCGACGGCGGCCAGCACCTTCTGCACCTCGTAGCCGATGATGTGCCGGCCCAACTCGAAGGCCGACCGGTACAGGAACTCGCGGTTCGAGAGTTGGCGGTGGGTCACGCCGCGGTCAATCAGCACCGGCACGAGCACTCGGCACCCGCTCTCGGCCAGGCGGCGGGCGAACTGCGACTCGGCCGGCACGCCCTCGGCCAGCCCGGAAATCATCTCGGGCGTCTGGTCGGCGTCGGGAAGGGCCACGACGCTGGCGACCGCCTTGCCACTCGTCGGTAAAAGGAGCAGCCCTTCACCGTGCACGTCGCCGAAGGCGGGCCAGCGGACGGCGTACGCTTTGTAGGCGCTGCTTCGCCCGACGAGGGCGTCGCGGGCGGTCGTGGCCACGAGTTCGGGGGCGTCCGGCGGCGTCCGCGCATCGCGCACGCCGATGATGTGGGCGAGGCGGCGGCGGTTGGGTTCGACCGATGCAGCGTACTTCTCGGGCGACGAGAAGTCGCGCTTCCAGTATTGGGCCCGACGCTCGCGCGCCTTCCCGGTCTCACGCAGGAGAAACGCGTCGGCCCCCGCGACGAGACGCGAGGCGATGTCGTCTGTCCACGTGAGCGGCGCGGTGCCCGGGAGGGGCGAGGTATCGGCCGGTTTACCGGTGGTCTCGCCTGCGCAGGCGCCCACAAGAGATACCCAGAGGAGGATGCCGAGGAGAACGGCTGCCAGGTTCATCATGGCCGCTTCCCTTCGCTTTCAGAGTGGTCGGGGCCGCAGTTGCGCGCCACACCGGGAGCGTACCAACAGCCGAAGGAACACACAAGGTTCAATTGGGTTCGTGTAAGAGACAGGTGTTCTCCAACTGGCGTTCTCCAACTGGCGCCGGCCACAGCGCTGGGCGGCGATCCGGCGCGAGCGGGCGTCCCCGGGCGGCCCAGGCCGCGAGGGCGTCGGCGGCGGCCCGCAGGAGGTTGGCCAGGGGGCTTGCCGCCGGTCTTCCAGAGGCCGTCGGCCAGCATCTTCTCGACGATTTCCTTGGTGTTCATCGGCCTGCCCGCCAGGACCAGCACCTTCGCCGCCGCGTCCGGGCCGCTGAGGCCGTCGCGCTTCTTGGCCTCCCGTTTCGCCTTGGGGGCCGCTCCCATTTGACCGACGGTATCAGATGGGTACAGCACCGGTCGCCGAGCGTGCCGTGCTTCAGTTCCCCGTCGCCCCCGGCGCCGAGGGTCTTGCCTTTCAAGAGGCCCTCGGTCGCCGGCAACTTCAGCACCCATGCCCGGAACATGGTAGAAATCCCGGATCGTGCGGGCATTGCTCCTATCTATCGACATACCATTGCGACTGCGGCAATCCGGTAGACTACCGTTTTCGTCCTGGCCATACTGCGTTTTCACGCAAATGACCGCATATTCTAGCAAACGCTTGCAGACGCGGCGGGTGGAGGTACAATATTCAGGGAATGGCCGAAAAGCGGGCCTTTCTGGGCTTTTCGGTGTGGCATCTTGAACTGTTTCGGGACCAAGAGGCCGGTGGTTCGAACTTGCGGAGACCCAAGTGGCCCCACGTCACGGAGACGCAATTGGCGATGGTGTTGATGCAAAGGGACCTGGCCGGAAAGTATTCGATCTGCGGCCCTGCTTCTTTCGCCAAGTCCACCAGCCTGGGCGAGCCCACCGTCCGTATCATTTCGACCGGCGTCGACGCCGAAGGAGCGGCGCCAACGAGGGTGGCACAAGCCCAAAAGTGGGTCACGGCGTGGGTCAGTCGTCACGTGGTAGCGACTTGTTATGGACTGCTCCGCGACTTGTCAGCCACTTGCACTCCTCGTTTTGGCCCACAAAAGGCCATATAACCCCTTGCGGCACAACATGTTGCGCGCGGCTTCTTGGATTGTCGATCCGAAGGTTGCGGGTTCGAGCCCCGTCGCCCTCGCCATCTTAAGTGATGGCTGGTCAACCAGTTACGTGGTTGGCCAGTTTCGCTAGGGTGCCCCGAAGTGGTCATTTTGGCCCAAGTGGGTCAAAAGTGGGTCAGTCGGGTTCGCCTTCAGGATTTCCGACTGCACCCGGCGCGCTTTCCCGAGGTCTTCCTCTTGCACGGACAGGTAGTACTGCTGCGTCGTCTTGATGTCGCTGTGGCCCGCCAGTTTCTGCACGACATGAGTCGGCAGATGCCTCGCCCAGTTGGTGATGCAAGTCCGCCGGAGGTCGTGGTAGGTGAACTTGGCCACCCCGACGCGTTTGCGAAGGGTCGTAAGACGACGGATCAGATTGTCGACCAGGCTGTGCTCCTCGCTCCAGCGGTGGTCCTTGCGTGCCTGCTGGATGTACTCCCAACGCCAACCGGGAACGAATACATAGGGACAACCTTCCACCGACTCCGCCTGGAGGTCCGCCAGCATCGTCACCACTTCCAACGGAATCGGGAGAACGCGCCCCTCGTGGTCCTTGGGCTCCCACTCCCGCAAGGCCTCCGTGCCGCCCTTGATCACGATGCGAATCCTGGCCCCTTCGAAGTCCACGCCAGCCCATGCCAGGTTCAGGATCTCCCCGAGCCGGGCCGCCGTGGTATAAGCGACGCACAGAAGCGCCTTCCACCACGCGCCGGCAACGAATCAGTCTCGGCAGCGGCACCGGGAAACGTACCGGCGCCAAGTTCAAGCGTCTCATTGACGGATGTCTCGAGCGTGAACCTGTCGCCCGCAACGGTTTCCGCGTTCTTTCCATTTCGTATAACTTGCACTTTCTTGTCCGGCCAGGGGTTGACGACCGTGCAGGCACGTCCTTTCTCGCTGGAGATTTTGACGCCCGAGATGACGCCGCCTTTGAGGTCTGCCGAGACAAGGAACGCACCGACGGCACGTAGCGTGCCGAATCTTGCGTCCATCTCCCTGGGCCAGCAGGGGAAAAGCCGGATGACGCCGCCGTGGCTCTGGAGGAGCATTTCGTTGACGGCGAGGAATCCGCTGCAATTCTCGATACCGCCACCCCCGTATTGGAGCAGCCGGTTGGGAGCCGAACGCGTGTCGCATTCATGACGTAGCCCAGCGAGTATGCGTTTCGGGTCATAGCCGACTCTTGCGCAAGCTGAATACCACGACGAAAACCCGTTGCCGTCCGTCCACCGCTGCATTACGTCGATCATGTTGCGACTGATCTCCAGAAGTTTCGGATCGCTGTCGAGGCCGATGGCACCGGCAGGGAAAATGTGTTGGATGCCGAGCGTGTTATCATTCCACCACGCGGTGCCTTTTTCGGTGTAGCGGAAGACGGTCTTCCCGTTGCGCTCCTGGGTGGGGAACGGACTGATATTCTCGCAGATGTCTTTCCACTTGGCGCGTTTGTCGGCATCCACGCCGAGAACTTCGCTCATCGGGATCATGTTCTTGAATAGCGTCCGCACTAGTCCGAGCGATAGAAGCCCATTCATGTCGGGTCCGGAGCCTTCATGGATGGAATCATTGTAGATCATATAACGGCCATGTTCGAACTTCAGGTAATCCTCCCAGAAGAGTGCCGTTTCGCGGAGGTAGGTGTAACCGGTGTTCTTGAGCCATTCCTTATCCTGGGTGTATTGCCAATGCCAGATGAAGGGCAACGCGGAGTAAGCGGTGTTGGAGCGCTGGCCCCAGTCTGCTTTGTCGCCCTCGGGGCACATGCCCCAGGGGCCGATGGACACCGGCAGGTGAATGCCTTTCCATCCGTGTTCCCTGGCGATGCGCTGGCCACGTGGGATGGATTGGCTCATGGCATCATAGAACGGCAACGCGCTTTCGGGATGGTTGGCGGAATAGAGCCCGTAGAAGGGCGCCTGGAAATTGTAGTTGAGATGGAAATCGCCGTGCCAGGCAGGCGTGTCGGTCGTAATCCAGTTGCCCCAGAGGCCGGGGGCAACCTTGCCCTCGCGGCTGCACGAGCCCACGGTGTACCAGGAGGAATACCAGTGCTGCTCGATCACCTTATCCGGAATCTCGATGAATGACCGGCTCCAGAAGTTGCGCCACCATTGACGGTGCGCGGCGGCATGTTCGGCGAGCTTGTCCAGCGTTAACGCGGCGGCAAGCAACTTGGACTCGCCCAACGGATCCTGGCCCTTGACATCTAGGTCGCTCAAGATGGCGGTGGCGACGACGGCCGTCTTGCCGGGTTCCAGGGTGAATTCGCGGGCGTCGGTGTTGCCGACGACGCGGGTAACGAGTCCGATCCTGCGGCCGGCGGGATTAGGAGCATCTGGGGCATAGAGGAATGCGGAGCCGAGGTCGGCAGCCGCCTCTGAAGACGCCCTGACCTTGCCGTCGATGAACACGGCCATGTGTTTGTCGTCGAAGATAGCCGCCACGTGCACCCACCGGTCGAGCGGGACCTGTTCATCGCATTGCAGGAAGAAGCCGCCGATGGCGAAACGAACGTGGCCTTTGGAGAGCCCGAGGCTGTAAGCCTGGTTCCACTCGCCCTTGCTGATGATGTAGTCGGCTTCGCGAGAGCGTTTGGACGCCTTGATCCAACCGTAAACAGTAAGCGCCCTGGAGATGGCGGGGGCGGCCAGTGGTTGACGGGTTTTGCCATCAAAGGCCCTGACTTCCTTGCGTTCGCCCTGCGCGAGCTTCGCGATTTCCTCTTCAGAAAGAGCGCGGTCAAGAACTTTGACGTCGGCCATTTCGCCGCTGAAGAACCAGCGCCCGCCACCGTACTGCTCGCAACCGACCTGGATCGGGGTGTCGTTGTCTTTGACACGGGTAGGCTTCATGGCCCCGTCGCCACCTTTAGTATTCTGCACCGTCATGGCAAGCGGATGGGTCCCCTTGTTGACCAGTTCGATGCAGAGGAGGTTGCGGTTCGCATCGACCCAGGCGCGGGAGGCGAGCGCGGCGTCTCCCTTGGCGTATTCGCCGCGGATTTCGGCAAGCTGCATGTCAACCGTAGTCTTGAAGCTCGCTCCCTGCAACGCCGGCGCGGCAATCCTCACCTGTCCGACCGCCATCACCGACTGGGTGCGAATACACCAGAAGTCGTTCTTGCCGATATAGAAGATCAAGTGCTCGGCCGGACCGGACTGCATGACGCCCAGGTCGCCATTGCCGATGATGGGCCCATTGGCCATACCCGTGCTCGGTCCGCCGACCGGCGCGTTCATCACAATAGCGTGCTTGCCGACAATTTGAGCACCTTCGTCCGATAGGTCTTTGGGGGCTTGCGGCTCGGCGGCGATAGCAGCGTGGGCAGTCGTAAAGGCAAGGGAGGAGATGAAAAGGATGGCGGCTCTGAAAAGTGTAGTCACGAGATTTGCTCCGGTGATTGTCTCTGGAGATGGCTATCGGTGGCAGTTGCCTCATGGAACAACAACGGGCGTACGCAGCGTCTTGGTTTCGCCATTCACTCGCACGTTAACATCGCGCGGAGTCGGAGTCGTGATGCGGTAACGGATGGCCTTGCCCTCTTTCCACTCGACATCCACCGTGTAGCCGCCGCGGGCCTTGAGGCCAACCACCGAACCGCTCTTCTTCCAGGACGCGGGCAGCGCAGGCAGCAGGTCGATAATCGGCTGGCCCTTGTCGGTCAGCTCATGGCTCTGGATCAGCATTTCCGCGATGGCGGCGCAACCTGCATAGTTGCCGTCGATCTGGAAAGGCCAGAGATTCAGGAAATTGCCGGCGCTTTGATTGGAGACAAGCGCGGTCAACGGCACATCGGCCTTGTCACCTTCGCGCAGGCGGGCCCAGCAGCAGGCCCTCCATCCCATGGCCCAGCCGTTGGAATAATCACCGCGCCGCTCCAGGCTTAGACGCACCCCTTTGAGCAATTCCGGTGTTCTTGTTGAGATCTCCGTGCCGGGATAGAAGCCCCAGAGGTGCGAGATGTGGCGATGCTGCGGTTCCGTCTCCTCGAAGTCCTGCTGCCATGCCATGATGCGGCCTTCCTTGTTGACGCGGGTGGGCGCGAGCTTCGCGCCGGTGGCTTCCAGGCTCACTGCGAAACCCTTGTCGACACCCAGGACGCGCGCCGCTTCGGCCGTCGTCTTGAAGAGGTTGCGGAAGAGCTGCATGTCATGCGTGGAGCCGATGCAAAGCCATGCTCCTTTCTTCTGTCCATCCGATGTGACATAGAAGTAGTTGTTTTCAGGGGAGTTCGAGGGCAGGTCAACCAGGTATTTGGTAGCCGGGTCCTCCACCAGGACCGCTTGCGCAAACTCACTGGCGCCGCGCATGACCGGATAATGTTCCATGAGGAACTTCTTATCCAAGGTGAAGTTGTAATGTTCCCAGATGTGCTGGACCAGCCAGAAGCCGGACACCGGGCCGGAACAGGCAGGAAGACAACTCGGCGCGGTGTCGTACCAGGGATTCTGGGTGTGATGGGCCATCCAGCCCGGGGCGTTGTAGTAGGCCTTGGCCGCCTCATTGTCCAGTACCGGTCCATCGTGAAAGACCTTCCAAGGCGAAGTTCCGTAGATGGCTTCCTGGTTCGTCTCCATCCACGCTCCGACCTCCATCAACCGGTCAATGCTCGGCTGGGGAATGAGCCCTTCGGAGGTGGGGCCGACGTTCAACAGGTAATTGCCGCCCTTGCTGACGATGTCCACCAGGCGGAAAACAATCTCCTTGGCGTCCACCCAATTGTGATCGTTCTGATTGTAGCCGTAGCTGGTGTTCATCGTCCCGGGATTCTCCCATTCAAATCCCAGGGCCTTGTCCGCGATCTCGTTGTCCCCTGTGGAGATATAATCGCAATGGCGGGGCGGGATCTGGTCCGCGAACGCTTCGCGAAGCGGCATGTCTTGATCCTGCTGTTCACAACGCACTCCGGACGAAGCTCGATGGTCCACTGCAGCCCCTTTGTGCTGGTCGGCGAGCCGATTGCCGCTGTGAGTTGGTGCAAAGGCAACACCGCACTCCCACGTTTGTTCAAAAATGACGCATTTCGACAGTGACGCAGTTCTTAGTAGGCACAGCCGGGTGCGCACCCTTCTTCTGACCCGTGGTGGTGGAAAGCGTATAAAGAGACTATCGGGTCCCCCCCTGGCCCCGAAGCGATCTGAGCAGGTCGGCCATCTGCCGATGGACTCGCCGGCTCTGGTTCACAACCAAGGTGCTCCCGACCGGGCTGATGCCGCCCATGCCGCCGGTCGCTTGCCACGACTCTGGTGCAACCGTTTCCTGGATCGTCGACACCAGTTCCTGGGTCACCTTCTCGCTCGACAGGCGGCTCCGCGAGCGTGCCAAGCCCTGTGCGATCAGGTCCCGCACGTCGTACGTCTGGACGACCATCTTGCGGTCAAGCGCCTCCTGGACCGAGATAGTCACCACGTCCTGCTCCATCTCGAACCCCAGAAGCCCAGCCCCGCTGCCCGCGCGCTCCAGCAGCAGGGTCAGCACTTTCTCCAGCCTGACATTGCGCAGATGCAGCGTCACCGGCGCGGTTCTCTTGATACCCACCCCTGAAAGGGCGGCCCAGTCGACGCTGAGATTCACACGGTAGGCGTTCCGCAGGTACTCAACGACCTGCGCAAACTCGATCTGGTCGAAGTCTGCTTCGGCCACGGTCTGCTGAAGCGCCCGCTCAGGCGGGAGAAACGGCCGACTTGCGCCGGGCGACTTGGCGGCGGTCCTGCCCGAATCCGAAGTGCCGGGCGGACCCGGAGAGGCGGGCGGCTTGTCGGCTGACGACAGGGCCGCCGCGGGCTTGGCGGATGGCTTCGAAGGCTGCCTGGGCCGAAGGCGAGACTCAATCGCCGCCAGGACCGCCAACGCTTCTGCGTGGTCCGGCTTGATGCCAAGAGCCGACTGGACGGCAGCCCTTGCCTGCGTCAGTTCGGTGCTCTGGGCGTCCGTCAGATCCTGAGAAGCAGCCGGCACAGAAACCAACGCCTGCCTCGCTTTCGCCAGCCGCTGGGCAAAGTCGTCTTCCCTTCTCCGCAGCTCTGCCTGCTCGGCCTCCTGCCTCGCCTGAACCGACCGGACCTGCCCCAGGAGATCCTGGGTCTCCCGGTCGGCCTTCTCCTTGAGGGCGGCCTCCAGCGACGCCGCAGCGGCGGCATAGTCCTGGCGCCCCCAAGCCGCTACGCCTGCATCATGCAGCCTGATGAATCGCTCCTGTCGGGCCGCGGCCTTCCGGTCGGCGTCCGCCTTGGCTTCGGCATACGCGGCCCTAGCCTCCGCCCATGCCTTGGCCGCTGATGCCTCGTCCCCCGCGTCGAGGCTCTTCTGGGCCAGACCAAACAGGCTCTCGGCCTGGGACCACAGCGGCCTAGAAGCCCGTTCCGCGTCCGCCGCCAGGGCGGCTCGCGCCGCTGCTTCGGCCGACGCCCGAGCATCCATCGCAGTGGCGATGCCGGCCCGTTTCTCGGCCAGGTCCACGTAGGCCTGCGCCACGTTGTCGTGTTCTTGAGCCACGTTGCTCCATTGCTGCCTGGCCCACCGGCCGACAAAGACGGCGGCCACCGAGACGGCGACCGCGGCCCCCAACGCGATCGTCACCTTCACCCGGTGCTTGCGGATTCTCCTGGCCAGCCGGTAGGCCGGCGTTGCCTGTCGGGCCATCACCGGCTCATCGCTCAGATACCTTTCCAGGTCTTCGTCCAGTTCTCCCGCATCTCTGTATCTCTCGTCCTTGTCCATGGCCAGGGCCTTCAGCAGAATTGACTCCAACTCCACGTCAATCCGTTTGCGGAGCTCCCTCGGCCGGCGGGCCGGCTGCACGGCAATCCGTCTCAGCACTTCGTGGCGCGCGCCGCTCAGATCGTGCGGGTACGCGTCCAGGAGGAGTCTGAAGAGAATCACTCCCAGGCTGTACACGTCGCTCCGCTCGTCGATCTCCTCGATGCTTCCGGCGGCCTGTTCGGGACTCATGTAGGCAGGTGTTCCAGCCACCTCCCCCTCAATCGAGATGGCCACCGCGTCCTCCGGTTCCAGCAAGGCCTTCGCGAGGCCGAAGTCCAGCACACGCGGTTCCCCGTCTACGGTCACAAGGATGTTCGACGGCTTCAGATCCCGGTGAACCACGCCGTGACGATGGGCGTGGTGCACGGCCTGGCAGACCCTCCGCATCAATCCCAGGAATGCCTGCGGGTCCATCTGCTGCGCTCGCAC
>Ga0315275_10004002_pt1 | contig 13706 bp, 8 predicted proteins | sample YL17G03_0_MG_FD_205557 | JGI IMG/M metagenome (GOLD analysis project Ga0315275, IMG submission 205557) | Sediment microbial communities from Yellowstone Lake, YNP, Wyoming, USA - YL17G03_0 | ecosystem: Environmental > Aquatic > Freshwater > Lake > Sediment | place: USA: Wyoming | collected... | reverse complement strand
CGTCCGCTCGGAGACGACGTTCCGACGGTGGATCACCGCGGACGGCTCATCGGGGTTCCGCGCCGAGCCCGGCCGCTACCACCTCTTCGTTTCGCTCGCCTGCCCGTGGGCAAGCCGCGTGGTGATCGTTCGCAAGCTCAAGAAGCTCCAGGACGCAATCTCGATGTCGACCGTGTACTGGGGCGACGAGGGGTGGTTCGGCGCCGGGGGGGACTCTTTCCCCGAAACCGTGAAGGGCTCGATACGGCTGCACCAGGTCTACACCGCGGCCCGGCCCAGCTACACCGGCCGCGTCACCGTGCCCGTGCTGTGGGATCACAAACAGCGGACGATCGTGAACAACGACTCGGCGAAGATTCTCCGGATGCTGAACGGCGAATTCGACGCCTTCGGCGATCCCACGGTAGACTTCTACCCCGAAGAGCTCCGGCCCGAGATCGACCGCTTGAACGCATTCGTCTACGAGAACGTGAACGACGGCGTCTATCGCGCCGGCTTCGCCACCTCGCAGTGGGCCTACGAGGAAGCGTTCGAGCGTCTATTCGCCGCCCTCGATGAGCTCGAGGCGCGCCTCGCGCGGTCCCGTTACCTCGTCGGCGACCGCATCACGGAGGCGGACTGGCGGCTCTTCACGACGCTCGTGCGGTTCGACCTGGTGTACTACGCGCACTTCAAGTGCAACCGCCGCCGCCTCGTCGACTACGGGAACCTCTGGGCTTACACGCGCGACCTCTACCAGGTCCACGGGGTGGCGGAGACCGTGGACCTCGACCACATCAAGCGGCATTATTATGTGAGCCAGGACTGGATCAATCCTACGAGAATCGTGCCCAAAGGCCCGGAGATCGACTTCGCGGCGCCGCACGGCCGCGACCGGATCTATCCGGCTCCGCAGAGCGTTCTCTGCGAGAGGAGGACCGATGATCGACGTCACCGAGATCGCAAAAGGCATCCATAGAATCTCCCTTTGGGAGGAGGAGGACTTGATGAAGCGTGGGCTGATGTCCCACGGCTTCACCATCAACATGTTTCTCATCAAGGCCCGCAGACCCGCGATCATCGAGACGCTGCTCCGCAACACCTTCAAGCGCGTGCGCAGACGCGTCGAGAAAATCGTCGATCCCGCCAAGCTGAGATACGTGGTGATTCCGCATCACGAGGGAGACTCGTCGGGCGCCATCAACGAATGGCTCCGGGTCGCGCCACGAGCAGTGCCGCTGTGCTCGGAGCTGTGCGCGGTGCTTTCGCTGCGAGACTTTTCCAACCGAGAGCCGAAAGTCGTTTCCGACGGACAGGTGATCGATCTTGGAAGCCACCGTCTCCGCTTTCTCGTCACACCCTACGTGAATCAAATGGATAGTCTGATGGTCTATGAGGAAAGCACGTGCACGCTGTTCCCGAATGATCTTTTCTGTTCGATGGGAACCGAGATCATCACGACGGAAGACCATTCCGAAGTCGCGCTGCGCAACGCGCGTGAACTCGGCTACCAAGCGGACGATCGAGTCAATCTCAACCGCGCCCTGGATAAGATCGCGAAACTCGACATCAAGGTCGTTGCCACCATGCACGGCCCCGCCGTCATCGGGCACGTCAGCAATCTGATCGATGCCTTTCGAAACAACGTGATCTCGGTCTAGCCGCGAGCGCCCTTGCCGCGCGGGCTGCCCTCGAGGATCGAGAACGGGGAGAGCATGGGGATGACCCGGTCGAGCCGGAAGCCAGCCCTGTCGAAGAGCTCGGCGAATTGCACCTCGCTGCGTTCCCGCCCGCCGCCGAGCGTCATCATCAGTAAGTCCAGATACGGACTTGGATCGGGCTCGCCATCCGGCGGAACCAGCATCTCGATCACCAGAAGCTTCCCGCTCTCGGCGATCGCCTCGCGGCAGTTCTTGAGAATGTCGACGGCGCGCTCGTCGCTCCAATCGTGCAGGACGTGCTGCAGGATGTAGGCATCGCCGCCCGCGGGCACGGACTCGAAGAAGCTCCCGCCGACCCGCTGGCAACGGTCCGAGATCGCTTCGACCTTCCGGGCGCCGTCAACGACATCGGCCAGGTCGAAGAGGATTCCATGCAAGAACGGATATGCCGAAAGGATTCCGGCAAGAAGCGCTCCGTGGCCTCCGCCGATGTCGACGAGGGTCGAGAATCCCGAGAAGTCGTATGCAGAGAGCACGGCCGCCGCCTGCAGCTCCGACGAGCGGGTCATCCACGCATTGAAAGCGGCTGCCTCGCCGCGGCGGTCTGCGAGATAGTCGAAGAAGGACGCGCCGTGGACGTGGGTGAACGCATCCTCCCCCGTCATGACGCCATGGAAGAGATCGCCCATCGCGTTCCAGAAGAGGGGAGCTCCGAAGAGCATCGCGGCATCGCGGACCGAGAAGGGGCTGTCGGTTCGCAGCGTATCGCCGAGGAGTGTGAGCGAGAAGCGGCCGTCGGCATCCTCGTAAACGACCCCGATGCTCGCGAGATAATGGAGCAGCCGGCGAAGCGACGGAGCGTGAGCCGCGGTCGTCGTCGCGAGCTCCTCGACTCGCTTCGGGCCGTCGGCGAGCAGGTCCGCCACGCCGAGTCGCGCCGCCCCGTGGATCGCCTGGGTGGTAATGAACCCGCTGAGGAGCCTCAGCATCTCGCCTGCGGGTGGTAAGGGCTCTTTTTCGGACGCAAAGTTTTTCACCGGTTTCCTCGTCTCACTCTGCGCCAGGGCCTGCACTCCGGTGAGGAGGACAGAGCCTTCCTCGAGGAGATAGCGCTCCGCGAGCTCGTCGCGAGCCGATCCGTCTGCGTTCACGGAGCCCTCGCGTCGGCGGTCCGCTCCGCCGGCGCGGCAGCGGCCTCGCGGTCCCAGGTGTCCGCTGTGATGCCCTCCTCGCGCAGGCGGTACTTTTGCACCCGCTCGGTGGGGGTCTTCGGCAGGCAGTCGACGAAGCGGACGTAGCGCGGCACCATGAACCGCGCCATGTGCGCCTCGCACCAGCTCGCGAGCTCGGGCGCGGCGAGCGAGCGGCCCGGTCTCGGTACGACGCAGACCATCACCTCGTCCTCGCCGAGCTCGGAGCGGACCGGGATCGCCGCGCACTCGAGCACCGCGGGGTGGCCGGCGAGGATATGCTCGACCTCCCAGGAGCTGATGTTCTCGCCGCGGCGTCGGATCGCGTCTTTCTTGCGATCGACGAATACGAAAAACCCATCGCCGTCGCGCAGCAGGTAGTCGCCGGTGTGGAACCAGAGATCCTGCCAGGCCGCAACCGTTTTCTCGGCCATGTTGTAGTAGCCGAGCAGCATCGACCACGGCCGCTTCGGACGCACCAGCAGCTCGCCGACGGTCCCGTCACCGACCTCCATGCCGTCGTCGTCCACGAGCTTGACGTCGTAGTCGTGGTGCGGCTTGCCGCAGGTCCCGGGCTTGCGCTCCGCGAAGGTGCCGAGCAGCGGCAGGCCGATCTCGCTCATGCCGTAGCCTTCGAGCAGCGTGACGCCGAAGCGACGCTCGAAGGCCTCGTAGACCCCGGGCGCGGCACCGGCCCCGAACAGCAGGCGAAGCGAGTGGTCCGTATCGTCGGAGCGCGCCTCGGCCTTGAGGAGGATCTGGAGAATGCCGCCGATGTAGTTGAACTCGGTCGCGCCGTAGCGGCGCACGTCGTCCCAGAACTGAGTCGCTGAAAAACGCTCGGCGAGCACCATGCGCGCTCCGCTGTAGAGCGCCGGCATGGTCGAGAGCAGCTTCGCGTTGCCGTGGAAGAGCGGCAGCGCGTTGTAGAGACAGTCCGAGGGGCCGTAGCCGGCGATCTCGGAGACGATCTCGGCCATGTGCACGGCATAATTGTGCGGCAGCACCGCTCCCTTCGATGGCCCCGTGGTGCCGGAGGTGAACATGACCACGAAGGGGTCGCTCCAGGAGACCGGAACCGGATGGTACGGGGCGTCATCCGCGATGAGGCTCGCCCAGGATCGAACCACCTTCCCTGCAACGGGCGCGGTGGTGCGCGCACCGTCGAGGACGACGACGTGCTCGAGCGCCGGCAGCTCGGCGATCACCTCGGCGAGCGCGGGGACGAGATCGGCCTCGATCACGATCGCGGAGCATTCCGCCTGCCTCAGCATGTAGGCGAGCAAGTAGCCGCGATGAGCGGCGTTGATCGGCACCTCGATCGCCCCGATCTTGCAAAGGCCGAAGGTCGTGAACAGAAACTCGGGGCGGTTCGAGAGCATCACCGCCACCCGATTCCCCTTCTTCGTGCCGAGCTGCTGGAAGCCGCGCGCCACTCGGCTCGCGGCGGCGTCGAGGTCCGAGTAGCCGAAAACCTTGTCCCGGAAGTAGAGAAAGGGGCGGGCGCCGAAGCGACGCGCGCGCTCCTCGAGCAGTGCGTGGACGGTCCGCTCTTCCGCGATCGTGGCCATGGGCGCCTCCGTGGTTACGCCGCTTTGGCTTTTGCGCGGGCGGCTCCGGGCTCCGGGTACTCTCCGTAGTGGCGGAGGATCTCGGGCTTCGGCCGGAGCTTCTGCCACTCGCTCATGAACTTGTCGTAGGGTGCGGCGCAGCGCCTGCGCTCGGCACGCGCTTCGTCGCGCAGCCGCTGCGTCGCCTCGGCGTCGAGGCGCAGCGTCTGCGAATTGTACGCCACCCGATAGACGTTGGCGGCCGCCCAGTGGCTGGTGATGCCGCCGCGAACGTCTCGCAGCACCGCCCCGGGCTCGCGCTCGAGGACGTCGCCGTAACCGGCGCCGCCGCCGATCGGGACGTAGATCGTGTCGCCCTCGGCGAAGAGCCGCGGCGCCGCGGCGGGGCCGCGGTACTCGCGCTCGCCGCGCTCGGGCGTGTCGCCGGCGTAGAGCTCTCCCAGGCTGCGCGGCAGACCCTCGCCGCCGGCCGCGAGCAGCTCCCCCACGTTGCTGCCGCGTACCGTCTGGACAAAGATCGGCGGCGCCGCCCGCCCTCCGAAAATGCCGAGCGTCGCCGGAAAGCGGGAGCCAAAGCCCATCCCGCCGATCGCGACGCAGGGCACGCCGCGCACCATGAAGCCGAAGGCGACGCCCGCGCCGCCGCGATATTTCCCGTGTCCGTAGGAGTTGTCGAAGAGGTTTCGGAAGAGGTAGAGGAACGGCCGCTCGGCTTCGATGTCTTCGGCGTCGCCGCAATCGCTCATCGTGGCGAAGAAAGCCCCCGCGGCGTCCACGCCGTCCATGTCGGGCCGCGCGCCCGCGCCCGTGGCGTTGATCTCCGGGGTGATGTCGGCGATCGGCTCCCCCCACTGGTTCGAGCCGGCCGCTACGGTGATCGAGAAGCCCGTGTACCAAGCGGCCACGGCGCGCAGGGGATCGATGGCGTAGGTCATGCGCGCGCCGACCATGAACATCCCCTGCGCGAACGCGACCTGCACGGCCGGAGCGTAGGAGACCGGCGCGTCGCCGCTCGCGCTCACCAGGGTGTCGTCGGGAAACTCCCAGTCGACCGCTTCCAGCAGCGCGTTGTTCGCCGGCAGGTCGTGGAAAAACCAGCCGCAGAGGTACACCATCGCGAGCCCGAGGATGCCCTGGAAGTAGCTATTCATCGGGCGCTCGAGGAGCATCGGCGAGGAGCCGTCGAGCCGGAGCTTCAAGCGCTCGCCGCGCTTCTCGACGGCGAGGTTGATTTTGAGCAGCGCGTCGTCGGGGCCGGTGGTGTCGAGGAAGCGCGGCTGGCGGTAGATGCCGTCGTTCAGGCGCGCGACTTTCTTGCGCGCCGCCTCCGCGGTGACGGAGAGGACTCGGCGCAGCGCCCCGACGAAGAAGCCGGCGCCCTTCTCACCGAGGATCTCCTTCACGCGCCGCTCGGCGATGCGGCAGGCGGCGAGCCGCGCCTTGATGTCGAGCATCATCGTGCGGGGATCGCGGGTCATCGTGCAGATCATCGCCAGGAGGTCTTCCTTCAGGACGCGACTCTCACCGATCTTGATCGGCGGCACGAGCAGGCCCTCGTCGTATCGGGACTTCGCCGCGTTCACCATGCCGCCCGGCTCGGAACCGCCGCACTCCCCGGTGTGCACGGCGGCGCCGATGAAGCAGACGAGCTCGCCCTCGGCGAAGACCGGAATGGCGAGCCCCATGTCGGCGTTGTGCACGCCGCCGTAGAAGGGGTCGTTGTAGAAGAAGGAGTCTCCATCCCGCAGACCGACGGACGCGTCGTCGCGCCAATGCTTGACGATGTACTTGACGGGGATCTGGCTGAGCACCGCATGGAAATAGATGCCGGTTGCGCAGACCGCGAGGTCACCTTGCGCGGTGTAGATCCCGAAAGCGACGTCGCCCCAGCGCATGGCGGTGGAGGCCCCGAGCTTCATCGTGGTCTCCTTGCCCTCGAGCGCGACCATCTTCATGCGGTGCGAGAAGATCTCGAAGTCGAGATCCTCTACCGCCGCCTGCGCCTGGCGCTCGCGCTCCGTGATCGGCTCGGGCCGCAGCCGCTGAACGACCTCGTGGTCGCGTCCGTAACGGAACAAAGCAGATCCCTTCATGGCAAACCTCGTCGATCGAGAATCCCGTTGCGGAAGGGATCCATCTTGTACATCCAGCTCGACTCGATGACATACGTCGTGTCCGGAGCCTCGATGAGGGCGGGGCCGGCGATCACGTTGCCGGGCGCGAGGCGCTCAAACGCGTAGACAGGCGTGTCGACGAGCCCTCGTGCGGAATCGAGCCATGCCGGTCGCTCGCCGAGTCGAGCCGAGCGATCGGGCTCCGGCCCGCCCGCCGGCTCGCCGCGGATCTCGGCTCGGCCGTCGGCGACCGACGCGGTGAGGTAAAAGCACTCGACGTTGATCCCGCCCGTCGGAAACGCCGCCTCGGGGGAATAGATCTCGGAGTAGCGGCGGGTGAACAGGTCGCAGAGGTCCTTCAAGTCTTCGGCGCCACGAACGCCGAGACGCGGCGCCTCGACGCGTGTGAGGTGGTACTGGCTGCCGTAGCGCATGTCGAGCGCGAGGCGGAGGCAGACGCGCTCGGGCGGGAAGCCCTCGAGACGTAGGTCGCGGAGCGCGAGGTCGCGGAGCTCGTCGACGACGCCGTTGAACACGCCGAGATCGTCGAGATACGCCTGGCGGTCCCAGCGGAAGAGCTTGAGCGTCCGCGACGTATCCCAGACCTGACGGATCTCCATCCTGGCCGCTCCGAAGGCTCCGAAGACCGAAGCCATCGCCGGCACCACCACCGCGGGCGCGCCGATGTAAGGCGCAACGCCGCAGGCGTGGGTCGGGCCGGCCCCGCCGCAGGCGAAGAGCACGAAGCGGCGCGGGTCGTGGCCCTTGAGCACCACCTCGTTGAAGACTTCCTGGCCCATGCGGGCGTCGACCAGCCGCCGGATACGGCTCGCCGCCTCGAGGACGGGGAGGCCGAGCGGCCGAGCGATCTTCTCTTCGATCGCGGCGCGCGCGAGGTCGGGATCGAGCGGAATCACGCCGCCGAGGTAGTTGTCTGGATTGAGGAATCCGAGCACGAGGTCGGCGTCGGTCACCGTTGGCTCGGCGCCTCCCTGGTCGTAGCACGCCGGCCCGGGCATCGATCCCGCCGACTGCGGACCGACCTCGAGCGCGTTCTGCATGAGCTCGTTCACCCAGGCGATCGAACCCCCGCCGGCGCCGATCGATTTGACCTCGATCGCGGGGATGTTCGTCCGCCAGCGGTCGATCACGGGAATGAAGTCGTGAGCGGTGAGCTCCCCGCCCGCCACCACTCCGATGTCGAACGAGGTGCCGCCCATGTCGGTGAAGATGACGTTGTCGTGGCCGGTGAGCCGGCCGAGCTCTATCGAGCCGTACATCCCCGCCACCGGCCCGGCGTTGTGGGTGAGCACGGCGCGCGTGCGCGAGACTTTCTTGCTGCCGCCGGTATTGTGCACGAGGATCAGCGGTTTGCGGTACCCCTCGTCGCGCAGCTCGTTGCCGAGCCGGCCGAGCGCATCGCTCATCACCCCATGGATGTAAGCGTTCACCACCGCGGTCATCGTCCGCGTGTACTCGCCCGACTTGGGCGAGATCTCGCTCGACAGTACGACCGGCATCGCGCCGAGGTAGTCCTCCGGGTACTCCTCCTCGATGATCTCGCGAACGAGCCGCTCGTGGACCGGGTTCACGAACGACCAGAGCAGGCAGACGACGAAGCCCATCGCGCCACGGTCGACGAGCGTCTGGAGCCGCTCGAGGACGTTCTCGCGCGAGAGCGGACACACGACCTCGCCGCGGCAGTCGATGCGCTCGCGCACGCCGACGATCATGTCGGGCGGAATCAGCGGTTGCGGCTTGACGATGCGCGCGAGGTCGCCGACTTCGTGCACCGCCAGCCCGTCCGCCCAGCTGCGCGCGCGGCCGATGCGCGTCGTGTCCTCGAATCCGGCCGTCGTGATCAGGCCAAGCTTCGGCCCGGTGCGCTCGATCAAGGCGTTGGTGCCGATCGTCGTCGAGTAGCGCAGCGCCTCGACGCTGGCGAGAAACTCGCGGATCTCCTGTCCCCTTCGCCGCGCGAGGTCGCGAATTCCACGCATGAACCCGACCGAGAGGTCGTAGTGCGTCGTCGGGGTCTTGCAGGAGAGAACCTGTCCCTCATCGACCGCGGAGAAGTCGGTGAAGGTGCCGCCGATGTCGACGCCGACGCTCAAGCCCATGATGCCCTCAATGCGCGATCCCCCGGATCGACTCGCCGATCTCGCGGACGAGGCCGATATCGGTCTGCCGCGGCATCGGTCCCGGCGTGGTGAAGTAGACGGCCGGCCCGCTTCCCGCGGCCGAGAGCGCCGCCGCGGCGCTTTGCCCGGTACTCTCCGCGTCGCGGAGTGCGAGGGGAACCGCGATGCTCCGGAGGCCCGTCGCAGCGCGCACGACCGCGGCCGGATCGGGAGCGTCGCCCGCGTGGTTCCCGCCGACCATCAGGTGATCGATCCTGAGGCTCGCCGCTGCGGCGGCCGCCGAGCCTACGTCGCGATGGCCCCCGACGTAGAGAATCAGCGCCGCGCCGTAGTAGTCGGCGATGTTGCGAAGCGTCCCGTAGATGCGGCGGAGCTCCGGCGAGGATTTCCTTGGCTCGCAGGTTTCCACCAGCACGAGCCCATCGGGCCGCGACTGGCAGATGACCTCGGCGATGCCCACGAGGACCGACTTGAGGGCGGCGACCGCTTGGCGGTCGGGAGCCGGGCCGAGCACGAGCGCGGCGAGGCTCGCCGGGCCCGCCATCGCCACCACACAGCCGCGCTCCGCGCGAGGGGTGACCGCGAGCCGCCGCGCCGCTTCGAGGAAGGCGGGCGCGCGCCCCGAGGTCTTCGCGGCGGGGCTCAGGCTCGGTGGCGGCTCGCCGAGGACCGGTCGCTCTTCCTCCCAGCGGAGCGGGACGCCGCAAGCCTCGGCCAGGATCGACGCGTCCCAGCCGATCGTCACCGCATCGGCATCGACGAGCGTCGCCACCCGCTCGAGCGAGCCCGCCCAGAGCGTGGGGTCTGCCGTCAGCTCGGCGCCGGTCACGCCCTCGACGCGGGGGGCGAGCTCCTCGACCAAGGGAATGAATGCCGTACCCCCCGCGCGGGCGCGTACGAACTCTTCGAATGACCTCCCGCCGCTCATCGCTCACTCCACTTCGTAGCGGCGCTTGAGTGCGTCGATGTCGAGCTCGATCTCGTGGGTCGGCGGGTGCCCGGGAGGAAGGTACTCGCTCTCGATCGTTACGGTGCATCCCGGGCAATAGAACTCGATCAAGCGGCAGTAGTCGGCATCCGGCGTGAACGATCGGGCCGCGCCCTCGACCAGAGGCGGATGCGCTCTCTCGAGCGACACCTCGGCGACCAGGCAGCCCGTCTTGTAGTCGACGCGGGCATCGGCGAGAGCCTGGCCGCAGTGGTGGCAGCGCCACCGCTCGGCTGCGAGATCGACGTCGAGTGACTCGGTGATGCGGATCTTCATGGTCGTGCCACCCGTTCCAGGATTGCGTTCCGATACTCGTCTACGGTGAAGGTCCATCCCGCGCCGACGAAGCTCGTCGTCTGATCGGACTCGACCAGCGCAGGCCCCTCGAGGCGGTGGCCGCAGCCGAGACGGTGCCGATCATAGACCGGTACCATCTCGTGCCCCGATCGTTCCCCGAGGTACACCGCGCGCTTCTGCCGGATCGCATCCGCCGCCGTGCCGGTCGCGTAAGCGAAGCGTCGCATCGTGAAGTGTGGCACTGGAGCTCGAGCGAAGAGACCCACGGAGCGGATGGTCATGCCGTTCGTTCGCATGGAAAACGCTCTTGTCGCGCGGGCGATCGCTGCGGCGATGCCGAGCGGCTCGCGGTGAAAGTCGATGCCGGCCGCCACCCGAGCTTCCCGCTTGTCGGCCTCGACGATCAGCTCGACCGCCCAGGACAGGCTCTGCGGTCGGAAGCCCTCGCCCCGCATGTCCTGCTCGGCGCGGTCACGCATCTCCGCGATCGCGCTCGCGACCGGAGAGAAGTCGGCGCCAACCTGGAGCGCGACGTCGCTCCGCCGTGAGTAGAGATGCCCGACGTCCATGAGCGAGGAGGCATAGGCGGAGAACACCGCGGAGAACGGGGTGAGGACGAGCTTGCGAATCCCCGTCCGCTCGGCGAGCGCGCAGCCATGCAGCGGACCCGCGCCGCCGTAAAGGACCATCAGCGGCTCTTGCTCCGCGCCGATCTCGGCGCGAACCTTCGAGGCCTCCCGCGCCACGTCGTCCTCGATGGCCCGCTTGATACGCAAAGCCGCCTCTTCCACGGAGAGGCCCAGCGGTCGCGCGACCCGCGCCTCCACGGCAGCCCGCGCTTTGGCGGCGTCGAGCTGCTTGCGGCCGCCGAGGAAGTAGTCGGGATCGAGGAGGCCGAGGACGACGTTCGCGTCGGTGACGGTCGCTTGCGAGCCGCCGAGGTCGAAGCACGCCGGCCCCGGTAGCGCCCCAGCCGACTCGGGGCCGACCGTGAGGCGGCCGTCGCGGACGATGGCGATCGACCCGCCGCCGGCGCCGAGCGCCCGGATGGCGAGCATCGGCAGGTTCGTGGGGAAGCCCGCGACCGAGGGTCGCAGCGCGTGGCTCGGCTCGCCGTCGACCACGTAGCCGAGGTCGAACGAGGTACCGCCCATGTCGGCCGAGATCACCGAGCGGGCACCGTACAGGAGGCCGATCTCGCGAGCGCCGAGCAACCCCGCGGCCGGCCCGGAGTTGTAGGTGTGGATGGCGCGGGTCTTGGCGACGCGCGCGACCGCACCGTTGTTGTGTCCGATGAGGAGAGGGCCCCGGTAGTCGCGGCGGCGGAGCTCCTCGCCGGCCCGGTAGAGGAGGCGCGTCAACTTGTCGTGAATGTAGGCGTTGAGGATCGCGGTGTTGATGCGCTCGCGGTTGCCCGAGCGGTGCGAAACGTCCGAAGCCAGGAACACCGGCACCGACCCCAGGTAGTCGCGCGGATACTCTCGCCGGATGATGTTGCGGACCGTGTGCTCGCCCTGCGGATTTACATCCGAGTTGGCGAGCGCCACGACGAGGCAGCGCGCGCCACGGTCGATGAGCGTCTGGGCGGCGTCGAGGACTTCCGATGGCTCGGGGCTGCGGCGGAGCTCGCCGTCGCTCGCGACCTCTTCGCGAATCCCGAGGACCATGTCTTCCGCCACGAGGGGCGCCTTGTCCTGCGGGTCGCTCCCGCGCGCGAGCTCCTCCTCGCCGGCGGTGACGAGCAGGCCGAGCCTCGTGCCGTCTCGCTGCAGGATGCAGTTCGTGCCGATCGTCGTGGAGAAGCGGACGAGGTCGGTATCGTAAAAAAAATCTGCAACCGGGACCCCGAAGGCGCGCGCTCCCTCCTCGATGCACGCGAGAAAGCAGACGGTGAGATCGTGGGCCGTCGTGAACGTCTTTACGGTGCGAAACTCCTCGCCGTGGGTGAAAAACCCGTCTGTGAAGGTACCGCCGGTATCGATATCAATCGTATAACCCACGTCGCGGATCTGGATGCCACAAACGTGCCATCGCTCGGTTCCTATTTTCTCCGTGATCGACATTGATCTTTAAACGCCAAATCGATTTTTGTGACCGTGAAGACTGGTTGTTCCCTTTCGCGTCAGAAACAAATGATTGGCTCCAAAAGAGACGGAATCATTCGATCAAGAAAACATATCAATCGTAGTATTCGATTGGCATGACAATCGCTGTCGAAAGGGCTGACACTGGAACGAGCGATGCCCGTGGATCAGAAAAGCATCATCGGCTACTGCTACAACTGCGTGAACGGCCCGGATCTGTTCACGGTGAAAGTAGTGGACGGCGTGGCGATCGACATCGAGCCCTGCCACGAGGCGGCCAAAGTACCGATCAGCAGCAAGCCTTGCGTCAAGGTGTACGGGCTGATTCAGAAGACCTACAGCCCGCACCGGATCCTCACGCCAATGAAGCGGACGAACCCGCGGAAGGGCGCCTACGAAGATCCGGGATTCGTTCCGATCTCCTGGGACGAAGCGCTCGATACGATCGCCAAGAAGCTCGCTGACATCCGCGCGCTCGGCGTGCTCGACGAGCAGGGCCTGCCGCGTGTCGCCGCCACCTTCGGCCACGGCGGCACCCCGACCTATTACATGGGGACATTTCCCGCATTCCTCGGCGCATGGGGAGCGGTGGACTTCAGCTTCGGCTCGGGGCAGGGGACGAAGTGTCGGCACAGCGAGCATCTCTACGGCGAGTACTGGCACCGCGCTTTCACGGTTTGTCCAGACACACCGCTCACTCGCTACGTGGTGTCGTTCGGCGACAACGTCGAGGTGACGGGCGGTGTCTGCGGCGTACTCCGTCACGCCGATGCGCGGGTCCGCGGCGCCAAGCGCGTACAGGTAGAGCCGCACTTGTCGATCGCCGGCGCGTGTTCCGCCGAGTGGGTGCCGATCAAGCCGAAGACCGATGCCGCGTTCCTGTTCGCGATGCTGCACGTGCTCGTGAACGAGCAGCCGCGCGAGCGCCTGGACGTGCCCTTTCTACGCGACCGGACGGCGTCGCCGTACCTGATCGGCCCGGGCGGCTTCTACCTCCGCGATCGCGAGAGTGGGAAGCCGCTCATCTGGGACGTGCAGAGCGCGAGTGCCGTGCCGTTCGACGCGCCCGATATCCAGCCCGCGCTCGAAGGCCGCTTCCGCGTCGGGGAGGCTGTGGAGACCGGGCCGGACGGCGATCGGTTCTCGCACATCGACGTCGAGGGCGAGACGGAGTTCTCGCGGCTGGTCGAGCACATGGGGCGGTACACGCCGGAGTGGGCGGAGAAGGTCTGCGACGTGTCGGCCGCGACGATCCGTCGCGTCGCAGAAGAATATCTCGATCACGCCTGCGTGGGCGAGACGATCGAGATCGACGGCACGACGCTTCCCTTCCGGCCGGTTGCGGTCACCCTGGGCAAGACCGTCAACAACGGCTGGGGGAGCTACGAATGCTGCTGGGCGCGGACGATGCTCGCCGCGTTGGTGGGCGCGCTGGAGACCCCGGGAGGCACGCTCGGCACCTGCACGCGGCTCAACCGACCGCACAGCAACCGCGTGAAGAGCGTCCAGCCAGGGCCGGACGGGTTCATGCTGAACACGCTGAACCCGACCGACGCCGAGCATTGGCTCTCTCATCCGAGCGGCCGCAACGCCCACGACTCGCTGGTGCCCCTGCTGCTGAACGCCCCCGGATGGAGCCAGGCGCTCGGCCCCACGCAGCTCGCCTGGCTCTTCCAGCGCG
>Ga0315275_10003999_pt1 | contig 13714 bp, 10 predicted proteins | sample YL17G03_0_MG_FD_205557 | JGI IMG/M metagenome (GOLD analysis project Ga0315275, IMG submission 205557) | Sediment microbial communities from Yellowstone Lake, YNP, Wyoming, USA - YL17G03_0 | ecosystem: Environmental > Aquatic > Freshwater > Lake > Sediment | place: USA: Wyoming | collected... | reverse complement strand
TTCGACTGAAACCCGGGAGTTAACCATTCATCACGAAACCGTAGTAATTCTGGATTTTGGATCGCAGTATACCCAGCTGATTGCCCGCCGGGTCCGGGAGCTCTCCGTTTACTGTGAGATCCATCCGTTTTCGGCTGCAATGAAAGCCGTCAGGGATCTCCGGCCGGCGGGAATTATCCTTTCCGGCGGGCCCGACTCGGTCTGCCGTCCCGGCAGCCCTTCCCTTCCGGCCGAGTTTTTCAACGATAAAGTCCCGATTCTCGGGATTTGCTACGGTCTCCAGCTCATCACCAAGACCATCGGCGGAAAAGTGGTGCTTGGAAATCAGCGGGAGTTCGGCAAAGCCATGGTGGATATCCATGAGAGGGATCGTCTATTTTCCGGTCTGCCGCCGAGCTTTCAAGCCTGGATGAGCCATGGCGACCGGGTCGAGGCCCTCCCTGCGGGATTCAAGGTGCTCGCGCGGTCCGGCGAGATTGTTTCCGCGGCCGTCAACGAAGAGCGGCGCATATGGGGACTTCAATTCCACCCCGAGGTGGTGCACACCGAACATGGAACGGATATTCTGCGCAACTTTCTTACCGTCATTTGCGGCTGTCGCGCGGACTGGACGACGTCCGCCTTCATCGAATCATCGGTGCGCTCCATTGCGGATCAGATCGGGGACGGGAGCGCCATATGCGGCCTGAGCGGCGGGGTGGATTCCTCGGTCGCGGCCCTTCTGGTGCACCAGGCCATCGGGGACCGCCTTACCTGCATCATGGTGGACAACGGCGTCCTGCGCAAAAACGAATCCCAGACAGTGTTGAGCAATTTCCGGGAAAAGCAGCATCTGAAGGTCATCGGGGTCGACGCCGGGGAAAGGTTTCTCACCCGGCTGGCGGACATCGAAGATCCGGAATTGAAGCGGAAAATAATCGGCGAGGAGTTTATTCGGGTGTTTGAGGCGGAGGCGCGGAAACTGGGCTCGCCCCGTTTTCTGGTCCAGGGCACGCTCTATCCCGACGTCATCGAATCGACATCGGTGCGCGGCCCGTCGGCCGTCATCAAGTCCCACCACAATGTCGGGGGACTTCCCCTGAACATGGAGCTCGAACTGGTGGAGCCGCTGCGAGAACTGTTCAAGGATGAGGTGCGCCGGATCGGCGAACAGCTCGGCCTGCACCCATCCTTCGTCCACCGGCAGCCCTTCCCCGGACCCGGTCTGGCCGTCCGGATCACCGGCGCGGCTGTCCATCCTCCGGGACGCAGACGCCATCGTGCAGGATGAGATCGAACGTGCAGGCCTCTCACGCCAGCTCTGGCAGGCATTCGCAGTGCTCCTGCCCATTCGGAGCGTCGGAGTCATGGGTGACGACCGGACATACGAAAATGTCGCGGCGCTGCGCATGGTAACAAGCCAGGACGGAATGACGGCGGACTGGGCGAAAATACCCCACGCGGTGCTGGAACGGATATCCAATCGCATCGTGAATGAGGTGCGCGGCATCAACCGGGTGGTTTATGACGTGACCTCAAAGCCGCCGGGCACAATCGAATGGGAGTAGCATCGTGTCACAATCCGGTTCCTTCGTTCACCTGCACAACCATTCCGATTACAGTCTGCTCGACGGCGCCTCGAAAGTAGAGCGTCTCGTGGAAACGGCGATCGCCATGGACATGCCTGCCATGGCGATCACAGATCACGGGAACCTCTTCGGAGCGGTTCAGTTTTACAACCTCGCGCGCAAGAAGGGCTTGAAGCCGATTATCGGATGCGAGGTCTACGTCGCGAAAGAAAGCCGCCTGAAAAAGGCCGGCGGAGGAGACCAGTCCAACCATCTGGTCCTGCTCGCAGAAAACGCCATCGGCTATCAGAACCTGAGCCGCCTGGTTTCCTATGGATACCTCGAGGGCTTTTATTACAAGCCCCGCGTCGACAAGGAACTCCTCTCGAAGTATAGCGCGGGCTTGATCGCCCTCTCCGCCTGCCTCAAGGGAGCCGTGGCACAGAAGGTCACCATGGATCAGTTCGACGCGGCGGTCGAGGAAGCGGCGGCGCTGCGCGACATTTTCGGCGCGGGCAGTTTTTATCTCGAACTCCAGGATCACGGATTGCCCCTGCAGGAGCAGGCGAACGCCGGTCTGATCCGGATCTCTAAATCGACGGGCATTCCCCTGGTCTGCACCAACGACTGCCATTACCTGCGCCAGGATGACAGCTTCGCGCACGATGTCCTGCTCTGCATTGGAACCGGCAAGACCATTCAGGACGCCGATCGCATGCGTTACGCCTCCGATCAGTTCTACTTCAAGTCGCCGGAGGAGATGCAGAAGCTCTGGGCACATGTGCCTGAGGCTCTGCTGAATACCGTTCGCATCGCGGAGCGCTGTGACCTGCATATCGATTCTTCCGAGTCTCTCCCTCCATTCGAGGTTCCTGAAAATCACACCTCGGATTCCTATTTCGAACAGGTGGTGCGGGAGGGCTTCGCCGATCGCCGCAGGCATCTGGAGGAGATGGCCGCCGGCGCTGTGCTCCGAAACGCGCTGACGGCGTACGAAGAGCGGTTGCGCTTCGAGATCGAGATGATCAAGCAGATGAAATTTTCCAGTTATTTCCTGATCGTCTGGGATCTCATCAAATATGCCCGTGACCACGATATCCCTGTCGGCCCGGGCCGCGGCTCCGTGGTGGGCAGTCTCGTCGCTTATAGCCTGCGCATCACCGACATCGACCCGCTGCAGTATAGCCTGTTTTTCGAACGCTTCCTGAACCCCGAGCGCAGCGCCCCTCCCGACATCGACATGGACTTCTGCATGCACAGGCGGGGCGAAATGATCGAATATGTCGGCCGCAAGTATGGGCGCGACAACGTATGCCAGATCATTACCTTCGGCACCATGGCGGCTAAAGGCGTCATTCGCGACGTGGGCAGGAGCCTGGACATCCCGGTTGCCGATGTCGACCGGATCGCCCGCCTGATCCCGAACGAGCTCAACGCCACGATCGATAAGGCCCTCGAACAGGAACCGCGCCTGGTCGAGGAGATGAAGAATGCCCAGATCGCGCGGCTGATCGAGACGGCGAAACGGCTCGAGGGGCTGGCGCGCCACGCCTCCACGCACGCGGCCGGCGTGGTGATCGCCCCCAGGCCTCTTGTGGAGCTGATCCCGCTGTACAAGTCGGGCAAGGACGAAATCACAACCCAGTACAGCATGAAGGATCTCGAGGCGATCGGCCTTCTGAAAATGGACCTGCTGGCGCTCGCCACCCTGACGGTTATCGACCATGCCGTGAAGCGCGTGCGGGAGGAGCTCGGCCAGGATGTCGATCTCGCATCCATCCCCCTGACCGACCCGAAGGTATATGCACTATTCTCCGAGGGAAAAACCAGCGGGATATTCCAGTTTGAAAGCGGCGGGATGAAAGCGGAACTCCGGCGCCTCAAGCCGGAAAGATTCGAAGATCTTATCGCCTTGAACGCGCTCTATCGTCCGGGCCCCATGGACATGATTCCCGATTTTATCCGGCGCAAGCACGGCCAGGTCGAGGTTCGCTATCCCCACCCGATGCTCGAGGAAATACTGCGCGAGACCTATGGCGTGATCGTTTACCAGGAGCAGGTGATGCAGATCGCGAGCAAAATGGCGGGATTCTCCCTGGGTGAAGCCGACGTTCTGCGCAAGGCGATGGGGAAAAAATTGGAATCGGTCATGAGTTCCAGCCGGGACAGGTTCATCGCCGGAGCGAAAAAGAACAAAATCCAGGAAAAGGTTGCGATTCAGGTCTTCGATCTCATCAAGCAATTCGCGCAGTACGGGTTCAACAAGTCCCATGCCACGGCTTATGCCCTGCTGGCGTACCAGACCGCATACCTCAAGGTGCATTACCCCGTTCAGTTCATGGCGGCCCTGCTTTCCAGTGAAATCGGAAAGACCGACAAGATCGTCATGTACATCGCCGAATGCAAGGATATGGGCATCCCCGTCCTGCCGCCCGATGTGAACGAGAGCGAGCTCAACTTCCACTCCGTCATCGGCAAGATCCGCTTCGGCATGCTGGCGATCCGGAATGTCGGCGAGGGCGCCATCCGATCGATTCTGGATTTCCGCAAAAGGTTCGGGCGCTTCCGGAGCCTGTACCAATTCTGCGAGGAGGTCGATTCGCGCGCTGTGAACCGGCGCGTGCTCGAGAGCCTGATTCGCTGCGGAGCCCTGGATTCCTTCTGCTGGCGGCGCGCGCAGCTGATGGCCATCATCGATCAGGCCATCGAGCATGGGCAGCGGAGTCAGCGCGACCGGGAGAGCGGTCAGAAAGGCCTGTTCACCAGCATGCCTGCCGGCGCGGGAACCCTGCCCGAGCCCGACCCACCCAGCCTCCCGGAGTGGCCGGCCGAACAGCTGCTGGCAGCCGAAAAGGAAACACTGGGATATTTCGTCTCCGGCCATCCGCTGGATCGTTTTGCCGCCGAACTTTCCACACATGCGAAAAAGAATCTGGCAGAACTCATCAGCGACGCCGCCAGCGTTGAATGCCGGGTTGCAGGAATCGTGACCGACATGCGGACGCGCCGCACCAAAAAGGGCGATCTGATGGCGGTGTTTACCCTGGAAGATATGACCGGCGCCGTGGAAACGATCGTGTTTCCCAGGGACTATCCCCGTTTCGAACAGCACCTGACGGCAGACACTCCCATCCTGGTCTCGGGACGCTTCGAGTCCGAAGAGGAGAGATCGTGCAAGATCATTGCAGCTGAAATCCAGCCGCTCGTCGGCTTCGCCGAGCGCAGCGCCCGCGGGCTGAACATCCGCGCTGCCGTGGAAAAGCTCTCGCCCGACACCGCGCTGGAACTCTACCGCCTCCTGGAACGCAACCGGGGCGAGACCGGCGTGAACGTGGAGCTATACCACCCGCGGGATTTCCGTGTTACCATTCAATCCGCAGATTTCGTCAAGGTCAAATCCAGCCCCGACCTGATCCGCCAAATCGAAAGGATTTGCGGATCCGGGTCGGTGGAACTTATACCCTGATCACGCCAAGAGGTGCAAAGCATGGAAGAGAGCGCTGCCTCCCAGAGCGAAATCGATGCCCTGCGCGCAGAAATCGAGCGTTTGAAGGGGTCCAACCGGCAGGAGGAGGACGCATGGCAGCGCACCCTGATGGCGCGGCACGAGCAGCGTCCTTACACGCTGGATTACGTCGAGAAGCTTTTTCAAGGGTTTTCCGAGATACACGGCGACCGGCGCTTTGCCGACGATCCCCCGATCGTCACCGGTATGGCATGGTACCACGGCCACGCCGTCATGATCGTCGGTCAGCAGAAGGGACGCGACCTGAAGCAGCGGCAGCACCGCAATTTCGGTTATGCCCAGCCCGAAGGGTATCGGAAAGCCATCCGCGTCATGAAATTGGCCGAAAAGTTTTCGAAGCCGATTATCTGCTTCGTCGACACGCCGGGAGCTTATCCCAGCGTCGGGGCCGAGGAACGCGGTCAGGCGGAGGCGATCGCCTATAACCTGCGCGAAATGTCCCGGCTCTCGGTTCCGGTCGTGGTCTGCGTGATCGGCGAGGGCGGCAGCGGCGGCGCGCTGGGTATCGCTATCGGCAATTACGTGCTCATGCTCGAAAACGCCATTTATACGGTCATTACACCGGAAGGTTGTTCCGCCATACTCTGGAAGGATCAGGAACATGTCGCGGCGGCCGCCGCGAATCTGAAGATTACTGCAAAGGACCTCCTCCCCTTCGGCATCATCGACGAGATCGTTTCCGAACCGCCGGGCGGAGCGCAAACCGATCATGCCGCGGCGGCCAAACTCCTCGACGCCCGTCTCAAGCCGGCGCTGGAATCGCTGCTGGGAAAATCCCCGGCAGAGCTCAGAGAGCAGCGCTATCAGAAATTCCGCCGCATGGGAGTGGTTCACAAGGCCGACTGACGAGCCCCTCGTCCCAAATCCTCGTAGGGGGGACCCGCCGGGCGACCTGAGGGTCGCCCCCACATTTTCGCTCCAAGCGCAAGTCGATTGAGTTTGCCATATCCGAACGACTCTGGTTCGTCGACTGCGCCAACTGCGCCGTCCTATCCTTCGCCTGAGGGCAAGGGGTTCCAACCATCCCCGGTGGGGACACTAAATATTGAATCCTGAGGAGATCTGCGCCGCTCGGCCTGAATCTGCAGGTGAGTCCGCTTTTTGTTTCCGCAAGTTTGGATGGGGAGCTGGTTACATCACACGCGGCCGAAGTTGCGCTCGATCTCGTAAAGGCTGAAACGCAGAATCACCGGCCTGCCGTGCGGGCAGTTGGTGGGAATCCGCGTCCGGCTCAGCTCATCCATCAGCCACTGCATCTTTTCCATTGAGAGCGCCATGTGCACCTTCACCGCCGCATGGCAAGCCATGCTGACCGCCATCCGGTCCCGGATGCGTTGCACATCCAGCGCACGATCCTCCGCATCGAGCCCATCCAGAATCTCGGACAGGAGGATCGCGTAGTCCGCATCCCGCGCCGCCACCGGCACGGATCGGATCATGACGGAGCGGCCACCAAAGCCTTCGACCTGAAATCCGTTCCCGTTCAATTCCGGGAGCACGCGTTGAAATATCGCGACCTGGTGCGGGGCAAGCTCGACCGTGATGGGGACCAGCAATCCCTGCATCTCAACCGCGCTGCGCTGCATATCGCGCGCCAGCTTTTCGTAGAGCACTCTCTCGTGCGCGACATGCTGATCGATGATCAGCAGGCCATGGCTATCGCAGGCCACAATGTAGCTTTCGTGGATTTGTCCGAGGATGCGCATGCCGTCGATCCGGAAAGGCTGCTCTCCTGCAGAGGGGGAATCCAACAGCATGTCCGGGCGCACCTTCAGCGCCGAATGGTCCTCGAGCGTCGGCGGCGCCAGCGCGGGCACCTCGCGGAAGGGGTAATTGAAGGCATTCTGGAAGGGGTCTGCGGACGCCTGCGGCCGCGTGAAGTCAAAGCGCGCTCCCGGCGCCCCGTCCGGCCCCGTCATCGGCCCGGGGATCCAGCCGGGAGCCGCAGGTGCACCCGGAGCCGGCGCTGGATCGTGGTCATAGGCAGGTATGGACTTGCTCATGACCAGAGCGCGCTGGATGCTGTCCCGGATCAGGTCGTGAACCGTGCTCTGCTCCCGGAAGCGGATCTCGATTTTTGCCGGGTGGGCGTTGACATCGACCTCCGAGCAGGGCAGTTCGACGAAGAGCAGCACAATGGGATAGGCCGATGCCGGCATCGAATGGCGATAGGCCTGTCGCACCGCGCTGGCAATCACCTTGTCGCGCACCATGCGCCGGTTGACATAAAAATACTGCGAATAGGGATTGGTCCGCTGCTCGTGCGGCCTCGATGCGAAGCCGTGGACCGTGACCGCCCCCGATCCTCCGGATACATCCACGAGGTTTTCAAGAAACCGCTCCCCGAAGAGCTGGTAGATGCGCTCCCGGACTGTTGATACCGGTACGATGTCGATCAGCGTCCTACCGTCGCTCTCCAGCACGAATCGCAAGCCGGGGTGAGCGAGCGCATAATGCGTCGCCAGCCGGGTGATGTGACCCAGTTCGGTTTCGTTGGAGCGAAGGAATTTTCTCCGAGCCGGCACGTTGTAAAACAGGTCCCGAACAGTCACCTCCGTTCCCCTGTCCCACGGGACAGGCTTTACCGCGCGCAGGGTCCCTCCCTGGATATCCAGTTCGGTGCCGCCGGAATCCGAAGGAGCGTCCGCGGCACGCGTCCGCAGGGTCAGGCGTGAGATGGATGCAATCGCGGGAAGAGCCTCACCCCGGAAACCGAGCGTGGAAATCGCCGCGAGATCGTCCGCAGTCTGGATCTTGCTGGTGGCGTGGTGTTCAAACGCCAGGATGGCATCGTCCTGGCTCATGCCTTCACCGTCGTCGCGGATTTTCATGCAGCGCTTGCCGCCGGATTCGATGGCCAGCTGGATGGATCGAGCCCCGGCATCGATGGAATTTTCGAGCAATTCCTTTACGACGGATGCGGGCCGCTCGACAATTTCCCCGGCGGCGATCTTGTTGGCCAGAACCTCGGGCAGAACGCGGATTTTGCTCATTGCTGTTTCAGGCGGGCTCGCCGGCGCGTAATCGACTTGCCGCTCTGGTCTTTAAAGGTGTACATCTCCATGCCGACGATGTCTGTGTCTCCGCCGATCCCGCGCGCGAAGAGTTCCGTCGCCTCGATGATCGGGGTGCGGATCTCATGAAAGCCGTAGCGCGCGAAGATATCTCGAGCCCTATCCTCAACCAGATGCCAAAGGGCGATCTCCTCCGGCAAAAGGTCCCGTGTCCCGGGAACCGTGCTCAGCATCAATTCAGCCATTGAAGCCTCGAAATGCGACAACAGATGGTTGGAATAATCTCGAGTGCAGCGATGAGTTCGAAGTCGGGAATTTAGCACTTCGAGGCCGATTTGTCCGCACCAAAGTGGATGCGGCGCAAGCCTCAGACGCGCTTTTCTACAGCGGCGTACTCGAAACGATAGTTCAGTACCGGAGCGGCCGAACAATGGATCTCTCCGGTTTCCACCCCGTTGCTCGCCCCCCCGACGGAGCACTTGCGGATGCCGAGAATTGCGCCGCGTCCGATTTCCTCCAGCTTGAAGCGATTGCTGCCCGGTTCCAGGGCGGCGATCGTTCCATAAAAACGATCCTGCAACTGCCCTTCCTCGGGGGTATCCTCGGCTGCGGGAACATCGTAAAACCGCAGGTGCGTGACATGATAGATTCTCCTGCCCGCGGGGACGGTGTGAGCGGATGCGCTGGCCGGATCGAGAACGCTCCAGACTTTGAAAGACGTTCCCTGAAGAAGGTATCGATCCTGAACGAGCGCCGAGCTGCCGTTGTCCGTCGTCAGGAGATGCTCCGTCCAAACCGATATCCGGTTGCAGTCCGAAGGAATGGGGTGCAAATCCAACGGAGCAGGAGGGGCCTTCCTTGCCTTGCGCGCGATGGCAATTGCCGTCCCGAGCACAGCGCTTGCGAGGGACGACCACACGAACATTCTTTTCCAGTGAGCCTTCATGGATGTTCCCGAGATTCAAGATAACGGGAGGAAATGCGTTAAAAGCGTCATCAAAGCCTTAACCAATTGTAATTTTACACGGCGGCCCACTATTGTCCAGAAGTGGTCGCCGTATCCTTCTGGCTGAAGGAACTCCTCTTGGAAACCTCCTGCACCAGGGTCTCGATATAGCTGATGAATTTGCGCAGCAGGATGCGCGATTCCAACGGTGCGCCGGCGGTGACAATGGCATCGGAGAAGCTATCAAACTCCGACCAGTCGCGATACATCAGCAGCGGAAGCGACTTTTCACGGAACTGGGACATCCGTTTGACGATTTCATTCAGAGGCGGCTCCTGGCGCGCTTCGAGCATCTCCTTGAGAAAAACCCGCAATTCCCAGAGATCCTGGCGCAACAGCAGTGCCCGCTTCGCGCCGTCCCTCATCGATGGATAGACATGCTGTGCCTCAACTTGCTTGTTAAGGGCCTGCGCGAGCGTGACCACGCCGCTCTGCAGGCAGTTTCGTAACAGCCCGTGGCTGTTTTGCACCCGGGCAAAGACGGCGCTTGCGTCGCTTTCCGATGCCACCGAAGCGAGTTCCCGCTCCTGGGTTCGCCGCCCCTCCGCCCGCAGCGAATAGGCGATCAACTCCACGGATTCGCGCAGCGTACCGTCGGTTTCGCACGCCTTAAGAAACCTCGCCTTCAGGAACTCTCCCAGGGATGCCATTTCTTCATGAAGCAGCGCGAATATCACCAATGTCTCGCGCAACGGGCGGTCATGTTCGAGCTCGCGCGCCACGAGCGCAAGGTATTTCAGCAGCCGGTGCAGGTAGAGGAAGGAAAGGGCGGCATTCCGCTTCAACCGAGGTTCCTTGAGGCTGTCGAGGATCCCCCGGAGGAACGCGTTGTCCATTTGATCGTACTGCTCCCGAATCCGCTGGCTCAGCAGCATCTCGATGAAACGGCAGCCTTTGAGCTCACGCTCAAATTGCCTTCCGAGGCTGAAATATACCTGGTAGTCGATCCGCGCTTCACCCAGAGCGCTTACGAGCACGCGAAAGTCACTCAAGGATTCCTGCAGTCCACCCAGGCTGTCGAGCGGTGTGGCCTGATCGAGAATGGCATCGACATTGCAGCCCGGCATATCCGCCCGGCGTGATTTTCGCTCGATAAGGGTTTCATAACGCAGATTTGCCGGCTGTCCCAGTTGCGCCACGTCGAGCGCGAGGCGCTCCGCGCGCTGCAGCGCCTGACCCACGATCCGCAACTCATGCCGAAAGCTCCTTTCCGACAATGACGGGCGTTCCGATTCCCGTAACGGAAGATGCCGCGAATCGAAAAACGAGTGCAGTGCGCGCAGCCAGATTTCCAGCTCGAAAAGCCGCTCGATCCCGCCGACTGATTGCAAATGTTTCAACCATGCGGAGAGACCCGCATTTCCTGCGGTGATTTCCGAGCGCAGATTCTCCAGGAAGGAATCGATTCGCGTGCGCGGCTTCGATTTCTTGACCATATCGCTGTGCTCCTTCACCTTCCTTCGAGTGGATCGCCCGCCTCGCAGAGTTCCCGGAACGACGGTGTGCCCTTTCTGAGCTCCAGCCAGTCCCTGAATAGATCCGGGGTCTCGAGCCACACCCGGAACCAGAAGGCAATTTCGCTCTTCTGCCGCCTCTTTGTCGCGCAAACCTTGCGGTTTCGGCTGACCAGTTCCGCCCTTCTCCTGCCAAGCAGGCCAATCTCCCGGCAATACCTGAGTCCCTTATCGTCAGTTTCCGCGAGGTACTTCTGCCTCATCGCCTCCAGTCGCAGTAGAGTCTGCTCCGCATCCTGGAAGCACTTGAACGATAAAATTCCCTTCAAAGCGCCGTCATAGGGGGGATCCAAAGAGATTTCTTTCGGCAGGCGAGCCATAAGGCGATGGCTATTTCGTTCGCGCGTTGTCCAACGCCGGTTTCAGGTCAAACTCAAAAAAGATCATCTTGCTGCCGTTGTCTTCACGGAAAATATCGGGGATGTATATACTGGCATTCGCAAGAACGGTGGCCAGATCCTCCGATGTCCGGGGATGGATATAGAGAAAACCGCCGTCCTTTCCGTGTGCAGGAACCACTTTGCTGCTCAGAAATTTCTGCTCAAAATCCCGCACGGCATCCGCGTTGCCGATTTTCCCTGTAGGCAACCGCGAAGCAGGGACGCCCCAGACATCCTGTTTCCCCTTCTTGAACAGGCCGTAGGCTACTTCTGCGGGAGGAAGCGTGTGCGTGTGCTCGTCAGACAGGATGATTTCGATCGTGGCGGCTTCCACGCGGACCGGGAAGTCGTTATCGTTGAAAATGACGATGGCGATCGGCATAATTCCGGCTGTTACCATGTCATTTTTGTCGAAGACCTGCGCGGCCTGGCTGTCCTGGATCAGCGGTTCGGCGGCAATCGTAACTTTCTCACTCGTGAGTCTGGCCGGATAGGTTTCCGGCGCGCGCGGACTCCAGGGCCGGGCTTTGTACCCGGCGAAAACCGCCACCGAAGCCAGACAACACCATAGGATCAGGAGTCGGTGGGACCGCAGATAGCGAGATTTAGGACGCATAAGAGATCAAGTGACAAATTGGGATCAGAACTGCATCGCCTTTCTGAAACAGGAACAATTATAGCATCCGATCGGAACACGATAAATTGGATTCCTATCTCATCTATTTGCTGACGCGCCTGGTAGTGGCGTTTTTCCGGATCATCCCGCATCCGTTGGGCCGTCGGATCCTCAATGTCTTTGCATCCCTTGCATTTTGTTTCGATTCGAGGCACCGCCATATCGCGCGGGCAAACCTGACGATCGCGTTTCCCAATCTCTCGCCGATCGAACGCGACAGGATCGCCAGGAAGAGCTTTCAGAATACCGCACAGAATCTTCTTGCGTTGGCGAAGCTGAGTTTTCTCACGCGGGACAACATCGCCTCTCTTGTGCAATACGATCCCGAGTGCGGGCTGAACAATTTCGAGGCAGCGCAGGCGAAAGGCAAACCCATCCTTTACCTCACGGGACACTTCAGCGCCTGGGAACTCCTGCCTGCGGCTCATGCCTTGTATGGCCATCCCCTCAGCTTCATTACCCGCCCTCTGGATTTCGGGCCGCTGGAAGAATATCTGCTCAGGATCCGGCAGTCCTGCGGAAATGTCGTCATCTCGAAGAAAAACGCTGTACGGCAAATCCTGGAGATTCTCAAGCGCGGCGATTCTGTGGGTATTCTGGCTGACCACAACACGATCACGCTGGAGGGGGCGTTTGTCGACCTGTTCGGCCTGCCGGCGCCGACGACAACCGGTCTGGCTTTGCTGGCATTGCGCACCGGGGCCACCGTCCTGCCCGGCTACCTCACCCCGATGCGGCAGGGGCGATATTGGATCAGGTTCCTTCCACCGCTGGAGCTTGTCCGAACCGGAGAAAAGAACCGGGATATTCTGGAGAACACGAAGATCTTCAATCAGGTGATCGAGGCCATCGTTCGCGAGCAGCCGGAATCATGGCTCTGGGGACACAAGCGCTGGAAATATCAGCCCGCGGGCAATCCCCAGGATCTTTACAGCCTTCCCCTGGATGAGCTGCAGCGCTTCATCGACGCAAAGCGTCTCGAGCAGGCAGGCGTCAGGGAAGATCCGGGGGCGACTGAACCGGCACCGCAGCCAATTGAGAAGAATCCTCGGTGAAGAAAAGCTCCAGTCCCGGCCTGGCAGAGTGAGGTCCTCACGCTGGGCTGGTGGCCACGAGACACTGATCTCCACGGATTCACCTGGAACATCCTCGATACAGCCAAAAATGCGAGATCTCTGCCGAGACATGGAAGTTGAGAAAAGGTCAAGGCAGGATCACTTCCCGCCGCTTGCTGACGCGCGCGGCTCTGTTTTGGCACCGTTCACAGAGCCGCGACCGTGAGGGAGCGGTGGAAGAGGTCCCTCACCTAATCACTTTGTCGCGTCGACTGCGTCGACTTCGCCACGCTATCCTTCTATGGCCTTCTGGCTGCGGGAGGGGTTTCGCCGATCAACCTGGAAAAGCGCTCCGAGTACCGGATGCTGTCCAGCACCGAATGCACTTTCTTCAACTCCTCGCGCAGCAACGGCCGATACCGGTCAGGATCCATCTCGACCGCCCTGGACAGGTTGGCAAGTGCGGGATCAGGCTGGTTGCTCTTGGCATAAAGGATCCCGAGGTGAAAGTAATTGACGGCCTGCCCCTTTCCGAGCGCCACCACCTTTTCGTGAGCGCGAGTCGCCTCCTGATCCAGATCCAGCTGTTCGCTGACAATGGCAAGGTTTGCCCAGGCGGAGGCATACGCCTGATCCAGATCGACGGCGGCCTTCAGTTCGGAAAGCGCTTCCTGCAACCGCTTCTGTTCGGCGTATGCCGTTCCGAGGTTGTAGTGAACTTCCTTTTGCCTGGGGTTCAGACGCAGCGAGCTTTTATAGGCCGCTATGCTCTCTTCAGGTTTCTTCAGATCGGCATAGAGATCACCCAGCAGGTAATAGGCGTCCGCATTCTTCGGCTCGATCCTCACCGATTTCTCCAGCACCGCCGCAGCGTTCACCGTTTTGCCGATGCTCGCAAGGCAGAACCCCAGTTTGGACAGCAGGGCAGCCTTCTCCGGGATTTTTCCGAGGGCCGCGGCATAAGCCTCGGCGGCTTTCTGCTGCTCATTTTGATAG
>Ga0315275_10003998_pt1 | contig 13715 bp, 11 predicted proteins | sample YL17G03_0_MG_FD_205557 | JGI IMG/M metagenome (GOLD analysis project Ga0315275, IMG submission 205557) | Sediment microbial communities from Yellowstone Lake, YNP, Wyoming, USA - YL17G03_0 | ecosystem: Environmental > Aquatic > Freshwater > Lake > Sediment | place: USA: Wyoming | collected... | reverse complement strand
GTTCACCACGACCGTCGTGCTGTCGATGTTGGTGCAGCTGTCCGTCGTCGTGTAGGTGACGTAGTACTTGCCCGCCATCCCGAGGGTGAGCGGGGTAAGGGTCGGGTTCTGCTCCGACGTGGCGAAGCCCAGCGGGCCGGTCCAGGCGAACGTGCCACCCGGCGGGTCCGCGGTCGCGGTCAGGTGGATGGTGCCGCCGACGCAGCCGGGGCCGTCGTTAGCGCCGCTGAGCGTCGGGGGCTGCACGACGTTGAAGTGGATCAGCGCGAAGTCCTTCAGTTCGGCGGTGAACGACTGCGACGAGCGCGTCTTCACCAGCACGGTCGCTGTGGGCTTGCACAGGTCCGTCGGGTCGATGTCGGGCAGCAGTTCGGTGATGTCGATCGCCGCTTCGACGAACTGCCTGGGCTCGTATATGAGCGCCACACTGTACTGTGACGCGGTGGACATCACGTAACCGGGGACCGGCGTGTTCGTCTGGTTGACCGCGCTGTAGGTCGTGCCGGCCGGCACGCTGAGCGTGTCGTACGCGGTGCCGTTCCAGCGTCGCAGGCCGACGCAGGCGTTCACGCCGCCGTTCACGTAGTCCACCGTAATGACGAAGTCCTTGCCGGCAGTTCGGCCGCCGTTCGGACCGAGACCGACCAACTGACCACCGCCCGGCAGGCCGCCGGTCTGGGCAATGCCGGCGATGTTGAACTCGTAATCGGTGTGCTTGTCGCCGTCGGTTGAGCGGTGGGCGTTCCCAAGAATGATCCAGACGTGCCCGTTGATGTCCGTGCGGGCGTGCAGGTAGACCTCGGTGAGGTCGTCCTTGGGCGGCGTGCTGCCATTGTCCCAGGTCCACGGGCTCTGACCGGCTCCGATCAGGTCGTCGTTCTTGTTGCTGGTCCCGGAGAACACCGAGACGTCGTTCGCGAGCGGGCCGATGCTGTTGGCCGTCGAGTCACGCGAGAACAGCGCCGGGAAGCGCAGCGGATTGGGATCGCCGAACGGGCTGTTGAGCAGCACGCCGGTGCATGTCAGCGGCGTCAACGAGAACCAGTCTTCGGCCGTGCCCACGCAGATCGGCAGTCCGTCGATCGCGAAGTTGGCTGCCGTGCCGGGACCCGGCGGGACGCAATCCGGGGCCGGCGCGAGCAGGGTCGCGTCGGCGATCGGGTCCGGGACCAGCTGCGCGAACGCAGCCGTGGGGGCGAATGCCAGCGTCATGGCAACCATGACGAGGCACAGCCGCCCGCAGAGGATCTGAGTGCATCTACGAGCCATGAGCCACCTCCTGAATGTGGGGACGGAATGCCGGAAGAAACCGGTCAAGGTGTGGACCTTATGCGAACGAGTCAGAGCGTCTGACCATGAACCGTGAGAACCATGTGCACCACGTGGGGACGGCGGACCCGCCCGTCCGGTGCGTCCATGCGGTCCCGAGGGAATGCTCCAGACCGAAATGAATCAGGCATCGTCTATGGCGTTGCCCCGGTCTGTGAATGATGTTCTCCCATCGACGACGACAAATGCAAGCAGAACCGTGTGGAAGTCCCTGCAGTGGGTGACGGGAAGGGAGCGGATGCCGCGTGTTGGGGAAAATGCCCCAGGCCCACTTCTTTCGGGCGGACCTGGAGTGAGTGGGTCGTGCTCTAACCCGGAATGGAAACGCCGGAGGGCGATGCGCCCTCCGGCGTTTCGGTCAGTTCGCGTGGCGCCGTTCGGTGGCGCGCCGCGGGGGATGCAGAGCTAGCGAAGCCGGACGATGGAATGGCTCCGGACGCCGCCGGCGGCGGCCACCTGCACGAAGAAGACGCCTGCTCCCGCGTCCCGGCCGCCGTCGTCCCGGCCGTCCCACGTGAGATCGCAACTGCCGGAACTCATGTCCCGATCGGCGAGTTCGCGGACGACCCGACCCTGGACGTCGACGATTCGCAGGCGGACGCGCCCGGGCTCGGCGATCGAGAGGCGAATGGCCGCCCGAGAGCAGAACGGATTGGGACCCACGATGATGTTCGCGCCGCAGAGGACCGGGTCGCCAACCGCCGTGGTGGCGCCGGCAACGCCTGCATCCAGGCTCGAAACGAATATGTCGTTGAGCCCCGCGCTGTTCTGGGACGTGTCGAAGGCCCGGACCGTGGCCGGGAAGTTGGTGTTGTCGGTCGCCCCACCGGTGACGACGTTGCCGCTCGGCTGGAACGCCACGCCGTTGGAGCATTCGGTGCCGCCGCTCCCCAGGTAAGTCGAGTAACGCAGCGCCGTCCCGGTGGCGTTGATCACGGTGCAGAAGGCGTCCGAGCCGCCGGCCAGCGTGGTCCGGTACGCCCCCGCCGTGGTCGGGAAGTTGGAGGAATTGACGCCTCCTGCCACAGCACATTGCCCATCCGTGTAGCAGGCAACGCTCCACCCGTGCTCGTCCCCCGAGCCGCCCAGGAACGTGCTCCACGCCAGCGCGCACCCGTCGGCCGAGAGCTTCGAAGCGAAGGCGTCGTAGTACCCGGCCCTGCCCAGGGTCCGCTGCGGCGCGCCGGAGGTCGTCGGGAAGTCGGCGGAGGTGGTGTGCCCGGTGACGTAGGTCGCGCCAGATTCGTCCACGGCGATGCCGTACGCCTCGTCCGATGCGGAACCGCCGAGGAAGGTCGAGAACAGGTAGCCGCTGGCTGTCGCGTTGAGCCGCGTGACGAACACCTCGTGGCCGCTCGACAGGGTGCGATCGTAGGCCGTGGCCGTGGTGGGGAACCCGCCCGAGGTGGTCCAGCCGGTGACCGTGGCGCGACCGTTCGCGTCGAGCGCGAGCGCCATCACTTCGTCGGTGCCGGAGTTGGTCCCCAGATAGGTCGAGTAGACCGCGGACGAGCCGTTCGCAGCGAGCTTGGTGACGAAGCCGTCGGCACCGTCGTACAGGCCGGGGTTGCGGGTGGGCTTCACCACGCCGGCCGTGACCGGGAAGTCGAGCGAGTTGGTGAAGCCCGCGACCGTCGCGGCGCCCGAGGCGTCCACCGCGACGCCGCGCGGATAGTCGTCCCACGACGCGCCCACGTAGGTCGCGTAGACCAGCGCACCGGTAGAGGCCGAGAACCGCGCGACGAAGCCGTCGCTCGCGCCGCCGCTGAACTGCGTGCGCCACGCCCCGGCAGTCACCGGAAAGGCGGCGGAGCCGGTCGAGCCGACGACGTAGACGTCGCCGCCGGGGCCAACCGCCACGCCGCGCGCGATGTCCTCGCCGCTACCGCCAAGGTAGGTGGACCACAGCACGGTGGCGCCGTCGGGTGTGAGCTTGGTGATGACTGCGTCGGTGCCGCCGCCGGACGTGCGCTGAGCCGAGCCGGCGGTGGTCGGGTAGTTCGTCGAGGTGGTGCAGCCCGCGATGACGATGTTCCCGTTCGCGTCCACCACTACGGCGTAACCGTTGTCCGCTCCGCCGCCGCCGAGGAACGTGGACCAGGCCATACCCGTGGACGCATGGACCGGGGCGCAGAACAGAGCCACCCCGACGACAACAATAGCGAGCAGTAAGGGGGCAGACCTCATGATAATCGGGCTCCGGGTGGGCGTGTGAGCCCTTCGCAAAGCAGGGCTCCACTTCCGAGGCAAGCCCCATTCCCATCCTCGGGGTCGGGGGAAGAGCGCCGGATGATCATAGCGCAACCTCATGATGCAGAAGCAACAAGAGGGGTGTAGCTCCATCAAACCCCATGCATCAGCCCGGCTTCTGCGCGGGGGGGCCACCGTGCGCCGGGAGCGCCGCGGACTGCACAATGCAGCCCGTCCCTGGCTCAGTCCGCTTCCGCCTCCAGCTCCCCAACCACCCGCTCGGCGCGCTCGCACAGCTCGGGTAGCGCGTCGCGCACGGCGGGCGTCATGGCCCCGCCGATGGTCCAGGGATCGAGCACCTCGACCGCGATGATCCGCAGCTTCCGTGGGAAGCGCAGTCCGAGACGGTCCGCCAAGTCCAGCATCTCGGGGAAGCCGGCGAAGTGCGGCGAGGGCGATTCGATCCGCGCCAGCGAGGCCGGGGCGATCTCGTACACCTCGCCCACCGGGCGCGCCCCCGTGCAGACCGCGTCGAGCACCACCGCGGCGTCGTAGCCCGCCAGCAGGTCGAGCAGCGCAAGCCCATGGATCGCGGTGGCCTCGACGTCCGCCCGGCCCGCCAGGCGTGGTTCGAGCGCGGCGACGGCCAGGTAGCCAATGCCGTCGTCGGCGAGCAGGTCGTTGCCCAGCCCCAGAACCTTGATCTTCATCGGGCGCCGGACCTCAGGCGCGGCCACGCACGCCCTGGAGCCCCTTCCAGAACGACTTGTGCAGGAAGCACCGCTCGTCGAGGGCGCAGAGACGCTGGAACAGCGGCAGGTTGACGGTGAAGGCCAGCGTGTCGGCGGGCAGGTACTTGCGCATCGCGGCGTCGGTGGCGCCGATGACGGCCCGCGGCTCGTCCCCGGCGCCGGGCGACCCCAGCAACTGCAGGCACCCCGAGCCGAACGGCACCGTGACCGGCGCCGCCTCGTCCGGCCCCACGTCGTAGTTCGCGCCCAGGATGAGCGCGGAGAGGCGGTCAGGGTCCACCAGGAACGTGACCGTCCTCAGGTGCTCGTACTGCTCGGGCCGCAGCGGACCGATGAGCAGGTTCGCGTGCTCCGGATGGTAGACCTGCCGCCGCTCGACCCACTGCGTCATGGTCTCGCGGGAGCGCTTCAGGCCCTCCTCGTCCACCAGGAAGGTCACCAGGTCCTCGTGCGAGCGCTCGTCCACGCCGAGCAGGCAGGAGCCCGCCCCGCGGCAGCCGTAGCCGTCCCTCGTGAGGTGGAGCGTGCGGCCCCGCAGCCAGTCCTTGTAGAACGCGAACACGCAGGTCCGCGCGCCCGGCTCCGGACGCACGCACGGCTCGAACGGCGCCGGGTCCGGAGCGTCGTACAGACCGATCGGGGGCGTCTCGAGTCCCAGGCGGTCCAGCAGGCCGGTGGGGTCCGGTTGCACGTCGGCCTCCTTCTGCACTTCCCTTCCTCTACGCCCTCGGGTCCCGGCGGATCTCCTGCACCAGCTTGCGGTCCGCGCCGTAGATGCGCGCGATCAGCGGCATCTCCCCGGGCAGCGCATGCGTGGCGCAGCCGAAGCACGGGTCGTAGGCGCGGAACGCCATCTCGACCATGTTCAGCAGGCCGTCGGTGACCTTGCCCTTCGAGATCAGGCCCTTGGCGGCCTTGTCCACGCTCATCGCGATGCGGGCCGCGTTGTTCTGGGTCGCCACGATGAGGTTCGCCATCGTGATGATGCCGTTATCGTCGGTCTCGTAGTGGTGGAACAACGTGCCGCGCGGGGCCTCGACCACGCCGATGCCGACCGAGGGCTTCTGGGTCGGGATCGTGCGGATGTCCGGGCTGACGATGTCCGGGTCGTCCAGCAGCTCCACCATGCGCTCGGCCGCCTGGAGGATCTCGACGCACCGCGCCCAGTGGTTCGCCAGCGTGTGGTGCACGGGCTTCCCGCCGAGCGTGGCGAACAGCTCCTCGCAGGCATTCTGCGCCAGCGGCGTCGCCATGCCGTCCGAGGCGTTCAGCCGCGCCATCGGCGCGACCGCGAACAGGCTGGTCCCCGGCCCGTCCACGAACCCCTTCCAGCCCAGCGGCTTCAGGAACGGGAACTTGATGTAGCTCCACTCCTCGACGTGCTCGCCGATGTAGTCGCGGTACTCCTGCACCGGGAACTTCGCGTACTCCTTGCCGGCCGGGTCCACGACGCGGATCAGGCCGTCGTAGAAGTTCACCTTGTTGTTCGCGTCCACCAGGCCCATGTAGTGGGTCTCGTGCGTGTACGCGCCCGAGGTGATCAGCTTCACGTACTCCGGGTTCTTCAGGACGGTGTCCTTGAACACGTGCAGCGTGAACTGGGCGAACTCGACCGACTCCTTCGCCAGCTCCCTGAACCGCGGCAGGTCGGACGGCGCCAGGCCCTTCGACACGCCCCCGGGCAGGCCGAGCACCGGGTGGATCACCTTGCCGCCGAAGTACGCGATCAGCTCGCGCACGCGCCGCCGCATACTGATGACCTTCTTGCCGACCTCGACGCCCACCGTCTCGATCACGCCGACCACGTTGCGCTTGGCCGCGGGCGCGTCCGGTCCCACGATGAAGTCCGGCCCGCCCAGGATGTAGACGTGCAGCGCGTGGTCCTCGAACGTGAAGGCGTTGTACACCAGCTCGCGGATCTTCCTCCCCGCCGGCGGCGGCTCGACCTTGTAGAGGTCGTCCAGCGCCTTGGTGGCGGCCATGTGGTGGGCCGTGGGGCAGACCCCGCAGATTCGGCTGGTGATCTGCGGCATGTCCTCCGCGGGCCGGCCGATGCTGAACACCTCGAATCCCCGCAGCTCGGGGATCTGCAGGTAGGCATGCTCCACGTCGCCCTGCTCGTCCAGGAAGATGTCGATCTTCCCGTGTCCCTCAAGGCGGGAGATCGGGTCGATGGTGATGCGCTTGCCCTGGGCGACGGCGGCCCCGGTGTCGCTCTTCGAGACCGCTCCGGTGACTGGGTTCATATGCTTGCTTCCTCCGGTTTCAGCGGGTCCGCCGCCGGTCTGCTGCGATCTCACGATGGGTCAAGGCCCGCCCCCGCCGCTACCCGCGCTGGCAAGCGCCGGCATGGCGTTGACGAGCTCCGAGCCGATGCCCAGCTTGCCGGGCGGGACACCGAACGCCAGTCCGGCCAACTGCGTGAAGTAGAGCACCGGTATGTTGAGGTTCGTTCCGAACTCGCTGTTGACCTGCTTCTGGTAGCACTCCAGGTTGACCTGGCAGAGCGGGCAGGCCGTGGCGATGATCGCCGCGCCCGACTGCACCGCGTTCTCCAGCAGGTTCCGCACCAGGCTGAGCGCCGCCTCGCGGTTGGTGATCAGCAGGGCGCCGCCGCAGCATCGGAGCTTGAGCAGATACTCCACGGGATCAGCGCCGATCTCCGTCATCAGGTCCTCGAAGAAACGCGGAGACTCGACGTCCTCGTGGTCCTTGCGGGGACGCAGGATCTGGCAGCCGTAGTACGGCGCCACCTTGAGGCCGGTCAGCGGCCGGCGCACCCGCCGCTTGATCTCTTCCAGCCCGACGTCCTTCACCAGCACGTCGATCAGGTGGCGCACCTCGGAGGTCCCCGCGAACTTCAGGTCGTCCTCGGCCAGTGCCTCATTGATGTGCTCCAGGAGGTCGGGGTCGTGCCGGAGGTGCTTGCGGGCCGAGTACATGTTCTTGTAGCAGCCGCTGCAGAGCGCGATGACGTCCAGTTTCAGCTGCTCCGCGATGGCGAGGTTGCGGGCGCACAGCGTGTTGGCGAGCAGTTCGTCGATGTTGAAGTAGGTGGTCGCGCCGCAGCAGTTCCAGTCCTCGATCTCCTGCAGCTCGACATCAAGGGCGCGTGTCGTCTCCATCGCGGAATCGTGGTAGCTCCGCGCCATCTTCTCCAGCGAGCAACCCGGGAAGTAGGCGTACTTCCTGGTCATCTCTCCTCCACCGGGACGATCTTCCGGATCATCCGCTTGAAGTTCTCCAGCCGCTTGATCCGGGGGGGCAGCACCGGCATGCGGCCCTTGAGCATCAGACCGGTCGCGGTCGCCGCTTCCTGCAGCATTTCCTGGAAACCGAAGGAGAACAGATAGGTCGTCGCCAGCACCGGTTCGTAGGACCGGCCGCTCTTCATGATGGTCTGGATGAACGTCTCGGAGAAGGTCGGGCCGATGAGGTCCTTGCCGTACTCGGTCTTCCAGACCGAGTATCGCTTGAGCGCGTACATCAGCTCCGCGATGTCGATCCCCCGCGGGCACCTCACCGTGCACATGTAGCACGAGGCGCAGTACCAGTAGGTGTTCGCCCGGAGCGTCTCTTCCTTCCGGTTCGCCCGGATCATCGCGATGATCCGCCCCGGCGTGCGGCTCATGAACCCGCCGCAGGCCACCGGGCAGGCCGCGGAGCACGTCCCGCACTGGATGCAGGTGTTCACCGGGTTGCTGGTGGAGGCGTGGAGGAGGTTGTTGACCTCCCCGAGGAACGTCAGCCGGGCTTCCATGGTCTCGGTACTCATTTCTTCTCGTTTGCCCTATCGCCCGCCGCCTTCAGAAGGGCCTCGATCCGCTCCAGGAGCAGCCGCGGCTCGACCGGCTTCTCCATCAACTCGTCCACCTCGACGAAGTGGGGGTGCAGGGCCTGGCTGCCGAACAGGAAGGCGATCTGCTCGCGGATGCCGGTCATGATCAGGACGGGAATCTCGCGCAGCTTCGGGTCCCGGCTCATCTTGCGCGCGATCATGACGCCCTCGGCGCCGCGCCCCATCATGATGTCGAGCAGCAGCAGGTCGTACTTCTTCTTCTGCAGCGCCGCGAAGCCGTCCTTCGGGTTGTGGGCGACGTCGACGTCGTACTGGGCGGCCGTCAGGATGGACTTGATGCCATCGACGAAATCGGGATCGTCGTCGATCATCAGCAGTTGCTTGCGCTCGCTCATCGCGGGCCTCCGGGATCACGGGTGGATGTGGCAGCCGGTGCCTCTCCGGGCGGGCTGGTGCTCTCTGCGGCATGCACGGGCAGGCGGACCGTGAAGGTCGTCCCCCTGCCGATCTCGCTCTCGACCGAGATGGTGCCATGGTGGGCTTCGATGATTCGGCGCGTGAGCGCCAGCCCCAGACCGCACCCCGCCTCGGCGTCGGGACCGAGCTTGCCGCGATAGAACGCGTCGAAGACGGAGGACACGTCCTCCGCCGCGATGCCAATGCCGGTGTCGGCGACCGAGACCGCGACCTGGCCGGCCTCCACCACGGCGCCCACGGCGACCTTGCCCCCCGCGTGCGTGTACTTGACGGCGTTACCGATCAGGTTGATCAGCGCCTCGGTCAGGATCGTCTCGTCCCCGAGCACCGGAGGCAGCGAGGCCGGCGTCGAATCCGTGATCGCGATGTCCTTGCGCGTCGCGTGAGGCTGCACGCTCTCAATCGCGTTGGCGACCGCGGCCGGGACCGACACGACGGTGAAATCGCCGCCGATCGTCCCCTCGGAGACCGAGACGGCCCGCAGCCAGCCCTGGATCATCTTGAGCAGGTCGCCGATCCGCGTCTTGAGGCGCTCGAGACGGCCCTTCTGCGATTCATCCAGCACCGCTTCCAGTTCGGCCGTGAGCACGAAGAGGTTCTGCTGGACCGCGCTCAGGGGCGAGCGCAGTTCGTGGGAGATGATCGCCGCAAAGTTCCGCTGCAGCATCTCCTTCTCCCGGCGCAGCGTGATGGCCTCCAGCACGAGCCTCCGGCGCTCAACGCCACGCCGGACGATCAGGCGCAGTTCGTCGGGCGTGAAGGGCTTGGGCAGGAAATCGAACGCCCCCCGCTTCATCGCCTCGACCGCGGATTCCACCGTCGAGTAGCCGGTGATGACGATGGTCACGATCGTCGGGTCGATCCCGCACAGGCCCTCCAGCACCTCGAACCCGGAGAGGCCCGGCATCATCAGGTCCACCAGGACCAGGTCAGGTGCGAACTCTCGCGCCTTCCTAAGGCCCGCAGTCCCGTCCGGGGCCGTGGCGACCTCGTGGCCACCGCCCTCCAGCACCGCGAGACAGGAACCGAGGACGATCTCCTCGTCGTCAATGATCAGGATCCTGCTGGGCTTCTCCACGCCTACGCCGCCTCCTCGACCGATACCGGCAGGCTCACCACGAACGTAGTGCCCTTGCCGACCGTGCTCTCGACCGTGATGGTCCCCCGGTGCTCCTTGACGATCCCGTAGCTGATCGCCAGACCCAGCCCCGTCCCGCGGCGGGCGCCCTTCGTCGTGAAGAAGGGATCGAAGATCCGCTCCAGGTCCGCCTCCTTGATGCCGCAGCCGGTGTCGGCGAACTCGGACTCGACGAACCGCCTCGTCGCGTCCACCCGGGTCGTCAGTGTCAGGCGGCCGTCCGCCGGCGTCGCCTCCGCCGCGTTGAGAATCAGGTTCATGAAGACCTGTTGCATCTGCGCAGGGTCCATCAACACCAGCGGCAGGTCCCCGCTAAATCGCCGGACCAATTCGATGTTGTGGAACAGCGGCTGGTTGGCCACCAGCGCGATGCACTCCTGCAGCACCATGTTCACGTTGCACGGACGCTCGTCGGGCTTGCTCTGGCGCGAGAAGTCCAGCAGCCCGCGGACGATCTTGCGGCAACGGTTCGCCTGCGTGACGATCTTCTGCAGCGACAAGCGCGTGGGACCCTCGCCCGGGTTCTCCTCCAGCAGCAGCTGTGAGTAGGTCACGATGCCGGTGAGCGGGTTGTTGATCTCGTGGGCCACGCCGGCTGCCAGTTGTCCGATAATGGCGAGCCGTTCGGACTCCATGACCTTGCGCGCCGCCTGCTCCTTGAGCTGTTCGTCCCGCTTCCTCAGGGCCGCGGCCATGCTGTTGAAGGTCTCGGCCAGCTCCTGGAATTCATCCCCTGAGCGAATCTCGACCCGCTGGTCCAGGTCCCCGCGGGCGAGTTGTTCCGCGCCCGAGACGAGCTGCTTTACCGAGCCGGAGATGCGCCGCGACAGGTAGTGGGACAGCGTGAACGCCAGCAGCGAGCCGATCAGCGTGACCGCCAGGAACACGAACACCGTGCGGCGGCGGATCTCGACGTATTTCCCCTCGAGCAGCCCCACGTACAGCATGCCTATGATGGCGCCGCCGTGGTCCCGGATCGGCTCATACGCGGTAATGGACCAGTCGCGGACGACGTAGGCGCGGTGGATCCAGTGCCGGCCGTCCTTCACGACCCGGTCGTAGACGTTCTCGGCGGCACGCGTGCCGATTGCCCGCGAGCCGTCCGCGTTCATCACGTTGGTCGAGATCCGCAGGTCGTCCTGAAAGATGGTCGCGGTCCCCATGTCGCGCCCGCCGTACTGCAGGCCCTGGAACACGGTCTGCTTGATCTTGTCCACCATCTCCTCATTGCGGTTCAGCAGCACGCCCCCGTACACAACGCCGACGAAGCGGTGGTCGAAGTCGAACACCGGCGCCGCCGCCTTGAGCATCATGCCGTCGGTCGAGTACCGCTCGGGACGCGCCCGCGCCATCTCCGTCGGGATCAGCTCGATCATCGCCAGCCGGGCCAGCTGAGGCGATTCCCTGGCCAGCTCGGCGGCCGGGACCAGCACGGTCCCGGAAACGGGCGCGCGCCGCAGCAGCACGGCGCGCACGAGCTGGTCGTGGCTCTGGTCGTCGCCGATCAAGGCCGGGTTCGTCGTGCGCAGCCGCACGACGCCCGCCGCATCGGTCACGGTCAGCACGTCGAGCCCCTCCTGCTGGCGGATGGCCGCCAGCCGCGCGTGGCTGCCGGCCGGCCCGGGGGCACGGACGAAGTCGCGGTCCGAGGTGAAGCGGACCGCATCGGTGATCCGCAGCAGCTTGTTCCGGTAGATCTCGCGGGCGGAGTTGAGATCGGTGCGCACCTTCTCCTGGGCCTGCTCCACGAGACGGTCACCAATGACCCACGTCCCCACCAGGCTCAGAATCAGGCTGATCAGGACGATGACCAGCAGGAAGCTCAGCTCCAGCTTGGCGCCGATGCGCAACCGGGCCAGCCGCGCCCGGCCACCGCCCTCGAGCGGCGGCCCCTCGCGCAGCCCGGCCGGAATCGTGGTCTTGACGCTCACGCTCGTTTCGACGCCTTTCTGCGGAGCAGCGACTTGGCCAGCCCGTAACGGTAGAAGGTCCCGACCGGGTCCGGGATGCCGGAGAGGACCTCGTCAATCTCCCCGACCTCCCTGGGGCCGACGTTGGCCGCCACCGAGGAGAGAATCTTGGCGCCCTGGTCCCTGACCCGGGACGTCGGTCCGAAGCAGCCCGTGCAGGGCATGTTCCCCTGGATGCAGACCGCCTCGCACCCGCCTCGCGTCGCGGGGCCCATGCAGACGACACCCTGCGCCAGGATGCACTTCTCCGGATCGATCACCACGTGGTGTGGCCGCTTGAACTCGAGGAAGCTCAGGTCGGTGGGCTTGCTCGCCTTGAGCGGGCATTCGTCACAGAGCGCGATGTCCGGGGCCAGCACCGTCCCCTTCGGCGGCAGCTTGCCCTCCAGCAGCGCCCCGACCGCGGCCTTGGTGAGCTTGGGCGTGGGCGGGCAGCCTGGGATGTAGTAGTCCACGTCCACCACCTGGTCGAGCGCGCGGACGACCTCGCGCAGCTGCGGGAGATGCAGCGCATGGCCGTTCTGCGTGGACGAGATCAGCGGGCGCGTCCCCGCCTCGTTCGCCGCCGACGGGCTGTCGTGGTAGGCGAAGCGCAGGATCGCCTCGAGCGAGAACTGGTTCGCCAGGCCCGGGATGCCGCCCGTGGCCGCGCAGGACCCGTAGGCGATCAGGTACTGGCTCTTGCGCCGCAACAGGTGCGCCATCTCCTCCTGCTCGGAGGTGCGGATGGCGCCGTTCAGGAGCGTGGCGACGATGGACTTGTCCGGCATCGCCTCGACGTCGTTCTTCTTGAAGTCCATCGCGCAGGGCCAGAAGATGATGTCCACCGCCTCGACCACGCCGAGGATGTCCTCGGCCAGGTCCACAACGGCCTCTTCGCAGCCGCCACAGGAGGCGCACCAGTAGAAGGCGACTTTCGGCTTGCTCATTTCGCCTCCTGGTGTCCGGCGCGGGCGTGGGCCTCCGCCTCGGTCATCACCTCGCGGTCCCACGACTGGAACTGCCCGGGCAGGTCGAGCGGGCCGAGCGCCTTGACCTTCTCCACCATGTCGTTGATCACCGATTTGACCCTATCGCCCTCGGCAGCCGATATCCACTCCAGCCGCAGGCGCCCCGGCTCGATGCCGAGATCGCCGAGCATCCGCTGAAGGATCCGGAACCGGCGCAGCATCTTGTAGTTTCCTTCGCCGTAGTGACAGTCGCCGGGATGGCAGCCGCCGATGAGCACGCCGTCCGCGCCCTTGGCGAAGGCATCCATGATGAACTGCGGATCCACGCGTCCCGAGCACATCAGCCGGATGGTCCGGACGTTGGCCGCGTACTTCATGCGTGACACGCCGGCCTGGTCCGCCGCCGTGTAGGTGCACCAGTTGCAGAAGAACGCGACGATCCGCGGCTCCCAGGGTCTGTCATTCATTGGCCAGGATCCCTTCGATCTCGTTGTAGATCTCTTCGTCCTCGAACAGGTTCTGGACGATCGAACCGGACGGGCAGGAGGCCACGCAGGTCCCACACCCCTTGCAGAGCACCTCGTTGATGGTCGCCTTCTTGGTGCCCTCGACGAACGTGATCGCCGTGTAGGGACAGAGCGGGATGCAGGACTTGCAGCCCGAGCAGTCCTCCTCGCGGACGTACGCCGTGTTCGGCTCCTGCTCGATGTGCCCACGGCAGATCAGCGAGTAGGCCTCCGCCGCCGCGGCACCCGCCTGGGCCACCGTGTCCGGGATGTCCTTCGGCCCCTGGCAGCAGCCGGCCAGGAACACGCCGTCCGTGAAGGTGCTGACCGGGGCCAGTTTTGGGTGGCGTTCGCTGAAGAAGCCCTCCGTTCCGCAGCACATGTTGAACATCCGGCGCACGTCGTGGGCATCGGCCTGGGACTCCAGCCCCACCGCGAGTACCAGCATGTCCACCGGGAACTTGAGCACCCGGCCGAGCAGCGTATCCTCCGCCTGCAGGAGCAGCCGGTTGCCCTCGGGATCGCTCGGGTCCGGGAAGACGTCCGCCACCTTGCCGCGGACCAGGTGCACACCCTCCCCGGCGATGCGGTTGTAGAACTCCTC